>Ga0181525_10002428_pt1 | contig 15226 bp, 16 predicted proteins | sample PEATcosm2014_Bin_48_FD_121100 | JGI IMG/M metagenome (GOLD analysis project Ga0181525, IMG submission 121100) | Peatland microbial communities from MTU Mesocosm Facility, Houghton, MI, USA - PEATcosm2014_Bin06_10_metaG | ecosystem: Environmental > Terrestrial > Soil > Wetlands > Peat | place...
CCACCCTCCGGCGGTCACGAATTAGCGACACCCCAGGCGGAGCGGCGTTCTGCTTTGGCTAGGCCGACCACGACTGCTCGAGGCCCTTGACCAGGGCCACCATGCAGTCATGCAGCGGGGTAGGGACGCCGGCTCGGCGTCCCTCGGCGGCGATGCCGCCGTTGAGCGCGTCGATCTCGGTCGCCCGGCGGGCGAGCACGTCCTGGAGCATGCTCGGCTTGTGGTCGTACGCCTCGGCGACGGCCTCGTCCACGGCCTCGCCCGGCGGTCGCTCCAGGACGATCCCAGCCCGCTCGCAGACCGCCACCCCCTCCGCGACCAGCGCGTCCACCAGCGCGCGCAGCCCGGCGTCGGTGCAGACCCGGCCCACCGAGAGCCCGGTCAGCGCGGCGAGCGGGCTGGTCGCGGAGTTGAAAATGACTTTTGTCCACTGCGGCCCCCGGGCGTCCTGCAGCGCGTGCGTGCGCAGCCCGCCCTCGGTGAGCAGCCGGGCCAGCTGCTCGACATCGCGCATCGGCGCCGGCCGGGGTTCGAACGGCCCGAACCAGGAGTCCCCCTGGGCGTCGTACCGCACGGCGCCGGGCGCGACGACCGCGCCGGCCGTGATGATGCTCCCCCGGATAACCCGCGGCACAATCCCGGCAATGATCTCCTCGTTGCCCAGCCCGTTCTGCAGGCTGACCACCGAGGCGTTGGCCAGGGCCGCCCGGGCGCCCTCGACGGCCGCCCGGGTGTGCAGCGACTTGGTGGCGACCAGGCCGAAGTCGCACGCGGGCAGGTCGCGGCCGTTGGTCCGCGCCCGGACCGCCGCGGTGAAATCGGCCTGCCCGGTGACCCGCAGTCCCCGCGACTCCATCGCCGCCACGTGCTCGGCCCAGGGGTCGACCGCCCACACCTCGACGCCGGGCACGCGGGCCAGGTGCGCCGCGTACAGGCTCCCGATCGCGCCGCAGCCGATGACCGCGACGCGGACGCCCGGGGCCGGTTCGGCCGCCCCGCCGGTCACGGGGCCGGTCGTCGGGCCGGTCATGATGTGGCCAGCGCGGCTCGCGCGATCTCCGCGCAGACGTCCGGGTAGGCTCCGCCGACGCCCAGGCCGGCCACCACGTACCCGGCCTCGCGGACCGGCAGGCCGCCCGGGATGCCAAGCACGGGCGGAACCACCAGCGCCGCGACGGCCTCGGCCCGGCCGAACCGGGCATCGAGTTCACCGCTGTCACAGTCGAAGAGCGCCGCGGCGCCGGCCACCGCCTGTGCGACGGCCACCCCGCCGGCCGGGGCGCCGTCCATCAGGTCCTGCTGGATCGGGTCACCACCCCGGTCCAACACGGCCACCGCCACCCGCATCCCGCGGCGCGAGGCCGCGTCCATCGCCGCGTCGCAGAGCGCCTTCGCCCAGTCCAGTTCGGCCTGGCGGTTGGCCGGGGGAGCGGGCGCCATGCCCAGGCTGTCGGCCGGATCGACGGTCAGGTCGCCGAAGCGCTGCTCCCACCGCTTGCCGTCGTCCCCGTGCTGACCGGTGTACGGCAGCCCGAGCGCGTAGGCGATCAGCAGGTCCTCGGGATTGGCGGGCCTGCCGTCCGCGCTCAGCACGCGCGGGTCGACGTCGGCCGGGAAGAACGGGCTCACCGTCGCGCCCGAGGCCGCGATGCCCGCCACGACCACGCCGTCGACGCTGACCGGCAGCCCGCCCGCGCCAGGGAACAGCGCCTCGGGGGACGCCTGGGCGAAGCCGGCCGCGACCGGCGCGGCGATCGTCGTCATCCGGTGCAGGTGCTCGGAGCTCGGGATCTGCTGCGTGGCCGAGATCCAGGCCTTAGACCGGGCCCGGGCCATCCCGCCGGGCCCGCCGGAGTCCATCCGCGACGCCGTGATCAGCGTCCCGCTCGCCCCCACCACGGCCGCCGCCCCGCGCAGCCCGAGCTGCTCGGCCTTGTCCACAGCCCGCTGCACCAGCGCCCGGGCCTCGGCCAGGCCGAGGTCACGCAGGTGCGAGCTCACGCGCCGACCATGTTGTAGCCGCCGTCGGCCACCATGTACCCGCCGGTGATGTGCGCGGCGTCGTCGGTCGCGAGGAACAGCGCCGGGCCGGCCATCTCGGCCGGTCCTGGGATCCGCCCCATCGGGGTGAGCGAGCGCAGCTGGTCGCCCCGGCCGGACTGCCAGTCCTTGCGGGCAAGGGTGGACTCGGTCTCGATGAACCCCGGCGCGAACACGTTGACCCGGACCGTCGGCGCGAACGCGTGCGCGTACGACTTCGTGACGCCCAGGATCCCGTACTTCGCCGCGGCGTACTGCGGCGCCCGCGCGCTGCCGCGGACGATGACGGTCGAGCCGATGTTCACGATGCTGCCGTGCCCCTGCTCCAGCATCCGCGCGCCGAACTCGTGCACGCACAGCATCGTGCCCTTGATGTCGACCGCCAGGACGTGGTCGATGGACTCCTCGGTGATGTCGCGCCAGGACATCTGCTCACGGGCTACGTCCCCGACGTTGTTCACCAGCACGTCCACGCCGTCCAGCCGTTCGAAGGCCGCGTCGGCCATGGCCTTGATCTGCTCCCAGTCCACGATGTCGGCCTGGAGCAGCACCGGTGTGCTGCCTGCCGCCGTGACCCGGTCCGCGGTCCGCTTGGCCCCTTCGGTGGAGTTGCGGTAGTGGACGCCGACCGCGCGGGCCCCCTCCTGGGCGGCACGGACCGCGATCTCGGCGCCGAAGCCGGTGCCGGCGCCGGTGACGACCACCGACCGGCCCTGCAAGCGCCGCGGTACGGGAACGGGAGCGAGAGGCACGTGATGTCCTTCCGAAAGTAAGCGGGTGGATAGTCGGATCAGACCAGGACCCGGCCGCCGTCGACGTACAGGACCTGGCCGGTGATGAAACGGGCCCGGTCCGAGGCGAGGAACGTGACCGCGTCGGCCACCTCCTCGGGCAGGCCGAGCCGCGCGGCCGGGACGAGCGATTCCAGGCTCTCCCGGTTGTTGTCCTTGGCGAGGTAGTCCTTTGTCAGGTCGGTCTCGATGTAGCCGGGCGCGACGGCGTTGACCGTGACGCCGTGCCGGGCCCACTCACGCGCCATGACCCGGAGCATCTGGTTCATCCCGCCCTTGGCCGCCGCGTAGGGCGCGTGGTTCGGATGAGCGAGCAACCCCGAGACCGACGACACGTACACCATGCGGCCGTACCGCTGGTCGACCATCAGCCGCCCGACCGCCTGGCCGAGCCAGAACGCCGAGGACAGGTTCAGGCTGAGGGTGTCCTGCCAGTCGCCGTCGGCCAGGTCCAGGACCGGCTTGCGCACGTTGCGGCCGACCGCGTGCAGGAAGACCTGCGGCACGTCCACCAGGGCGACGGCCTCGCGGACGGCCGCCCGGCAGGCCTCCGCCGTCCGCAGGTCCGCGACCAGCGGCTTGACCTCGCGTCCGGCCTCCTTCGCGGCGCGCACGACCGTGTCCAGGTTCTCGGTGTTCACGTCGACAAGCACGACCCGCGCGCCCTGCGCGGCCAGGCTCAGCGCGCTGGCTCCGCCGAGCCCGCCGGCCCCGAAAACCAGCGCCGGCCGTTGGTCGAGCGTAAGCCAGTCCTGCATGGGCTACCCTTCGCCTCGGAATTCTCGTATTATGAAAGTCGCTTTCTGAATACCGTAGCCGACCTGCTGTCCGGCTGTCCAGGGCCGGTAATGGACACCGCCGCCGTAGGCTGAGCACGGATCCCATCATCGTCAGGAGGATTCCATCCATGCCTCGCCGCACCGCCAGCTCCTCATCCACGGCGCTCCGTCCCGCCTCGGCGGTAGCGGCGGAGTCTCCGGAACGCCCGGAGTACCGCGTGGAGGCCCTGGCTAAGGGCCTGCGCATCCTGTCGCTCTTCGACGAGCAGCGCCCGACCTGGCGCGTCAGCGACCTGGCCACCGCCGCGGGCCTGCCGATGCCGACCGCCTACCGGGTGGTGATGACGCTGGCGGCCGAGGGCTACCTGGACCACCTGCCCAACGGCGACTACCGGCCGGGCGTGCGCACGCTGACCCTCGGCACGGCCGCGCTGCGCAGCCTGGACCTGGTCGCCATCGCCACGCCCAAGCTGACCGAGCTCGGCGAGCGGACGGGGGAGACGGTGAACCTGGCGGTGCTCAGCGGCGACCGCGTCCTGTACCTTATCCGGCTGCGCAATTCCGATCTGGTGACCGCGAACATCCAGGTGGGCTCCACGCTGCCCGCCGTGCACACCTCGATCGGCAAGCTGCTGCTCGCCTATCTCGACGCGGCCGACCTGGCCGCGCGCATCACCGACGGCTCGTTCTCGGCCAACTCCGGGCCCAACGCGAAGGTCTCGCTCGCCGAGCTGCGCGATGAGCTCCGCACCATCCGCGACCAGGGCTGGGCCATGCAGGACGAGGAGCTCGCCTACGGACTCCGGTCGGTGGCCGGCCCGATCACCAGCCCGGACGGCCGCTTGCTGGCCGGCGTCAACGTCGCCGTCCCGGCCCGGGACTGGTCGACCCAGCGGATCATCCGCGAGCTGCGGCCCGACGTGCTGGCCACCTGCGCCGAGATCTCCGGCCTGCTGTCCGACACCAGCGCCGGTGCGCTGTGACCGGCGCGCGCATCCCCAAGCTCGAGCCCTCGGCGCTGGACGACGACCAGCGTTCGCTCTATGCCGCGATCGCCGGGGGCCGCCGTGCCCAGGGCCCGCAGCTGTTCCAGCTGGCCGACTCGCAGGGGCGGCTCGAAGGCCCGTTCAACGCCTTCCTGCTGCAGCCGCGGCTGGGGTCGGCGCTGCAGGCGCTCGGCTCATCGGTGCGCTACCAGACCGGGCTCGACGACCGGTGCCGGGAGATCGCGATCCTCGTGGTCGCCGCGCACTGGCGCTCCGACTTCGAGTGGTATGCCCACGAGGCAGTCGGCCGTTCGGCCGGCCTGGGCGACGCGGAGCTGGCCGCCGTGCGGGACGGCCGCCACGCCGCGCTGGCCGGGTCCGAGGCCGTGGTCGCGCGCACGGCCGCCGCGCTGGTGACGCGGGGCGACCTCGACGACTCCGAGTACCGCGAGGCGGTCGGGCACCTCGGCACCACCGGCGTGTTCGAGCTGCTCACCCTGGTCGGCTACTACGCGACGCTCGCGCTCCAGCTCCGCGTGTTCCGCGTCCCGGCCCCGGACGGCCCCGCCCCAGAAGGCCCTGCCGCCAACGGCCCCGCCCCGGACGGTCCCGCCTCCGACGGTCCGGCCCCGCTCACTTGACACCGCGTCCGTCGCCGCCCGATGATATGCGAAAGCAACTTTCACAGATCGAGAGCGAGCCGCGATCATGAAGCTGGTCACCTTCGACGCCGGCCGGGTGGGCCGCCTGGACGGTGAGGTTGTCGTCGAGCTCGACTGCGCCTCGACGCGCGAGTACTTCGAACGCGGCGGGCAGGTCGGCGAGACGGGGGAGCGCCTCCCGCTGGCCGGCGTCCGGCTGCGGGCGCCGATCGTGCCGAAGAAGTTCTTCCACACCGCTGGCAACTTCGCCGACCACCACGAGGAGCTGCAGGCGGTCGACTGGTCCCATCCGGTGCACAAGGGGATTGTCTTCTTCCAGAACGTCGACGCGATCATCGGCCCGGACGACGCCATCGTCTACCCCGAGGGGCTGACGAAGGAGCTCGACTACGAGCTCGAGCTCGCGATCATCATCGGCCGCAGCGGCAAGTTCTTCGGGCCTGAAGACGCCGAGGACTACATCGCCGGATACACGGTCTTCAACGACATCACGGCCCGCGACATCCAGCGCAGGGAGATGCAGTCGGGCGTGTTCTCGTTCTCCAAGGCGATCGACACCTTCTGCCCGATCGGCCCCTGGATCGTGACCAAGGACGAGCTGCCGGACGCCCAGGCGCTGGCGATGGAGCTGCGGGTCAACGGCCAGGTCCGGCAGCGCGGCAACACCGCCCAGATGCTCATCCCCATCCCGACCCTGGTGGCGTACCACTCGGCGCAGGGCTACTCGGCCGGGGACATCCTCACCACCGGGACGATCTCGGGCGTGGCCGCGGTCCAGCCCAACCCGTTCGAGTTCTACCTGCAGCCCGGCGACAGCATCGAGGCCGAGATCAAGGGCGTCGGAGTGCTGCGCAACCACGTCGTGCCGTGGAGCGCCGCGCACAGCACCCCGCCGTACTCGACCGACCTGTACTCCTCGACCGGCTCGTAGACGGGAGATCCTCTTGACCAGCACCGAACCGCTGCACGTCCTCATCGCCGGCGGCGGGCTTTCCGGCCTGGCCCTGGCCCAGGGGCTGATCAAGGACGGGCACACCTGCGAGGTCTTCGAGCGCGACCCGGACGACAGCCGCAAGATCGGCTACTACCTGCACATGAACGCCGACGGCGGCGAGGCGCTCAGGCGCTGCCTGCCGGCCGACCTGTTCGAGCTGTACGCGCAGACCTCACGGCGGACGTACGACCGGCATGAGTCGGTCGTCCTGGACGACCAGCTCAACGAGCTGAGCTCGCAGCCGCACCTGGGCCCGCCCAACGAGGGCGAACGGCCGCACACCGGCGTCCACCGCCGGACGCTCCGCGCGATCCTGCGGGCCCGGCTGGGCGACTCCTTCCACCCGGGCAAACCCGTCACCGGCTACAAGGAAACGCCGGAGGAGGTGTCGGTGACGCTCGCCGACGGCACCACCGCCCAGGGCGGCGTCCTTGTCGGCGCCGACGGCATCCGCTCGGCGGTCCGCGGGCAGCGGCTGCCAGGCACCACGGTCATCGACGCCGGGGTCCGCGGCCTCGGCGTCTTCGGCCGCACGCCGCTGACTCCCGAACTGGCCGCCCAGCTGCCGCCGCACCTGTTCGAAGGGGTCATCATCGCCGCGGACCGCAAGGGCTCGCGGATGCTGATCGCCGTCTACCGGCCCAGGCAGCGGCCCGGTGACGCGGCGGCCGCGATCGCCCCCGATGTGACGCTCGAGCCGGTCGACGACTACGTCATGATCAGCTGCAGCGTGCCGCCGGGGACGGTGATCCCGCCCGCGGCGCAGTGGACGGACGGCACGCCCGCCATGCTCCGCGACGCCATGCTCACCGCGATCGAGGGCTGGCACCCCGCCGCGCGAGCGCTGGTCGCCGGTGTCGACCTCGGCTCGATCTTCGTCATCCCCTTCGGGTTCCTCGAGCCCGCGCCGCCCTGGGAGCCTTCGCGGGTGACGCTGGTCGGCGACGCCGCCCACGCGATGCTGCCCACGCTCGGCCTGGGCGCGAACCTCGCGTTGCGCGACGCCGCGCGCCTGCTCGACCAGCTTTCCGCCGCGGCCCGCGGCGAGACCGGCCTCGTGCAGGCGATCGGGGCCTACGAGCAGGACATGCGCGACTACGTCTACCCGTTCATGCGCATGACCATGGACCACGACCGCCAGTTCGGCGGCGGGGCACTCGAGGGCCGCGATCAGCACCACGATGCCCCCGCGGGCTGACCGGCCCGTGATGCGGCCCCTGCACCACATCGGCTACTGGGTCGACGACCTGGACGCCGCGATGAAGCGGTGGACCCGGGATGTCGGCGTCGGCCCGTTCCAGGTCATCGAGCACGTGCCGCTCGACCCCTTCGTCCTGATCGTCGACGGCCGGCCCTACGACGACGTGGTATTCGACCATGCGGCCGCCTTCGCCGCCTGGGGGCCGATCGTCGTGGAGCTCGGCCAGGTGCACGCGATCGACGACCGTCTCGCGGCCGCGTACGGCTTCGTCCCCGGCACGGTCAGCCACGTCTCGTGGGTGGTGCCCGACCTGGCGGCAGAAAGCGCGCGGCTGGAGCGGCTGGGCTGCCGGCTGATCAACACCGCCCGCTCTGGCCCGATCGAGGTCGCCTGGCACGACGGCGGCCCGCTGTTGCCGCACCCGGTGGAGCTGCACCAGCACAACGACGTCATCGCCGGCATGCACGACCGCCTGGTCGCGCTGCGCGCGGCCGCCGCCTGGTGACGCCGCGCTGCCTTCCTGGTCACGTGAACCACGGTCCGTTCGGTCCATAGATTTTGTTTTTGTCGCCGCGAGGGGGGTCAATGCCAGCCACGGTCATCCCGGGCTTCGGCGGTACCGTGATCGGTCCGGACGAGGCCGGCTACGACGCCGCCCGGGCGATATGGAACGCGATGCACGACCGCCGGCCGGCGCTGGTCGCCCGGCCGCGGTCGGCGCGGGACGTGGCCGCCGCCATCAGCTACGCGCGCGCCGAGGGCCTGCCGATCGCGGTCCGCGGCGGCGGGCACTCGATGCCGGGACACAGCGTCTGCGATGGCGGCATCGTGATCGACCTGCGCGCGCTCGACCAGGTTCGGGTGGACCCGCGGTCGCGGCGGGCAACGGTCGGCGGCGGGGCGTTGCTCGGCGAAGTCGACCGCGCCACCCAGGCGCACGGCCTGGTGCTTCCGGCCGGTGTCGTCTCGCACACCGGCGCGGGCGGGCTCACCCTCGGCGGCGGCGTCGGCCGCCTGATGCGCCGCTACGGCCTGACCATCGACAGCCTGAAGTCCGCGGAGGTGGTCACCGCCGACGGCGCGATCCTGCGTGCCTGCGACGACGAGCACGCCGACCTGTTCTGGGCGCTGCGCGGCGGCGGCGGGAACTTCGGCATCGTCACCGAGTTCGAGTTCGCGCTGCACGAACTGTCGGAGCTCGTGATCCTGGCGATGTTCCACCCGCTCGACGAGGCGCGCCAGGTGATCGAGCGCGGCCGGCGCGAGATGGCCGCCCCCGCGGCCCGCGATGAGCTGCTGTGGACGAGCTTCCTGCGTCGCGCCAGCGACGTGCCGTGGATGACGCCCCAGCTCGTCGGCCGGCCCGGCATCATGTCGCTGGTCGAGTGGTCCGGCGAAGCCGAGGAGGGCCGGGCCGTGCTGGCCAGGATCCGAGACGAGCTGCAGCCCCCGGCGAGCGACTTGTCGGTCGTGCCCTTCCTGTTCATGCAGACGATCACCGACGACCTGTTCGCCCACGGCCTGCGCACCTACATCAAGGCGGGTTTCGCCGACGACCTGTCCGACGGGCTGATCGACGCGCTGCTCGAGCGCGCGGCCTTGCTTGCGTCGCCGATCTCCCAGGTGGAGCTGCTGGCGCTGGGCGGCGCGATCGCCCAGGTGGACTCCGCCGCGACGGCGTTCGCCTTCCGGCACGCCCGCTGGCTGATCAACATACCGGCCACCTGGCGTGACGCCGCCGACGACGAGCGCGAGATCGCCTGGGCGCGCGCGACCTACGCCGCCGCCAGGCCGTACCTGAGCGAGGGCAACTACGTCAACTTCATGGGCGACGACGAGGACGACGGCGCCGCCGGGGCATACGGGCGCACGATCACGCGCCTGCAGCAGGTCAAGGCGGTCTACGACCCGGACAACGTCTTCCGGCTCAACCAGAACATCAAGCCGGTCAGCGCCGCCGCCCAGGTCCAGCGTCGGCTGTGGGGCACCGACCCGCGGGCGTGGGCGGACCTGGCCGAGGCGCACAACGAGCCGCTGTTCGAGGCGGTGCTCGACGCCGCGGGCGTCCGCCCGGGCACCCGCGTGCTCGGCGTGGGCTGCGGTTCCGGCCTGACGCTGGTGCTGGCCGCCCGGCGCGGCGCGATTCCCAGCGGCCTGGACATCAGCCCGGGCCTGCTGCGTATCGCCCGCGACCGGCTGCCGGACGCCGACCTGCGCGAGGGCGACATGGAGTCCCTGCCGTGGGGCGACGCCGCCTTCGACGCGGTGGTCGGCGTCAACGCATTCCAGTTCGCCGGTGACCCGCGGCGGGCGCTGCGCGAAGCGGCCCGCGTCACCCGCCCCGGCGGCCGAGTGGTGGCCAGCCTGTTCGCGGCGCCCGAGCGCTCCCAGGGCACGGTGGTGCACGAGGCCATGAGCGCCCTCATCCCGCCCGAACGAGCCGGCGACCACGCTCCTTACGCCCTCTCCGCGCCGGGCAACCTGGAAGCCGCCCTGGCCGACGTCGGCCTGCGGGTGACGGACAACGGCGAGGTCGTATGCCACTGGCGCTACGCCTGCACTCAGGACGCCGTCCGCGGCCTGCTCTGCTCCGCGGGCGGCGCCCGGGCCATCCAGGCGGCAGGCGAGCCCGCGGTCCGCGACGTCCTCGTAGATGCCCTCGCGCAGTTCGAGGACCCGCGGACCGGGGTTGTCACGCTGCGGAACACGTTCCGGTGGGTGGCCGCCCATGTCCCCGCCCCCGGCGCGTCGCCGTAGCGGGCTAAGCTCTCTTGAAATTTTCCCGAACGGGCGGTGGTATCCCGGTCGGGCACGCCTCACCCCCGCAGGCTGAACCCGCGCCCTTTCCCGGGTCCGCCCTTCCCCGGTCAGCGTTCCCCGGTCGGCCCTTCCCCGGTCGGCCCTTCCCCGGTCGGCCCTTCCCCGGTCAGCCGTTCCTCGGTCAGGGCGGTGAGCAGGTCGTTTAGCCTGGTGACGAAGGCCGCGGGGTCGTCGATCCTGGCGCCGAGCGTGAGCACCGCCTGGCTGAACAGCACGTTCGCCCAGTCGGCAAGGCGCGGGTCGTCCTGCCGCCGGTTCAGCCGTTCCACCAGCGGATGCCGCGGATTGATCTCAAGCACCGGCTGGTTCGGCAGCCCCGAGCCGCGCAGCCGCTGGACCATGTTGATCTCGAGTTCGGGCTCGTTGCCGACGATGCAGGCCGGCGAGGTGGTCAGCCTGCTGGTGACCCGGACGTCCCATGCCTTCCCGTCCAAGAGCGTCTTCAACTTGCCGACCAGGCCGGCGAACTCGGTGCCCGCCTGGTCGTTGGCCGCCTTCTCCGCCTCGTCCTCGAAGGCGCCGAGATCGGCGCTGCCCTGGGCGACCGACTGCAGCCGCTTGCCCTCGAAGTCGTGCAGGGTTGTCACCAGCCAGTTATCCACCGCGTCGGCCAGCAGCAGCACCTCGACGCCCTTCACGCGGAAGGCCTCCAGGTGCGGGCTGCTCGCCGCGGCGGCCAGGGTAGGCGCGACCAGGTAGTAGATCTTGTCCTGGCCGTCCTTCATCCGGCCCACGTAGTCGGCGAGCGTGACGTCCGCCTCCTCGCCGGCCGAACGCGTCGTGGTGAACCGCAGCAGCCGCGCGATATCCTCCCGGTTGCCGAAGTCCTCGACGATGCCCTCCTTCAGGACCGCGCCGAACTCCTTCCAGAACGTCGCGTACTTGTCCGGTTCCTTCTCGGCCATGTCCTTCAGCAGCTGCAGGACCTTCTTGACCGCGCTGGAGCGGATCCTGTCCACCACCCGGCTGCCCTGCAGCAGTTCCCTGGAGACGTTGAGCGGCAGGTCGGCCGAGTCGATCACGCCGCGGACGAAGCGCAGGTAGCGGGGGAGGAGCTGGCCGTCGTCCTCCATGATGAAGATCCGCCGGACGTGCAGCCTGACGCCCCGGAGCGATTCGAGGAACGACAGGTTGTAAGGCGCGCGGGACGGGATGAACAGCAGCAGCGTGAACTCGTAGGTTCCCTCGATCTTGCTGTGCACCCAGCTGAGCGGGTCGGCGTAGTCGCCGCTGATGTGCCGGTAAAACTCGGCGTACTCCTGGTCCGTGATCTCGCTCTTGGGCCGCGCCCACAACGCGGAGGCCTGGTTGATCGTCTCCTCGGCCGGCTCGCCGTCCTCGGCGTTCTCTTTCGGCATGACGATCGGCAGGCTGATGTGATCGGAGTACTTCGTGATGATGGAGCGCAGCCGGTAGCCGTTCAGCAGTTCGTCTTCGCCGTCGCGCAGGTGCAGCACGATCGTCGTGCCGCGGGCCGGGACCTCGGTCGCCTCGAGCGTGTACTCGCCGCGGCCGTCGGATTCCCAGCGCACCCCCTGTTCCGCGCTCAGCCCGGCCCGGCGGGTGGTCAGCGTCACCCGTTCGGCCACGATGAAGGAAGAGTAGAAGCCGACGCCGAACTGCCCGATGAGGCTCGCGTCCTGGCGCTGGTCACCGGTCAGCGCCTGCAGGAACTCGCGGGTGCCCGACTTGGCGATGGTGCCGATGTGCTCGATCACCTCGGCGCGGCTCATGCCGATACCGTTGTCGGCCACCGTGATCGTCCGCGCGCCGGAGTCGTAGGAGACCCGGATCTTCAGCGGTCCCTCCGCCTCGGGAACCTCGGAACGGGCCAGCAATTCCAGCCGCAGCCTGTCGATGGCGTCCGAGGAGTTCGAGATCAGCTCGCGCAGGAATATCTCCTTGTTGGAGTAGAGCGAATTGATCATCAGGTCAAGCAGCTGCACCACTTCGGCCTGAAAGCTGAACTTCTCCTGATCCGTTTCTGCCGTCATCGGGTCTTCCTACCTCCGCACGCGCCGGTCCGGCCTATTTCCTGCCGGCACGTTGGACCTTTGAGCCGGCCACTGTCACGATAACCCGCCGCGCAGGGCACGGTCGGCGCCCAGGATAACGGCTCGATGTCCATCGGGTCGCTCATGTGCGAAGCTCCTAGATGTGCTCGTTTCCGCAGGCAAGCTGCTCGCCGTCAGCGACCTGCACGTCCGCTATCCGAAGAACCGGCAGTTCGTCCAGGACCTGCGTCCTGACTCCGACCGCGACTGGCTGCTGGTCGCCGGCGACGTGGGGGACAGGTGGGCCGACATCGAGTGGGCGCTGACCGAGTTGAGCCGGCGGTTCGAGCTGGTCGTGTGGTCGCCGGGCAACCACGAGCTGTGGACGGTGCCGGGGGACCCGGTCCAGCTCCGCGGCGTGGAACGCTACCAGCACCTTGTGGAGCTGTGCCGCCGCCTCGGCGTGCTCACTCCCGAGGACCCCTATCCCGTCTGGCGGGGAGCGGGCGGCCCGGCCGTGGTAGCACCGCTGTTCCTGCTCTACGACTACACGTTCCGCCCGCCCGGCACGGCCACCAAGGCCGAGGCGCTCGCTGAGGCCTACCGGTCCCGGGTGGTGTGCACGGACGAGTGGCTGCTGCATCCCGACCCCTACCCCAGCCGTGACGCCTGGTGCCAGGACCGCGTGCAGGCCACCAGCGAGAGACTCGCGGCCGCCGATCAAAACCTCCCGACGATCCTGGTCGGCCACTACCCGCTGGTCCGCGAGCCCACCCGGATCCTGCGCTATCCGGCCTTCGCCCAGTGGTGCGGCACCGAGCAGACCGCCGACTGGCACCTGCGCTTCCGTGCCCAGGCAGTGATCTACGGTCACCTGCACATCCCGCGCACCACCTGGTACGACGGCGTCCGCTTCGAGGAAGTCTCCCTCGGCTACCCCCGTGAACTCCAGCGCAACCCCAACCGTCCCCGCCGCCTAAAGCAGGTCCTCCCTCCCGAAGCCGCCGGAGCCGAACTGGTGTAGTGTGCAGCGGTGCGGGGCGGTAGCTCAGCCGGTCAGAGCAGCGGACTCATAATCCGCCGGTCGTGGGTTCGAGCCCCACCCGCCCCACCAGCCACGCACGGCTGTCCGCAAACCCGCCTGTCAGGTGTGCACGTCGAAGACTTCGACCTCGCATCGTGCCGCACCGCTGCGTTTGACCCGCGCATCGGCGGTGATCAAGGGGACGTGGAGGGCTTCGGCCAGGGCGACGTACTGGGCGTCATAGGCGGACAGGTTGGCATGAAGGCTCTTCAAGCGAGGCCACAGGGGTAGCACGTCCTGCCGTTCGACGGGGAACGTTCGGTAGTTGAAGAGCGCGGCGTCGGCTTCTCGTTCCGAGATCTTCTTTCCGCGTATGAGCCCGAGAAGCGCTGAGATGACCTCTCCGTCGAGCACGTACGGCGCATACAGGGTCTGCGCCGCGGTCACCCGGCGAGCGACTGCATCTCCTGTCTGCGTCTTCGCTGCCAGCAGTTCGATCATGGCCGAGCAGTCGATGACGGTCAACGTCCGGTTCGTCCCTCGTCGATTGCGGCGAGGATGTCGTCGGTGCTGATGTCAGCGGTCGCCTGCCTCCGGGCCTGCTCCACAGCCTCCGCAACAGTGGGTCTGGCGGCTTCGCGCTCAATCAAGCCTCGGAGGTAAGCCTGCAAAGACTGGTCGGCCTGAGCCGCGCGAATCTTCATCGTGCGTACGGCGTCTTCGGACACGTCTCGGATGGTGAGTGCGGTCACGAATGCATCTTAACATCATTGACTGCATAGTGCATTCACTAATGCGGCTTGCGAAGCCGGCATCTCCATGGGATTTAGTCATGTGCTGGGTTGCAGAGTCTGCCTCCCATATTCATCTCCAGCGCGTCGATGGCCATCGGCCCGAGGTGGGCGTCGCTTGAGTGGCTCGCCGACCACGAGAACCTAAGCATCCCGCTGGATGCCGGACCTCCTGATTGATGAGCATCAAGCCGCGCTGCCAGCGGTGACGTTCTGTAGCGGATGTCGGGGGATCGCCATGGACTTCGTGGACCGGTTCGTGGACCGGGCCATCGGTGCAAACAGTGCAATCAGGGCCATCGGTGGCACGGCTCCGTGGCATCCGTGCAGGTAGCGCACCTGGAGCGCCGGGCCGTGCTTCTCATAATCCGCCGGTCGTGGGTTCGAGCCCCACCCGCCCCACCCCTCTCACCAAGGCCCCAGTTACGTGCCCTGTAACCTGGTGAAACGTCAAGCCTCTGCGGTGTTGGCTGTCAGAGCCGGATGCGGCTGGGTAGGGATCGTAACCGCCCATGACGAGGCCATCCGCGACTTCGGGCCTGTCTTCAGGGCTGCTCACTGCGCAGCAGGCCGAGCACGACGTCCTTGACTACGTCGTCGTCCGCGGCTGCCCGGATAATGGCCCGGATTCCCCGGGCCAGGGTCATGCTGCTGACCGGCTGATCGAGCTCCACGGCGGCGCCGGCCAGCCAGCGGTTCAGGACCTGATAGTCGGCCGGGGTCAGGTCGACCGTGATCCGGACGGGCTTAACGCGGGCCTCGCGGCGAGACTTAGGGGGAGACTCCCGGGGATGCGGGCCGTACGGCATGAACTTAATTTACTGCATGTACTGCAATCAGGTCAGGCCGCCTGGGAGCGGTACGAGCGGGTGCTCCGGCCGGCATCGTGAACAGTTACGAGGTGAACCGGTGAGCCTCGCCCCCGCCGAGGCAGCGGCCCTGTACGGCACGGGAATGTCTGCCTGCGAGATCGCCGCGGCCCATCGCATCACCCGCCAGGGCGCCAGGCGCCGGATCCACGCGGGCGGCCTGGCCGGCGTCCGGTGGTACGGCTAGTGACCGTGAGGAGATCCCCGAAGAGCAGGGCTGGCCGCTATCTCCTGATCACGACCTTGAGCGCGTTGTGCTTTCCTGCCTCGGCGAA
>Ga0181525_10002429_pt1 | contig 15220 bp, 13 predicted proteins | sample PEATcosm2014_Bin_48_FD_121100 | JGI IMG/M metagenome (GOLD analysis project Ga0181525, IMG submission 121100) | Peatland microbial communities from MTU Mesocosm Facility, Houghton, MI, USA - PEATcosm2014_Bin06_10_metaG | ecosystem: Environmental > Terrestrial > Soil > Wetlands > Peat | place...
CGCGCGGTCGCGGTCGATGTCGATCACAGCGGCATGGCGCTTCGCCCGCCAGCCCACCAGCATGTCGCCGTCACGTCCGCGCAAATCGACGGACAGACTCAATCCATTGTCGATCTCCGGCGAATGGTCGACGAGCGGATTGGCCGCGTGCAGCCGCCGCAACTCCGCATCCGAGGAAAGCGGTGAGCCGTGCCGGAGCCGCAGCTGATTGAGTCGCGTGCCCTTGCGCACGAGGATCGGAAATGTCCGCGGCGTGATCTCGGCATAGAGCGGCCCGCGATACCCGGCCTCAACCTTGTCGAAGGCTTCCGCCTGGTCGGTGATCAGACGCGTGAAGACGTCGAGCCGTCCGGTCGAACTTTTCGGATTGGCGATGCCGGAGATGCGATCCCGGAGTTCCAGCCGCTCGAGGAGCGGGATCACGTAGACGCACCCGGCTTCGAGCACCGCACCGTCCGCGATGTCGATCGTGTGCATGGAGACGCGGCCGAGCTTGTCTTCCACCGTCGCCGACCGGCCCGGCAGGAAGCTTGCCCGCACGCGATGCGCCACGGCGCCGAGCCTGAGATCGAGGCTCGCCGGCTGGACCTGGCCGTCGATGATGTCTTCTGTCGAGACGATCAGGCGTTTGGCGCGGATTTCGCGCTTCAGGATGTGGGAGGGCAGGATTCCGGTCGAATGGCGCCCATAACCGCGCGTCTCGTCCGCATTCTCGCCGAACAGGGTGTCTTCGCTAAGCGCCATAAGGTCCCAACAATGCCGCGCGGCGGCCAGCCGCTACGGCCTCAATATAAGCCCTATCCGCCGCTCCCAACCGGGAAACCGCAATCCATCCACATCCGCATCGCCGCTGCCGGCGGCCCGAAAATAGCGCTTGACTATTAACACACCTGTTAATTAACATATCTGTTAAATGATGACGCTCGATACCACCTTCGCCGCCCTCTCCGACCCGACCCGCCGGGCGATCCTCGTGCGCCTGGCTGCGGGCGAAGCGACCGTCGGCGAGCTTGCCGAGCCCTTCCAGATCTCGCTCCCCGCGATCTCGCGGCATCTGCGGGTGCTGGAAGAGGCCGACCTCATCAGCCGCGAACGCGAAGGTCAGCACCGGCGTTGCCGGCTGAAACGCGAAGCGCTCACCAAGGCCAATGAGTGGCTCGACTTCCACCACCGGTTCTGGAGCGGCGCGCTCGATCGGCTGGACGATCACCTGACCAAACAAAAAGACACCGAAAGGAAATCCGATGGCGACGATTGATACATCCGTACTCATGATCGAAGTCTCACGCCGGTTCGAGGCGCCACCCGAGCGCGTGTTCGATGCCTGGCTGACAAAAGAATGGTGACAATGGCTGCCGCCCGCACAGGCACGCTGTGAAGTGACGGCGGGCGCTATCGCGTCATGATGACGATGCCGGACGGGCGCAAGGTCGAAATCTCAGGCGTCTATCGCGAGATCGTGCGCGCGCAAAAACTCGTTCTGACCTGGGCGGGCAATTACAACAACCGGGAGACGCTCATCACCGTCACCTTCCGCGCCGACGGCGCGGGCACGGTGATGACGCTGCATCAGACCGGATTCCCCGACGAGACCCAGCGCGACAGGCACAAGACCGGATGGACCGGGCCCGAGGGCTCGTTTGCGAAGCTCGCCCGTGTGCTGACGACCGACGCACCCGTTCTCGAGCTCAAGCGCACGTTCGATGCAACGCCCGAACATGTTTTCGACGCCTGGATGAAGCGCGAGCGCTGGCAGGCCTGGATCGGGCCGGAAGGCACCAACAGCGACGTGACGGAATTCGAGCCGAAAGTCGGCGGCCGTTATCGTGTGCTGATGCGCATGAGCGACGGCCGCGAGATCGGCGTCACCGGCGTCTTCAAGACTATCGATCGTCCCAGGACCTTTGCAATGACATGGAAATGGGAACAGGGCGAACACGACTCGCTCGTGACGCTCTCCTTCCGCGCCGTCGGCAACAAGACGGAACTCACGCTCCGCCATGACGGGCTTCTGACCGAGGAGAACGTCGACGGACACGGCAAGGGCTGGAACAGCGCGCTCAACAAGCTCGCGGCCTATCTCGCCAGCGGACATTGATCTTCAAATCGCGATGACGAAGCCTCCGGCCGCGCTGGAGGTTTCGTTCATCGATTTTTTCGATTATTCTGCCAATTATAATGAATTGGATCGATGGTTCCGGACGTGAGAGATTCGGCCGCGAAATAGCGGAGTCGAATCATGAGCGTGCAGGATCAGGCGATCGCGGACGTCGCGATCCCGCCGCGCGACCTGGGCAGCGGCCTCCTGCCCGGCCTTCTGCTGACGGGTGTCATCGCCGCGGCGGCTTTTGCGCTGCGCCAGATTCCCGGCGTCTCGACATTCAGCCCGATGATCCTGGCGATCCTGATCGGCGTCGCGTTTCACAACCTCGCCGGCACGCCCCTGCGCGCGAAAGCCGGCGTCACCTTCTCGCTGCGCCGGATCCTGCGCCTCGCGATCATTCTCCTGGGGCTGCAATTGACGGCGGCGCAGGTGGCCCAGGTCGGCGCGACCGGAATCGCCGTAATCGTGACGACGCTGGTTGCGACTTTCCTTTTCACGAAATGGTTCGGCCGCGTGCTGGGCGTCGAGGCGAAACTGACGGAATTGATCGCGGCCGGCACGTCGATCTGCGGCGCCTCCGCCGTCATCGCGACCAACACCGTGACGAACGCGCCGGACGAGGATGTGGCCTACGCAGTGGCCTGCGTCACCGTCTTCGGCACGATCGCCATGTTCGGCTATCCGCTGCTGCCCGCATTGTTGCATCTCTCGCCCCGGGCCTACGGGCTCTGGACCGGCGCTTCGATCCACGAGATCGCGCAGGTCGTGGCCGCCGCCTTCCAGGACGGCAAGGATGCGGGCCAGTTCGGAACGATCGCGAAGCTCTCGCGCGTGATGATGCTGGCGCCTGTCGTGCTGACGCTGGGTTATCTCGCAAGCCGCGGCGCCGCGCATCACGGCAGGATGGCAGCCCGCGCGCCGCTTCCGTGGTTCGTGTTGGGATTTATCGCGCTCGTGGGATTGAACAGCGTCGTCGCCATCCCCGCCGCGGCGAAAGCCTTCGCCATCCCTGCGACGACCTTCCTTCTCTCCATGGCGCTGGCCGCAATGGGTCTCGAGACGGACATCGCCAAGCTGAAGGCAAAGGGTTTGCGACCGTTCTTCCTTGGGCTCGCGGCCTTTCTGTTCATCGCGACATTCAGCCTGACGCTGGTGCATTTCACGGCCTGAGGCCGGGCCCATGACGCTCGAGCAGCTCCGCATCTTCGTGGCGACGGCGGAGCGCGAGCATGTCACGCGCGCGGCCCGCGATCTCAATCTCACGCAATCTGCCGTCAGTGCGGCGATCGCAGCCCTCGAAACCCGCTATGCCGTGTCGCTGTTCGACCGGATAGGCCGGCGCATCGTGCTGACGGAGGCGGGACGGCTGTTCCTCGTCGAAGCGCGCGCGGTGCTGGCGCGGACGGCCGGTGCGGAAGCGGTCTTGTCCGACATCGCGGGCCTCAGGCGCGGCTCGATCGCGCTCGCCGCGAGCCAGACGGTCGCGAATTACTGGCTCCCCGCCATCATGCATCGCTTTCGTGACGCCTATCCCGGCATTGCGCTTAATCTCGCGATCGGAAATTCCGAAGCCGTCGCTGGCATGGTGCGCGACAATGCGGCCGATCTCGGATTCGTCGAGGACACACTCGACAATCCTCTGCTCGCCATCACACCGGTCGCCCGCGACGAGCTGGTGATCGTCGTAAGTCCCGCGCTGCATCACGCAAAGTCGCGCGCGACGACGCCTGCGGACTTGAAGACCTATCGCTGGGTCTCGCGTGAGCGGGGCTCGGGAACACGCGCGATCTTCGAGCGGGCGCTGGCCAAACGGGGCGTCAACGCAAAAGATCTCGACGTGGTGCTCGAACTCCCGTCCAACGAAGCGGTGCGCGCCGCGGTGATCGCGGGCGCCGGCGCCGCCGCGCTCTCAAGATTGGCGGTGTCCGAGGCCCTGAAAGCCGGATCGCTAGTCGCGTTGAAGTTCCCCCTGCCCGAGCGGCAGTTCTTCGCGTTGCGACTCAAGGAGCGCGCACTCACAAAGGCGGAGCAGGAACTCTACACCCTCATCAAGCCGCGATCGGCCGAGCGCTGAGTTTCAGGCCGGGAAGCCGCGGTCGCGCATCAGGGCCTCCACGCGCACATCGCGGCCGCGAAAACGGCGGAAGGCTTCGCCGGCGTCGACCGTATTGCCGACGCTGATGATGTCGTCGTGCAGCTTGCGTGCGAGCTCGGCGTCGTAGAATCCGCCCGGCGCTTCGCGGAATGCCTCCGCCGCATCGGCCACGAGCGTGTCGGCCCAGATGTAGTTGTAATATCCCGAAGCGTAGCCCTCGCCCGCGAAGATATGCGTGAAATGCGGCAGGCGGTGGCGCATGACGACTTCCGCCGGCATGCCGATTTCTGCGAGCGCCGCTTCCTCGAAGGCGTGCGCATCGACGCTTCCCGCCAGATGCGCTTCCATGTCGACGATGGCCGACGAAAGATATTCGACGGTCGCAAAGCCCTGGTTGAATTTGTGCGCGTTGCGAATCTTGGCGATCAAGGCCTGCGGCATCGGCTCGCCCGTCTCGTGGTGCCGCGCGAAACGCGAAAGAAGCTCGGATGTCGAAAGCCAGCGCTCGTTCAACTGGCTCGGGAATTCCACGAAGTCGCGCACGACATTGGTGCCGGACAGCGATGGATACGTGACGGCCGAATTGAGCGCGTGCAGCGCGTGGCCGAATTCGTGGAAGATGGTGACGGCGTCATCCCACGAAATCAGCACCTCGCCGCCGCCGTTCACGAAATTCGCGTTGTTGGAGACGATCGGCGTCGTCTCGCCCTTGAGCCGCTCCTGCGTGCGATATTCGCTCATCCAGGCGCCGGACAGTTTTCCGCTCCGCGCAAACGGATCGAGATAGAAAAGCCCCGCGGGCTTGCCGCGCTGGCGCAGTTCGAACACGCGCACCTCGGGCATCACCACCGGCACGTCGTGGATTTCCTGGAATTCGAATCCGTAAAGCTCGCCGGCCGCCCAGAACGCCGCGTCGATGATCCTGTCCGCAACGAGATAGGCTTTGATCTCGTTCTGATCGAGCGCGTATTTCGCCTGGCGCACCTTCTCGGCGTAGTAGCGATAGTCCCACGGCGCGATCTTGAACGTGGCGCCCTCGCCGTCCGCGAGCGTCTGCATCTCGGCCACTTCTTCGCGCAGGCGCGCGACCGCCGGCGTCCAGACTTTGCGCATCAGCGCCATTGCGGCGTCGGGCGTCTTCGCCATCTGGTCGTCGGTGACCCAATGGGCGAAGGAGGGAAAACCAAGAAGCTTGGCCTTCTCGGACCGGAGCTGAAGGATCTCGCCGATCAGCGGCTTGTTGTCGTGCGCGCCGTCGCCGCGCGACGTCCACAGCCGAAACGCCTTCTCGCGCAGATCACGCCGTGCGGCGTAAGTGAGAAACGGCTCCATGTCCGAGCGCGTATTCGAAATCGCCCATTTCCCATTGAGGCCTTTCGCCTCCGCCATGGCGGCGGCCGACTGGCGCTGCTGCCGCGACAGGCCTTCGAGATCGGCCTCGCTTTCGAGCACGAGAAATTCTTCCTCCTCGTCCGCCAGCACGTTCTGGGCGAAGGCCGTGTAAAGCGACGCGAGGCGTTGATTGATCGCTGCGAGACGGGCCTTGTCGTCCGCGCCGAGCGCTGCGCCGTGACGCGCGAAATTCCGATAGACGACCCAGACGAGGCGCTTCTGCTCCGCGGTCAGCCCCGATGTCTCCCGCGCGTCGTAGACGGCTTTCACGCGGGCGAAGAGCGCCGCATTGTGGATGACCTCGTCGGCGAAGGCGGCCAACACCGGCGCCATCTCCATCTCGACCGCCTGCATCGCCTTGTCGTTCATGGTGGAGGCAAAGACGCCGAACACGACGCCCGCGCGATGGAGCGCGCGGCCCGCATCCTCTAGTGCTGCGATGGTGTTGTCGAAATCGGCCGGCGCGGGATTGTTCGCGATGGCCGCGATCTCGGCTCGGTGCGAGTCAATTCCAGCCAGCAGCGCGGGCTTGAAATCCTCGACCTTCGCCTTGTCGAACGGCGGCACGCCGCCATAGGGGCCGGTCCAGGGGGAAAGCAGCGCAGAGACGTTCTTCATGATCGGAGAGCCCATTTCGTCGAACGATGCTCATAGAGCAAAATCCAGTCGGACGAAATGCGCTCTCCGCCATTCCAAAAAATCTACAATCGACCCAATAGAACCAATACCAGCACGATCACGAGTATGAGGCCCAGGCCGCCGCTGGGGCCGTAACCCCAGCCGCCGCTATACGGCCATGTCGGCAACGCGCCGAGCAGGATCAGCACCAACACAACGATCAAAATCGTACCAAGCATGAAATCTTCCTGTCCCGGACAATGCCAGATGGAAACAACCCCGGGACGCAGAAGTTCCGGCACGCGGATGGCGCGCACGGGGGCGTGATCGCGCAAATTGTGCCGCGCGGCGGGAACCGTTTCCGATTGAGACCTGCGGGCGAGACGCCCGCGCTCCGGCGCCATTGTGTTGGCGACGAGGCGAATACGTCGCTAGAGCGTAGGTTTCTACAAACCAGAAAACTGCTGAAGGATCGACTTCGGTCGAGACGCGATGGCGTCGGAGCGCGGGCGTCCTCGCCCGCATCTTGAAGCCCGACAGCGGCCTCCGGCTTTCCGGAGGCCGCTGCGGCAAACGTTACGCCGCTTCCTTCACCGGCGCGAACCGCGTGTAGAACGTCTCGTTCTTCGCGGCCATGTCGCGCAGGAGTTTGTTGGGCTTGAAGCGGTCGCCGTATTTGGCCGCGAGCGCGTCGCAGCGTTTGACGAAGGCCGCCGTGCCCACCGTGTCGATGTAGGAGATCGTGCCGCCGGTGAAGGGCGCATAGCCCCAGCCGAGGATCGAGCCCACATCGGCGTCGCGCGGATCGGTGATGACGCCTTCCTCGAAACAGCGCGCGGCTTCCAGCGCCTGGATGGTGAGGAAGCGTTCCTTCAGCTCCTGCACATCCGCGTCCGTCTTCCATTCTTTCTTGTAGGAGAGAAGATCGGGCCACAGCCTGAGACGCTTGCCCTTCGCATCGTAATCGTAGAAGCCCTTGCCGGTCTTGCGGCCCGGGCGGTTCGCCTTCTCGACGATCCAGGAAAAGAACTCCTCCTGCGGCGAGGTCTCGTTGATGCCGAGATCCTTCTTCGTCTGGCGCGCAACCTTCAGGCCCGTGTCGATGCCGATGGAATCCATCAGTTCGAGCGGCCCCATCGGCATGCCGGCCATGCGGCCGACATTCTCGATCATCGCGGGGTGAATGCCTTCGGTCAGCATCGCCATGCCTTCGCCCGGATAGGTGCCGACGCAGCGCGACGTGTAGAAGCCGCGGCTATCGTTCACGACGATAGGCGTCTTCTTGATCTTCTGGACATAGTCGATGGCGACGGCCAGCGCGTGCGCGTTCGTCTTCTTGCCCATGATGATCTCGACGAGGCCCATGCGGTCGACCGGCGAGAAGAAATGGATGCCGATGAAGCTTTCCGGGCGATCGCTCGCTTCGGCGAGGCCCGTGATCGGCAGCGTCGACGTGTTCGAGCCGAACACCGCCGTCTTCGGCATGAACTCGCAAGCCTTCTTCGTCACGTCGGCTTTCACCGCGCGATCCTCGAACACCGCTTCGACCAGAAGATCGACGCCCTTCAACTCCGCGAAATCGGCGCTGGTCTTGATGCGGTTCAGGATCTCCGCCTTCTTTTCGGGTGTCGAGCGGCCGCGTTCGATCTGCTTGTCGATGATGCCGGCGGCATGATCGCGGCCCGCATTCGCCTTTTCGATGGTGGCGTCGATGAGCACGACCTCGATGCCGGCGAGCGCCGACACATAGGCGATGCCAGCCCCCATCACGCCGGCACCCAGCACGCCCAGCGTTTTGACATCCGTCGGATTTTCATCCTTCGGACGCCGCGCGCCCTTGCCCAGTTCCTGCATGGAGAGGAACAACGAACGCACCATGTTGCGGCTCGCCGGATCCATCAGAAGCTTGGTGAAGTAGCGCGCTTCGATCCTGAGCCCCGCATCGATCGGCACCTGCAGGCCTTCATAGACGCAGGAGAGGATGTAGCGCTGCGCCGGATAATTGCCGTAGGTCTCCTTGCGCAACATCGCGTTGCCCATGGTGAAGACCTGGCCGCCGCCCGGCGAGTAAGGGCCGCCGCCCGGGATCTTGAAGTCCTTCTTGTCCCAGGGCTGCGCCGCATCGGGCGTTTCCTTGATCCATTTTTTCGCGGCCGCCACGAGATCTTTCGCGGGCACGACGGCTTGCACGAGCTTCATGCCGAGCGCCTTCTGCGGATCGAGGCTCTGGCCCTGCAGCAGAAGCGGGGCTGCAGCCATCGCGCCGATGAGACGCGGCAGACGCTGTGTGCCGCCGCCGCCGGGAAGAAGTCCGACCTTCGCTTCGGGGAGACCGAGCTGGATCTTCGGATTGTCGGCGACGACGCGATAATGGCAGGCGAGCGTCACTTCGAGACCGCCGCCCAGCGCCAGACCGTTGATCGCAGCCGCGACCGGCTTGCCGCAGGTCTCGAGCTTGCGCAGCGCATGGTGGAACTGCATGACGCCGTTGTAGCGCGCGGCGATGGCGTCGGCGGGGGACAGCGTTTTCGTGCTCGCGCCGCTGGCATTGCCTTCCATCTCGTCGAGTGCCGCGCCCGCGCAGAAGCCGTTCGACTTGCCGCTGGTGATGACGAGGCCCTTGATCGTCGCGTCACTCGCGACCTTCTCGGAGACGGCGGCGATTTCGGCGATGGCCGAATTGGTCAGCACGTTCATCGTGCGGCCGGGAACGTCCCATGTCAGCGTGACGATGCCGTCCGCGTCCTGATCCCATTTGAAATTGGTGAGGTTCATATCGTTCTCCTATGTCGGAGCGCGGGCGCCTCGCCCGCACCAATAGTCGGACGTCGAAATGCGGGCGGGGCGCCCGCGCTCCGACAAGTTTAAACGCGTTCGATGATCGTGGCGGTGCCCATGCCGGCGCCGACGCAGAGCGTGACAAGTGCGGTCGACAGATCGCGGCGTTCGAGCTCGTCGAGCACAGTGCCGAGGATCATGGCGCCGGTGGCGCCGAGCGGATGGCCCATGGCGATCGCGCCGCCGTTCACGTTCGTCTTCTCGTGCGGGATGCCCAGCACTTTCATGTAGCGCAACACCACCGACGCGAAGGCCTCGTTGAGCTCGAAGAGATCGATGTCGTCGACCGTCATGCCGGCGCGCTTCAACACCTTCTCGGTCACGTAGCTCGGACCCGTCAGCATGATCGAAGGCTCCGAACCGATCGAGGCGAATGCGCGGATTTTCGCGCGGGGCTTCAGGCCCGCCGCTTTGCCCGCGTCCTTGTTCCCGAGGAGAATGGCCGCCGCGCCGTCGACGATGCCGGACGAGTTGCCGGCGTGATGGACATGGTTGATCTTCTCGACCTGCGGATAACGCTGCTGCGCCACCGCGTCGAAGCCCGCGAACTCGCCCAGCTGCTCGAACGAGGCCTTGAGCGAAGCCAGCGACTGCATGGTCGCGTCGGGACGCATATGCTCGTCATGATCGAGCATCGTCTGGCCGAGGATGTCTTTCACGGGCACGACGGATTTTTTGAAGTAATTGTTCTTCCACGCATTCGCTGCGCGCTTCTGGCTTTCGACCGCGTAAGCGTCGACATCGTCGCGGGAGAAGCCGTCGAGCGTCGCGATCAGGTCGGCGCTGACTCCCTGCGGCGTGAAATAGGATTTGTACGCGATCTGCGGATCGACCGGCCACGCGCCTCCACTCGCGCCCATGCCGACGCGGCTCATGGATTCGACGCCGCCGCCGATCGTCATGTCGGATTGTCCCGCCATGATCTGGCCCGCCGCCATGTTGGTCGCTTCAAGTCCCGAGGCACAGAACCGGTTGATCTGCACGCCGGCAACCGAGTCCGCATAGTCGGCGTTCAGCGCGGCGATGCGGGCGATGTCGGAGCCCTGCTCGCCCACCGGATCGACGCAGCCGAGCACGACGTCGTCGACCAGCGACGTGTCGAGATTGTTGCGGTCGCGGATGGCTTTCAGCGTTTGCGTCGAAAGCTCGAGCGCGGTCACTTCGTGCAGCGCGCCGTCCTTCTTGCCCTTGCCGCGCGGCGTGCGCACGGTGTCGTAAACAAAACAGTCGGTCATTGGGTCAGTCTCCTTCCTGGTTCAGATTGGTCGATGGAGTTTGCTGTCGGCATCCCCCTCACCTGCATTTGAGCAGATGTAAAAACCTTGCCTTGCATCCCTCTCCCTCAAGGGGAGAGGGGACGATGAGCCTCGCACAAACGAAAACTGTGCCGATGCAATACGCCGAATTCCCCCTCTCCTCTTGAGGGAGAGGGATGCAGCGCTCGCTATGTAAGTTTGCGTCGTCATGGGTGAGGGGTCCTCACAAACTCCGCGCGATCAGAAGTTTCATGATCTCGTTGGTGCCGCCGTAGATCTTCTGCACGCGGCTGTCGGCGTACATGCGCGCGATCGGGTATTCGTTCATGTAGCCGTAGCCGCCGAAGAGCTGCAGGCATTCGTCAACGATCCGGCATTGGGCTTCGGTGAGGAACAGTTTCGCCATCGAGGCGGTGGTCGCGTCGAGTTTGCCCAGAAGATGCTGCTCCATGCAGTAATTGCAGAACACTTTCGCAACCGTCGCTTCGGTCTTGCATTCGGCGAGCTTGAACTGCGTGTTCTGGAAATCGAGGATCGGTTTTCCGAAGGCCTTGCGCTCTTTCACATAGTCGCCGGTGACGGCGAGCGCGCGCTCGATCACGGCCATCGCCTGCAGCGCGATGATGAGGCGTTCCTGCGGCAGCTGCTGCATGAGCTGGACGAAGCCCATGCCTTCGTCGACGCCGATCAGATTGGAGGTCGGCACGCGCACATCGTCGAAGAAGAGTTCGGCCGTGTCGTTCGCCTTCTGCCCGATCTTGTCGAGCACGCGGCCGCGGCGGAACCCTTCGACTTCGTCGGTTTCGACGCAAACGAGCGAAATCCCCTTCGAGCCCTTGGTGGGATCGGTCTTGGCGACGACGATGACGAAATTCGCCGTGCCGCCGTTGGTGATGAAGGTCTTCGACCCGTTGATCACATAGTGATTGCCGTCGCGCTTCGCGCTCGTCTTGACGCCCTGCAGATCGGATCCCGTGCCCGGCTCCGTCATGGCGATGGCGCTGACAAGTTCGCCGCTCGCAAGCCGCGGCAGCCAGCGCTTCTTCTGTTCTTCGGAGCCGTAATTCAGGATGTAATGCGCGACGATGCCGTTGTGGAGCACGATACCCCAGCCGTCGACGCCGCGCGTGCCTAGCGCATCGATGAGCACGGCTTCATGCGCAAACGTGCCGCCGGCGCCGCCATATTCTTCCGGGATCGACGCGCACAGGAGCCCCGCTTCTCCCGCCTTGTTCCACAAGGCGCGGTCGACCATGTGCTGCTGGATGTAGCGCTCTGCGTGGGGCACCGCTTCGCGCTCGAGAAATTTCGCGACGCCGTCCGCGAAGATGCGCAGGTCCTCGCTCATATATTCGGGCGTTTCAACGGCGAGCGCGGTCATCTTCAGTCCTCCAGGGGCATCACGCCATATCCGGTCAACCGCACGCTGGGGCGCGGCGCGTCGTCGGCGAGTTTGTTTTCGATCATGGTGAGGCCGAGGCGAAGCTCGGCGAGCGACTCTTCGACATCGGCTTTCTGCCGCTCGAGCGTCTCGATGCGTTCGGTGAACTTGCGGCGTGCATAGGAAAGCTGTGCTGCGCCGCCATCCTTGTTGTCGTAGAGGTCGAGGATCTCGCCGATCTCGGCGAGTGCGAAGCCGACGCGACGGCCGCGGAGAATGAGCGTGATGCGGGCGCGGTCGCGCGAGGAATAAAGCCGCTGCTGGCCGACCCGCGCGGGCGAAATCAGCCCCTCGTCTTCGTAATGGCGGAGCGTGCGGGCGGTGACGCCCAGCTCCTTGGTGAGTTCGCGAATGGAGTATTGGCGGCTCAAGGCCGGTCTCCGTCGACAACGGAGCTTATTTAGTTGCCGTTTACGTCAACGTCAATGTTTAGGCCCACCCTCCCCTTGAGGGAGGGTCGAAATTTGCGGAGCGAAGCGGAGAAAATTTTGGGGAGGGGCAAGCCTCGGACGCCTATGGCCGGCCCCTCCCCGAAAAATCCTTTGGATTTTTCGACCCTCCCTCAAGGGGAGGGTGGAAATTTGAATCTACTCCGCCGCCGCCCGGACGGGTTCGGCTTCGCGGGCCAGGTTCTCCGCCGCGAATTCCCAGTTGAGGAGCTTCGCGACCTCATCGAGGTATTTCGCCCGCACGTTCTGGTAGTCGAGGTAATAGGCGTGCTCCCACACGTCGAGCGTCAGGAGGCAGTTCACGCCTTTCGCCATCGGGCTTTCGGCATTGGGCGTCTTCTCGACCGCGAGCTTGCCGCCGCGCGAGACGAGCCAGGCCCAGCCGCTGCCGAACTGCTCCTTGCCGGCCGTGGCCAACAGCTCGACCAGCTTGTCGACGCCGCCGAAATCGCGCGCGATCACGTCCTTCAATTTCGCCGGCGGCTCTGCCTGTTTCGGCGAAAGACTCCGCCAGTAGAAATCGTGGTTCCACACCTGGCCGGCATTGTTGAAGACCAATTTCTCGGACGGCTCGTCGCGGCCCGAAGTCGCGCGCACAACCTCTTCGAGCTTCATGCCCGCATAGCGCGTCCCGTCGACCAGCTTGTTGAGCGTGTCGACATAGGTCTTGTGGTGCTTGTGATAGTGGAAACCGATCGTGCGCGCCGAAACGATCGGCTCGAGCGCATCTTCGTCATAGGGCAAAGGCGAAAGTGTGAACGCCATGGGTGTACTCCTGATGTGGGTCGACGAATACGTGCGGACCACGCCCGGGGCGCGCACGGCTGCGTCGTTTTAAGTCGTCAATGTGAGATCGGTTCCGCGACAGTGAAGGCATCGCGCGCGATTTTTTCCGCGAATGAACGAAAATTAAGCGGACAGGAAAATCACGCGAGCTTCGCGCCTTCCTTCTTCGCCCAGTCGAGGCCTTTCGCGAGGCCGCGTTCGAAGCGGTCGAACAATTCGTCGATCTCCGCTTCCGTGATCACAAGCGGCGGACACAGCGCGATGCGATCGCCCAGCAGCGGACGCGTGATCAAACCTTCTTCCTCGATGAAGCGCGCGATCGTCAGCGCCGCCATCTTCGCAGGCTCGAAACTTGTCTTCGTCGCCTTGTCGGCCACGATCTCGATGCCGGCGATGAGGCCGATGCCTTGCGTCTCGCCGACGAGCGGATGTTCGGCCAGTTTCGCGAGCCGCTTCTGGAAACGCGGCGCCACATGGCGCACATGGCCCACGATGTCGCGCTCCTGATAGATCTCGATCGTCTTGAGTGCGACGGCGGCGGCGACGGGATGCGCCGAATAGGTATAGCCGTGGCCGAAGGTTCCGATGCGGCCCGATTCCTCTTCGATCGCTTCGGCGATTTCGGGAGAGATGAGCACGGCCGAGATCGGCAGGTAGGCGGACGACAACGCCTTCGCGATCGTCATCGTCGCGGGCTCGAATCCATAGGTCGCAGCACCGAACCAGTTGCCGGTGCGGCCGAAGCCGGTGATCACTTCGTCGTCGACAAGCGGGATGCCGTAGCGCGCGAGCACTTTGACGATCGCATCAAAATATCCGGGCGGCGGAATGATGACGCCGCCGGCGCCCTGGATCGGTTCGGCGATCATGGCCGCGATCGTGTCGGCGCCTTCCTTTTCGATCAGATCGGAAAGATTTTTGGCGAGGCGGACGACGAACTCCGCTTCGCTCTCGCCGGGCAGCGCGTTGCGATAATAGTGCGGGCAATCGGCGAAGCGCACGAAATCGAGCGGCAGATCGAAGCTTCTGTGATTGCCGGCAAGGCCCGTCAGGCTCGCCGCCGCCACCGTCACGCCGTGATAGCCTTTGGTGCGGCTGATGAACTTCTTCGCCTTCGTCAGCCCGCGCGCATTGTTGGCATACCAGAAGAGCTTGATCTGCGTGTCGTTCGCTTCGGAGCCCGAATTGGCGAAGAACACCTTGCCGACGGGAAACGATGCGATGTCCTTCAGCTTCTCGGCGAGCGCGATGGCGGGCTCGTGGCTGCGGCCGGCGAAGATATGTCCGTAGGAGAGCTTCCGCATCTGCTCGGCCGCCGCCTCGACGAGCGCTTCCTCGCCCCAGCCGAGCGCCGTGCACCACAGCCCCGCCATGCCCTCGATGTAATCCTTGCCCGCCTCGTCATAGACATAGATGCCCTTGCCGCGCTCGAAGACCACCGGCCCCGTCTCGCGGAGCTTCACGAGGTTCGTATAGGGGTGAAGGAGGCTCTGGACATCGCGCGTCTGGGCGTTCGAAAGGGGCATCGGTGGGACCTTGCTTGGGCTGGCGAGGATTAACCGCGGGACGTCCGCGGGCGTCAACTATCGCCCGTTGCGCCGCTACAGCATTCCTCCCCCAACGTGGGGGGTGCGTAGCGCCAGCGTGCGCACGCGCGAAGCGCCGAGGGGGGCGTCAACGGCGATACTCAGAATGTGCAGCTCCCAAATTCACCGCGGATGAGATCGCGACGCTTCCTCCGCGAAAGGTGACTCCCCCCTCGCCCGCTGCGCGGGCGGCTCCCCCACGTTGGGGGAGCAAGTTCAACACGTGGGCGTTGCTCCCCCAACGCTCCCCCAACGTGGGGGAGCAGGCGCGCAGCGCCGAGGGAGAGGATGACAGCGTGCCAAACTTGACAAATAGGCCGCGTTGCCCCTTCCGGGGCGCATTCCTATGATGTGCGCAGCACCGCGGGGACCGGACTTTCATGTTGGGCTTGATGCAGGACTGGCCTTTGCTGGTCCATAAAATCCTCGATCATGCGGCCCTCAATCATGGCGACCGCGAGGTCGTCACGCGCTCCGTCGAAGGACCGATCCGCCGGACGGGCTATCGCGCCATCCATGCCCGCGCGCGGCGCGTGGCCAAAGCGCTCGAAAAGGCCGGCGTGAAGCTCGGCGACCGCGTGGCGACGCTCGCCTGGAACACCGACCGCCATCTCGAAAGCTGGTACGGCATCACCGGGCTCGGCGCCATCTATCA
>Ga0181525_10002432_pt1 | contig 15212 bp, 11 predicted proteins | sample PEATcosm2014_Bin_48_FD_121100 | JGI IMG/M metagenome (GOLD analysis project Ga0181525, IMG submission 121100) | Peatland microbial communities from MTU Mesocosm Facility, Houghton, MI, USA - PEATcosm2014_Bin06_10_metaG | ecosystem: Environmental > Terrestrial > Soil > Wetlands > Peat | place...
AGAAAACGGTTTCGCCGACGACGCCGGTCGCCGCGCGCGCCAGCCCGCCGAACGCGCGGCGCCGGGGCCAGTCGTTGGCGAGGTCGAGGAGCGCGAGGAATTTCGGGAGCATGATGACGACAATGCAGATGATGAAAATCAGCAGCGCGTGCGCCGTGCCGCTCAATCCGCTCAAATAGGGCGTGAACGCCTGCACGGTGATGTCCGAGAGTCCGGTGTGTTTTTGGTAGGCGTAAATGAAATTGAACGTGAGCAGGAATGCCAGCCACAGCGGGCCGGCTAGGTAGCCGAAGATGCCGAGGATCAAATGCAGCCGGCTCACGCCACGAAGTCCTTTTGCGAACAGCACCAGCGAATGCTGCAGATTGCCCTGGCACCAGCGGCGCTCGCGCTGGGCGTTTTCGATCATGGCCTGCGGAGTCTCCTCGTAGCTGCCTTCGAGGTCGTAGGCGAACCAGACGCCCCAGTTTTCGCGCGACATGAGCGCGGCCTCGACAAAATCGTGGCTCAAAATCTGTCCGCCGAACGGCTTTTGGCCGGGCAGTTGCGGCAGGTCGCAGAACTGCATGAACGGCTCGGTGCGGATGATAGCGTTGTGGCCCCAATAATTTCCGAGGTCGAGCGCCCAGTAATTCAGCCCGGCGATGAACACCGGCGCGTAAAGGCGGTTGGCGAACTGCTGTATGCGGCCGAAGAGGCTTTCCGCGTTGACGATTGCGGGAACGGTCTGGACCAGTCCGACGGTCGGATGGACTTCCATCAGCTTGACCAGGTTCACGAGCGTTTCGCCGCGCATGATGCTGTCGGCGTCGCAGACCATGAAGTAACGGTAGCGGCGGCCCCAGGCGCTGAGGAAGTCGCGGATGTTCCCGCTCTTGCGGCTTTCGTTGTCGAGGCGTCGGCGGTAATAAATTTTGCCGAGCGCGTCCATCTCGCGGATCAGCTCAAACCAGCGGCGCTCCTCCTCGATCCATTTGTCCGGGTTGGTCGAGTCGCTCAAGATGAAAAAGTCGAACCGCTCAAGCTGGCCGGTTTTGGCGAGCGATTCATAAGTCGCGCGCAATCCTTCATAAACGCGCACGCTGTCCTCGTTGTAAATGGGGAACACGACCACCGTGCTGATGCCGTCAATGTTCTGGTCGCGGTAGTTTTTCAGGTTCGTGATGCGGCGGCGGTCGCCGAACGTCCGCAGAAAAAATCCATACACGCCGTGCATGCAGCCGACGGAGGCGAGCAGGAACAAAATCACGAACAGGACCAGCAGCACGGTGCGCGACGCCGACCAGCCGGTGCGCCAGAGCAGGTCGGCGAACAGCAGCGACACCACGCCGGTGAGCAGCAGGGCGGACGAATAAAAAATGAAGAGCCGCCAGCCACGCTGGAGGCGCGGCACCGGTGTCGCTTGGACTGGCGGCGTGGTTGAGGGCATGGCTTCAGTGCGTGAGGATGAAAATGACGACCAGCATCAGGGCGAACAGCACCCAGATGAGCGCCATCCGAAAATACGGAAACCGCCCCAGGTTGGTGAGCGTCGTGATGGGGCCGAGGTCGAGCGGGCGCGGCGTCATTTTCGAAATCTGGAAGTCCGGCCCGGCGCGCAAAAAAGCCTCGCGCATGGCGCCGGTGAATTCCTCCGGCCACGGCCCGGGGCGCAGGAATTGTTCCTGCCATCGGCCCGGCATGTCCGCCAGGAGCAGCGCGAGGCGTCCGCGCGTGGACAGGGAGTTGTCTGCCTTCGTCGGCGGCGATTGCAAAACTTCGGAAAACCATTCGGTCACGATGCGCTCCATTTCCTCGGCGGCGATCTGCGTGGCGGAGCGGTCCGGCTCAGCGGGCGCGCGGCGCTGGGCGCGTTCGAGCACGCGCAGGACGAGGTCGCCGAGCAGCACCTTGTTGCGGATGCGGAGCGCGTGGAAATAATTTTCCACCTTCGCGTAGGCGGCGTTCCATTCTTCGAGCGGGCGTCCGGCGAGGCGCCCGGAGGCGTCGGGCAGAATCGCGGCGTTCACGGCGGACTCCATTGATAGGTCCAGGTTTCGCTCAGGATGTTCGTGCCTTTTTGCAGCGTGCAGCGCAGGTCAACGGGATCAACGTTGCCGGGCTTGGTCTGCATTTTCAAGATCACGCGCCACGATTTCATGTCGGCGTTGCGCATGATCTGGTCGTTCAGAATCGTGGCGTTCGAGCTGCAATTGACGATGGGCTGCGGCGGGTCGTCTTCGGGGATGGCATCCAGCTTCGGCCCGGTGAAATCAATCACAATCTGCCGGCAGTCCGTACAATTTTGCAAAAGGTCCAAGCCGATGCGCGTGGAAATCGCGCGGTTCTCAGAAAGCTTGATGTCGGCGTCGCGGCCCTCCCACCGGAGCGCGTAGCCGAAATGAAACGGCTGCAACGGCGCGGGCTTTATTTTCGGGTCCCAAAACGCCACGATGTTGTCCAGCCCCTCGTAGCTGGTGCTCAATTCGACGAGATGCAAATCGCCGTCGCTCCAGTTGGTGCCGCGCGGCTCGACCCACACGCTGGGCTCGAGGTTGTAATAATTAAAACTGTCCTGAAAAGCGTCGAAGGAGCGCTCGCGCTGCAACAATCCGAAGCCCTTGATGTCCGGCGCGTAAAAAATCTGGTGGCGCATCACCGCCGGATTGTCGAGCGGACGCCAGAGCGTCTCTCCGCTGCCCATTTTCACGAGCAGGCCGTCGCTGTCGTGGACTTCGGAACGGTAGTCGTCGAACTTGCGCTCGGAATTTTTGCCGAACCAGAACATGCTCGTCAACGGCGCGAAGCCGATGGTTTTGAGCGGCGACTGGTTTGTGTCGTAGGCGCGGATGTCTTTTGCTGCGCGCAAATAAAGGATGGCGTCCACGTCCGCCACCGTCGTCACGCCCGGATGGATGCGGAATTCATACGCGCCCGTGCAACTGGGGCTGTCGAGAATGGCGAACAACGTCAGTTCCGTATCATCCTTCTGCGGCTTGCCGAGCCACCAGTCGGTGAAGATGGGAAATTCCTCCGGCCGGTCGGATTCGCCGCAGTCCAGCGCCAGCCCGCGCGCGGACAGGCCATAACGCTCGTCTTTGCCAAGCAGCCTGAAATAGCTCGCGCCCAAAAATGCGCCCAGCTCGTCCAGTTGGTTCGTCTGGTTCAGCGGATATAAAATGCGAAAACCGGCGTAACCGGTCTTCGACGGAATTTGATTCGCGATGTCAAGATTGCCGTAGTCGAAAAAATCCTGGACGAAGCGGATCAACTGGACGTGCGTGTCCGTAAATTCGTAAATGTGGACCGGCTCGTTGTAAATGTAGCCCGGATGAAAAAACTCGATGCGGAAAGGCAGGTTGTCCTCCGACCACAACGCATGGTCGCGGCGGAAACGGATTTCGCGGTATTTGTCGTAGTCGAGATTGTCCTGCCGCAGAACCTTGGGCAGGTCGGCGCGCGGCGAGTGAAACGGCTTTTGCGCCCGTTCGAGCGCCCGTTGCGCCACATAATCCATGTTGACCTCGGCGGATTCCGCCCCGCACGCAATCTGGACAGCCAGAGCAAGTTCGAAGATCAACAAAAGGCAGGTCAGTCGTAACATCCGGCAAGATTAAAACCAGCTTTGGCGGAATTTGCAAGTTCGGCGCGAAAGCCCCGGCTTACAGGCTGGTCAAAAATGCAATTTCAGCAAACCTACTTCGAGCGCGAGGGCTTCCTGTACGTTGGTATGAAGCAGCCGCTGCGTTTGCTCAAGCGTTTGCAAATTTTCCAGCGCCTGCCGCTGCGAAATGCGCCGGGCGACGGTTTCCGCGCCGGGAATTTCAGGGAAGTTGAGCAATTCTTTTCCGGCGGCGAGCGAATGCAGCCAGACATCGCGCAGCCACCATTGCAACAGCAAAAGCAGGTCGGCGCGGCGGCGGCGATATTCGGATTCAATCGCGGCGGCAAGCTCGTCCTCCCATTTCTCGCGCAAATCTTTTTCCACCTCGTCGTATTTTTCGAGAGGCGAGTTTGCGGCCAGCTTTTCGTCAACCTGCGAGCGGATTTCGGCGAGTTTTTGCAGGAGCGCGTCGAGCAAACGGTAGCGGCCAAGCAGGCTTTTCTGTTCGGACGCGGCGAGACCACCGAATTTTTCCAGCCAGCCGGCCTCGACGGAATTCAATCCGCGCTTGCCGTCGCCGGAAAAATTCAGGCGCAGGCAGCGCGACAAAATGGTTTCCAAAATCCGCTGCGGTTCGGTCGAGAGCAAAATCAAAATACATTTTGCGGGCGGCTCTTCGAGCGTTTTGAGAAAAGCATTCGCGGCCTGCGGATTCAGGCGGTCGGCTCCGGCGATGATTGCGACTTTGTGTTCGGCCTCGGCCGGCTTGAGCTGGATTTGCTGCATCAGCTCGCGCGTCTGGTCAATTGTGATGACGCGCGATTTGGATTCGGGCCGCGCCCAATGGATGTCGGCGTGCGTGTCATTTTCAATTTTCCGGCAGCTCAGGCATTCGTCGCAGCAATCGGTCGCGGCGTTTTTCGTTTTGACCGGATTTTGGCAGTTGAGGGTTTTCGCCAGGGTGCGCGCGATCGACTCGAGGTTTTCCAGCGAGTCGCCGGAGAACAAATAGGCATGACCCAGCCGTCCCCGGGCGAGCGAGCGTTGCAGCAATTGGACGCCCTGCGTCTGTTTTTCAAACGTCTTGAAAGACATTTCGTTTCGAAAATGATTTCCATCCGCACCCGGCTTGCCGGACCAAAGCTCGCAACGATTCAAGCTGGTGCCGACGGAGGGGTCGAAACATCGAAATAGACTTCGCCTGTTTTCGCACAGATGCGGAAACACATTGTAAATAAACGCTATTTTGCGTGCTTCGCATATTTGGTAAATTGCTCCGAAAAGAAGGTTCCCGCATCCGTCCGCAATATTTTTGTCTCCAATTGCCCCCAAAAAATCGCCCCCGTTTTTTTAGATTTGTTCATAACGGTTAAACATTACTGTTTCTGCTCATTCACACACCCACTAACTTCCAAAATTTTCAGACGAGACGCAACTGCCAATATGATTTGTTGGCAGAGGGAGTCAAAATCCTGAAAAACAGCCCACGCTGGTCGCGGGCAAGAAGCCTAATGGGAAATCCAAAATCAGATCAAAAACGAAAAACATCTTGAATTAAATCTGCGCCAAATTATCGTTCATCATAGAGCCGCCCTTTGCGGCAGCTTTTTGTTTTTGGCAATTTGGATTCTCTCCTTTGGAGCTGTCCTGAACAAAGAGGAATTAAATTGGCCTGCTCGGTTTTGAGGAACACCTTTGCGAACTGGCGCGTTTTTTCAATTGATGTTGCGTCGTTGGCAGATGTGTTCTCAGAAACGCCGGACATTGGTTTGGCTGAACTGTTCAAGCGCGTTGACGATGTCATCTTTGATGAAATAACAATCAAGGTGCAAGCTGCACGCGGTAGAATTGCGCAGACGCATTGTTCGTGGTCGTGAGGTGATAGGAAATGCCGTTGATGTTTGTCGTGAAATTTGCCGTTACATTGGTTGTCCATGCTGAACCTAGCTGGCCGGTTTGAAGCAGGTTGAACGTGCCGTTGGTTTGGCTGGTAATGACTGAAAAATCGAATTGCGCCTGATTGCCGGCCAGGTTCGGCGCAGACAGCATAATGCCCGGCGAGGAACTTAATTGATAAACCTGGCTGCCCGCGAGCAGGAACAGTCCGAGTCCAAAGTCGTCGAAATTGGGGACGCTGGTGTAAGTGACAGGCTGGCCGTCGGCGGGTTGTGCCCCACTACCTTGTTCGTATCCCAGGAAGCCGTTGTCCGAGCCCGTGCTATGGTGCAATGCGCCGACCGCCAGCGCATTCCATCCGGCGATTACGGCGGGCAGATAGGTGTTGGTGTCAAGGAATCCGTGGTTGATTCCCCACGCAAATCCATAGGTAAAGCACGCCGTGCCGCTGGATTCCGGTCCGGGATAATCATTGGTGTAGGCGAGGTTCACGTTCCAAAAACCGTCGGCGCGCTGCACGGCCTTGATGGCGGCGGCCATGTTCGTAAAAGTTTGCAGATATTCGGCGTAATGCGTGTCGTTGGTGGGAAGCACGTCCATTACCCGTACCAACGCGACGAACGCCCAGCCGTTGCCGCGCGACCAATAGCATTTTTGCTTCGTGCCGTCCGAAGCGGTGTAGTTCGACAGATAGTTTGTGTCCCGCCACCAGAGATGGTCGGAGGCGTTGTAGAGTCCGTTGGAACGGCCGTAGACGCTCTTGATGCTATGGAAGAAGGAATACATTTCCGGCGCATAGGTGGCGTTGGTTTTGAGCGCGCTGATGGTGTTTGAATTGAGCACGCTGAGCTTGGCAAATGCAGCCATTGACATATGGATGGAATCAACATAAGTCCAGGTGCTCAAACCCAGATTACTTTTCATCCAGAAGTTCACGTTGTTCGCGATGTGCGTCAGCCGGCTGGTCTGGTTGGTGTCCAGCAGGTAAAGCTCGACATACTCCTGACCGGCGCACTGGTCATCAGGCGAGTTGTCTGTGTCTCCATACCGCAAATTCCAGTTGGTGAACGATCCCCATTGCACTGCGTAATTGTAAATGTTGGGATCATGGTTGACCCGATATAACGCCAGGGAACCCTCAAAATAAGTTCCCCGGGTCCAGATGGAACTTCCGTGTGCTCCGGACAGGCAACTGCTACAGCCGGGCACGGGCCACTCGTTCGTGAAATAATTGTTGGCCAGCACCATGTCGCTCAATATCTGCGACTGTGGCGGCATGAATCCTGCCGACGCGCTTGACGGGGCAAACAGTCCTGCCAGCAACGCCATGAAAATTAAAAATAAATTAAGGCAACGCGATTTGATCTGTGACGGATTTTCGTTCACAAATCGGTGCGAGAGTTGGCGGCATTTGTCCCAAACTGCCACGGCTCAACTTGGACGTGGCCGTCAACAAAAGTTATGTCCGCTTTGCCATTATGGCGCAATGTCAGATAATTATTCGGAGTGGTTTGGTCGCCGCCAAAAGGCTGCCATCGTCCGGTTGTCGCGATTTTAGCGTTGGGCGGGGGAGAATCGTTGGGCAGCAACGCGGCCACGCCCTCGTCAATCATGATTTTACCGGATGGATTTCGAACAGAAGTGGATTTGAAATAATAAACGGCAGCTCCGGTATTGATCGTTGTCAGTCCGTAATTTTGTGTTCCATTCAAATTATAGCTGGTGGCTTCGTAACTGAAATTATATGGCGAGCCATCATAATAGGCCGGATTGTCCCGGTAGGAATCATTTTGATCCATCGGACAGCGGAGAATATTTGTGGATCCCACCGAGCCGAGATCAGCGAGGATTGGACTTTTGTCCGTGCTCATCAATACGCCGTTAACGGTGGGCGTCGCCGCGCCAGTGCGCCAGTAAATCCAATCTTCCAAGTGCGGGCCGTAAGTGTTGCCGGAAGCGGAACCCGGCTCAACGTCATTGCTGTCGCCAACATACATGGTGAATCCCAGTCCGATTTGTTTTATGTTGTTCAAACATGCAGTTTGCGATGCCTTTTTTTTTGCCGCAGCCAGCGCTGGCAAAAGCATCGCCGCCAGAATGGCGATGATGGCAATCACCACCAGCAGTTCAATCAGCGTAAATCCAGCTCGGATTCGCCCCGAGACCGGTTGTTTAATCATTTTGTTCATGGAAGTTTGTTCATACGATTTCTTCTGACAATCTAACATTACTAATTAAGCGCGGGTTGCTGGCACTCTACTTCACCTTAAACAGCTCCGCAATCTTCAAATCCTCACGGATAAATCCGCCAGCGGAATTTCATAGGCTTCGTTGAGTCCATCTTGACGTTGTTTTGCTGGTTCAATTATTGGTCCAGATTCCCTACGCGATGAGCGACTCCGCCACCAGCTCTGCAGTGTGCTTCTGGATGAATTGCTGGCTGCGATGGAATAGTCCGGGAACTTTTACGGCTTGCGCGAAATACACCGCGTCAAAATTTACTTGAAGAAACTTTTGATGACTGCGGCGACGCGCTGGATTTGTGCGTCGGTCAATTCGGGATAAACCGGCAGGCTCAAGCATTCGCGCGCGGATTTTTCGGCGACGGGAAAATCGCCGGGTTTGTGGCCGAGTTGCGCGTAGCATTTTTGCAGATGCAACGGCAGCGGATAATGCAGCGCGCAGCCGATGTCGTTTTCCTCGAGAAACTTTTTTAAATCATCACGGCGCGGGTGGCGCACGACGTAAAGATGGTAGGCGCTTTCGGCGTAGGCGGCTTCGCGCGGCAGTTGCAGCGGCGTGTCTTTCAGCGATTCGTGATAACGATGCGCCACGCGGCGGCGCTCGTCCGTCCATTTTTGCAAATACGCCAATTTCACGGCCAACACCGCGCCTTGAATTCCTTCCATGCGATAATTGAAACCGATTTCGTCGTGGTAATAGCGGACGGTCGAGCCGTGTTCCCGCAACGAGCGTGCGCGCGCCGCAAACGCAGGTTTGTTGGTGACGAGCGCGCCGCCTTCGCCGCACGCGCCGAGATTTTTTCCGGGATAAAAGCTGTAGCCGGAAATTTCGCCAAATGTTCCCACGGTTTTGCCTTTGTATTTCGCGCCGTGCGCCTGGCAGGCATCTTCGACGAGCGGCAATTTATGTTTGCGGCAGATTTCCAGAATCGCATCCGCGTCGAACGGATGGCCGTAAAGATGAACCGGCAGGATCGCCTTGGTTTGCGGCGTGATGGCACATTCAATCAGCTTCGGGTCGAGAGTCATCGTCGCATCGTCAATGTCCACAAAAACAGGCTTCGCGCCGACATAGGAAATCGCCCAGCTTGTGGCAACAAACGTGAACGGCGTGGTGATGACTTCATCGCCAGGCTTGATGTCGAGCAGCAGCAGCGCGACGTGCAGCGCGGACGTGCCGCTGTTCATGGCGACGCAATGTTCCGCGCCGCAAAATTTCGCGAAGTCCTTTTCAAATTGCGCCACGTCCGGCCCGAGGCAGAACGAGCAGTTGTCAATCGTGCGCGCGATGGCAGCGTCAATCTCTTTGCGGACGCTGCGGATTTGCGCGGGTAAATCCAGATAGGGAACTTTGTCGCTCATTTGTAGGAAAATAATTTAACCGATTGTTTCAGTTTGCATATGGGGTGAACACCCCATGGCGGATGGCGAACTCAATGTCGTAGTTTTTCTCCAATGTTATGAAAAAATATACGACTGTAAAAAATGGATTCATTGAACAGTTCCCGCTGCTGAAATTTGCAATGTTGCTGCTCGCGGTTTTCGCATTCGCAGGCTGCCAGACTTCCAAATTGAATGAGTCCTCCAAACAAATTTCTCCCGATCAATCCCATTCTGAAATCATCACCTTGCAGGAAGGCGACGATTTGAAAATTTCATTTCCCGGCTCGGCCAATCTGGACACAACTCAGCAGATCAGGCGGGACGGCAAAATATCCCTGCCGCTGGTCGGCGAAATTCAGGCTGCGGGAGAAACTCCGGACGACCTGCAACAAAATCTGATTAAACTTTACGCCCCGCAGATTTCGTCCAAGGAAGTGATTGTCACCGTGGAATCTTCGGCTTTTCCGGTTTATGTGACGGGCTGCGTGATCCGTCCCGGAAAAATTTCGTCTGACAAGCCGATGACGGCGCTTGAGGCCGTGATGGAAGCGGGCGGCTTTGATTACGAAAAAGCCAATTTAAGGAATGTCCGGGTGATCCGGAACGAAGACGGCGTGTCGAAGAGTTACACTTTGAATTTGAAGCTGGCGTTGAACGGAAACGAAGACAAACCATTCTATCTGAAGCCATCCGACATTGTGTATGTGCCGGAAAAATTTTCCTGGTTTTGAAAATTGGATTGCCCGGTTTCTATTCCCTGGAAATCCCCAGTTTTTCCATAAGCTCGTAAAGCGTCGGCCTGCTCATTCCAAGCTCCACCGCCGCCGGCGCGATTTTGCCGCCGTGTTTTCGCAACGCCTGCCGGACCATCTGCCGCTCCACCGCTTCGCGCGCTTCCTTCAAAGTGACGGCGTTTGCCGCCACACCGGGTGTCAATTCGAGATCGCTTGCCGTCACACGCTTGCCGTCGGCCATAATCACAGCTCGACGGACGCAATTCTCCAACTCGCGGACATTTCCCGGCCACGAATGTTTTTTCAAGGCGCGAAGCGCTTCCGCGTCAAAGGTGATTCCCGGCTTGTTGACTTCAGTCGCGAATCGTTGCAGGAAAAATTTGGCCAGCATGAGAATGTCATTTTCCCGATCTCGCAACGGCGGCAAAACAATTTGAACCACGGCCAGACGGTAAAATAAATCCTCCCGGAAAGTCCCGGCAGACATGCCTTTTTTCAAATCGGCATTGGTCGCGGCGATGACGCGCGTATTGATCTGGATTTCCTGACGCCCGCCGACTCGTTCGATGGTTTGCTCCTGTAAAAAGCGGAGCAGCTTGACCTGCAATGGCTGCGGAATTTCTCCGATTTCATCCAGAAATAAAGTTCCGCCGCTGGACGTTTCAATCCGCCCTTTGCGCTGGACGTGAGCGCCGGTGAACGCGCCTTTTTCGTGGCCGAAAAGCTCGCTCTCCAAAAGCGTTTCGGGAATCGCGCTGCAATTGATGGCGATGAACGGGCCGTCTTTTCGCCCGCTGCGCTTGTGGATTGCACGCGCAACCATTTCTTTTCCAGTTCCGCTTTCGCCAAGAATCAGCACCGGCGCATCGGTCGTGGCAACTTTGCGGATTGAATCAAACACCGGCTGCATTGACGGACTGCTGCCCAACATTCCCTCGAAAGAATCGCCGCCCAACAAATGCTGCATCTCGCCATATTCTTTTTCGAGTTGTGCGACATGGAAACAACGCTTCAAAAGAAATCTCAGTTCTTCGGTTTCCACCGGCTTGCTTAAAAAATCGTAAGCTCCAGCACCAATCGCCCGCAGCGCGATTTCCTTTTCTCCCTGCCCCGTGATGATGACAACTTTGGCGAGCCGATCCAGCGCGAGCAGTTCGGACAAAGTCGCCAAGCCTTCTTCAGGATTACCAGGATGCGGCGGCAATCCCAAATCCAGCAACACAACTGACGGGCGGTTGGAGCGGAAATTTTCAATCGCGGTGGTCCGGTCTTCCGCGAGGAAAATTTCATAATCCTTCGCCAGCGCCCATTTCATCTGCGTGCGGATTTCGTCGTCGTCGTCAACGATGAGCAATTTTGGATTCATTTTTGGAGTGGCAAATAAACGCGGAAAGTCGTGCCTTTGCCTAGCTCGCTTTCGACTTCAATCCTGCCTTTGTGGGCTTCAACAATCATTTTGCTTTGGAACATCCCGATGCCAAGACCGTTCTTTTTGGTCGTCTGAAATGGACGGAACAGCGAGCGGTTTAGAAATTCAGCGTTCATTCCGCAGCCGCTGTCGGAAACGGAAAGAACCGCATGGCCGTTGATCTGCCTCGTTGTGATTTGAATCTCTCCGTTTTGCATGGTGGCGTCTTTTGCGTTGAGGATCAAATTGGTCACGACTTTGAGCAATTGCTCCGGATCAAAATTAAATTTCGGGAGCGGTAGAAAATTTTTCGCGAGATTGACGCCGGCGGCTTTTTCCCACCCGGCAAAAAATCTGGACATGACTTCGTTCAAGTCCGCTTCCGCCGGTTTAATTTTCAACTCGTGGCGTAAATGGCTCAAGCGCTCGATCAGGTGGTTGATGTGCGCGACGGATTTCGCCGTGACGCGCACAGCGTCTTCGCGAAACGCCGGGTCATCAAAATGCGCGGGCAGATTTTGCAGCATGAGATTGAGCGTAGACGCGGCGTTCTTGAGGTCGTGGACAAAAAATGCCGACATTGTCTGAAAAGCTTCGAGTTCTTTCGCCTGCAAAAGTTTTTTGGAAAGCCGGGCATTGAGCAGGCTGGCGGCAATTTGATCGCCGACGCATTTGAGCAAATCGAAATCCTGCTGTGAAAAATTTCCGCCGCCGACGCGGTCGCCCAAAATCATCAGGCCAAGAATTTCACCGCCGACAACCATCGGCACACAGACGCGGTTTCCGTCTTTGTGAAATTCGTCCGGGTGACAAAGCCTTAATGTGGCGGCCCATTGTTTCCTGGATGAATCAATGTCAATTGGCTCTGGATATTTTTGCAGCGTGGCGATAACGCTTGTCGCATCTGCGTTTTTCGAATTCAGCGCATCTGCTCTGGCTTCGGACAAAAAAGTCGAGGCAGCAAAAGCCAATCGTTCCTTTTTTTCGTCCACAAGCCACATCGTCACGGAAAGAACCTGGAAAACGTCCGCCGTCAATTTGACCGACGCATGGCACAGTTTTTTTTGCGTCACGCAGACAGCCGTGCCTTCGGTGAATTTTCTCCACACGGTGCGATAATCGTATGACGGTCTTTGAAAATTCCGGCTGATAAAGCGGCTCGTGTGCACTCGCACGCGATCCGACAGCAGCAAGATTGTGAGCAGCACCAACCCGACGAGCATGACAAATGCCTTCAGCGTAAAAGCCGTGTCGCCGCCACCAAAAGTTACTAGCTTCGCGAACACGCCGACGATTAGCAGATAAATTCCCGCCAGCAAAGCCGTGAATGAACCTTGCAGCACGGAATGGGACGGATAAACATCCATGTCGAAATGTCCTGCGCGAAAAAGCGAGCGGAGAATCAGCAGGCAGGCCGCGAGTAGCGCGCCGGAATTGACTGTCTGCCACGAGATATCTGTCGCGTGAAATAGAAGCACCTGGCTGCCGATGCACGAGCGGACGGCAAACAACACGCCAAGTCCCAAAACCATGAACTTGATCCGCCAGCGCATCGTCCCGACTGATGCCCGGAATGTCCGCTCAAGATTTATCAACACCAGCACCGCGCCGAGCAGGAACAGGCAGTTCAAAACGATGCCGGGAATTCCCAGGGCAAATATCCAATGAGCCGCGTTATTTTGTTTCGCGGAAACAATTAATTTCCCCTGACAAAAAATCACCAGCCCAATAGGAATCAAAAATGCCAAGACCAAAACGGAACGCCATCTCTGTAAAAATTCCCGATAATTTCCGCGACCGTAACTCAAGCTGAAAAGAAGCCAGATTCCCGGCAGAACGGAAATGCTGACGAGTCCCCAATTTTGCCAATAAACCATTTCCTTCACCGAAGTCGTATTCTGGGAGAATCCGTTAAAGATGCTTTCTGCCGCCAGCACAGCCATGCCCGCCGCAAATGATCGATGAGCAATGGACTTGTGTTCGCGCCAGCAGACCATGAAAGCCAAAGCTCCGCTGAAAAGAGCGCCCGCAAATGCAAGCATGGCGGCGATGTTCATTGTTTTATTTTCCTGATCCTCACGGCGTTTACTGGTGGCTTGGCAGCAACTTAAAAAGGATTCGGGCGACAGTCGTAGAGGAGGTGGGATGAAGAATCCCGTTGAAAAAACGACGGTTCGCCCGAATCAAAACCAAATCAATTGTCGTGGCAAGGAAAGCAAGGGCAGGAAAAAAATCCCTGCCCTTGATGAAGCTCTAAATGTTCTGCTGATCAGGCGATCAACATTTTCTTGCGAAACAATCCGAGGCCCAAAAGACCGAGGCCGAGCAACACCACCGTGGTGCCGCCATCGGGAACGGAATTGAAAGAAAGCCGTTCGGTGAATGTTTCAGGGCCGCCCGACGCCGGGTCTGCCACTTGAAAGCTCCCGTCGAACGTCGTCGCGGCAAACCCATTGCCGGTGACAGTTCCAACCATCAAGACATCCAAAAATCCTCCGACTTGGGAGTAAATGCTGGATGAAGCCAGATTGAATGTGAATCCGTCAACACTCCAGAAATTAGCCAGAGGACCCGAAGTGAAGGACCATGGAGTTGCACCCGTCATTGAAACCGCAGCCCCGTTATTGACAATGCCGACAAACGAGCCGGAAGGGCTGGCCGCGACCGTGTTGAACCATGCGGTTGCCGCCGTTGCGCTATTTGCCGTTGTGCTGTTCAAGTCCACGGCGCCGCTGAATCCGATGTTACCAGTGATTGGCGTTGCTTGAGCAATGCCAGCCACACAAACAACGGCCGCAGCCGCTGCCATTTTTTTAATCCAATTTTTTTTCATTTTTTGCTTTTGTTAATTGTTGATGTTTAATTTTTACAACCGTCACTGCCGCTACTTCAGCAATGGCAATGCCAACTGATATTTATGTTTAAGATAAGTGTTTAAACCGTTTGTTTTCAATGTTTTGTGTTTATATATTCCGTTGAAAATTTACGGCGAAATAATTCAAAACTGTAAAGTATTCCGACGCTGAAATTCAATTTGGCGGGCACTTTAACCCTAACTCGTTCACCTTGAACTTAATGCGGTTCGATTTGAAATTGCGTAATCACTTCTGACACTTTCGGTGAAATTTGCGTTAATTGTGCCCGTTCATTTTAATTCCGCCAACATCTGGCTTGCGTCTGCGGTCAGCTTGCCGGACAAATTTGCGCTCAAGGCTCGCTGAAGGGACGCTTTGCTTTCCGCGCGATTTTTGAGGCGATATTGGGCGGCTCCCAAATAGTAAAAAAGTTCGGCATCCGCGCTTCGTTCGACGGTGCTTACTTTTAGCAGGCTCACGGCGCGCGAATAATCCCCCTGCCGAAATACTATAATGCCCAAAGCCTTTCCAAGATCCGAATCGTCGGGAAATGATTCGCGGGCTTTTATCGCAAGCACATAAGCTCTTTCCGTGTTGCTCGAATCTTCGGCATAAAGGATCGCCAATTTTCTTTGTGCCGGGGCAAAATCTGGAAAGTGGTTCAACACTTTTTCATAAGCCTGTTCCGCTGCCAGAAAATTCGTTTTCTGTTCGTTGATGACGGCAAGGACCATGAGTGCCGGAACATAATTGGAATCTGATTTCAAAATTTCTTCAACGCGGGATTCTGCCGCGACCGCCTGCGCCGGATTGGCTGCAATGGAAACCAAATCAAGAAATCGTCTGGCTTCATCCGATTGAGGCGAAACAAGTCTAGCCTGCAAAGCGTCTAACATCGTGACCTGTGCGTCCGATATTTGTCCAATGCTGTAAGCTGCCTCGGCGAAGTCATAGAGTGCTTGTGGATTGTCTGGCTGGTTTTTAGCGGCTTGTTGAAGCAGGCTTGCCGCCAATTTGTAATTGCCTGTCTGATAAGCCAGCCGTCCTAAAGTGTAAGACACATCTGAATCATCCGGTGACAATTTATATGCGGCTTTGGCCAGATCAAAA
>Ga0181525_10002433_pt1 | contig 15211 bp, 14 predicted proteins | sample PEATcosm2014_Bin_48_FD_121100 | JGI IMG/M metagenome (GOLD analysis project Ga0181525, IMG submission 121100) | Peatland microbial communities from MTU Mesocosm Facility, Houghton, MI, USA - PEATcosm2014_Bin06_10_metaG | ecosystem: Environmental > Terrestrial > Soil > Wetlands > Peat | place...
CGTCTCGTCCACCGACGCGTACTGCCCGGTCAGCCCGGTGAGCTGCCGGACCTGGTGAGCCTGGCGCACCACGTCGCGCCCGCAGACGGTGGCGCGCCCGCCGTCGGGGCTCACCAGCGTGGCGAGGATCCTGACCGCGGTCGTCTTGCCGGCGCCGTTCGGGCCCAGCAGCCCGAACACCGAGCCGGTGCGGACGGCCAGGTCGATCCCGTCCAGCGCGACGGTCTCCCCGAACCGCTTGACCAGGCCTTCGGTAAGTATTGAGTAGGTCATACCGGCCAGGTTGCCCGCCCGCCCTGACACTCCGCCGAGATCGGGCTGACGCCGCTGACGCGGCGCTGACATCCCGCTGATTTGTGCTCCGCGTGGGGCGGCGGGCCGGCCCGGTTGTACGACTTCACGGCCGAGGCGGTGTTCGGCCGTGCGTCCAACTACGACGTGTTCCTGCTCGAGTACGACGACGAGCGCTCCGGCTCCTTCGAGCCGCTGGCGAAGGTGCCGGACGACAAGGCGGTCGTGCTCGGCCTGGTGAGCAGCAAGCCAACCTGATCAGCGAAGACACCCAGGAACGCAAGCTTGAACTGGTCGCCGAGGTAGCCCGCCAGGTCTGGTAACACGACGGGGTTACTCAGCGGGCTGACCACCGTCGTTGGACAGGCGCTCGGGCGGCCGTGAGGCTCGGGTAACGGGCGCCGGGGACGAGCCGTTGGCGGTGACGGCGGGAGCCTTCTTCAGCGTGTCCAAGATCGCAAGTCCCTGGCCGACCAGGCCGGTCACGACCTCGCTGACGCCCTGGGTGCCGTTGAGGATGGTGAGGTTGGAGTCGGAGAGGCCGCGAGCGGCCGCCTCGACCAGGGCGGGCAGGATCTCGATGATGTGGTTGGCCGCGATGAGTTCCTGATTGCCTTCCCGCAGCGAGGCGGCCCTGGCAATGTTCGCGGCGGCCTCGGCCTCGGCGATGGCCCGTTTCCCGAAGGCCTCGGCCTCGGCGGTGAACCTGGCCTGGTCGCGGTCGGCCTCGGCCAGGGTGCGCTTCCGGTAAGCCTCCGCGTCCGCCGGGCGGCGGACCTCGGCCTCAAGGCGCTGGGCGGCCAGTTCGGCCTGCCGCTGGGCGAGCGCCGTCTGCATCTGGATGACTTCCCGCGACGCCTGCGCCTGCGCGAGCGGCCCGGCCTGCGCGGCACGGGCCTCTGCCTCCTCCCGTTCGGCCAGGAATCCCGCGCGCTTGATCGCGACGTCCCGCTCGAACTGGGCCTTCATCGCCTCCGCGGCCAGTTCCCTTTCCGTGGCCTCCTGGTCGGCGTGCGCCTTCGCGATCCTGGCCTGGCTGGCCACGGCGGCGGCGTGCGGGGCGGCGAGGTTGTTGATGTAACCCGAGGCGTCCTCGATCTCCTGGATCTCCAGCGCGTCCACTACGATGCCGAGCTTTTCCATCTCGGCGTGGCTGCCGTCCTTGACCTCCTGGGCCACGCGGTCGCGTTCCCTGATGATCTGCTCGACGGTCAGCCCGCCGATGATTGACCGCAGGTGACCGGCGAACACCCGGCCTACCAGGACTTCCATCCGATCCTGCTCGGAAAGGAACCGGCGTGCCGCGTTCGCTATCGACGCCTGGTCATCGCCGACCTTGAACGCGGCGACGGCACGGACGTTGAGCCGGATTCCCTGGTTGGTAATGCATTCCTCGACGATCTCAGCTTCTCGCAGAGCGAGGGAGAGCACGCGAGCCTTCTGCTTGACCGGCGTCACGAACGTGCCGTGCCCGGTGACGATGCGGAATTGCGTCTCCTCCGCGCGCCGCTTCGAGCCTGAGATCAGCAGTGCCTCGTTCGGCGCCGGAACGTACCAGAAAAACATGCCAGGCCCCCTTGGGGAGTTTCCTTAGTTATAACTGCGGCAGCGGGGTAACGAACACCGAGCGAGCCGAGATGGCCTCCACCACCACGATCCGCCTATGCCGCGTGATCGGCTCATCGGACCAGGCGGCGAACGCCTCGGTCCCGCCGCGCACGGGCAGCAGCACCTCGCCGGGCCCGCCCTCCGGGATGGAAACGGTGACCCGCCCGACCTTGCCGAGAAGGCTCTCCTCCGCGTCCGCGGCCACGTTCCACCGGCTTTCTCTTCTCGCGCCGGTACCGGTATACCACCGGCCGGCTCGGCATCTGCCGCCGGTCCGGGCCGCCCGGCTTACCATGGGGCCATGAGCAGCAGCCGGATGCCCGCGGTGTACCTGAGCCACGGCGCGCCGCCGCTCGCCGACGACCCGATCGTGGAGATGTACCCGCGCGCGGACGTGCCCGTCATCCAGCTGTCGATGCCGACCCTCGATCCCCGCGAGCTGATGGACCTGGGCCGCAGGCTGGCCCCGCTGCGCGACGAGGGCGTGCTGATCATGGGCAGCGGGTTCTTCACCCACAACTTGCGGGAGTTCGTGTTCTCCGGACCCGTGCCGCAGTGGTCGCGCGACTTCGATGACTGGGGGCGGCGCGTCCTGCAGGCCGGCGACGTGGACACGCTGCTCGACTTCGCCGGCAAGGCGCCGGCCGCGCGGACCGCGCACCCGCGCACCGAACACTTCGCCGCGCTGTTCGTCACGCTGGGCGCGGGCGAGTCCGACCTCGCAGCGCAACGGCCCGTGATCGAAGGGTTCTGGGGTGGCCTGGCCAAACGCTCCATTCAGCTGGGCTGAGGGTCGCAAGCTGAGACACGTGATCTCTGGGGCTGTTTAGCACCCGCCAATACGGCCTATGGTCTAGACATGACCACGAATGACATGCTGCGTGTCACTGACTCCCGAACTGGCCGCAGCTACCAGATCCCTATCGTCGACGGCGCCATCCGCGCCATCGACCTGCGGCAGATCAAGACATCCGATGACGACTTCGGATTGCTTTCCTACGACCCGGCATTCCAGAACACCGCGAGCTGCCGCAGCGCCATCACCTTTATCGACGGAGACAGGGGCATCCTGCGCTACCGCGGCTACCCGATCGAGGAACTGGCCAACCGCGCGACCTTCCTTGACGTCGCCTGGCTGCTGCTCAACGGCGAGATGCCGGACAAGACGGAGTCGGCCGCCTGGGCAAGGCAAATCTCCCAGCACACCTACGTCCACGAGAACATCAAGAAGTTCATCGATGGCTTTCACTACGACGCGCACCCGATGGGCATGCTGATCAGCACGCTCGCCGCGCTATCCACCTTCTACCCGCAGGCCAAGAACGTCCACGACAGGGCCGTCAGGGACGAGCAGGTCATCCGGCTCATCGCCAAGATGCCCACGATGGCCGCCTTCGCCTACCGGCACGCCCTCGGCCTGCCGTACGCGTATCCGGACGACGACCTGACCTACGCGGGCAACTTCCTCAACATGATGCGGCGGATGACCGAGCCCAAGTACAAGCCGGACCCCGTCCTCGAGCACGCCATCGACGTGCTGCTCATCCTGCACGCCGACCATGAGCAGAACTGCTCCGCCAACGCGATGCGCGGCGTGGCCAGTTCCCAGGTCGATCCGTACTCGGCGGCCGCGGCGGCCGCGGCGGCGCTGTACGGCCCGCTGCACGGCGGCGCGAACGAGCAGGTGCTGAACATGCTGCAGGAGGTCGGCTCGGTCGCCAACGTGCCCGCCTACATCAAGCGGGTCAAGGCCGGCGAACTGCGCCTGATGGGTTTCGGCCACCGGGTGTACAAAAACTTCGACCCTCGCGCGACGATCATCAAGGGCGTCGCCGACGAGGTCTTCGAGGTCACCGGGCGCAACCCGCTGCTCGACATCGCGCTCGAACTCGAGCGGATCGCGCTGGAGGACGACTACTTCATCAGCCACAAGCTGTACCCGAACGTGGACTTCTACTCGGGCATCATCTACCAGGCCATGGGCTTCCCGGTAGCGATGTTCCCGGTGCTGTTCGCGATCGGCCGCATGCCCGGCTGGCTCGCGCAGTGGCAGGAGGGCGCGGTCGACCCCGAGCAGAAGATCGCCCGGCCGCGGCAGATCTACGTCGGCGAGCCGCTGCGCCACCTGGCCGGCGAGGACGCCGGCGAGGCCGACTAGGAGGTCTGGGACTAAAGAGGGACGATGACCTGGCTGGAGCTTGCACCGGATTCGGAGTTTGGCCTGGCCTGCCTGCCCTACGGGGTGTTCTCGGTCGGCAACGGGCATCCGAAAGGCCCGCGGAGTCCCTCGGTCGGAGTCAGGGTCGGCGACTGGGTCCTTGACCTGTCGTCGGCCCTGGGCGACCCGGTATTCGGCAAGCCATCGCTGAATGCCTTCATGGCGCAGGGCCCGGGCAGGTGGACCGAGGTACGGGCGCGGATCACCGAGAAGCTGACCGGCGAGGGGCATCGCCGTGCCATCGAGTCGGCCATGTTCCCGCTGTCCGAGGTGCGCTTGCACCTACCGTTCACGGCGGGCGACTACGTCGACTTCTTCGCCAACCCCTACCACGCTGCCAACGCCGGGCGGCTGTTCCGGCCGGACGCGGCCGAGCCGCTGGCGCCTAACTGGAGGCACCTGCCGGTCGGCTACCACGGCCGGTCGGGCACCGTGGTGCTCTCTGGCACGCGGGTTACCCGCCCGCGCGGGCAGCGCAAGACGCCGGACGAGGCCACGCCGTCATACGGCCCGTCGCGGCGGCTCGACTTCGAGGCGGAGGTCGGGTTCGTGATCGGCGCGGGCTCGCCGCTGGGCGTGCCGGTGACCGTGGCCAAGTTCTCCGACCACGTGTTCGGCGCGTTCCTGGTCAACGACTGGTCCGCCCGTGACATCCAGGCCTGGGAGGCGGTGCCGCTCGGGCCGTTCCTCGCCAAGTCGTTCGCGACGTCGATCTCGCCGTGGGTCGTGCCGCTTGAGGCGCTGGAGCACGCCAGGATCAGCCCGCCGACCCGCGAGGCCGACCTGCTGCCGTACCTGGCCGACGTCGGCAAGTGGGGCCTGGACCTGAGCCTCGAGGTGCGGCTGAATGGGCAGGTGGTGTCGCGGCCGCCGTTTGCCACCATGTACTGGACGCCGGCCCAGATGCTGGCGCACATGACGGCCAACGGCGCCTCCACGCGTACCGGCGACCTCTATGCCTCCGGCACGGTCAGCGGGCCCGATCGCGGCGACCGGGGCTGCATGCTGGAGCTGAGCTGGGGCGGCGCAGAGCCGCTGACCCTGGCGGACGGGTCGGTGCGGGCCTACCTCGAGGACTGGGACGAGGTCACGATCACCGCCACCGCACCCGGCCCCGGCGGCGCGCGGATCGGCTTCGGCGAGGTTACCGGCCAGGTCCTGCCGGCTCAGGCAGGCTAGCCTCCCGCGGCGCCTTCGGTGACGCCCGCCGGGGCGGGCGCGTCCGCGGCCCAGGCCCGCAGCTTCTTGCGGTCGAGCTTGCCGACGCTGGTCAGCGGGATTGCGGGCACGATCGTGATCTCCCGCGGGTACTTGTTAGCCGCCAGGTGCCGCCTGGAGTGCTCGATGAGCTCATCGGCGGTCGCCGTGACGCCGTCGCGCAGCGACACGTACGCCACCACCTCCTCGCCCAGCCGGACATCCGGCCGTCCCACCACCCCGGCCTGCGCGACCGCGGGATGGCCGACGAGTACCTCCTCGACGTCGCGCGGGAACACGTTGAAGCCGCCCCGCAGGATCAGGTCCTTCTTCCTGTCCACCACGTACAGGTAGCCGTCGGCGTCCAGGTGGCCGATGTCACCGGTGCGCAGCCAACCGCCGGCGAGCACGGTGCTGGCCGAATCCGCCGTGTGCCAGTAGCCGGTCATCACGCCGGGCGACCGCACACATATCTCCCCGTCCTGGCCCGCCGGCAGCGCCTGGTCGGCGTCGTCGCGGATGGACACCTGCACGCCGGGCACGGGCAGCCCGACGCTGCCGGCGCGCCGCCCGTCGATGGGGTTGGCCGAGATCAGCGTCGCCGCCTCGGTGCAGCCGTAGCCCTCGAAGACCTGCGCGGACGGGACCCGCGCTTCGAACTCCCGCCTGACCTCCTCGGGCAGCGGCGACGCCCCGGACGAGACGGCGATCAGCGACGACAGGTCGGCCTGCTCGAGCGGCTGGCCGAGCAGCATCTGGATCATCGACGGCACCAGCGAGCTGCCCTGGGCACGGTGGGTTTCCGCCAGCCTGACCCAGCCCGCCGGGTCGAACCAGCGCATCAGGATCGTCCTTGAGCCCTCGTCCCGGTGCAGGCCGCCGACGAACACCAGCAGGCCGTAGGCGTGCGCGAGGGGGAGTGGCAGCACCGAGGTGACTATCACGGCGCGCACCGATGACTGGTGGGCGGCCGAGCCGCACCACAGCAGGTTCGCGTGACTAAGCGGGACGCCCTTGGACTTGCCGGTTGTCCCGCCGGTGTAGAGCAGGGCGGCAAGGTCGGTCCCCGATCGGTCGACGACCGGCCCGGGCTCGGCCGAGGCCACCTCGGCGAAGTCGAGCACCGGCACCCCCGCGGCGGCCTGCTGCCCGGCGCTCCCCGGGACGATGACGAACCGGACGTCCGGCGCCCCGGCCAGCGCCGCGGAGACCTTCGGCAGGAACTCCGCCGTGGTCACCACGCCCACCGCGCCGGAATCGGCCAGCGCGTTCCGCAGCTCGTCCTCGCTGACCAGGAAGATCAGCGGCGTCACCACCGCCCCGGCGCGCCAGGCCGCGCTGTAGGTGATCAGGACCTCGGGGCAGTTGGCCATCAGCACGAGCAGCCGGTCCCCGGGACGGACGCCGAGGCCGGCCAGCCCCGCAGCGAACCTGGCCGCCCGGTCGGCGAGCGAGCCGCTGGTATGCCACTGGCCCTCGAAGAACAGCGAGTCGTAGTCGCCCTGCCGCTCAAACGCCCGCTCGGCCTGCCGTGCCAGGTTCTCGGAGTCCATATCCCGCCTCAGTATTTTTATCCGGCCAGCTTGATGTCGAAGTACGCTCCCTGATCATCGTGGACGATCCGGGCCGAACCTGACCAGCCCGTGAACCCGCCGGTTCCGGTTCCCGGCACGATGTGCCCGAACCAGGTGGCGGGATCGGACTCCAGCCCGCCGTGCTGGACGGTCACCGAGCCCTCGCTGCCGTCGGCCGCGCGGCCGGTGATCCGCTCCGTGGCCACGTAGGACCGGGAGCCCTCCTGCGTACCCGCCGACATGAACAGCGTGGTGGCGTGCCCGACGATGCCCGAGGTGAAGGTCTTGGCGAAGGTCAGCACGCTGACCCAGTCCGCCTCGAGACCCGTCACCTGCCGCGGCTCGAAGCCGTCGACCTTGAAACGAGCGATCAGCGTCATCGTTGCTCCTGCTTCCTCGTGATTCCCTCCGGCGACGATAGCCGACCTCCCTGTCCCGTCCCGGCCCCTTCCGCCGTCGGCCGCGTCGGGTTAGTCTCGCGCTCATGGTGACCCAGGCCGAGTTCGATGAGCTGCTGAAGCTGCTGCGCGATTTCATCCGGCGCGAGGTGATGCCCGCCGAGGCGGACATCGACGAACACGACGAGATCCCGCCCCGGCTGATCGCCCAGGCCAAGGAGATGGGCCTGTACGGCTACGCGCTGCCGGGCCAGTACGGCGGCCTCGGCCTCTCGGTCGAGCAGCAGGTCCGGGTGACGATCGAGCTCGGCTACACGAGCCCGGCGTTCCGGTCGCTGTTCGGCACCAACAACGGGATCGCCGGCCAGGTGCTTGTCCTGGCCGGCACCGAGCAGCAGCGCGAGCGCTGGCTGCCCCGGCTGGCCTCCGGCGAGGTCGTCGCCTCGTTCGCGCTGACCGAGCCGGACGCGGGATCGGACCCGAGCCGGCTGACCACCAGCGCGCGGGACGAGGACGGAGACTGGGTCATTGACGGCCTCAAGCGCTACATCACCAACGCCCCGATGGCGGACGTCTTCATGGTGTTCGCGCGGACCGATCCGCAGGCGCCCCCCGGCAAGGGAATCGGCGTCTTCATCGTGCCGGCCGACACCGCCGGGGTCACCGTGGCGGCCCGCGACCACAAGATGGGCCAGGGCGGCGCCTGGACCGCCGACGTGGTGTTCGCCGAGGCCCGGGTGCCCGGGGACGCGCTGGTCGGCGAGCAGGCCCAGGCCGGCTACGCCACCGCGATGCGCAGCCTCGCGCACGGGCGCCTGATCATCGCGGCGATGTGCGTGGGCGTCGCGGCCAGGCTCGTCGACGAGAGCGTGAGCTACGCCAGCGAGCGCTCCCAGGGCGGCCACCCGATCGGCGAGTACCAGCTCGTCCAGGGCATGCTCGCGGACTCGCAGACCGAGTACATGGCGGCTCGGGCGCTGGTCCTGGACGCGGCGGCCCAGTACGACAGCGGTGACGACCGGCGGCTCGCCCCGTCGGCGGCGAAGTACTTCGCCAGCGAGGCCGTCGGCCGGATCGCCGACCGCGCCGTGCAGATCCACGGCGGCTCCGGCTACATCCGCGGCATCCCGGTGGAGAGGCTGTACCGCGACGTACGGCTATTTCGCATCTACGAGGGAACCAGCCAGATCCAGCAGCTCGTCATCGCCCGCGAGCTGCTCCGGACCAGGAAACCCTCCTAAACAGGGCATTAGCCACTGCTTTCACAGTAGGTGATTTATGTGTAACCGATTGAATTCGCCTCTCGTCCCGTGATAGGAGAAGAGCAGTCCCGTGCGATTTCAGGGCCTTTTCCCGACCCGGTGGGGTGAATTGTGCGCGTTTTGTACATTGTTTCCGGTGCGATGGTCGCCGCTGCAACTGCCGTCGGCCTTACCGTGGCCATGACCGCCTCGCCCGTCGCCAACGCCGCCCCAGCCGTGAGCTACGTGGCGCTCGGTGATTCGTACTCCGCAGGGGACGGCGCGGGTAGTTACATATCCTCGAGCGGGAGCTGCGACCGCAGCACGAACGCCTATCCGGACCAGTGGGCCGACGCCAACCATCCCGCCTCGTTCACGTTTGTGGCCTGCTCGAACGCGACCACGGCCACCGTGGTCAGCAGCCAGCTATCGGCGCTGAGCTCGCAGACCACGCTGGTCAGCATCACTGTCGGTGGCAACGACGTCGGCTTTGTCGGCGTCATGACGACCTGTGTGCTCCTGCCGACCAGCTCGTGCCTGAAGGCCGTCTCGGCCGCCGAGACCCTCGTCGCCAACGTGCTGCCCGCCAGCCTCAACGCCACCCTGCAGGCCATCCGGGACGACGCGCCCAACGCGAAGATCGTCGTGGTCGGCTATCCCGACTTCTACGACCTGTCCAAGTCCAGCAGCTGCATCGGGCTGAGCACCGCCGACCGCACGGCCCTCAACCAGGGCGCGAACGACCTCGACAGCGCGCTGGCGACCGCCGCGGCGCACAACGGCGACACGTTCGCCAGCGTGCAGAGCGCGTTCGCAGGGCACGAGATCTGCGACTCCGCCAGCTGGCTGCACTCGGTAGACATCTTCTCGCTCGGCCAGTCCTACCATCCCACCGCTAGCGGCCAGGAACTCGGTTACCTGCCTGTGTTCACCGCCGCCGCCAAATCCTGACCTCGCGGTTCCCTGGCTCGCGGGCGCGGAATACCAGTCCGGCCCGGCAACCCCGCCGCGCCCGCCGGCGCGGCGTACGAGTCCCGTAGCTCCATTTGGTTATGTTCATATACATGTTCGATGAACGTGACATCCTGGACGGGCTGAACGAGCAGCAGCGGCGGGCGGTCACGCACACCGGCGGCCCGCTGCTTGTCCTGGCCGGGGCCGGCACCGGCAAGACCCGGACGCTGGTGGCGCGGGCCGCCTGGCTGCGCGACTGCCAGGGCATCCAGGGCAGCCGGATCCTGCTGCTCACCTTCACCCGCCGGGCGGCCGCCGATATGCTCGCCCGGGCCGCCTCCGGCGGGTCCGAGCGGATTAGCGGCGGCACGTTTCACGCCCTCGCGCACAAGATCATCCGCCAGCACGCGGAGGCGTTCTCCCTGCCGCCGCAGTTCACCATCCTCGACCCGGGCGACACCGCCGACATCCTCGATGCGCTCCGCCCCGACCACGGCCTCACCGATACCGGGCAGCGGTCGCCCAAGGCCATGGCGTGTGCCGATATCTACACCCGCTGCGTGAACACCGGGCGGCCGGTCAGCGAGGTGATCACCGCGAGCTTCCCGTGGTGCGCCCCGTTCACCAGCCAGCTGGCAGGCCTGTTCCGCGCCTACACCGCCCGCAAGCGCGCCAGGTACCTGCTGGATTTCGACGACCTCCTGCTGTTGTGGCAGGCGGCGCTGGCCGATCCGGTCGCCGGGCCGGTGCTACGCGGCATGTTCGACGCCGTGCTCGTCGACGAATACCAGGACGTCAACGCGATCCAGGCCAGCATCGTCCGGCTGCTGCAGCCCGACGGGAAGCACCTGACCTGCGTGGGCGACGACGCGCAGGCTATTTACGGCTTCCGCGGCGCCGACCCGGCGCACCTGCGCCAGCTCGCGGCCGCCTACCCGGGGCTCGATGTCGTCCGCCTCGACCGCAACTACCGGTCCCGGCAGGGCGTGCTGGACCTGGCCAACCTCATCCGCCCGTCCGCGCCCGGCCTGGAGCTGGTGCTGACCGGCGACCGTGGTCCCGGGACGTCGCCGCTGCTGGTCCGCTGCCACGACGAGGCGACGCAGGCCAGGGAGATCTGCGCGCGGGTGCTCGACGCGCACGAGGACGGCGCCGCGCTGCGCGAGCAGGCGGTGCTGGTCCGCGCCTCCTCGCACAGTGACATGCTGGAAATCGAGCTGAGCGCCCGCAAGATCCCCTACGTGAAGTTCGGCGGCCTGCGGTTTACCGACACCGCGCACGTCAAGGACTTCCTCGCGGCCGCCCGGGTGCTTGCCAACCCGGCCAACGACCTGGCCTGGTTCCGCCTGCTGCGCCTGCACGAGGGCATCGGCCCGGCACACGCCCGCCGCATCCTCGCCCGCCTGACCGGAGCCAGCCCGCCCGGCGATGCCTCGAAAATCGCCGAGGCCGCGCCGATTCGCGCCCGGGCTGCCGTGACGGCCACGCTGAGCCGGCTGGCCGCGGCCGCCGGAGATCCCTCTCCGGTCCAGGCGGCGGCGATCCTGGCCGTCCTCGAGCCGCTGATCAGAGCCCGGTACCCGGACGCCTCGGCCCGCCTCGCCGACCTGGAACGGCTGGCCGACGCTGCGGCCGCCCAGCCCTCGCTGCATGAGGCGCTCGCCGAGCTCACCCTGGACCCGCCGGTCTCGGCATCGGACCTGGCCGGGCCGCCGCGCCTGGACGAGGACTACCTGACCATCTCCACCATCCACGCCGCCAAGGGCCTGGAATGGCCGGTCGTCCACCTGCCCCAGCTAGTGGACGGCGCGATACCGAGCGACATGGCCCTGGGCGACCCCGGCGGGCTGGCCGAGGAACATCGCCTGTTCTACGTCGCGGTCACCCGTGCCCGTGACTGCCTGTACCTGTACGCGCCGCTGCGGCTGCACCACCATCGCCGCGGCCGCGACGACCGGCACGGTTTCGGCCAGCTCACCCGTTTCCTCGAGCCCAGGGCGCTGGCCGCCTGCGGCCACGCCATGGCCGCCTCGTCCGCCCCGGCGCTGCCGTCCGTCGGCGCCCTCACGGTCAAGGTCGACGCCGCCCTCGGCTCGCTGTGGGACGGCTGAGCGCTGAACCCCTGGTCACGCTAGTCACCAGGTCCCAGGATTGCCCCTAATGCGAGGCCCCTGTCCGATACGATGAGGCGCTGACCGGGTCCGTCACCGCCGTCACTGGCACACCCCTAACGCCCCGCGTAAGCAGCCCCAATCATGCCCATCCCCGACTCCCTTGCCCTCAGCGAAGGCCAGCGTGCCCTGCAGGACAGCTTGCGCGGCTTCCTCGCCGACCAGCTCTCCTCGGCCACGCTGCGAAGCATGCTTGACGGGGAGCCCGGTTACGATCCGCAGCTGCACTCCCGCCTGACCGGCCAGCGGGGCCTTGCCGGGCTGACGATCCCCGCGGAGTTCGGCGGACTGGGCCTGTCCGCGGTCGAGGCCAGCGTGATGCACACCGAACTCGGCCGCGCCCTTTACCCCGGCCCGTTCCTGCCCAGCGCCCTGGCCGCGACGGTGCTGCTTGCCTCCGGTGACCAGGAGGTCCGCGAACGCTGGCTCCCGGTCCTGGCCGACGGCTCGGTGACCGGAACGGTAGCCGCGGCGGATCAGACCGGCCGCTGGTCGCCGGGACCCGATAGCGTCCGGGGCAAGCTGACGACCGAGGGCTGGCAGCTGAGCGGCCGCAGGTGGTTCGCCATCGCGGCTCACGTCGCGAGCATCATAGTGGTGCCCGCGGTCACCGAGTCGGGACCGGCGATGTTCCTAGTAGAACCCGGCGCCCCGGGCTTCGAGGTGTCCCGGCACATCGACATGGACCTTACCCGACGGATAAGCGTCACCGCCTTCGACGCGACCCCGGCGGTGCTGCTCAGCCAGGACGCAGACGCGGCCGCCTCCCTAGAACGGGCCGAGCATGCATTCCTTCTGGCCACCGCGGCAGAGGCCGCCGGCGGCATCGAATGGTGCCTGGACGCGAGCATCGCGTACGCCGAGGAGCTCGAGCAGTCCGAGCTCCCGCCCGGCTCGCTGGGGTCCATCGCCCGGGTCTGCGCCGACATGGTCGCCGACTTCAAGTCCGTGTCGTCGGCCGCGAGGTACGCCGCCGTCGCCACCGCGGACGGCTCGGCACGGGCCCCGATGCTGGCGCGTGCCGCCGTGCTGCGCGCCGCCGAGGCCTACCGCGACGTGACCGAAGCCGCCGTCCGCCTGTTCGGCGGTACCGGGTCCGCCGCCGAGGACGGCGTGCCCCTGTACTATCGCCGGGCCTGGTCGGCCGAGCGCCTGGGCGGCGGCCCGCAAGCACACAGGGACGCCATCGACGATCTCGCGCGCCGTGATCACGCCGACAATCCCGACAGCCCTGATGCGTCCACGCCGACCTACTAGGCACTTCGATATCTCGTTTTGTGCGATTCCAGCGGATGCATCAGGCTGGTAGCCATGCCCATCCGTCCTCGTGTTCCTGAAGACATGCCAGAATGCGTCGCGGTGCTGCGGCGAGTCCACGAGATGAACGGCTATCCGTCACGCTGGCCCCGCGATCCCGCAGGCATGCTCACCCCGGCCGGCCTGGAGGCCGCATGGGTGGCCGTTGACGGCGACTCCATCGTCGGGCACGCCGCGCTGATCCGGTGAGTGAGCACCAGTTGCGTGCTGCATGCGACGGGCCGCGACGCCGGCCAACTCGGAGGGGTAACTCGGCTGTTCGTCGATCCCGCGGCGCGGCGCGCGGGCCATGCGCGCGGGCTCCTCGAGACCGTCACCAGCCATGCCGTGGCCCACGGTCTCCGGCCGGTCCTCGACGTCGTCGACCACAGCCAGGCCGCCATCGCTCTGTACGAGGGAGCCGGATGGCAACTGGTCGGCACGGAAATCGCGACCTGGGTGACGCCGGCCGGGATCAGGCCCACGGTCCGGTGGTACGTAGGGCCCATGGTTCCCCGCGCCGCATTAGGCAAGAGTGAAGGTCGCCACCCTGTGCCACCTCCGGTTGGCGGATTCATGGGTCATGAGGGTGACCGCGTCAGCACGAGCCTCGATGGGTAGGTCCGCCCGGACGGCTTCCTCAGCAGCAAGCAGCGCGCCCACCGGGTGCCCGTGGCCGACGGTCAGGTGCGGAACGACGTCATCGAACTGGCCCTGGTACGGAGGAAATGCCGGGAAGGCCTGGTAGACGTGCTGGGTAAGGGCGCGGAAGGGACCGGGATCGCCCGGCGCGAGCCAGAGCACGTCATCGCCGAACCAATCCGTGTGCCCCAGCCGGAAGCTGAATCCGCTGATGCCCGCGAACAGCCGATTGAGCCGGGTCAGGACGCCTGAATCGATCTCAGCGGGCGGCACGAACGGAAAGAGCACCGTAATATGCGCCGGGACGCCAAGCGGCGCACTCGCATCCAGGCGTTCCCTGTGCCGGCCCACGACAGGTTCCGCCTCCGGAACCTCCACGATCAGGCCGCTCTGGCCGCTCAGGCTAGTCACGAGCAGGACGATAGCCCCGTACAGCCCAGGTGGCGACCAAGTATGCGGCGCGGGTCGCAAGTAACGAGGCCTCGCGAACCTGACCGCCCGTGACAGCATCGAGATTCACGCAGCGCCTCGTTATGGCCGAGTGACCGCGAACCGGTACGCTGACTGCGTTCTTGCACAGCGCGATGGTCTGCGCTGTGGAAGGGGCGCATAGCTCAGCGGAAGAGCACTCGCCTTACAAGCGAGGGGTCACTGGTTCGAACCCAGTTGCGCCCACCAAGTATTTGCAGCTAGATGACATTTTTGAAACGCTAATTGGAAACCCGGTAACGACAGCCGGGAACCACCGGTGCATGCAGAGTGGGAGATTGGCGGGTTGGGACCTGCGCTGGAAGCGCTGCAGGCACGCACCCATGCCTGTTCTCTGAACAACCAGGATAACGTTGCAGTTCAGGAGGCTGTCCAGCCACGACGGCGGGCGGCCTTCATGCCCGGAAAGTCCAGTTCGGCGTGTCCGTAACGGTGTGACCACGCCCCGAGCGCTGCCGGAAGCGGACGTGCGGTGCTGAACCGGTCGCGCAGCTTACCCTCGCTGCTGCTCCTTACGTCAGCCTCGGCAGACCTTCCAGCGTGTGCCCATCCACCGTGACCTGCGACAACGCCCGAACCTCCAACTCGACTTGGATTGTTCAGGAAATGCCGATGTGCGGGTGAGCAGCGTCAGGCAGCTGACCGGCTCTCACGTGCGTGTTCTCTGAACTACGAGGACAACGCTGCAGTTCAGTCAGTATGAAACGGCCGGCTCCGGTTGCTGCCTGAAGCCCCTATTGGCTTAGGTCGCGGGTCGCCTGACGCTGGAAGCTGCAACAGTCCCGTTGCAAGGCGGAGCCGCAAGGCAGGAAGGAGGCCGGCCGTCATGATCAGTGTGGCACCGGCAGCGGAACGGATCTACGTGGGGATGGACGTCTCGAGGGACACGATCGCGGTCGCGGTGCTGCGGCCGGGGGAGGATGTCCCGGCGGTGGAGGTGATCAGCCACGACGGGGAGATGGTGCGGCGGCTGATCGGCAGGTTCGCTGACCGGTCGGTGCTGGCGGCGTGCTATGAGGCCGGGCCGGGCGGCTATGAGCTGTACCGGCTGCTGGCCTCGATGGGGGTGGCCTGTGATGTGGTCGCGCCGGCGCTGATCCCGAAGGCGGCCGCGGACCGGGTCAAGACCGAC
>Ga0181525_10002434_pt1 | contig 15199 bp, 13 predicted proteins | sample PEATcosm2014_Bin_48_FD_121100 | JGI IMG/M metagenome (GOLD analysis project Ga0181525, IMG submission 121100) | Peatland microbial communities from MTU Mesocosm Facility, Houghton, MI, USA - PEATcosm2014_Bin06_10_metaG | ecosystem: Environmental > Terrestrial > Soil > Wetlands > Peat | place...
CCGGCAGACAGACCACCGGGGTTTCGGCCGGCGGTCTTGGTGCTTTCCTACAGGCTAAGAGCGGCTTGCGGGTTTGGTGAAGTGGCGCCCGAGGGGCCGCCAGGAGCGCCGCCGTTGGCCGCGGGAACGGCCGGCAGGTCGAGCGTGACCGTCAGGCCGCCGCCGGGTGTTTCGGCCATCCGCGCGGTAGCCCCGTTGGAGGTGGCCAGCCGGTGCACGATGGCGAGGCCGAGCCCGGTGCCGTTCGGGTTCGACGTGCTGAACCGCAAGAACGCCCTCTCGCGCTCCTCGGCGGTCATGCCGGGGCCGTTGTCGCTGACCGTGAGCCGGGCGCCGGACTGCGTGGCCGTCGCCTTGACCACAACCTGGTCGCCCGGGCTCAGCGCGTCCAGGGCGTTGGCGATCAGGTTGTCCAGAATCTGCTCCAGGTGCCCCTCGCCGACCCAGGCCAGCACCGGGCCGTCGGCCGGGGCCGGCCCGCCGAGCCCGCCGAGCCCGCCGAGCCCGCCAAGCCCGCCAAGCCCGCCAAGGAGCGCGATGTTCCTGTCGTCGGCGACCGGGTGCCACGCCACCACCCGTTCCCTGGCCACCTCGGCGACGTCGATCGCGGCGGGGACCGGGACCACGTTCTCCGCCCGCGCCACCGCGAGCAGGCCGTCCACCAGCCGGGACAGCCTGGCCAGCTCGTCGAGCGCGCCGGCCAGCTCGGCGCTCGTGGCCGGGTCGGACTCGGCGGCGAGCAGGTCGAGCCGCAGCCGCAGCGCGGCCAGCGGGGTACGCAGCTGGTGCGACACGTCCGCGATCACCGCACGGTGCCCGTGCACCAGCGCCTCGAGCCGCCCTGCCATGGTGTTGAACGTGGTGCCGAGGCGGCGCAGTTCGGGCGGCCCGGAGTCCACCACCGCCCGGCCCGCCAGGTCGCCGTCCGCCAGCCGGCGCGCCGCGGCGTCCAGGCCCTTCAGCGGCCTGCTTACCCACCGGGCGAACGCCGTCGCGAACACCGTGGCCAGGATCATCGCGACCAGGCTGATCGAGCCGAACAGGATCCACACCCCGCGGATGTCGTTGTCCAGCGGCACGGTCGACCTGGCCAGGATCACCGCGCCTATCACCGGGGCCTCGGCCGGCGCGTAGACGGGGAAGGCGGCGATCACCCGCGAGTCCGCGTTTTCCGTCATCACCGGAGGATCCGGGAACCCGTCGACCTGATGCTGCGCCTGGTCAGCCAGCTTGCCCGCGGCTATGGCCTCGGTGACCAGCGGGGTCCAGTTGCCCGGCGGCATGCCCTGGTTGACGGGGTTGATGTAGCCGGACCCCTGGATGCCGACGATGAACAGCCCGTCCCCGTTCTGCTTGGCCTGCAGGATCAGCGCCAGCAGCTCGCCGTCGCCCTCGTTGGGGTAATACAGCCGGTCCTGGGCGATCGCGGCGTCAGAACGCACCATGCCCTCGGTCTCGTTGAGGAACGAGGTCCGGTCGTGCGCGGTCGCGATCAGCGCGAGCCACAGCAAACCGCCGCCGATGACGGCGGCGGTGAACGCCAGCCACGCGACCACGATCCGTTTGGTCACTAGCTGCTGCCCAGGTCGGCGAGCCGGAAGCCGTGCCCGTAGACGGTCTCGATCAGGCCGGGGTCGCCGAGCTTGCGGCGCAGCGCCGCCATGTGCACGTCGAGGACCTTGGTGGGGCCGTACCAGTGCTCATCCCAGGCGCGCTCGAGCATCTCCTGCCGGCTGACCACCCGGCCGGGGTCGCTGGCCAGGCACTCCAGGATGGCGAACTCCTTCGGCGTCACCGCGATGTGCTGCCCGGCTACGGTCACCTTGCGGGTGCGCAGGTCGACCGACAGCGGCCCGTGCTGCAGCAGCTGTCCCGCGCCGGATCCGGCGCCGCCGGCCACCTGGCTGCGGCGCAGCACGGCCCTGATCCTGGCCAGCAGCTCGTTAAGCCCGAACGGCTTGATCAGGTAGTCATCGGCCCCCTCGTCGAGGGCAAGCACCCGGTCGGATTCCTCGCCCCGCGCGGTGACCACGATGATCGCCGCGTCGCAGACCTTGCGGAGCCGTCGGCAGACCTCCACGCCGTCCATGTCGGGCAGGCCGAGGTCGAGCAGCACCACGTCGGGGACAGGCCAGTCGAGCGCGGCCTGTCCGGTGGTGACGCTGCCGGTTTCGTAGCCGGCCCTGGTCAGCCCGCGGACCAGCTGAGTGGCGATGCCCGGGTCGTCTTCTACCACGAGGACCCGGCCAAGACGTGCGTTCACGGCATCCACGGTAGGCACGAAACCGGCACTCACCCAATCGGGCGAAGATCTTAACTAAACCTGAACTAGTTCCAGTGTGGGTCCTAGCAAGTGGTTGGGCATCCTATTTAACAGAACTCCTTGCTCTAGCGCGGTCAGCCCTCCCTGCCGCTGCCGCGCGGATGACATGAGAGGGTCCGCGTGGATAAGGCAACCCTGCAGCCTTACCCACGCGGACCCCAGTCCCGGAGAGTTCATCCCCCCACAGACTAGTGGTCGCGGGCGTCCGCGTAAGGTATCCGCGTGATCCCGACTCCTGACTGGCCAGCGCTGCGCGCCGCCGCCGTTGCCGCCGCCGAGCGGGCCTACGCTCCCTATTCCGGCCTGCGGGTGGGCGCCGCCGGCCAGGCGGCCGACGGCAGGATCGTGACCGGCTGCAACGTGGAGAACGCCTCCTACGGCCTGACCCTGTGCGCCGAGTGCGGCCTGGTTTCCGCCCTGCACGCCTCCGGGAGCCCCGCGCCAGGCCCCGGCCCGCTGGTCGCCGTCGCGACCGTGGCAGGCGACGGCAAGCCGCTGCTGCCCTGCGGCCGCTGCCGCCAGCTGCTCCTCGAGGCGGGCGGCAGCCACCTGCTGGTGGACACCGCGGAGGGCCCCGTCGAGCTGAGCGCCCTGCTCCCCGCCGCCTTCGGCCCGGCCGACCTTGAGTCGCGAAGGGACGCGTAGCAGGTAGCACAATGGTTGGATGCTGACTCTAGACGAGATCAGGGCCGTGCCGAAGGTCCTGTTGCACGATCACCTGGACGGTGGCCTGCGCCCGCAGACGATCCTCGAGCTGGCGCAGGAGACGGGGTACCGGGACCTGCCGGGCGACAACGTGGAGGACCTGACCAAGCGGCTGACCGAGGGCGCGCACCGCGGTCACCTGGAGATCTACCTGGACGCGTTCCGGCACACGGTCGGGGTCATGCAGACCCCGGACGCGCTGCGCCGGGTGGCCGCCGAGTGCGCCGAGGACCTGGCCGCCGACGGGGTGGCCTACGCCGAGGTCAGGTTCGCCCCCGAGCTGCACACCGAACGCGGTCTGAGCCTCGACCAGGTCGTCCAGGCCGTGCTCGAGGGGTTCGCGCGCGGCAGCGAGGGCCGCGGGATCACGGTGTACGCGCTGCTCACCGCCATGCGCACGGCGGCCAGGTCGCTGGAGATCGCCGAGCTCGCGGTCCGCTACCGGGACCAGGGCGTGGTCGGGTTCGACATCGCGGGGGCGGAAGCCGGCTGGCCGCCGAGCAGGCACCTGGACGCGTTCCAGTACCTCAAGCGGGAGAACTTCCACATCACGATCCACGCCGGCGAGGGGTTCGGGCTGCCGTCGATCTGGGAGGCCGTGCAGTGGTGCGGCACCGAGCGACTGGGGCACGGCGTCCGGATCGCGGACGACATCCAGATCAGCCAGCAGGGCGTGGTCCGGCTCGGGCGGCTGGCCGCCTACATCCGCGACCGCCGGATCCCGCTGGAGATGTGCCCGACCTCGAACGTGCAGACCGGCGCGGCCGCCTCGATCGCGCTGCACCCGCTGCGGGTGCTGCGCCAGCTGGCGTTCCGCGTCACGGTGAACACCGACAACCGGCTGATGAGCCAGGTCACGCTCAGCTCGGAGTTCCACACGCTGGTCAAGGAGTTCGGCTACGGCTGGTCCGACATCGAATGGCTGACCGTCAACGCGATGAAGAGCGCGTTCGCCGGCTTCGACGAACGGCTGCGGCTCATCAACACGGTGATCAAGCCGGGGTTCGCCACCGCCCGGGCAATCAGCGATGCCGTGGTTCCCGTCGGCCTCCTAACTTCTGCCGATCCCGGGTAAAATTCAATTTTTACCGAACGATCAGTGGTATCACCCGCAATCATCAGTTACATTTCCCGGGTTGCGCCCTGCACAATTGCGCGCGGAACCGGCATGATGGGAACTGGCCACTGGTCTGGGGTCTGACGGGGTCAGGGAGGCCAGATATATATGACGCCGCAGCTGGGGCGGGAACCGCTGCGCCGGTGGGATCCCGAGCGGATCGGGCCGTACGTGATTCTGGGCCGCCTCGGCGCGGGCTCGATGGGCGAGGTGTACCTGGGCCGTTCGGCGTCCGGGCGGCTGGTCGCGGTGAAGACGATTCGGCCTGGCCTCGCCGAGGAGGCCGGCTTCCGCACCAGGTTCGCGCAGGAGGTGGCGGCCGCGCGCAAGGTCAGCGGGGTGTTCACCGCCGCGGTGGTGGAGGCCGACCCGGATGCGGACCTGCCGTGGCTGGCCACCGCGTACGTCCCGGCGCCGTCGCTGGCCCGGCTGGTGAAGGCGTGCGGCCCGATGCCGGTGGCCGCGGTGCGCTGGCTGGCGGCGGGCTGCGCGGAGGCGCTGGCCTCGATCCACGCGGCGGGCCTGGTGCACAGGGACCTGAAGCCGTCGAACGTGCTGGTGGCGCCGGACGGGCCGAAGGTGATCGACTTCGGGGTGGCCAGGGCGGCCGAGCGGATCGCGCTGACCACCGCGCGCGGCGCGATCGGCACCCCCGCCTACATGGCGCCGGAGCAGGCCAGGGACACCAAGCAGGCGTCGGTGGCCAGCGACGTGTACTCCCTCGGCGCGACGCTGGTGTTCGCGGCGACCGGGCATCCTCCCTACGCCGGCGACACGGTGATGGACGTGCTGGCCCGGCTGGCGACCGAGCCGCCGGACCTGTCCGGGCTGCCCGCGGAGCTGGCCGGCCTGGCCGGTGCGTGCCTGCAGCGGGTGCCGAGCGCGCGCCCGACCTCGTCGCAGGTGCTGGCCGAGCTGGGCCCGTTCGCCGAGGCGGGCACCGCGCAGGAGCACTCCTACCTGCCCGAGGCGGCGCGGGCAATGATCGCGGAGTACCAGCGGACCCCGCTGCCGGCCGGCGGCGACCCGTCCCCGGACGACCGCAGCGACGAGGCCACCAACGCCTCGGACCCCGGCCTTCCGGCCTCCTTCGTGCCGAAGCCCCGCCGTCCCGGCCCGCTGCGCCGCTTGCTCCACGCCCACGCGTGGGCCGGGCCCAGCTGGCTGCCAGCCAGCTGGCGCCGGTGGATCAGGACGCACCTGGGCTGGGCCGGCTGGGCCTCGGCCGGCGCGGCCCTGATCGCGGTCGGCGTCGTCCTCGGCGCCTCCCTCACGAGCTCGAGCGACGGGCCCCCGCCGCCCAACGGTCCGCCGCCGGCACTGGCCACGGTGTGCGGGAAGTCTGTCCGCGTCACCGGAGTCACCGTGCCGACGCTGTGCATGATCCGCACCAGCCAGGCCCCGCAGACCTCCGATTTCGTGGTAGAGGGTCTCGACTTCGCGCCGCGGACGCCGGTGACGGTGAATCTGACCGAGATCGGCCTGCCCCCCGCGCAGGCCACCGTCCTTAACACCACATCGCCGGTCAGGCCCGTCGTCAGTGCGGACGGCACGGTCACCTTCCCCGTCGAGCGGGTCTATCCCAACCAGCTGCAGCTAGGCCTCGTCACGGTCACGGTAAGCGGAACCGGCGGTCGCGAGGCCAGCACGCAGTTCATGGTGATCCCCTCCGGCTGATCACCCCCCAGGTCCACGCCACCAGCCAAACTAGCCCCGGGTCCACCACAGGTCTTCCTGGCGCGAGCGCCACGCCGGGTCGGTCAGCCGGCCGAGGTCGACGGTGGTGATGATGCCGTGCTCGATCAGGATCCGGACCACGACCTCGTCGGAGAGCCGCACGTCCGCGGCGGCCAGCCCGTTGTCGGCGATCTTCCGCCGCAGCACCTTGATGTGCTCGGTGACCCGGGCGGACAGCAGATCGCGGAACTCCGGGTCGGTCTCGAACCTGTCAAGTTCGTGGTATGCGCCGGTGACCTCAAGCGCGCCCCTGGCGATCTCCGGCGTGCGCGGCAGCGGCCTTGCCGCGCTCGGATCCTGCAGCCACGGGCGGCACCAGATCAGCGCGACGAGGAACAGCTTGGTCATCGGATCGAGGTAGAACGGCAGCACCGTCCCCTCGTCGTCGGCCTGGGCAAGGCTCGGCGCCGGGTCGGCCCCGTCCACGGGCCCCGGGCTGACCGTGACCGTCACGGCGAGCGGCTGCCCGTCGTCGAGCATGGCGCGCGAGCCGACCAGGGCGGTGCCCGCGTGCACCAGCCAGCCGCCGGCGGGCTCGCTGTCGCCCTCCAGCCGGGGCAGCCTGATCCGGTACCCGTCGCCCTCGACGTACAGCGCGTGCGTGTGGCTGATGTTGGTGATCCAGGCGCCGGCGGCCATCGCTGTCACCACGCCGGCCCGGCGGGAGAGCCCCCGCCCGGCCGCGATCGGCAGGTCCACCTCGGGCCCGCGGCCGAACACAAGCTGCCGGCCCTCCGCGATCCGCGCCATCTGGCCAGAGGCCGTGCTCACCTGAGCGCTCACGGCCATCGCGTGATCCCCCGAGTCTGCGTCGGCATCCTTTTCCTGCCTGCGGTATCGCCCGATCGAGGGCGGTCTGGTAAGTCTAGGCGGATTCTCTTTCGATCCCGTCGCCGCGGTAACCCCGGACTCGGGGATTTCGGGCCGCCGGGCAGTGCTGATACCTCTGTAGGCGGCAGGGTGCTAGGTTCTGGTCGCGGTAGGCACCGCCGCCCGAGGGCATAGGGGGGATCGGCCCCCGGTCTCCGGTGGTGTCATGAAGTAAGCCGCGTTAGGCCTGGCGCCCTGCCCGTATCGTCTGGAGAACCGTGCCGCCCAGACCCGGGCCCGCCTGGATCCGGCCCGCTTAGGTTGGGCAGGGCTAGATCTGGCCGAATAGCCGGTCGCCCGCGTCGCCGAGACCCGGCACGATGTACCCGCGTTCGTTCAGCTGCTCGTCGACGGCCGCGGTGACCACCCGGACCGAGGGGGCGCCGTCGCTGCCGGGGAAGGCCTCTTGCACTCGCTGCAGCCCCTCGGGCGCGGCGAGCAGGCAGATGGCCGTCACCGACGCGGCCCCGCGTTCGGCGAGCATCTCGATCACGGTGGCAAGGGTGCCGCCCGTGGCCAGCATCGGATCGAGCACGAACGTGTCCCGTTCGGTCAGGTCGGCGGGCAGCCGGTTCGCATAGGTGGACGCGACCAGGGACTCCTCGTCCCTGCGGAGCCCGACGAAGCCGACGTCGGCCATCGGCAGCAGCCGGGTCATGCCGTCGAGCATGCCGATCCCGGCCCGCAGCACGGGCACGATGAGCGGCACCGGCCGGGCCAGCTTGACCCCGTTGGCGATGCCGACCGGCGTGGTAACCGAGACGGGCTGCACCCGGATCTCGCGGGTCGCCTCGTAGGCGAGCAACGTCACGAGCTCGTCGGTCAGGCTGCGGAAGGTCGCCGTATCGCTGGCGACGTCGCGCAGCGCGGTGAGCTTGTGCGTGACCAGGGGATGATCGACAACGAGCGTGCGCATAGCAAGCAAGTCTGGCAGCCCGGCCCCGCCACGGCCACGAGACCCGCCGTTTCCCGCTCCGGCGTGTCCCCGCCCTCAGCCGTTGGGGTGCGCACGGACCGTGGTCCTAGAGCGGGCCAGGTCAAGCTCGATGTGCTCCGCGGTGGCCAGCAGCGGCGGCAGGAGGTCTTCGACAACGCTGTTCAGCGTGCGCCGGCCGGCGTGGGTCGAGATGTTGACGGCGGCGATGACCTGGCCGTCGGCGTCCCGGATCGGGGCGGCGATCGAACGCAGCCCCTCCTCGAGCTCCTGGTCGACGAGCGCCCAGCCCTGCGCCCGTATCTTCCGCAGCTCGCGGCGCAGCGCGGGCGCGCTGGTGATGGTGTGCCCGGTCAGGCCGTGCAGGCTGGCCGATTCCAGGTAGTCCTCCAGCCACTCGTCCGGCTGCGAGGTAAGCAAGACCCGGCCCATCGAGGTGGCGTAGGCGGGAAACCTCGTGCCCACGCTGATCGCCATGGTCATGATCCGCTTGGTCGGCACGCGGGCGATGTAGACCACGTCGTGCCCGTCAAGCTCGCAGACCGAGGTGGACTCGTGTACCTGCTCGACCAGCTGCTCCAGGTGCGGCATCGCCACCTCGGGCAGGGTGAGGCTGGACAGGTAGGCGTAGCCGAGCTCGAGGATCTTCGGCCGCAGCGCGAACCGGCTGCCGCTGCTGCGCATGTAGCCGAGCTGGACCAGGGTGCGCAGGAACCGGCGGGCGGCGGCCCGGCTCAGCCCGGTACTGGTGGCGACCTCGCTCAGGGTGAGATTCGGGTGGTCGGCGTCAAAGGCGCGGATGACGGCCAGGCCGCGCTCAAGCGACTGGACGAAGTCCCCGTCGTGACCCTGTTCCCGGGTATCACCCACTGAGAGCCTCCCAGCTCGGTCCATGACATCATAGACCGGGCATTCCGATGTTCGCTTTCTGAACTATCGTTCGTCTTACGGACGAACGCACTCTGAGGAGCGGTCATGGCATTGATGGACGAGGCGGTCTGGCGCGGCAAGATCTACTCCGATGGCTGGATCAGCGGGGAGGGCGGGGACGCCGCGGTCATCGAGCCCGCCACCGGCGAGGAACTCGGCAGGACCGGGATCGCCGGGCCCGCGGACGTGGCCCGCGCGGCCCAGCGCGCCGCCGCCGCGCAGCCTGCCTGGGCGGCGACGCCGCATACCGAGCGGTCGGCCATCTTGCGCCGCGCCGCCGACATCTGGCTGGCGAATGCGGCCGACATCGAGTGGTGGGGGATCCGGGAGAGCGGCAAGATCCCGCCCGCCATGGGCTTCGAGACCCACGTCGCGACCAATGAGATCTACGAGGCGGCCACCCTGCCGTCGCGCGCCTACGGCGAGTTGCTGCCCAGCGAGCAGCCGCGGCTGAGCTTCGCCGAGCGGGTGCCGGTCGGCGTGGTCGGCGTCATCGCGCCGTTCAACTTCCCGCAGATCCTTGCCATCCGCTCGGTGGCGCCGGCGCTTGCGCTCGGCAACGCGGTCGTGCTGAAGCCCGATCCGCGCACCGCGGTATGCGGCGGCGTCGCGCTTGCCCGGGTGTTCGAGGAGGCCGGGCTGCCAGCGGGCCTGCTGCACGTGCTGCCGGGCGGGGTGGACACCGGCGAGGCGGTAGTCACCGAACCGCTGGTACGGCTCGTCTCCTTCACCGGGTCGACGGCCGCGGGCCGCCGGGTCGGGGAAATGGCAGCGCGCCAGCTCAAGCGCGTTCACCTCGAGCTCGGCGGGAACTCCGCCCTCATCGTGCTCGACGACGTGGACCTGGACCGCGCCGTCTCGGCCGGCGCCTGGGGCTCGTTCCTGCACCAGGGCCAGATCTGCATGACCACGGGCCGGCACCTGGTTGCCGACGCGATCTACGACGAGTACGTCGCCAAGCTCGCGGACAAGGCCAGCCACCTCCCGGTCGGGAACCCCGCGACCGAGCAGGTGGCGCTCGGTCCGATCATCGACCTGCGGCAGCGCGACAAGGTGCACGATCTGGTCACGCAGACCGTCGCGGCCGGCGCCCGGCTGGCCGCCGGCGGCAGCTACGAGGGGCTTTTCTACTCGCCGACCGTGCTTGCCGAGGTGTCCGCGCAGATGCCGGCCTATGCCAACGAGGTGTTCGGCCCGGTGGCCCCCGTGCTGCGCTTCAGTACCGCGGAGGAGGTCGCCAAGCTCGCCGCGCAGAGCGAATACGGCCTGTCGCTCGGCATCCTGACCAGGGACGTCATGCGCGGGCTCGACCTGGCCAGGCAGATACCGACCGGCATCGTGCACATCAACGAGCAGACCGTCGATGACGAGCCGAACATCCCGTTCGGCGGCATCGGCGCGTCCGGCACCGGCGCCAGGTTCGGCGGGACGGCTAACCTGGAGGCCTTCACCGACACCCGCTGGGTCACCATCCGCGGGGACATCGCCCCCTACCCGTTCTAGCCAGTACCCGAGATGACAGTCAGCTCTCGCACCCAAGTCGGCATCGTCGGAGCCGGCCCGGCCGGCCTGCTGCTCTCCTACCTGCTGGCGCTGCGCGGAATCGACTCGATCGTGGTCGAGAACCGCAGCAGGGCCTACTGCGAGGCGCGGCAGCGAGCCGGCCTGCTCGAGGCGGGCTCCGTCGAGCTGCTCCGGTCTGTCGGCCTCGGCGAGCGGATGGACGCCGAGGGCCTCGAACACGGCGGCATCTACCTCCAGTTCGAGGGCGAGCGGCACCACCTCGATTTCCGCGACCTGACCGGCGGCCGCTGGGTGACGATCTACGCGCAGACCGAGATCGTCAAGGACCTGATCCAGGCCAGGCTCGCGGCGGGCGCCACGATCGAGTTCGAGGTCAGCGACACGTCGGTGGCCGGGCTGGACGCCGACCGCCCGGTGCTCCGCTACACCGACTCGGCGGGCACCCGGCACCAGGTCAGCTGTGACGCGATCGCGGGCTGCGACGGGTTCCACGGCGTCTGCCGCGACTCCATGCCGCCGGGTCTGATCCAGACAGCCGAGCGCGAGTACCCGTACTCGTGGCTCGGCATCCTGGCCAGCGTCGCCCCGTCCACCGACGAGCTCATCTACTCCAGGCATCCCGATGGATTCGCCCTGCACACCATGCGCACCCGGCAGGTGAGCCGGCTCTACCTGCAGGTGCCCGCCGACGAGGACATCGATCGGTGGCCGGACGAGCGCATCTGGACCGAACTGCAGCACCGGCTGGGCATCCCGGGGTGGGAGCTGAAGGAAGGCCCGATTTCCGAGAAGGCCATCTCACCGATGCGCAGCTTCGTCGCCTATCCGATGCGCTACCGGCGCCTGTTCCTGGCCGGCGACGCCGCGCACATCGTCCCGCCGACCGGCGCCAAGGGCCTCAATCTGGCCCTGGCCGACGTGACCGTCCTGGCCAAGGCGCTCACCAGCCTGCTGCAAGAAGGGGACGCGGATCTCGTCGACGCATACTCGGACACCTGCCTGGCCCGGGTCTGGCGGGCCACCCACTTCTCCTGGTGGATGACCTCGATGCTGCACGTGGACCCAAACCGCGACGAGTTCGGCGCCGCGCTGCAGATCGCCCAGCTCCGCTACGTCATCTCCTCCCGAGCCGCGGCCACCACCCTGGCCGAGAACTACACCGGCTACTTCCGGTTGACCTGGGAACCGTAGCCGAGACCGCTACCCGTGCCGGCGCTAGCCCAGGCCGAGGTGATGACGCGGGCGCAGGGCGCGGGCGAGCAGCGCGGACAGGGCCGCGGCGACCCCGGTCTCGGTCAGTGACAGCGGCGCGGTGAAGCCGCGCTCGGTGCCGAGCAGGTGCAGCGCCCACAGCCGGTGCCTGAGCGTGTAGAGCTCGGTGCGGATCGCGCTGGACAGGCCGGTGCTGCTGCCCGAGGCCCAGCCCTCCGCGCCGTGGATGTCGGTCAGCAGTTTGGTCAGCTCGTCGTAGCCGGTCGGCCCGCTGGTAAGGATGACGAGCAGCGCGGCCTCGCGCACCGCGACGGAGAAGTCCGGCGTCGGCCCGTCGTCTGGTCCGATCAGCGCCGCCGTGCCGATATGCCACCGGGCCGCGGGGTCGGCCGCCATCATCTTGCCCGTCTTGGTCAGTACCAGGCTGGCACGGCTGCGCCGGATGGCGCCCATCTCGCTTTGCGCCATGCCACGCAGGGTGTGCAACGGGAACACGTCGAGTTCCTGGCGCAGCGTGCCGACCAGCTGGTCACGCCAGCCGAACGTGTCCACTGCCTCGGTGACCAGGGCCGGCGCGATGTAGTAGCGGGCGGTGAGCCGTAGCCCCAGGTCCGCGTGACCGAGCAGCCAGCGCAGCGTCGGCAGCGGGTCATCGGGCAGCGTCGGCGGCTCGAGCAGGCGCGGGATGAGCACGCGAGCCAGCCGTGACCGCTCGCCGGGACGGCCATGCGCCCACGCGTCGATCCGCTCGGCGCTGATCCGGCCGAGCCAGGTGTCGGTGGCCCCGGGGGATACGGGGGGGCGGGCAGCCCCCCCGGCAGTGCTCGTCTGGAAGGGGTCGTCCCCCCTCAGGGCAACACCTCCGGTCAGCCAGCGGTTGACGAGCTCGACCCGCTTGGTCCGCCAGCCGCGGGCTCCCACGCTCAGCTCGCCCGAGGCGAAGGCAAGCTCAAGCGCGGCGGCGCAGGCGTCGTAGGCGGCGCGCTCCTGCGGCCCCATGACCGACCCCCAGGCGAGCAAGTCGGTGTCCGGCGGCGCGGCGTTGGACGCCTCGATGGCCTCGGTGTAGGCGGCAATGCCCTCCTCGTGTCCGTCGGCGTAGGCCGTGATGATCTTCTCCGTGCCGGCCGAGGAGCACACCCCGGCGTAGCGGTCCAGGCCGGCCAGCACGAACAGGCGGCCGAGAGCCCGGGCCACGCCGACTCGCCCCGGCGTGGACATCGGCCACTTGACAGGCAGCGCGTACCAGAGAAACTCCTGCAGCCGCAGCAGCGAGATCGTCTCCAGGCCCTCGTCGCCGGTCAGCCAGGCCAGGGCGGCCTTCGCGTCGCCAGCCGCTTCCGGGTCCTCACGCGTGAGGGTCTCCAGCGCCTGGCTCTCTGTCATCATGCGGACAGTCTGCCGCAGGCTCGCCGCGCGCGGCTAGTCCGGTTACACCGGGCGACGAGCACCGGCGCGGTCGGGCATCATGGTTCGGTGCCTGGAATCTATGACGAGCCTGAGTTCTACGAGGCGGCCTGCGCGTACCGCGAGGTCCCGGCCGAGGTTGATGCCCTGCTGCGCTGGTTCAAGCGACACCGGGAGCCCGAAGAGGGCCCGCCGCGCCGGGTCCTCGAGCTCGCCGCGGGTCCCGCCGAGCACGCCCGTGAGCTGGCGCGCCGCGGCCTTGACGCCACCGCGCTTGACCTATCCCCAGCGATGTGCAGGAGGGCCGAGGACATGGCCGCGGCGGCCGGACTCAAGCTGACCGTGGTCGAAGCCGACATGCGGGACTTCAGCATCCCCGGCGATTTCGACCTGGCCATCACCATGCTGAACTCGCTGTGCCACCTGCTGACGCTCGATGACCTGCTGCCGCACCTGGCCCGCGTGGCGCGGCACCTGGCCCCCGGCGGCCTGTACATCGTCGAACTCGCGCACCCGGCCGACTACCTCTCCGCCAACCGCCGGACCAGCAGCGAGTGGAGCAGCACGGTCGACGGCGGGACGGTCAGCGTGCGCTGGGGCGCGCACGACCACATCGATCCGGTCACGCAGGTCACCAGGGAGCGGGTCAGCGTCACCTATCGCAGGCCGGGCGGCGCGGTGCGCACGGTCACCGACGTAGTGCCGAACAGGTTCTGGACCGCGACCGAGTTGGCCGCCGCGATCCGGCTGGCGGGCGGGTTCACCATCGTGGCCAGCTACGGCGACTTCGCCACGGACTCACCCGTGGAGGCGGCGGACGCCTGGCGGATGATCCTGGTGCTCTCCCGCCGGTAGCCGCGGCAGGCGGAGAGCTAGCCGCCGACCAATGGCAAGCGGCTAGTCCCCGTCGTTGAGTCCGTGCCGCAGGTACCGGTCCAGGATGGCCTCGACCACTTGGCTCAGCGAGCGGCCGTCGTGAGCGGCCGCCCGGTGCGCGGCCACGCGCAGCGCGTGGTCGATCCGGATCGTCAGGTGCGGGCGCAGACCCGCCGCGCTCGCCATCCGCCGGTGCGGGAACGGCGGCGGCGGCTCGCAGCCGTCAACATGCTCGCGCAGCTGCCCGGATACCCAGCGGCGGACCCGCGCCTGCACCGCCTGCGGGCTGATGCCGAGCGCGTCCGCGAGCGGACGCAGCGGCCAGCCCGCCTCGTTCAGCGTGGCCAGCGTCGCCGACAGCAGCTCACTGTGCCCGGACGAACGGAGCTCACGCAGCCGCCCGGCCACCCGCTCGGGCAGCACCGGCCTGCCCGCAGGCCGCGGCGCCGAAGCCGCCGAAGCCGCCGAGGGCACGGAACGCTGCACATACTGGCGCAGGCCGTGGGTCACCACCTCCGACATCGTCCGCCCTTCGCGGGTCAGCCGGGCCCGCAGCCGCCGCCGCTGCTCCTGATCGAGCCGGAATGTCAACAGCCGCCGTGGCCCCTGGGTACCCATCCCTCATACCGCGGCCGCGCCGACAGCCGCGCTGTCGGCGAGCATGGCCTGCTCGGCCACGACCAGGTCAAGGTAGCGGCGCGTCTCCGCGGCCCGCCGGCGTCGGCTCCAGCCGAGCAGCCGGCCCATGATCACGGCCACCTCGCTCGCCGCCGCGGCGCCGGAGTCCGCCGCCTCGATGAACAGCCGGGTCCGCCGCCGCAGCACGTCGTCCACGTGCAGCGCGCCCTCGTGGGTGACCGCGTACGCGACCTCCGCGCGCAGGTACGGATGCCCGGGTGCCAGCGGCCGCCCCATATCAGGGTCGGAACGGACCAGGTCAAGCACCTCGCCCGCGAGCGTCCCGTACCGGCCGAGCAGATGGTCCACCGTCTCGCGAGAAACCCCGTAGTCCTCGGCGAGCCGCCCCGCCGAGGCCCGGACCGCGGCCAGCCCGTCCGCGCCGAGCAGCGGCACCTGATCGGTCACCGACGCGGGCACCGAACGATCGGAACCGAAGTCCGCCACCGCGGCGTCCACCACGTCGCGGGCCATCAGCCGGTAGGTGGTGAACTTGCCGCCCGCGATGCTGACCAGCCCGGGCACCGGCACGTCGACCACGTGCTCACGCGACAGCTTGGTGGTGGGCTTGGACTCCTTGGCGGCCACGGCCACCAGCGGCCGCAGGCCGGCATACACCGCGATGACGTCGGCGCGGGTCAGCGGCCGGGCCAGCACCCGGTTCGCCGCGCTCAGGATGTAGTCGATGTCCTCCTCGGTCGCGGCAGGCTCGTCCCGGTCTCCTGACCAGTCGGTATCGGTCGTGCCGACGATCCAGCGCTTCCCCCACGGGATGAAGAACAGCACGCTGCGATCGCTCCGCACGATCATCCCGGTGGTCGCATCGACCGCCTCCTTAGGCACCACGATGTGCACGCCCTTGGACATCCGCACCTTGTACCCGGCC
>Ga0181525_10002437_pt1 | contig 15194 bp, 14 predicted proteins | sample PEATcosm2014_Bin_48_FD_121100 | JGI IMG/M metagenome (GOLD analysis project Ga0181525, IMG submission 121100) | Peatland microbial communities from MTU Mesocosm Facility, Houghton, MI, USA - PEATcosm2014_Bin06_10_metaG | ecosystem: Environmental > Terrestrial > Soil > Wetlands > Peat | place...
GTTGGGTTTGTTCGTCAGCGCTCAAGACAATGGCGGTTATGGGGCGACCGGTTGGCATGCACCGTAGCTTACCCCAGAACCATTACTTAGCATAGTTATTTATGGGACACTACACTAGTAGTGCGCTGGTTCGGCACAAATACCGACATCAGCGCGCAGAAGCAAGCCGAGCAGGCGCTTCTGCGTAGCGAGAAGCTGGCGTCGGTGGGGCGTATGGCGGCGACCATCGCGCACGAAATCAACAACCCGTTAGCGGCAGTGACGAACCTGCTGTTTGTTGCTAAAAGCCTCGACGACCTTGGATCGATCCGCCAGTACTTGGAGATGGCAGATGCGGAGTTGAAGCGGATCGCGCACATTACAAGGCAATCGCTGGGATTTTATCGCGAGTCCAATGGCCCCGCGCACACATCCGTCAATGAGATGTTGGAATCCGCAGTTGATTTACTGAAGCGCAAGATTCAAGCAAAGCAGGCCGTAATCGAGAAGCGTTGGGACGAGGCGGTGGAGATCACCGCCGTAGCTGGCGAGTTGCGGCAGGTCTTTTCTAACCTCCTGGCCAACAGCTTGGATGCCATTGGCGAAAAAGGCATCATCAAGTTGAGGGTGTCTACCGGCACGGCCATAAGCAATAGCCATCGTTGCGTCCGAGTGACGATAGCTGACAGTGGCGACGGCATCAGTGCAGAGGCGCAACAACATATCTTCGAGCCTTTCTTCACCACGAAAGGTACAGTGGGAACCGGGCTTGGATTGTGGGTAAGCAAGCAGATCATAGAGAAGCATGGAGGAACCATCCGGATGCGTTCCAGCACCAATGGAACGCGCAGGGGGACGGTATTCTCGGTTATCCTGCCCGTAGGGCCTGCGGATGTCGGCCGATCAGCAGGCGCTGTATAGGAAGGCATGCGCGTTTTAACAGGGAACCCTTCACGCTTCGCTTGCACCACGCGGTCACTACTTGCTCTTTCACCACTGAATCAAGGTTCGGCAGTCCGGGCCTGTCGCGCTTGGTGCGGGACACACAGCGATTTTCGCCCTCCCCTCAGTCCCCCGAATTCTGAATCTGGGAAGTTTGAAAGCGCTTGCCGCGGATCCGCTGGTGCCTGACGGGCAATCCGTCAGCTGAGTGATCGAAACTTCAGAAATCTCAACTTCAACCAAGCGAAACGTGTTAGTCCCAATTGGCCGTGTATTCCGGTGAAGGTGATCACCGACTTCGGTGGAAAACAGAACAGCGTTCACCTTTGACCATATTCCCCATTCCTGCAACAACAATAAATCGAAGCGGCTGCCCCTTAGAAACAGCTTTGGAATGCAGTGATATTTGGTACATGGTGCGCCGCCGCAGAGGGCTGCTGTTCCGTGTCGCCATCGGCAAGATCATGAAACTCGCGGCGAAGATTCCTGCGGCAATGCCCGTATCTGAGCCGCAGTGAACACAAGAAGTTCGATTTTATATCGTCCAGATCACAACCGAGAGCCGCCGTTCTGGCGTATCGGTCAAAGGCGTCCGGTGGAGGTGAAGTTTTTTGCTTATAGCGCGACTATGCAGGAAGTATGTATTCGGCTGATGGGCAAGAAGGGAAGTTTGCCTCCGATGGCCTGCAGGCGATCGATGGCGATGACGACATGCTCACGGCCATGGCCCGCGAGTTGGTAGAGAATCGAGGTATCGGCGAATCCGCGGACGAGGTCTGGCGTGCGGTGGGCGGCTTCCAGCCCGTAGGGTCAAATCCCCCGGTAGAAGAGCTGCCCGATCCAATTGCCACCGCGACGGAAAGCGAGGTTACGGAAGCATTGCCGTTTCCGCCGGAGCCGGCCGTGTCCAACTCGGCGCTTGTCGAGGCTGCCCGAATACCGAGACGGACTTCGAGGAGAGCGGAGCGTGTTGGACAGCTCTCACTGTTCTGATTCGGCCGGCGAGTCCCCAGCAAGCAAAGACCTTGCGGCGGGAAAGAAATCGATCTAAACGTTAGGCGGAAATATTGTCATGCAGGCAGTCGAATTCAAGCTCAAGCAAGCCAGCGCCGTTCTGGGCGTTTCAGCCAAAGACCTGCAGAATCTTGTGCAGCTGAAGGTAATTCGTCCGGAACGCCGCGACAACATCTATTGGTTCGATTGCAGGCTGCTGCTGGAAGCCAAGGTGGCAGTGGCTCAGATCGTCGTGAGATTTCCGTTGCAACTGCCGCCAGTATTGTTGCTCGTCGCCCGGAAGGTACGGCAGGAGCCCGGTCACACCCCTCATGTGGACTCCACATTCCGCCGGGACTATTGCCGGTAGACCATGACCAGAGAAACACTCTGAATGTCGGCTACGACACAAGCCTGCCATGGCACGCCTATGCCGCTACGAACGTCTACTATGGTTCGGGTTCACCAACGGATTGCCCGGCGTTCAATACCCTGGAAACTATTTGCCCGCTCATTCGTCGGTCGATCTTTCTCTAGGCAAAACCTTCGCGGGAAAATACACGTTTTCGTTGACTGCGCTGAATGTGGCGAACCGCCGCGTGCAGCTCGATAACAGCCTGACGTTCGGCGGAATTCGGAACGAGCCGCGGCAGATTTACGCCCAGTTTCGTTACCGCTTCCACTATTAGCTGTCAAGTTGAGCGATGCCGCCAGAGATTCCGGAAATGTGCTTTTCCCGGAATGATCCGAACGGGGACGTCAACCGTGCTGGTCGCTAATGGCGCGCCTGGATAACAACCCGGCCCATCGTTGGTCAGAAAGAGGCTCCGGCATGCGGGCAGAAACCAGAAGTTCCGAGTCACACCCGCGCCGCAGCCTCTCCTGGCATGCCTCGCAGGGGCAAGGGAGCTTCTTAGCGATAAGATGCTAAACTGCACCGGAGCAACTCTGCCGAGTCTTATGATGATTACTGTTTCCAAAGAGGATTATCTGAAGGCGATTGCCGAGGCTGAAGCCGAAGGCGAGACAGTAATCTCCGCCACGCTATCCCACTGGCTTGCGGTCTCGCGACCTGCGGTGACAGCTGCCTTGAAGCGTCTCAAAAAAGACGGCATGGTCACGGTAAAAAACGATGGGCGTATTCAGTTGACGGCGCAGGGCCGACAAGTCGCTGAGCAGACGATCTTTCGCCATCACCTCATCGAGCGCATGCTTTCTGAAATATTCGGAATGCCATGGTATGAGATTCACGAGGAAGCCGAGCGTCTCGAACATGCTGTTTCCCCAGCATTCGAGAAGAAGCTGGTGGAGAAGCTGGGCAACAATGACATCTGCCCTCACGGCAACAGCCTCACCCTGAGGAGCCCTGCCGATCGGCGAAAAAAGGGCCAGCGCCTGCTCAGTGAAGCGGAGGCCGGCCCCACATACCGGGCCGTCAGTCTATACGAACGTGACCGCAAGCTGCTGGACTTTTTTGAAGGTGAAGGAATCCGGCCCGGTGTTCGCCTGTCCATCCTGAACCGCAACTACGATGGCACCGTCTCCGTTGTGATTGAGAAAAGAACAATTCGGCTGGGCGCACCTGCGGCCGAGAAGGTCTGGGTTCAGAAAGTATAATTCTCTGCAACATGTTAACCGTAGTTAACATCTAATTGTGTACAGGGCTGTTCAGGCAAGGGCGTTTGTCTGTCCGAGCTCTGCAACCAGCGGAGTAGACCATGAGCCTGCCTGTGTCAGACCTGCCGCAATGCAATTCTTCGCGCAAATTGCCGCGCGCCATGATCCTTGTTGTGTTGATCGTTGCCGCTGCTCTGCTACCTGAAAAGGCTCTTGCCCAAGGTGAGACCACCAGCGCCATCGTGGGCCAGGTGAGCGACGCAACCGGCGCGGTTGTTCCAGGCGCCAGCATCACGATCACAAATCAGGAAAATGGCCTTAAGCGCAATGCCAAGACCGATGACGCGGGACGCTTCAACTTTCCGCAGCTGAAGCCGGGTGCTTACGCAGTCAACGTGGAGGCACCGGGTTTCCAACCCAAGCAGGATAACATCGTGTCGGGCTTGGGCCAGAAACAAACCGTTGACTTCACCTTAAAAGTGGCTCAATCAGACCAGTCCGTCGAGGTGACGAGCGAAGCGCCGCTAATCAACACCGCCACTGCCAATACCACCACTACTTTGAGCACAAAGGCACTAGAGGACCTGCCGAACCCGGGCGGGGATTTGACCTATCCCCTGCAGTTTTCGGCGGGAGCCCTCATCAATACCGCAGGCAGCGGCAATGATTTTGTGGGGAGCTCGAACGGTTATGGGAACGTGGAATTCAACGGACTGCCAGCGCTCTCTAACGGCTACATCGTGGATGGCCTGGAAACGAACGATCCGCTCACGAATTTGAACAGCGGTCTTGCCACCAACTTGGTGCTGGGAATGAACTCGATCTCCGAGGTCACGGTCAACACGCTCTCCTATTCGGTTGACCAGGGACGATATGGTGCTTCCCAAGTCAACTACGTCACCAAATCCGGCACTAATCACTTCCACGGCAATCTCTACGAACTTTGGAACGGCTCGCTTCTGAACGCTGCTGATTACTTCCTGAGCGACACGCCGGGCCTTCACAAGCCACGTTCGACGGTGAACCACTTCGGCGGCAGTCTTGGCGGCCCAATCGTTCACGACAAGCTGTTCTTCTTCTTTGATAGCGAATGGGTTCGCATTGCCCTGCCTATCTTCACCACCGCAACGCTGCCCAGCACCGTTTTCCAGCAGTATGTGATGCAACAGCTTCCCTTGGGCGGCACGGACTCTGTCACAGGATCGAAGTACTCAGCCTCACCACAGCAGCTGCCGTTCTACCAGAAGCTGTTTTCGTTGTACGGCAACACGAGCGGAAGCCCGCTGGCGGTTCTCGGATGCCCGCTCAATGCGGATGGCACACTGATTTCCGGCGGTTCGCCGGATGGAAACGGTTGCGCCAATCGTCGAGGTATCTCCCACTCCAGCGACGATAGCGAGCAGGTGCAGACCGCCCGCATCGATTACAACATCAATGCAAGCAACACGGCCTGGTTCCGCTTCCAGTCGGATACCGGCCTGCAAGCTGTTTGGACTGACCCGATCAATCCGGTGTTTAATGCCCTCTCCTCGCAGCCGCTCTATTCGTTCGCAGCCGGATATACGCACGTGTTCTCGCAGAGCGTCGTGAACTACTTCAACCCAGCCTTCTCCTGGTATCAGAGCTTGTTTGCACCCAGCAACTTCCAGCAGACGCTTTCTGCCTTTCCAATTGTTTTGCAAGGCAGTGGAGCCAACGCGCCCTTCACGACCGTCGGAGGTCTGGACAACACATGGGTTCAGGGAAGAAAGGCCAGCCGTTTCTTTATCAATGACAATCTTGCTTGGAGCCACGGCGCGCATGAGTTCAGGTTCGGCACGAACACCCGCATCTTCCGTCTCAATGACTATGACTTCGGCGAGGGCACTGTTCCCACGGTGTCGTACACTACGCTTCCGCAGTTCATCTATGGAGTGGCGTCTACGGCTACGCAGACCTTCCCCACTTCGGCGAACGAACCATTCAACTTTCTCAACCTTGACTTCTACGCTCAGGACACATGGCGAGTCACCTCGAAGCTGACCTGGACCATCGGCATAAGGGACACTTACAACTCCAATCCTCTGAACCCGCACCAGCAGATTGGCCGGCTCACGGGCTCATTTGATTCGATCTCGCATGATGTCAATCAGCCACTGAGCGCGGTGATCCAGACGCATCTGGGCAATTTGTTCTCCTCCACGCCGGTTGCAATCCTTCAGCCGCGAACAGCGATTGCATGGCAGTTCGCACCGAATACCGTACTTCGGAGCGGCTTCGGAATCTTCAGTGACATCATGCCGGGCAGTATCGCCGACGTGATCGGCACCAATCCGCCTTACGTCAAGACCTTTCAGGGCGGCCTGCTTGGCACCGTAGGCGGCACGGCGATTGCGCCCGGCGTTCTAGGCAGCGCTGTGGATGCCACCGCGGCTGCTAACCAGCGGTTTGGTGCAGGATTTTCCAGCGGTGCGACCGGACTTCCGCCAGTCTCGATTACGGCGGTGCCCAGTGGTGAACTTCATGCGCCATATTTCATGGAGTGGAGCCTCGGCCTTGAACATCAGTTCGGAACGACGGCCAGCGTGAAGGCTCAGTACGTCGGCACGCGCGCAGTCAACCAACCGTATCTGACGCAGGTGAATGGCTACCAGACGGTGTGTCCGGGATGCTTTGCGCCATTCCCATACCTGCAACCCACCGATCCCCGATTCGCTGCCGTGACGCAGTTCTCGACCGGCGCGAACAGCCATTACAACGGACTCCAACTGACGGCGATGAAACGGCTGGGGCACGGCTTGCAGGGACAGATCAACTACACATGGAGCCACTGCATGGACGAAGTTTCTAACGGCGGCTTCCTGCAATTCTCGGCGGGTGGCATTCTTTCGCCGCTACCCGGCGGTCTTCATCGCGATTATGGCCCGTGCGACTATGACATTCGCAGCAACTTGAACGCACAGTGGGTGTACCAGTTGCCGGTGAAGGCCCGCAATCAATGGCTGGGTCATATCGTGAACGACTGGCAGGTCTCAGGGACTTTGTTCTGGCATAGCGGCGTTCCGTTCTCCGTGCTGAGCACGCCATACTCGGCCAACGGAAACGGCATCGTGCAGGGCAGCGGTCCGCAATTTGCAAGCCTCGTGCCTGGAGTCAATCCCTACTGCCGCCACTGCAATCTTGCTTCTACGCAGGCGGGGACAATTCAGTGGCTGAATCCCGATGCATTTGCTTCCGCGGTCGATCCCAGCACCGGTGCCTGTGTTGGCGGAGATAGCGCCGCAAACTGCCAGTTTGGAAACTCCGGAAGAAACCAGTTCCGTGGTCCCGGATTTGTCTGGTCCGACATGTACCTTACAAAGAAGATTCCTATTAACGACAAGCTGACGATGCGAGTGGAGGGTCAGTTTTTCAACGTCTTCAACCATCCCAACTTTGCGCTGCCCAGTATGACGCTGGCCGGAGTTCCGGGCAACCCTTCGACGCAGACGGGATTCGGGGCCCTGACCTACACCACATCGCCGCCGACTGGATTGCTTGGCGTAGGTCTGGGCGGCGACAACAGTCCGCGTATGATCGCCTTTCAGGCCAAACTGGAATTCTAGTTACGGAGAACAGCCATGAGCCGACGGTTTATCGTCCTTGCCGCAACAATTCTCATTGCAGTGCCGGTTGTTATGCTTTCCGCTCAGGAGACCTCCACCTCCGCAGTGAACGAAGCACAGGTAAGGAGGGTGCCGGCTCCATATGCGCGAGCATCCTCCGGTAAGGATATGTACGTGGCGTACTGTGCCTCGTGTCATGGCAAGAACCGCAAAGGCAATGGCCCGGCAGCCTCCGCCCTCAGATCCGTCCCGACAGACTTAACTCAGCTTGCAGCGATCAACGGGGGCAGGTTCCCAGAAAACCACGTATCCCAGACGATCAAGGGCGACTTTGCCACACCAAGCCACGGCTCAAAGGACATGCCGGTCTGGGGCTCGATCTTCGCATCGATGGGAACAAGCAGCGATGGCTCGATGCAGTTGCGTATTCGCAATCTGACGAAGTACATCGCCTCTCTGCAGCAGTAGTGGTATACGCTGCCCATAACAGTCCAGTTCTCACGTTTGTAGGGTCGGCAGTACGGTATAAAGCTATTCAGCCTTCGGGAGCTTCGCGCCTAATTGGCTACCATCAACTCAGCTGTGCAGTAAGGTCCGGAAGCTTTCGGCACGGCCGTTTAGTTCAAAAGCAGTAGCCTTGGGAACCCAGCCTTCGATAGCTTAGCTGGTCGATCGATCCATGCCTGAAGTGCATTCTGTCTCAGCAGCATTGGTTCATAGAAAATCCAAGATGCGGATGCAACTTCTCATAATAAGCCAGCACTTCCTTCCCCAGGAGAGGGATAAAGACTTCTCTTTCTGCGCAGGTTTCAGCGTTCAAAAACTGAACCGGATCCAAAACTACATTCGGATTGTTAGGTATGTCGTCCTGATGTCCCGTGGGATATGCCGGCAGTACTACAGAGAGACGCGACCTACCTCCTGATACTAGGGACTCGCTGCAAACCGTAATGCGGTCAGAGCGCACCTTCTCGATTTTGAACCCGCGGTCCGGACCACTGATGCTCTGCAGGTATTCCCTGAGAGTGCACAGAGTCGCGACATTAATGCTCTGAAAACGTTTTGTAAGCAAATGCATCTGCTTCCTCCATAACCTATCTGGCACAATGATGTGCGAAGGGCTGCGAGCGATTCCCCTCAGATCACGATTTACCATGCGCGTTGAGAATCTGGTGCGTAGGACCAGTTCCAGCGCGAAACCAAACTGGCGGGAGTAGACTTCTGCTGAAGCGGAAGCGGGTGACGACCGACGCGACGACGCTGGAGGCAATGCGGCCATGCGTTCGATCGTGCGGCGCGAACCAGGGGAGCGCAACGGGAGTTTTGCGCTCCAAGATCATTGATCTGAATAGGAAGACCCCGGAGCATCGGTTCCTCGCCGAGCAACCTCCGCACGATCGCCGAATCAGGCAATGCGGACAGTACAGTGGAGGAAAAACCAGGAGGCTAGGACGCCCAAAGATCTTCTCGGTTACAAACAGGGCAGCGGACAAGGCATTCGAAGGCCGAAACCCAGGCCCGGCGACCGGCCACACCGTTGGCGGCGAGCAAAAGGGAAATCTTCCCGCGAGGGATGTATAGGTGCCCTACAGCAGAGGCCAGCGCGGCACGAATTAGGAAAGAGGGGTCCGGACCAAGCAAGCTCGTCCTGTCCCGCAGATATGCATGTTTCATCGGCAGCGGAACCGCATTGATAGTGCCTCCGTTCCAATCGAGCCCCAACTGCTTAGCCGCCGAACAATTCCATATCGCGAGCCAGTTTTTCCACAATATTTTCGCAAGTAATTACTCCCTGTACCTGGGCCAGATCGAATTGGCCGTCCTCCTCCCGTCTGACCAGAGCAATCGGCGAAACCAGCGCAACCGAAGCTTCATTCCGCGCGCATCTTGGTCATGACGTCCATCAGCGTAGTCTCTTTTGTCACCGTGACAAACTTTGTGGGTGCACCGTTGCCCTGGGCTCTCTCCCAAGCAGCTGAGACCGCTGGATTCCAAGGCTGCATAATATCAGCCGCAACGACGCGAGAACGGAATGTCGGAGCGCAGCGTTTCGGGAACAGACTCGCCGCGCATGGTCAGCTTGCGTGTATAAATGCTGTCCTTAACCAAGCTTCTACGCACTGCATAACTGATAGCGACAGTCAACGTCATCGGAATAATCACCGTGTAGTCGAGGGTCATCTCGAAGATCATGACGATTGCCCATCGCCGCACCTGTGGAACCGCCCACAACCGCCCCCATCCCAGCGATAGCAAAAGTCGCAGGGCTAATATGAAGAGCGGGAACGAAGTGGTTCAATCCGACACCCCAAGCAGCTCCAGACGTCGCCCCTAGAAAAAGCGCAGGAGAGAAGACGCCGCCCGAAGCTCCTGAACCAAGTGTGAGTGAGGTTGCAAGCAGTTTGGCGGCAAACAACAGAAGGAGCAAATAGAAGGAGTGCTGGAAGCCGCTGAGCACGTCCTGGATCGTGGCGTATCCCACACCTTCGACATAGTAGTAGCCGAAGCGGGACATCAGCACATACATGAGCGTCCCGACTACCAACATACCCGCCATGTGCTGCACGTAATATCCACCCTTGACGTGCTTCTCGAAGATCTTCTCGCATCCGTAGATGGACCAGATGAACAATGCCGAGACCACTCCCCCTATCGCACCCAGACCGGCGTACGCAATGAGCAGGACAGGCTTGGCCACAGCAAAGAACTGCGCCTCAAGCGCAGGGATAAAAAACGCCGGATGGGGTCCGAAGAAGATCTCGCCTATATAGGTGGCCGTGGCGGTCGCGGTGACCACCGGTACCAGAGTTCTTGCACTGACTTCGTGCAGGACAATCTCGACCGCGAACAACACTCCGCCAACTGGCGCGTTAAATGTTGCTCCGATACCGCCGCCCGCGCCTGCGGCGATAAGGGTGATCCGTTGCCAGGCAGGCAGGTTCAGAATCTGGGCTACCGTCGAACCGAAGGAGGAACCAATTTGTATGATAGGTCCCTCGCGGCCAATTGACCCTCCACTGCCGATCGAGATGCTGGAAGCAATCGCTTTGACGATCGATACTACCGGGCGAATCACACCCCGCCGATGATAGACCGCATCCATGACCTCAGGATCCCCATGCCTCTTTGCTTCTGGGGCAAAATTCTTGACCAGAAAAGCCACTCCTGCCGCACCGACAACCGGCACGAGAATGACAAATGCGCCCCATGGACCCGGCGGCGTATGAACGTTCGCGTTGTACGTAGAGGAAAGCTTCCCGAGAAATAACAGATTGTGCCGCGAACACAAGAACTGTCAAAGAAGCGACTGCCCAACGTAACCAGCCTTTCATGTTCGATTCTCCTTTAGAGTTGTGTTTATTCAGTTGCCCGGCAATGCGCGTGTGTCGCCGGTCAACACTCGCCTTGGCGGGCCGACAACGACGCCATTTGACATCGCTTTCGGAGCGTTGGAATCACACTCCGAAAGCGAGTGGGAAAATTTCGGGAGCGGGGGTTTAGCAGATAAGAGCGCAGCCCAAGACCAGAATATCAGTCGATCTAGTCTCTTCCTGCAGGATGTAGGGCCCATGCGGTTGAGCTGATTTGAGTTCGGGGGTATGGAAGCGGCAACGATTGACGCTGCTGCCTGGAGGGTCGCCACGATCGCGCTCGCCGTCCGCTGGGCGCACAGCGCCGTTCTAGGAAGAGTCGTGCCCGGAGCAGCAAAAACCACTAATATGCAGATCACCACTGCTACCGCAACAACCACGACCTAGCGCACGCGTGCCACCTTTTTTACGATTCCAGCGTCCCGCTCGGAGGTTGCCACAATGAGATTTGCGTTTCCGGCATGGGCGCATGGTGGATTTGTGGTATTTGGCTTAAACTGATGGACCTGAGCGGGGCAGCAACGAACTTCTTAGCCTTCATCCAGCGCTCTTGCTGAGCAGCCGAATTAGCAACACATAGTTCCGAACCCGATGTACGCGAGCCCGAAAACGAAGCTCTCCTCTTTTGCATCCGGATGCCAGATCCGTCGCTCGTCGCGATATACAACTCTTTACGGCGTTTTGATTTCTATTGTTATCGAACAATCAATGTCCCACAATGCCGTGAGAGGCCTGCTGAACACTTCGCAAAACGCCAACGCTCTGGAGAACAAGGAAGAACAAAGTGTTGTAAGAGCGCCTGCACCGGACTGCGCCGTGACGACGGTCTCTCATGCGGAGCTCAGTAATCGGCTTAACCAGTTGCAGCTATTACTGGATGTGAACAACGCCCTGGTATCAAACCTGGAATTACATCCGCTATTGAGCGCCATTTCCGCCAGCATCCGCCGGGTAGTGCAGCATGATTACTCGGGCCTTAGCATTTACGATCCTGAGCTACGCCGGTTTAGGCTGCACGCGCTCGATTTTCCGAAAGGCAATGGACTCATCCGGGAAGAAATCGTTTTTCCGGTTGGAGAGTCACCTCACGGGAGAGCCTTCGCGAGCCGCAAGCCTTTGCTGGTCAGCCGGCTCGAACGAAAGCAGTTTCCTTGCGACATTACGGCATGGTTGCTCTCTGAGGGCATCCGGTCAGCTTGCTGGTTTCCCCTGGTACGAGGGGATCGGGCGATCGGCGTGCTGAATATCGCCAGCATGCGCGTGGATGCGTTCAGTCGCGCTCAGGTGGAACTGCTAAGCCAAGTTGCCAGTCAGGTTAGCATCGCAGTCGAGAATGCTCTGGCGTTCCGGCAGATTACTGAACTCAAGAATCGCTTGGCGCAGGAGAAGATCTATCTCGAAGATGAGCTTCGCACCGAGCACAGCTATGACGAGATCGTGGGAGAGAGTCTTGCGTGGAGGAACGTTCTCCAACAAGTTGAAATCGTCGCGCCCACCGACTCAGCGGTGCTGATTCTGGGTGAGACCGGCACTGGTAAGGAACTCATTGCCCGTGCCGTCCACGAGAACAGCCGTCGTCGCGATCGCACTTTTGTAAAAATGAGCTGTGCCGCTGTGCCGGCGGGGCTGGTCGAGAGTGAGCTGTTTGGTCACGAAAAAGGCGCTTTCACCGGCGCCTTGGCTCGCCAGGTCGGGCGCTTTGAGCTGGCAAACCGTGGCAGCCTGTTCCTCGATGAAGTGGGAGACATACCACTGGAATTGCAACCCAAACTGCTCCGCGCATTGCAGGAACAGGAATTCGAGCGCCTGGGCAGTGTACAAACACTGAAGATGGATGTGCGCGTCATCACCGCTACTAACCGTGACCTGGCGGGTATGGTCGCGCAGCGTGAGTTTCGCGATGACTTGTATTACCGGCTGAACGTATTCCCGATTCTACTGCCGCCATTGCGTAACCGCCCGACTGACATACCGCTGCTGGTTCGCTACTTTGCCCACCGGCATGCCGGGCGTATTGGCAGAAAGATTGAAACGATTTCCGCAGATGCAATGGAAGCACTCACCCGTTGGCATTGGCCGGGCAATGTCCGTGAACTGGAGAACTTCATCGAGCGGGCGGTGATACTATCGCGCGGTCCTGCGCTCCAAGTGCCAATCAGCGAACTAAACTCGCCAACCGACTTGTCTCATGCCGAACCTGTCACACTTGGGGCTGCCGAGCGCGTCCATATCCTGCGCGTACTTCGCGAGTGCCATGGTCTGGTAGGCGGCCCTGGCGGAGCTGCCGTTCGACTGGGAATTAACCGCAGCACGCTCAACTCAAAAATGCGGCGTCTAGGAATCTCACGCAAAGATGCCTGGTGATGTTTCACCATTTTGGTGAAGTGTCGACACACAGGCTCACCTTAGTATTGCGCTCAGGCACCATCACCTCGGCAGCCGGAGTCAGTTCGAGTACCGAGCGTTGGCATCTCATTCACAATCACGGGGCCGGTAGCTCCGACTGTTCAGGTCAGCGACGCCGAGGTCGCGGGGCGTGTCCATGAATACGCGTACGTGTTTACAACCGACCCACCGGCACTCAGTACGATGGAACAGTGGTGGTCTGAAGAGACTCACAAGCGTCGCCGGCGCGCGCGCTCAGAGGAGGCTTACACTTGGCTGCTGCCATTCGTGCCACTTGACATCGCGAAGTTGGAGCGCCTGCAGGCCGCTCAAGAGTGGGGGCCACACGGAGCAAGCGGGCTCGCGAAGAGCCTTCGGGCCCTTATCCGCGAGCGGCGCAAGGCCAAGGAGCCGCACCAGGACTTGCTCATGGCTTTGTATGGCTCCTGTTTAGCAGCCGACTTATCAGAGTCCTTGAGGTTTGAGGGATACCCGCCGCACTACATGGCGCAGTTCGTCGACATCAATGAGTTGAATTTGATCCACATCGACTATGCAAGTATGGGATACCAGTGCATCAAGGCACTGTCTAAGACCGACGTAAAGTGGCTGGTCGAGACCTTTGGTGACCCGGCTGAGCACCAATCGTTTGAGGCATTGTGGCCAAACATTCGTTGCAACGCAGTATCACGGCACTGCTGGGACAAACTTCGTCGGTCCAACGAGACCTCCAGATCGCTCGGTCGGCCGCAGAAGACAATGCAAGAGTGGCTCAACGAACTGGTCGGTCGCAACATCGGATACCACAAGGAATGGCAAGAACGCGTTGCCGCTCGACAAGCCTACATCGCCGAAGCATCCCAGGCGTTCGACGCGGCGTGGGCGGCGACCGATCAGTCCTTCATCGTTGCTGACCTTGAGACCACTGGATTAAATGCCGAGACCGATGAGGTGCTGGAGTTGGCCGCGATCAAGGTCAAGCGTTCAGGCATAGTCGAAGACGAATTTGCTTGCCTGGTAAGGACGACTAAGCCTGTATCAAAGATGATCACGGGGCTGACAGGCATTACGCAAGAGGACATCGCCTGCGAAGGAAGCCCTCTTGCTGAGGCGATGAAGGCATTCATAGCGTTCGTGGGCGTCCAGCCGGTGTTCTTCCACAACGCGCCATTCGACCAGAGGTTTCTCCAGAAGGCAGCGGAACAGACTGGGCAAAGGTTTGTCAATCCTGTGCACGACACTCTGCCGTTGGCACGGAAAGCGTGGCCATCGCTCGGTACATACAAGCTTTCCACTCTGGCCGAACACATTGGGGCTGCCGTCCCGCCTCATCGAGCACTCGCTGACGCGAAGGCCGCTCTTGCGGTGCTCCTGGCGGCACGAAAGGCCACTAAACGGAACGGCACTATAAACCAAGTTTCAAACTAGAGCGTGTTTCAAAAACACCTCCGGAGCGTAATCCAGAAGCAGGCTAGGTAGAAGAAAGCGTAGTAGGTGGAGAGCAGGTGTTCATGACGAACCAGCAATCGGCGGAATTGTCCGAGCCATGCGTTCGTCCTCTCCACGATCCAGCGGCGAAGATAGCGCCGCAGTTTGCGTCCATCTTCGTATCGCCGTTCCTTGTTGTTCGCTCGGTATGGCACGATCAAGTCGATGCCGCGCTTCTTCAGCCGCTCCCGCAGCGGGTCAGAATCATAGCCGCGGTCTGCGATCACGCGCTCGGGCTTTTGCCGCGGACGGCCCTTCGGTCGCGGGACGCGGACTTCGGCAAGCGTGGCTTCCGCAAGTGTAACTTCTGCCGGAGAGGCACTTTCAAGCCGAACTCCCAGCGGAAGACCCTGACCGTCGACCAGTACCATCCACTTCGTTCCCTTGCCGCGCTTGGTTTTACCGACTGCAGGGCCCCTTTTTTCGCTGGGGCGAAGCTGCCATCGAGAAAGGTTTCGTCCCACTTGAGCAAGCCTTCCTCATCGAGTGCTCCAAGCAGTGCGCGCCATGCATCCAGCCAAACGCCGTCATCTTCCCACTGTTTGAGCCGACGCCAGCAGGTAGCAGGCGATGGGAACTCGTCGGGCAGAAATCGCCATGCCGCGCCAGTTTGCAGAATCCACAAAATGCCTTCAAAACAAGCTCGATTGGGCACTGCCGGTCGGCCGCGCTTATCTCTTCGACGCACCGGGTTCGGAAGCAAGGGTTCAATCAACATCCACTGCTCATCCGTCAACAGCTTCTGCCGATTCTTCATGGCAGAAGTTCACCAGTTCACCTGCCTCACGCGTAAGTATCTAAGCTGAGGCCGAACCTATTTTTGAAACATGCTCTA
>Ga0181525_10002438_pt1 | contig 15183 bp, 15 predicted proteins | sample PEATcosm2014_Bin_48_FD_121100 | JGI IMG/M metagenome (GOLD analysis project Ga0181525, IMG submission 121100) | Peatland microbial communities from MTU Mesocosm Facility, Houghton, MI, USA - PEATcosm2014_Bin06_10_metaG | ecosystem: Environmental > Terrestrial > Soil > Wetlands > Peat | place...
GGCCGCGGCCACGGCTTCCTTCGATTTTTGTACGCAATCCCTGGCTAAAGTCGACGACTCCAAGTTGGGCGACAACCTGGATTTCGGGCGCATCCAGGGACCACGCGCCATGGCAGTATTCTTTCTGGCCGGAGGCTGGACCGACCACTACGCCGCCGCCGCCATGTATTTGCGGTTGAACGGAATCCTGCCGCCGACGGCGCAACCGAAGAAATAAAGCCTCATCGAAAACTGGGATTTGGCCCCTTTGTTTTCAACTTCTTATCTGTAAGTTATTGAAAACACAGAGAGGCATTTTCTAAGTTGGGCGCGAATTGCTTCAGTTAGCTCGCGTAGAACGCGTCGACATTACGATCCAAATGCTGCGCGAGGGCCGCGTCGACCTGCACAGCGGCGATGGCAGAATCGACCTCAGCCACTTCAAAGGCGAGATGCAGTTGCGCAGCGGCGACGGATCCCAGGAGATCAACGAAGTAGATGGCAAACTCCAGGCTCTCACCGGCGACGGCCACATCCGCGCCGATGGCCGCTTCGACGAGCTAGACCTCAAAACCGGCGATGGCCGCGTCGACGCCCGCGCCACGGCGGGCTCAGCTCTGGCCAGAAGCTGGCGCCTCGAAACCGGTGACGGCACGGTCACCCTGGAAGTGCCGGAAAGCCTCGCCGCCGACGTGGATCTGCACACCGGCGACGGCCACATCGACCTGGATATGCCCATCACGACCGAAGGCAAGATTCGCGAAGGCGAAGTTCACGGCAAGCTGAACGGCGGCGGAAACCTGCTGAGGATTCACACCGGAGATGGCTCGATCCGGTTGCGCAAGAGCTAGCCATGTTCTCTGTCAGACAAATGTGGTACACTGTCTGACATGGCCTCACAACGCATTACCGTACGGGTCCCGGCGACCCTCGGCACTCGGCTCCGCGACAGCTCCCGCGCGAAGGGACAAACTCCGTCCGATCTCGTGCGGGTTGCGTTGGAGAACCTCCTTGGCGAAACAAGCAGCACTGGCTCCGCATACGAATTAGCGGAAGCCGCCGGACTGATTGGCTGCGTGCGCCGCGCCCCCAGAGACCTGAGCACGAACCCCCGCCACTTTGAAGGCTTCGGCAAGAACAAATGAGGCGGATTCTGGTGGACACAGGTCCGCTGGTTGCCATACTTTCGCGCGAAGACGCCCACCACCGAACCTGTGTCGCAGCACTCCGTGAAATGTCCAGCCCGCTGCTTTCGTGTTGGCCAGTGATCACCGAGGCCGCCTGGCTGCTGCGGCGGTCTCCACGTGCAATTCAACAGTTGCTGGGAAGCTTGGACGCAGGGTTTCTGGAACTGCTGCCGATCGGAGGCAGCGAAGCGCCAGCCATCGCGTCACTGATGAAGCGCTATGAGAACATCCGTCCACAGCTCGCCGATGCCGCCTTGGTTTATCTGGCGGGCCGGGAGCGAATCGACACCATCTTCACTTTGGATCGCCGCGATTTTTCTATCTACCGAACAGCCCGCAGGCGCGCCTTTCGCATTGTCCCGGAGATCGACTAGTCCTGTCGGAAGCCAAGTCGACGCGAGAGATCAGAGGAGGCACTACTCCATCTCTTCTTTGGTGGGGTTGTAATAGAAGCGGAAGCGCAGCGCCAGATACTGCCCGCCAAAATCGGTGGGCAGCGGCGGAAACGGGTCCGAGCCCACAATTCCGGCCCAGGCCGCGCGATCCAGCGGCACGTCACCGGAAGGCGCTACCAGTTTCATGCCCGCGACTTTTCCATCCTTGGTAATCGCGAATTCGATGATGAGGTTTCCGTGCTTCATCTGCGCGGATTCCGGAATCGCGTTATACCAGTTCTGCTTCACGTCATGCAGCACACGCTGGAGATACGGACCGAAATCCACGCCCATCGTGTCGCTGAGAATCTCAAGATTGCCCACCTGCCGGCCGTGGCCGCCATTTCCCAATCCGAACGGGTCGCCGCCGTTTCCCTGCTGCTGGACGCCCACACTCTTGGACCCGCGCGCCGCTTCCTGAACCGCTGACCCCGCAGACATGGAACCGCCGAACTTTTTGAACTCATTCGCGATGTTTGGGGTGGCCGGCGTTTGCAGTTGTGCAGTCTGCGGATTCGGCGCTGGCTGCGGCTGCGCCGGCTGATTCTGCGCCAGCCCTGCCGACGATTGCGCCGGCGGTTGCGTCATCTGCGGCGCACTCATGCCCGGCGCGCCCGGCGGCGGCGATGCCAAACTCTTGCGCAGCTCTTTCACATCCAGTTGCGGACGTCGCGTCATGGCGACGCGATCCTTATCGGAAGCAATGTTCGTGTTCGGCTTGTGTTGCAGCTTCTGCAAGTCGGGAGGAAGCTCCAGGAACGTCAGGTCCTTGTTGTTCGTTTTGCTCACCGCAACCACTGAATGCCACGGCAGATATTTCTCGAACACATCCATCTTCGCCAGCAAAACGATTAGAACCAGGTGGACGATGATGGAGATCCACGCCGCTTCACGCCGCCGCGAGCGCGCCAGATCGTCCTGCAACTGGATGAGCAGATGCGGCACGCGCGCAGCATCGTCATCCAATTCGCGGTAAGCTGTTTCCCACCCCTGGGCATCGTACAGCCCCAACTGCTCCGGTTGCGGCTTCTCAGGAGGCGCTACTGGATCCTGGAATGGAATTTGTGTGATGGGCATGAACTAAACTTGTATGAACAAAACTGTCCCGAGCTTCGCGTCTGTTTGACCCAAGCTTGTCCGTTAGACACAGATTCCCCTCGCTTCGTTGCATCCCAGCCTTCAGGATGGCGCAACTAACCGTACGGCCAAGCTACCTTTATTTTCGCATCTTTCCACCAATTCCGCTCACCACAAATGGCGAGAGACTTACGTGTGTAAACATTTGTAATCGAGAAAATGCAAATACCGCGGGGGATTTCTAGTCATACCAACCAACCTGCTTACCGACGGTATCGCAAACCGTCGAACACCGTGTACTATGGCCACTGTTTTGAAAGCTTGAAGAGATAAAGCCGCCCTCGGAGCCGCGCATGAAACTCATCCCTGGATTTTCAAAGCCAAGATTTTCAAAGCTAAGACTTTCAAAGCTCGGATTTTCCAAGCTCGCCGTAGCAGGAATAACCACCTGTGCTCTCGCCCTTGCCATCCCCGCCTATTCCCAGGAAGCCCCCGCTGCACAGGCTCACGGCATCGACGTCGCCAGCATCGACCGCTCCGTCAAGCCCGGGGACGATTTCTACCACTACGCCAACGGCGACTGGATTAAGCGCACCGAAATCCCCTCCGACCGCAGCTACGTCGGCGTCTGGGACACCCTGGAGGATTTGACCCGCAAGCGCACCTCTGGCCTGATCGAAGAAGCAGCCAAGGCCAATGCCCCCGCCGGTTCGAATACCCGCAAGATCGCCGACCTCTACAACTCCTACATGAATGAGGCGGCCATCGAAGCCCAAGGCCTCGCTCCGCTGCGCCCGCACCTCGACGCCATTGCCGCCATCCGCGACCAGCACGACCTGGCCCGCGCTCTTGGCGAAACCCTCCGAGCAGATGTCGATGCCCTCAACAACACCAACTTTCATACTTCCAATCTTTTCGGACTTTGGGTCGCCCCCGGCTTCAATGACTCCGAGCACTACGCCGCCTACCTGATGCAAGGCGGCCTGGAAATGCCCGACCGCGAATACTATCTTTCCCCGAGCGATAGCATGCGCGAAATCCGTACCAAATATCAGGCCCACGTTTCCGCTCTGCTCAAGCTCGCCGGATTCTCTGACCCGGATCGCCGCGCCCAGCGCATCATCGAACTGGAGCATGCCATCGCCCTAAAACATCTGAGCCTGGCCGACGAGCAAGACATCTCGAAGGCGAACAACACCTGGAAGCCAGCCGACTTCGCCGTGAATGCCCCCGGCCTCGACTGGGCGGAATACTTTCGCGGCGCTGGCCTCAGTAGCCAAGCCAGCTTCATCGTCTGGCAGCCCACAGCCTTCACCGGCGAGTCCGCTCTGGTCGCTTCCACTGCGCTCGAAACCTGGAAAGACTGGCTGGCCTTCCACCTGATTGCAGAATACGCAGGCGCTCTGCCCAAACCTTTCGCCGAGGAAAACTTCGCCTTCTTCGGCAAGATCCTCTCCGGCACACCGGAACAGCGTCCGCGCTGGCAACGCGGCGTAGGCGTAGTCAACGGCTTGCTCGGCGATGCCGTCGGGCAAATCTATGCCCAGCGCTACTTCTCACCTCAAGCCAAAGCCCAGGCCGATGCGATGGTGGCGAATCTCATCACTGCTTTCCGGCATCGCATTGACGCCCTCACTTGGATGGATCCCGCGACCAAAGCCCAAGCCCAGGCCAAGCTCACCACTCTCTATGTTGGAATCGGTTACCCCGAGACCTGGCGCGATTACTCCACCTACGAAGTCAAAGCGGATGATCTTTTCGGCAACATCTGGCGCGGCCGCCTGTTGGAGTACCACCGCAACGTCGCCCGTCTCGGCCTTCCCATCGATCGCAAAGAGTGGACCATGGATCCCCAGACCGTCAATGCCGTCAACCTGCCGCTGTATAACGCGCTCAGCTTCCCCGCGGCCATTCTGCAGCCGCCATTCTTCGATCCCCTCGCTCCCGCGGCGGTGAACTACGGCGCCATCGGCTCCGTCATCGGACACGAAATCAGCCACACCTTCGATACCGAAGGCAGCGCGTTCGACTCCAAAGGCCGGGTCCGCAATTGGTGGACTCCCGCCGATCTAGCCCACTTCAACGCTGCCACCGCGGCTCTCGCCGCGCAGTATGACACCTATAAACCTTTTCCCGATCTCGCGATAAACGGCAAGCAGACTCTCGCCGAAAACATCGCTGATGTCGCCGGCATCTCCGCCGCCTACGATGGCTACCAGGCGTCCCTCGCAGGCAAAACCGCCCCGGTGCAAGATGGCTTCTCCGGCGATCAGCAATTCTTTCTAGCTTTCGGACAGAATTGGGCTTCGAAAGCCCGCGACGCTGCGCTCCGTCAGGAAGTGATGACTGATTCGCACTCCCCCGACGAGTTCCGCGCAGCCACTGTCCGCAACATCGACGCCTGGTACCCGGCATTCAACGTCCAGCAGGGAGAGAAACTCTACCTGGCTCCGCCCGACCGCGTGCGCATCTGGTAAAGAATTAAGTCTGGTAGGGGATAAGCCTCTGGCAGGCTGCTGCAAAATTGTTGATTTCGTCGCGAACGGGAAGGGCACGAGTTTTTACTCGTGCCGTAAGTCTTGCGAGATTAATGCGGCTTTCAGCCGCTGAGGTTTAGCTCTTGTTCGCGCTGACCCTTTCTAGAAATTAAGAACGAATCGCAAGAGAAGAAATCCCTCAGGACTTTCCCTTGGCGATGCCGGCCAGCCCAACTTTCTTTCCATGTTCTCGAATCGCCGCCACAATATCGAGCGCGAGTGCCAGCGCGCGGCGTCCATCTTCGAGCGGCACCACGGGCGTGGAGCGTTGCAGCACCGCATGCAGAAACGATTTCAACTCCGCGTGCAGAGGTTCTTCTGAAGTCACCGGCGGCTTGGCGACCTTAATCTGCGGATTCACCGTCGGCGCGCCCGTCGCCGCTCCATCGGCCCCCACCGTGAACACCAGCACTTCCTGGCGTCCGTAATCCACCGAAACATACTGCTGCGGCTGAAAAAAGCGCAATTTGCGCACGCGCTCGGTCGAAACCCGGCTGGCCGTGAAATTCGCCACGCACCCCGATTCAAGTTCCAGGCGCACATTCGCGATATCAACCTTGCCCGAAAGAATCGGCAAGCCAACGGCCCGCACCTCTTTCACCGGAGAACTCGCGAACGCAAGCACAATGTCCAGATCGTGGATCATCAGATCGAGCACGACATCCACATCCAGCGACCGCGGCGTGAAAACGCTGAGCCGATGCACTTCAAAAAACATCGGCTGGGTGAGCAGCGGAATCGTGGCCCGCACTGCTGGATTAAAGCGCTCCAGATGTCCAACCTGCGCAATGCGTTTGTGCGCCGCCGCCAGTTTCACCAACTCGTCCGCCTCATCCAGCGTTGCGGCTAGCGGCTTCTCGATCAGCACGTCGACACCCGCTTCCATCAGCGCGCGCGCCACCTCCAGATGATGCACCGTCGGCGCAGCCACGGAAGCGGCGCGCACCTCGCTGTGCGTGGTCAGTATCTGTGCCACCGATCCGAAAGCGCGGCAGCCGAACTCGCGCGCCACCCCATCGGCGCGCTCCAAGTCGGGGTCCACCACGCCCACCAGCCGAACCGGTTCGCCCTGCTGCTCCAGTTCTTTATAGACTCGGGCGTGGTTGCGTCCGAAAACGCCCACCCCCACCACCGCCACGAAAATCGGATTGTCAGATTGCAGGAAGGAACTCCCACCGGACGGGTTGCCAGCAGACAACAAATTGTAAACGGAAAGCCCGGAAAGAGCATCTGGAATGCATTGAGTCATTTTTCGATTGAGTCATCGGGCCATTGAAACCTGCTCCGCAGTGCCTTCAATCGCTAAATTGCTCGATCGTACAATCGGCCAATAGGAGCGCCCATGAAAACCATCGCCCTGCTCACCGTCTCCAACATCTTCATGACCTTCGCCTGGTATGGCCACCTGAAATATCGCGAGGTGCCGCTGTTCAAGGTGATCGTGATCAGTTGGATGATCGCCTTCTTCGAATACTGCTTCCAGGTCCCCGCCAACCGCATCGGCTCCTACGAATTCAGCGCGGCCCAGCTAAAGACGATTCAAGAAGTCATCACCCTGGTCGTCTTCTCCGTGTTTTCGGTGTTCTATCTGAAGCAGCCGGTGAAGTGGAACCACGCCGTAGGCTTCGCCATGATCGTGGCCGCCGTGGGAGTGATCTTCAAACAGTGGTGAGGAATTGAGCCATTGAGCGATCGGGTGATTGAGCGATTGGATTTTCAATCACTCAATGGCTCAATCGCTCAATGACTCAATTTCTTCAGAATCGCGATCTGCCCCGCATGATAAAGCTCGTGTTGCGCTACTCCGTGCAGCATATGATAAAAATCGTACTTCTTGCCCGGAACCCGCTCGCGCAGCCGCGAATCAGGCAGCGCCGCGACCCTCTTCACCAGCACATCGTGTGTGCGCTTCGCCTGAGCGACAGCCTTGCGCCACGCTGCTTCGGTCGGCCGCTTCGGCACGAGCGGAAAATTCGCGGTGCCCGTGGGCTGCCACTTCTCTCCCGCCAGCCGTCGGCGGGCCGCAGCGTCCCAGACCGCAATGTGCAGCACCAGCTCCCAGATGCTGTGAACCCCGGGCAAGGGTTTGGCCGCTGCCGTAGCCGCATCCGCATCTTGCAGCAGCTCAAGCAGCGCAGGGCCATGCCAGGCCTCGCCCTCAAATGCGCGGCGAAGCTGGTCGGCAATGAGTGCTGGTTCGGAGTTTGATCTACTCATAATCTTTGATCTAGTCAGGACTAGTCCGCCACAACCACAATCCCCGCCGCATCCGCCGCCTCGACAATCTTCGCTCCATCCAGCATCAAGCACTTCCCGGCATCCAGCGCCAGGCAACTTGCCCCCGCCCCCTGCATCACTTCGATCGTCTTCACTCCGATAACAGGAACATCAAACCGCATATCCTGATTAGGCTTGGCGATCTTCACCACGGTAAGCGCACGGCTAAGCGTAGACGCATCACCATGCAGCGATCCCATGATCTTTCCAGCGCGTTCGATGGTCGCGTCCGTGCCTTCCATCGCCTCGACTGCCACGCAAGCCGATTCGGCGATCACCACAGTCTGTCCAATATCATGCTGCGCGAGACCGCGAGCCACGGTGCGCCCGTAGTCGATGTTCTTGCGCTCCTGCTCTGTAGGCACGCGCCGCGTGAGCACTCCGGACTTCACCAGCAACGGTTCGAGCAGAGATGTCGAACTTTCCAAAGTGATGCCTTCTTCCGCCAGAACTTTGGCCACGGCCCCGAGCAAGCTGTCGGTGTTGCGCTTGGTGAGTGAGAGCAACAGCTTGGCCAGCCGCCAGTCCGGCCGGATGGCGGAGAAAATCTGTTTGTGCTTCACCTGACCGGCCATGATGGCGCGTCGCACACCTTCGCGCTGAAAAATTTCGATCAGCTTCGAAAGCTCGCCCAGAGAAAGCCAGTGCACCGACGCCGCGCCGCGATCTTCAATCTCCCCCGAAGCTTCTTCCTTGATCGCAACCACGACCACGTCGAATCCCTGCGCCCGCGCCGCGTCCAGCACGAGAAGCGGGAATGTGCCGTTGCCAGCGATAAGCCCGATGCGCATAAACAATGGTCAGTGGCCTGTGGCCAGCGGTCAGTGGGTTTTGCTGGCCACTGATCACCGACCATTGGCCACTTACTTAATCACCCCCCGCTCCGCCCGCTCAATAAACCGAATCAGCATCTCCACATCTTCCCCGCGATCCGGCTCAGCCTTCAGCTTCTCCAGCGCCTGCGAAGTATTCATCTTCGAGGCCAGCAAAGTCTTGTAAGCATGATGAATCTTGCCGATGCGTTCCTTCGAAAATCCGCGCCGCTCCAGCCCAACCTTATTCATTCCATAAGCATGCGTGTCGCGCGCCGCCGAGGTCATCGAAAACGGCAACACATCCTGCGTGATCGTCGTCCCGCCGCCGATATACGAGTGCGCTCCAATCCGCACAAACTGATGCACCGGACAAAGCGCGCCCACCACGGCCCATTCTTCCACGGTGACGTGCCCGCCCAGCGTCGCTCCGTTCACCAGCATGCAGTGGTCGCCAATCACGCTGTCGTGTCCAATGTGCGCGTAGGCCATGATCAGCGTGTGGCTGCCGACTCGCGTAAGTCCGCCACCCTTCACTGTGCCCCGGCTTATGGTGACGCACTCCCGAATCTCGTTGTGGTCGCCGATTTCCAGCCGCGTCGGCTCGCCCCGGTAGGAAGTATCCTGCGGCGCCATCCCGACGGCGCAGAACGGGAAGAAAACATTATCGCTGCCGATTTTCGCAGGCCCACCCAGCGCCACATGCGACACCAGACGGCACCTCTCGCCCAGTTCAACCTCGGCTCCAATCACGCAATAAGGACCAACCTCGCACGAGGCCGGCACTTTCGCCCGCGAATCGATGATCGCGGTGGGATGGACATTCATAGTCGAGTCATCGCAAAGCAGACCGGTTCATTCCCCGGACGTGCCCTCGCCGTCGCCAGAGCTGCGCCCGCGCGAACTGTCAATCAACTGGCACGACACCGTCGCCTCTGCCACTTTCTTCCCCGCAACCGACGCCACGCCATGCATCTTCACCGCAATCATGCGCGGCACCGCCCGCCATCCCTGCACTTCCACTTCAATGCGCAACTGGTCGCCAGGGCTCACCGGACGCCGAAACTTCGCCCGCTCGATGCCGGTAAAGACCATAACCTTATCAGTGCGATCTTCCACTTCCGTCAGCAGCAGCGCACCGCCAGCCTGCGCAATCGCCTCTACAATCAGCACGCCCGGCATGATGGGCAGCCCCGGAAAATGCCCGTTAAAAAACGGCTCATTGATGGTCACGTTCTTAATCGCCACAATGCGCTCTTTGCGCTTCAGCTCCAGCACGCGGTCAATCAGCAGCAGAGGATAGCGGTGGGGGAGAATCTTCAGGATGTCGTGAATGTCGAGCGCTGGCTTCGATGGGGCCGCATCGGGATCGGGAGGCGTGCTATCAATCATGGTCTGTGTGAATCAGTTCGTGTGAATCGGGTCTATTCAATCAGCTTGAAGATTATACTGTACCCCGTTGCCTTCACGGCGAGCCCAGTAGCGTCCGGATTTCACCACGAAGGGCACAAAGACACGCGAAGGAATGCTATGGTATTGCGCTTCGTGTACCTTCGTGTCCTTCGTGGTTGATGAATTTAGGACACCGGGGCGAGCCGTGAACTCCAGCGCGAGGGAAATGTGGCCAGCAGAAAAACGAGAAAATCGGCAGTAGCAAACCCGCAGCCCGCGTGGCCCGATCGCCTCCACTATTTTTCCCAGCGCCAGAACGAAATAGTGAACACAATCCGCCAACTCGTCGAGATCGAGTCCCCCAGCGACAACAAGCCAGCCGTCGACCACATCGCCACCTTCCTCGCACCCAAGTTCGAAGCCCTCGGCGGCCGCACCCGACTCCACCCCAGCAACGACTTCGGCGACAGCCTGCAAATCGATTTCGCCGGACCCTCCCACCGAGGTTCCTCCGATCGCAAGCCAGTCCTGCTGCTCGGCCACTGTGACACCGTCTATCCGCTAGGCACTCTCGCGAACATGCCATGCAAAATCGCCAGCGGCCGTCTTCATGGCCCCGGCGTTCTCGACATGAAGTCCGGCATAGCGCTCATGCTCCACGCCATCGAAGCCGTGCAAGCCTGGCACGGCGAACTCCCGCGTCCAGTAACGGTTTTCCTTGTCTCGGACGAAGAAGTCGGCAGCCACTCCTCGCGAAAAATCACCGAAGCCCTGGCCAAACAATCCGCCGGAGTGCTCGTGCTCGAGCCCGCCGCTGGACTTCGCGGCTCCGTCAAAACCGCGCGCAAAGGCGTGGGCGAGTACCACCTGCGCGTAAAAGGTATCGCCGCCCATGCTGGCCTCGATCCCGGCAAAGGCCACAGCGCAATCCTGGAACTCGCGCGCCAGATCGCAGTAATCGCGAAGCTGAATAATCTGCGGCAAGGTGTCTCCGTCAACCCCGGCGTAATCCACGGCGGAACCCGCACCAACGTGATTGCCGCCGAAGCTTCCGTGGGCATCGATGTCCGCATCAAGCGCGCGCAACAAGCCTCCAGCATCGACCGCAAACTGTATTCCCTCAAGCCCTTCGACAAGCATTGCAAACTGGAGATGACCGGCAACATCAACCGCCTCCCCATGGAGCGAACCGCCGGAGTAGCCGCTCTCTACCAGAAAGCCCGCGAGATCGCCAGCCACATAAAATGGAATCTCGACGAAGCCGCCGTAGGCGGAGGCTCCGACGGAAACTTCACCGCCGGCATGGGCATCCCCACGCTCGATGGCCTGGGCGGCGTCGGCGAAGGCGCACACGCCGTGCACGAATACATCGTCATCTCCGAACTGCCGCGCCGCGCGCTGCTGCTCGCCGGAATGATTGAAAGCGTCTAACCCACGGAAAACGAAATGCTCAAGTTCATGGTTGTCCTCTACCGGCGCCCCGACCTGAGGCCCCCACAGTTCCGTCAGCACTTGCAAGAAGTCCAGTTCTGGACTAAGTCTCCACCGCAGCAACCGCTCTTTGACTCCACTGATCAGGTAGCCTAGAATTTTCTCAGTGACTCGGCGGCTCTTCGCAGCCCCTGGTTGAGCGCGGCCGACAGGAGGAGTTATGGGTGAGTTCTCGATCTGGCACTGGCTGCTGGTGATTGCCATAGCCCTTCTGCTATTCGGCACCAGCAAGTTCGCCTCGCTGGGCAAGGGTCTCGGCGAAGGCGTCCGCAACTTCAAGGCCGCCATGAAAGAAGGCGAAGAACCGAAGAAGGAAACAAAAGAAGAAGAAGAAGAAAAGAAATCCTAACGCCACCTTCATCTATGCGTGTTGAGCAACCGGCATCAAAGTCGCAATAGCGACGCCATTCATTAGCCCCGCACGTGAGTGCGGGGTAGGCATACGTGGACCGACCTGAGTCCCCGAAGGGGACGGCACCAGCGCCTTCACCCCAAGCCTAACCTGCCTTCACAGCACCCCACGCCCCCGCAGCATCCGATAAACCAGCGCCACCGGCAAACCCACCACATTGCTGTAATCGCCCTCAATCCGCGGGATCCATCGTGCAGCCATGCCCTGGATCGCATAGGCCCCAGCCTTGTCCATAGGCTCGCCGCCAGCCACGTACTCCCGAATCTCATCGTCGGAGACTTCGGAGAAAGTCACCCGCGTAGTCTCGGAAGCGGTCTTGGTGTTACTGGCCACTGACCACTGACCACTGGCCACCGGTCCAACCACACACACTCCCGTGATCACCGCATGAGTTCTTCCCGACAGCATCCGCAACATGCGGACCGCATCCCCTGCGTCGCGTGGCTTTCCGAGAATCACATCGCCGACCACCACAATCGTGTCTGCGCCCAACACCCATTCCTGAGGCCGGCTCGCGAACACCGCGAGAGCCTTTTCCCGCGCCAACCGCTCCGCACATTCTCGCGGAACCTCGCCTGCAAGCGGAGTCTCGTTGATGTCGGCAGCCTGCACCGTGAACGAAATCCCGGCGTTGCGCAGCAACTCCTGGCGGCGCGGCGAAGCGGAAGCAAGAACGATCATGCGATTCTGATTCTAGCGGGAATCGTTCACCGAATTCCCACCAACCCCCGCACCGATTCAATCAGCTTCTCTGAATCGTAGCCCACGCCGTTCTTGAACACGATTTCGGTGTTCTCAATATCCTCGATCTTCTTCGATGGATCGCCCTTGATCACCACCAGATCAGCCCGCTTGCCCGCTGCGATCGTGCCGATGTGGTCCAGTTCACCCAGATACTGCGCACCATTGTAGGTCGCGATATGAACTGCCTCCAGCGGCGTGAATCCGGCGTCGACCAGCAGCTCCAGCTCCCGCTGGTCGCCGAATCCTGCCAGATCTCCACCGATTCCCGTAGGATCTTCGCCCGCCAGCAGCACTCCTCCTGCTTTTACAAAGGCACGCTCAAATTCCTTTTCCTGCTCGAACGATCGGATCCATGGCCACGGCCGCACTTCCCCAGTCTTCGGATCATGGAACGGAAGATCAAACTGCACCCGTGTTTCGAGGTACTGATTGCGCGCCTCCTCCGACATCGCATTCAGCACTCGTTGTTGCAGCGGCGCCTTGGCGGGTACGAAAAGTTCAAACACCGGCAATGTCGACGTAACCGCGACGTGATGCTCAACCAAATCCTGAATCATCTGCTGGATTGGCGGATCGCTGACTTGCATTTTGTTCAGGCTTGCAGTCACCTCGATCATCGCAGCCAGTGAATCGCTCGGGCACTTGTCCGGCTCCTTGCCCGGGAAGAATTCTGTATCCACGGTAATGCCATGTTCTAGATCGTCAATTCCCAGCTCCGCAGCCTCGCGGAAGCCAATCGAGCAAAGGTGTCCAGTAACTTTCAACCCCCGCTTATGGGCCGCCTCGATCGCCGCTTTCAGTGCCGCCCGCGAGAGAAAGTTATAGGCCTTAAAATTGTCCACCCCCCGGTCCGCCCAGAAGTTGACCGTGGCCACAGCCTCCTCCGGAGTTTTCAAATAAGTCATCTGCGGCGCCCAACTCCCCGGCCCTTCCAGATAAGGCCCAGTCACGTGCATGCTAGGTCCAGGGATCTCGCCGCCGTCGATTTCTCTTTTCAGTGCCAGATCCATATACGGCTCTATGCTGCCCGCGGTCCGAGCCGTGGTCACGCCGCCGGCAAGATATAGCCGGGGAAAGCTGATCGCCATCTCATGAAAAATTGCATCCCCCGCCGGATAGAACATGTGCTCGTGCATTCCCACCAGCCCTGGGATCACGCTGTATCCCTTCAGGTCGAGCAACTGCGCGTCTTTGGGGACATTTGCTGCCGCCGCATCGGAAACCGACTGAATCTTTCCCTGGGAGATCACAACCGTCTGATCTTCCCGCGCAGCTGCGCCCGTGCCGTCAATCACACGCACGTGCGTTAGAGCTATCACTGGCGCCTCCGTCTTCACAAAGGCGCGTACCTGCGGCGAGAGAGTTTGAGCGACCAAAGCGACCGAGCAAGAGCCCGTCAAGAAAAAGGCGAACACCAGTTTACGCACAATGCCCTCCGTAACCACCGGCGAGGATTCTACAGAAAAAAAGAAAGATTCGGCAGGGTCAAATTCCTCGCGTCTCCGTGACGGCAACTGAGACCCGAGACTGCGAACCGCTCCCAGCCTGCTAAAATCAAAGATTAGCCTGCATCTCTATGGACGCCGCTTTCCTCCGCAACTTTGCGATCATCGCGCATATCGACCACGGCAAATCCACGCTGGCAGACCGCCTGCTGGAGCTCACCGGCTCTCTCTCCATGCGCGAGATGCAGGCCCAGGTCCTCGATTCCATGGACCTCGAGCGCGAGCGCGGCATCACCATCAAAGCCCACGCCGTCCGCATGATGTATACCGCGCACGACGGCAACACCTACCAGCTCAATCTGATCGACACTCCCGGCCACGTCGATTTTTCCTACGAAGTCTCGCGCTCGCTGGCTTCCTGCGAAGGTGCGTTGCTCGTGGTTGACGCCTCCCAGGGCGTCGAAGCCCAAACCCTCGCCAACGCTTATCTTGCCATCAATCACGGCCTCGAAATCATTCCCGTCATCAACAAGATCGATCTGCAGAGCGCTGACATTCCGCGCACCAAAGAGATGATCGAAAGCGCCGTCGGCCTCGACGCCTCGGACGCATTGCTGATCAGCGCCAAAACCGGGCAGGGCGTGCCCGATGTCCTCGAAGCCATCGTCAAACGTATTCCGCCTCCAAAAGGCAAGCCCGAGCGCCACCTTCAGGCTCTGTTGTTCGATTCGTGGTTCGATCCCTACCGTGGCGTAGTCGTACTGGCACGCGTCTTTGAGGGAACGCTGCGCAAAGGGCAGAAAATTCGCCTCTGGTCGAATGGCCGCGTCTTTCAGGTGGAAACCCTGGGCACTCTCACTCCCAAGCCCGTCGAAGTCGACGAGCTGGTCGCCGGCGAAGTGGGCTTCATCATCGCCAACATCAAGAACGTTGCCGACACAAAAATTGGCGACACCATCACCGAGGGCGATCGCCCCGCAATCGAACCTCTGCCCGGCTTTGAAGAAATCAAGCCCATGGTTTTTGCGGGCCTCTACACGGTTGACGCGCACGAACATACCCAGCTGCGCGAGGCGCTTGAGAAACTGAAGCTGAACGACTCGTCATTTTTCTTTGAGCCTGAGAGTTCGGCCGCCCTCGGATTCGGCTTCCGCTGCGGCTTTCTCGGCCTGCTTCACATGGAGATCATTCAGGAGCGGCTGGAGCGCGAGTACAACCTCGACCTCATCACCACCGCGCCCGGCGTGCGCTACCAGATCACTAAGACTGACGGATCCGTGATTGAAGTCGACAATCCTTCGCGCTGGCCCGACACCAGCGAGATCGCCAAGGTCGAGGAGCCGGTCATCCTCGCCGTCATTCTCACTAACGAGGAATATGTTGGCGGAATCCTCAA
>Ga0181525_10002439_pt1 | contig 15182 bp, 19 predicted proteins | sample PEATcosm2014_Bin_48_FD_121100 | JGI IMG/M metagenome (GOLD analysis project Ga0181525, IMG submission 121100) | Peatland microbial communities from MTU Mesocosm Facility, Houghton, MI, USA - PEATcosm2014_Bin06_10_metaG | ecosystem: Environmental > Terrestrial > Soil > Wetlands > Peat | place...
GAAGCACTCGATGACCGCGCCTATGAAGTACACTTGAAGGAATACATGCCGTCCGCTGCCGACAAGAAGCTGTTGCTCGAGATCATCGGGACAGAGAAAAAGTGGATTGCCGAAAAAGTCGGTGCGCGCGATCCGCTGGCGAGTATCGGTGAAGTCAGGAAGTCGGCGATCAATCTGTAGCCGAACAAGAGGGGGGTGACCAGTGAGCATCGAGTCCAACCTGCTGAGTATTGTCACAGCGCTCGCTCTCTTTGGTGGGTCGGCGGCGGCGTGCGGCATCGACGCAAAGTCCCTCGATCACACCTGGGCATACCCTTCGGACCAGCGATGGGTTAAAACGAAATCCGCACCGCTTCCGTATCACGCGGAAGGACTCCCTGAGGGCACTGCGATTGTGAATGTGGTTTACCGCGAGCCGGGACTGCTCGTTCGCGGGCCTAACAGCGGTGCGTGGGAGTTCCATAGTGTCGGTCTGCTCTACTATCACGGCAGGCAGTTTGCCCTGATAGGGACTGCACAAGGTGTCACCGTTGACAATAACGGCCATCGTGCGGACTTGGGCTGTGTAACGCCGCTTGTCATTTATGACCGTGAAGGCAGCGGACACCTTGACACGTTTACGGGTCTGCCTCAGCGGGGAAGCGGGGAGAAACTGCATGTCCCGGAATGGGCAATGCGCGAGAGTACGAATTAGATGGCCGGCGGAGTGGAAATGAAGCGCAAGGCGGTATTGGAGATTGCCTCACCGGTTGCGCGAATTGTTCTGGACAATCCGGCGCTGAACGTCATCGACATTCCAATGATGGAGGAGTTGGCACAGACGTTGGCGGAAATTGAGGCGCGGTCCGATGTTTCTGTAGTTCTGCTGAGCGGCGAGGGCAAGGCGTTCTCTGCAGGCGTGGATGTATCGGCGCACACTCCCGACAACGTCGAAGAGATGTTGCTTAGGTTTCACGCCGTAGTTCGAGCCTTGGTTGCCAGCAGGAAAGTCACAATCGCCGCGGTCCACGGGCGCTGCCTGGGTGGAGGCGCCGAACTGGCGATGGTGTGCGATATGGTTTACACCGCCGCTTCGGCACAGTGGGGATTTCCTGAGATCAAGCTGGGTTGCTATCCGCCGGTTGCGTGTACGGCTCTGGCTGCGCTGGTGGGGCAGAAGCGGGCTGCAGAATTGATTCTGACAGGACGGATGATCAGCGGCGCCGAAGCTGCAGCGATGGGTCTGGCGAATCGCGCGGTTCAGGACGGAGAACTTGCGTCCGCAGTTGACCACACCGTGCAGGAACTCCTCAAGCTCAGCCCCGCGGCGCTCGCCGTAACCAAGAAGGCTTTCTACGCGTGGGACGCGATGCACTTCGACAAGGGCCTGGCGCGGGCGGAGAAGATTTACTTGGAAGACTTGATGAAGACGGCGGACGCGCAGGAAGGCGTCCGCGCCTTCATGGAAAAGCGCGAGCCGAAGTGGACAGGGAAGTAGCCAATGGGGCCGAACGCATGGATTATGAGATCACGCCCGAAGAAGTGAAGACAAAGCTGGATCAGGGCGAGGCCTTCACGCTGCTCGACGTCCGCGAACCTTGGGAATGTGAAACCGCCCATGTGGAAGGCGCCAAGCTGATTCCCATGGGCGACGTTCCCTCCCGCGCGCATCAGGAATTGGATCCGGAAGATCGCATCGTGGTGATCTGCCATCACGGCGTACGCTCGATGAATGTGACCGCATGGCTGCGGCAGCAGGGATTCGAGAAGTCGCAATCGATGCGTGGCGGCATCGACGCCTGGTCTCGGCGAGTGGATGCGAACGTGCCAACTTACTGAATGCCGCCGGGAACTAAACCCACATGATCACAGACTGCCACGTCCATATCTCGCCGCTGGAGATGTTCAAGCCGCACGCCCTCGAACTCATGAAGAAAAAGCGGCCGAACTTTGAGCAGATTGCAGAGTACTGCCGCTCACCCAAAGCCTTCCTGAAATATCTCGATGCCTGCGGGGTCGACCGCGCCGTGCTCATCAACTACGTTGCGCCCGAGGTGATCGGTTTCACCAACGGTGTGAATCAATTCATCGCCCACTACGTGAAGGAAAATCCCAAGCGCCTGCTGTCCTGCGGCAGCCTGCATCCGCGGCATACCACGAACGTTCTCGCTGAAATGGAGCAGATTCTGCGGCTGGGAATCCGCATGATCAAGATCCACCCGCCGCACCAGTTACTGTTTCCCAACGACTACCTGAACGGCGTCAAGGAACTTGAAATCATCTACCGCGCCGCCGAGGCCAACGGCCTGCCTGTAATGTTTCATACGGGGACCTCAATCTTTCCCGGAGCTCGCAACAAGTACGGCGATCCCATGTACGTTGATGACGTGGCCGTCGATTTTCCAAAGTTAAAGATCCTTCTGGCCCACGGCGGCCGTCCGCTCTGGATGCAGACAGCATTCTTTCTGCTCCGTCGCCACCCCAATGTCTTCCTCGATATCAGCGGCATCCCGCCCAAGACTTTGCTCCAGTATTTTCCCCGCCTCGAAGAGATCGCTCACAAGACTCTGTTCGGCACGGACTGGCCCGGACCTGGCGTGCCCGATATCAAGCAAAATCTCGATGACTTCCTCGCACTGCCGCTGGAAAAAAGGCTGCAACAGCAGATTTTGAGCAAGACGGCGCTCATCATCTGGCCGGCCTGATCAGTACTATTTCGCCTTCCACAATCCAATCGTGTTGCCGTCCGGGTCGGCAAACCAGGCAAAGGTACCAGTCGGAATCTCAACCGGAGGCACCAGCGTTTTGCCACCGAGCGTGGTCGTCAACCTGTACGTAGAAGATGGTGTAGTGGTGCGGCTCGTGGCCGAGCGCGCTAATGTGACCCTGAATACCACTGTCTGCGCCCGTGTTGATCATGGTCGCCGGGCCCATGGATTGAGTATTCCAGCCGAAAAGACCCGAGAAGAAGTCCGCGGTCTTGACACTGTCGCGGCAGCCGATTTCGAAGTGAACCACAGGTTGTCCCATCGCAATTTCAATTCACGAGACCGCGAGATGATAGCACAGACCAAACAAGAGAGAGTGTTAAGCGGCATTGCGGGCCAAGCGCAAGAGCCCGGTCAGACCATTGGACCACCCTGCTCCCCCCACTCCTACACCAAAGTCATCCGGCCTTCTGGAATGTCAGCGTTGTTTCGCGTATAAAAGGAAGTTGCACTTCCCGCGCACCTTCCAGCGCGGTTCCCGCAACCAATCGAATTGAGCGAGAAATTATGTCCAGCGTGACCAGCACTCCTGCCGCCGGTAAGGGCCTGGAAGGCATTGTTGCCACTAACTCGAGCATTTGTTACATCGATGGCGACCGTGGCGTCCTTGCCTATCGCGGCATCGATATTCACGAACTAGCCGACCACTCCACATTTGAAGAAACCTGCTTCCTGCTTTGGTTCGGCCATTTGCCCAAGCCGGACGAACTGAAGGATCTGCGCCAGCGACTGGCGCAAGAGCGGATCCTCGACCCGGCGATCATCGCGTTGCTGCGCAGCGCGCCAAAGAGCGCATTGCCCATGGATGTGCTGCGTACGGCGGTTTCTGCCCTGGCCTTCTACGATGCGGATGAGAAGAACAACGATCACGATGCCAACGTTCGCAAAGCCATCCGGCTGACTTCGCAGATCGCAATGATCGTCGCCGCCTATGACCGGATCCGCAAGGGTAAGCCGGTCGTCGAACCCGACCGCTCGCTCTCTCACGCCGCAAACTTCCTGCTGCAGTTGACCGGAACCAAGCCCTCGTCTACCGCGGAGCGTGCTCTCGATATTGCTCTTATTCTGCACGCGGACCACGAACTGAATGCCTCCACCTTCGCGGCTCGCGTGACCGCCGCGACCCTGGCTGACATGCATGCGGCCATCACATCGGCCATTGGCGCGCTCAAGGGGCCTTTGCATGGCGGGGCGAACGAAGCCGTCTTCCGTATCCTCGAGTCGATTGATCGCGAGAAATCCGATGCGGTCGCCTATGTACGAAACATGCTGGCACAGAAGAAAAAGATTCCCGGCTTCGGCCATCGCGTGTATCACACGGAAGATCCGCGGGCCACACACCTGCGCGTGATGTCGCGCGACCTGGGCCAGTCCAACGGCGAACCGCAGTGGTATGAAATGTCGGAAGCCATCGAGAAATTCGTGAAAGCGGAAAAGAAGCTGAATGCCAACGTTGACTTCTACTCCGCTTCCACCTACCACGTGCTGGGTATCGATGAAGATCTATTTACGCCGGTATTCGCCGTCTCCCGTATCAGTGGCTGGGCCGCGCACGTGATCGAGCAACTCGACGACAACCGCCTCATCCGGCCGAGAGCGGAATATCTGGGGCCCGACTATCCCAACCATTACGTGCCCATGGAAAAACGGTAATCCCCGGAGATTGGGAAGGGCACGACTTCAGTTGTGCAGTAAAGATGGCTAAATCAAACACGGCTTCAGCCGCTGAGGTCCTCAACCTATGGTCCGCCATCAGAGGCAAAACGGGTAGAATAGTAGAGCCATGCGCCGCATTTACCTCGACAATAACGCGACCACGCCGGTGCTTCCGGAAGTGCTCGATGCTATGCGTCCATATTTTGGTGAGCATTTTGGCAACGCATCTTCGATACACCATCACGGGCAGGAAACGCGTGCGGCGGTGGAGCGTGCGCGCGACTCGGTGGCGTCGTTGCTGGGCTGCCGGCCCGCAGAGATCGTCTTTACCAGCGGCGGGACCGAGGCCGACAATCTGGCAATCGCCGGGCTGACCGGCCCGGGCGATCACATCATCACTTCGGGCATCGAGCATCATGCGGTATTGCTAACCTGCAAGCATCTGGAGGAATCCGGTTGCGACGTAACCTATGTGCCGGTCGATGGCCGCGGCCTGATATATCCCGACGACGTGCGCCGCGCATTGCGGCCAAACACCAAGCTGATTTCGATCATGATGGCCAACAACGAAACCGGTGTGCTGCAGCCGGTTGAGGAAATCGGCAAGATCGCCGCAGAAGCCGACGTTCATTTTCATTCCGACGCAGTGCAGGCCGCGGGCAAGATTCCGATTGATGTGAACCGTGTCGGCTGCGACGCGCTTTCGATCTCCGGCCACAAGATGCATGCACCGCAAGGTGTGGGCGCGCTCTACGTGCGCAAGGCAACGCGGCTTGAGCCGCTGTTTTACGGCGGGCGTCACGAACGCTCGCGCCGGGCCGGAACCGAAAACGTTCCCGGAATTGTCGCTCTCGGTAAAGCCGCGGAGTTGGCAATGCAAGGCTTCGAGCGCGGCGACGACAAAAAAATGAGCCAACTGCGCGACCGCTTGCAGCGGGGAATTCTCGCTCAGGTCGATGACGCTGCGATAAACGGCGAAGGCGCTCCGCGGGTGCCCAACACGACGAACATCTATTTCGATCATGTCGAAGGCGAATCGATGGTCATCTCACTCGACCTCAAGGGTCTCGCCGTTTCCACGGGAGCTGCATGTTCCTCGGGAGCGATCGAGCCTTCGCACGTGCTTACAGCGATGGGCCTGCGATCGGATCGTGCGCGGGCCAGTCTCCGCTTCAGCCTGGGCAAGCAGAACACTGCCGTAGACATCGACCTCGCGCTCGCGCTCGTGCCGGAAACGGTGGCGCGGCTGCGGGAATTATCACCGGTGCCAAGAAAAGTAGCTGTTAGCAATTAGCCATTAGCAAGTAGCAGTTAGCGAGTAGCAAAGGGCAAACTGCCAATTGCTAATTGCCAACGGCTGAGATCTAGAGAATGCCAAACATCAAGACCATCGCGGTAGCCATGTCGGGCGGAGTCGATTCCTCCGCCGTTGCGGCCATGCTGCGCGCCGAGGGTCACAACGTCATCGGCCTCACCATGCAGCTCTGGAACCAGCGACGACTGGCTGGACACGAAGGCATGCCCGAGCAGGTCACCGGACGCTGCTGTTCGCTCGACGATGTCTACGACGCGCGCCGCGTGGCCGAGCACATTGGTATTCCGTATTACGTTGTAAATCATGAAGAGCGCTTCGAGCGCGATGTGGTGCGGCCATTTGTCGCGGAGTATCTCTCCGGGCGCACACCGATTCCGTGCAGCCTGTGCAACAATCACCTGAAGTTCGATCAGCTACTCGTAGTCGCGCAGCAAATCGGCGCCGACTGCCTTGCCACGGGTCATTACGCGCGCGTGGAATATGACGATGGGTGCGCACGCTGGCTGCTGAAGCGTCCCGCCGATCGCAGCAAGGACCAGACGTATTTCCTGTTCGGCCTCACCCAGGATCAACTCAGCCGCACGCTCTTTCCTCTTGGCGGAATGACCAAGCCGGAGGTTCGCGAACTGGCCCGCAAGCAGGGCCTGGCGCTCGCTGAGAAGCCTGATTCGCAGGAGATCTGCTTTGTCCCGGGCGGAGACTACAAGCGCTTCATCGACGCTTATCTCGCCGAGAGTGGCGAGGCGCTGCCTGACACTGCAGGCGAACTGGTGACTGCCGGCGGCGAAGTGATCGGCGAGCACAGCGGCATTCACAACTTCACTGTCGGCCAGCGCAAGGGATTGGGCGTCGCGACTGGATCGCCGCTCTACGTCATTCAGATTAACGGAGCCGACAAGCAAGTCGTAGTCGGCGGCGACGAACATCTTTATTCGCGCACGCTGCGAGCAAAGCGCGTGAACCTGATCTCGGTCGAAGAGTTGCGCGAGCCCATGCGCGTCGCGGTGAAGATTCGTCATCGCCATGAACCCGCTACAGCGATGCTCGAGAAGGCCGGCGACGATGAGGTTCTTGTCACCTTCGATCAGCCACAGCGCGCGATTACTCCTGGTCAAGCTGCTGTTTTCTACGCCGCCGACGTCGTCGTCGGCGGAGCCTGGATCGCCTAGAATCATAACGTCACGCGACTGGGCCAAACTTCGGCAACCGCGAGCGCCACTGCGATTCCCACTGCAACTTCCACGAAGCGATGCGCAGCCACGATCCACGCGGCGCGCTGATGAGCGATCAGTAGAATGATGCTCAATGTAATCGCCGCAAAGCGGTAAGCGCCGCGCAGCCGCAGAAGCGCACAGAGCGCTCCGCACAAGAAAATCGCAACCCCATACATCAGCGCGGTGGAAGGGAAAAATGTTCCGATCAACGCTCCTACCAGCGCGCCCAGAGCGGTTCCCGCAAAACGCTGCCAGGCCAGGGTTCTCGGATCGATGGTGGACTGAATAATGACGATGGCCGAAATCGGCGCCCAGTACGACTCGGGCAGCTTCAGCAGGCGCGCCAGCAGCAGAGAAATTACTGCGGCGATCGTGGTTCGTAGCGAGTCCAGAAGAGTGGCGAGGTTCACTTTATAAGTGGTTGCCATAATCGAAGTGAATGCGAGATCTCAACAAGTGTAGAGCGTCCTAAGGCTTTTGGGCGATGCTCCATTCGAAATCCTCGCCGTAAACGTAAACGTTCGCTTGGACTAGACTATAAGCAGTTATGTAAACGATGACGAGTGACAACGAAGCTCGCGCTAGCGAATCCACACCTCGACCAAAATCGCGCAACAAGTACTCTTGGTTTCTGGGCGCGATTCTAGGGGCGGCGCTTGCTTTCTTATTGATCGGGGCCGTGGTGGTGCTATCGACCGGGTTCGGCCTGGCTCAATTGCGGAGCATGTTGCGCGGAGGACGCACTGAGTTCAATGTGGACCAACCCACCGTCGTCCGGCAGATTCAGCAACTTCAGCGGTTGGAAACGGTGAGCTACACAATGGACAAAATCATTTCGGGCGAACACGCCAATGCCTACCTGCCGAAGTTCCTGTCCGGAGACCGCTTGCTCCTGGTGGTCCACGGCGAAGTGGTTGCGGGCATCAACCTGCAGGCGTTGCGGCCCGGCGATGTCCAGGTATCCGGACAGAAGGTATCGATTCACCTCCCCGCCGCGGAAGTCTTCAGCACGCGAATTGACAACGCGAGGACGAAAGTATATTCCCGCGACACCGGCCTGTTCTCTTCTCCGGATCCCGATCTCGAAAGCGAGGTCCGAGTAGAAGCGGAACGCCAGCTCCAACAAGCTGCGTTGCAAGACGGCATCCTCAAGACCGCGAATGACAACGCGCGGACCACAATTTCAGGGATGTTACAGGGTTTCGGCTTCCACGAAGTGAATGTTCAGTAGCCTTGTCGGTAGTTATTTTCGGTAGAGCTGCCACCTTACAGGTAGCCCTCATTTCTTAGCGCATAGCGAGTCCAGGAAAGCTGTGCCGGACTCTTTCAGCTTCTGCTCCAGCCGCGCGGTGCAATCGCAGTCGCCGCAGGCCCAGGGCTCGCTGCCGTTCTCGTCACGGCACTTGCGGCGGTCGTGGGCGTCCTGCACTTTGGTGAGATCGAAATATTGTTCCCAGTAGGGGCGCTCTTCCAGCAGCGGTGTGGGACAGTAGCAGACTTCCACCCAGCGCGCAGTCTGGTCAGGGCAGAGTTGGGCTTCCGTCATATTGCGCAGGTATTCGCCTTCAGCGACCGAGCCTTGGCCGAGAGTTTCGTTCTCGATGGCCTGGACCAGATCGGCTTCGCGGCCGGGTTTAACGCGGGCTCGAACTAGATAGCGCATGGGAAAGGAATTGTTGATGGATGATTTCTGATTGCTGATTGAAAAACGTAAAACCGGGCGGTAAATAGTTCGGCAATAATATACCTAGCAAGCCGAGTTCTAGTAATGAGTCTTGTGTCGAAACAGGCTCCAGAAAAATGCAACGCCGCCGGCCAGCACGACACAGGGGGAAAGCCAGTCAAGAAATGCTAAAACTCCCTTGGCATAGGCCCAATTGCGGTGCTGAATGTCGAACGCGAACCGCAGTGCAGCAGCTACCGCGACGGCAGGGACGAACACCCTCGCGTTCGAATTTACCTTTAGATTCATTCTCACAGCAATCAGCAATCAGCAACGAATCAGATGAACATCTCATCCTGCGGTACCGGCCTGCGCTCTTCACGGTTGCTACCGTTTCTGCGCGTGCGGTTGCCGAGCAGGAACTCGATGCCGGCTGTAACCCCCTGAAGCAGGCCGGCGAATTGACGCACCGGCGAGACCACAGTCTTATGCACCATGTCGGAGGTCTCTTCGACGCGGTCGAGGGTGCGGGTGAGCAATTCGTCGCCGCGGATGATTTGCAGGCGCGCACGGTCCACGACATCATTCACCGTGGCATCCATGCGTTCCACCTGGGAGCGCACCGAGTGCGTGGTCTCGGTGAGATTGTCGGCGATGACTGTGAGCTTGGGGCGGAGTTCGGCGAGCATGGCCTGCGCGGTTTCGAGCGTGGGCAGAGCTTTGGTCTTCACCTCGTTGGCCAACGCCTCCAGGCGCGCGCTGCTCTTGCGCATGGACAAGTACATGGCCGCAAGCAGGCCCGCCTGCAACAGCACGGCTGCTCCGGTCAATGCGACGAACACGGGCATGAGGTTTTCCATAGAGCGCTCTCCCTGAGACCACGATCCCTGAGAAGACGTGCGGGACGACGATCCGCTCCCAGAGGCTTACAGGTTCTTGGGTGTCCCGGTTTCTGTGGTCGCCTCTTGGTATGCTTGCCGTCCAGCCTCGTATGCGGCGCGGAACTGCTCCTTCTGTTGGTTCACCACGTCGCGGCCGCGATCGACCCACTCGGAAGCCTGGCTGCGGGCATCGCGCGCGCGGGTGCGGACGTAATCGCGTCCCTCTTCGGCGCGAGCGCGAAGAGCGTCCCGCGTCTCGTTTCCCGAGCGAGGAGCGTACAGCACTCCCACCACAGCGCCCAGGCCCAAACCGGCCAGGAACCACACAAAGCTGTTGCTTTCACGATCTGACATAACAGAATCCTCCCGGCTATTAGTGCCGATAATCGGATGGTAGCACCCACGTGAGGGAAATACAATTACAGCAAAACCCGCAATCCGCGCCGCGGAACACTGCAGCGCTGGTTTGGATTGCAATCCCCGGTGCGAACAGAATTCTTATTTCTGCGTTGGAGGAGTTGCCGGAGCCTGCGCCGGAGCCGCCGGTTGCGTCTTCACGGGCGCCGATTTCACTCCCTGCAATACTGAACTGGAGTTGGCTGAGCCATGTCGGATGGCATTGATGGAGAGCGTGACCGACGTCAGCATGAAGAGAATCGCCGAAATCGTAGTCGCGTGGGAGAGCGTGCTGGCCGCGCCGCGCGGGCCAAACGCAGCCTGGCTGCCCTGCCCGCCAAACGCCGCCGAGATGTCCCCGGCCTTGCCGCTTTGCAGCAGCACGACAATGATCAGAAACAGGCAAACAATGACATGAACGATGGTGACAAGAATGATCAGCATGGAATCGAACGTCCTAGGTTTTTAGAGTTCTAAAATCTTCAGAATATAATCCTCGGGAATAAGTGCAATTGGTGCGGAAGGGGGGATTTGAACCCCCACGCCTTTCGGCGCCACCCCCTCAAGATGGTGTGTCTGCCAGTTCCACCACTTCCGCACATGGAAAACGACACCACAGGGGCAATCTGGATTATAGCAGAAGGAATTCGGACAAGCTTTGCAGCGGCGGATAGTGGAACGGAGTGCTTGTAGGCTTGGGGCAAGAAAACAGCGGATTCCACACCGGGCCTTGCGGCCCGGTTCGGAATGAAAAGAGCGTATTAGTCTCCCGAGGGGAGCAGCATTTCTTCGCTGCTGTGCTCGAGCTGGCCTGGCGTGTACGCGCAGTCGCTCAGGATCGGCTGGGAGGGGGCGTCGGGGCCAGGTTGGGGATGGAGCAAGGCTTTCATTCCGCTGAACTGCTCGGCTTCGGTCGATCCGGTCAGTGCAGTCGTCGAAGCTAATCCGCCGCTGATGACCTGCTGCACCTGGTCAAAATAGCCCGTGCCGACGAAGCGCTGATGTTTTACGGCTTCATAGCCATAGTGGGTTTCGCTGCTGAACTCTTTTTCCTGCAGACGCGAATAAGCGGTCATGCCGGTCTGTTTGTATCCCCGGGCTAGTTCGAACATGCTCAGGTTCAGGGCGTGGAAGCCTGCCAGAGTTACGAACTGGAACTTGTATCCCATGCGGGCCAGTTCGGGCTGGAAGCGGGCGATGGTTTCCTCGTCGAGTTTTTTGCGCCAGTTGAAACTGGGGGAACAGTTGTAGGCCAGCATCTTTTCGGGATACTTGGCGTGGATGGCGTCGGCGAACTGGCGGGCTTCTTCGAGATCGGGATGCGAAGTTTCGCACCAGATTAAGTCGGCGTAGGGCGCATAGGCCAGGCCGCGGGCGATGGCGGAGTCGATGCCACCCTTGATGCGAAAGAAGCCTTCGGGCGTGCGTTCGCCGGTGCAGAATTTGCGGTCGCGCATGTCGATGTCGCTGGTGAGCAAATTCGCGCTGTCGGCATCGGTGCGCGCCATCACTAGCGTGGGGACGCCCATGACGTCGGCGGCCAGCCGGGCGGCCACCAGTTTCTGCACCGCTTCGGTGGTGGGGACCAGGACTTTGCCGCCGAGGTGTCCGCACTTTTTGGCGGAAGAGAGCTGGTCTTCGAAGTGAACGCAGGCGGCACCAGCTTCGATCATCCCTTTCATCAATTCGAAGGCGTTCAGCGTGCCGCCGAAGCCGGCTTCGGCGTCAGCCACGAGTGGTGCAAACCAGGTTTCGGACGGAGCAACTTTTCCCTCAGCATGATGGACCTGATCGGCCCTCTGCAACGCGCTGTTGATGCGGCGGCACAGGTTGGGAACGCTGTCGGCGGGATAAAGGCTTTGATCGGGATACATTGTGCCGGCGTTGTTGGCGTCGGCCGCAACCTGCCATCCACTGACATAGATGGCTTTCAATCCTGCCTGCACTTGCTGCACCGCCTGATTCCCGGTGACCGCGCCCAGCGCGTGCACGTAAGGCTCGGTCTGGAGGAGATCCCACAGCCGCTCGGCCCCCAGGCGCGCCAGAGTGTGCTCGATGTGAATTGAGCCGCGCAGTCGCAACACATCCTCGGGCGTGTAGGGACGCTCGATTCCTCTCCAGCGCGGATTGTTGGCCCACTCGTAATTCAGGCAATCCTGCGCGAGGGCGTATTGCCCGGTCTTTTCTTCCGTAGTCATTAATGGGGAGGGAAAGTGCTGGGTTGAGGGTTTGATTCCGTTACCGTTTTCGTTGGTGGGCATTCGCTTACGCTCCTTCAAAGCGTCGTTTAGTATGTTCAATATAATGAACATGAATTCACTATACTGGCGAAGGGTAGGACACCGCGAGGTTGCGGTCAAGGCGGTTGTTCAGTATGATGAACATACATTCACTTTATTGTACGGGTACGGATTTTCCACTATGACCACCGCGAACGTTAAACCGGACTCTCCCTCAGCCGCAGTGGAGCGTGCTCTGGCCATGCTGGAGGCCGTTGCACCGGAACCCGATGGCTTGAGTAACGCCGACATCAGCCGCAAGCTGAACATTCCAAAGAGTTCCGCCAGCTATATTCTGCGAACGCTGGAAACCCAGGGCTATCTGACTCGGGATGCGGAATCCGGTAAGTACCGCGTGGGATTGAAGATTCTGAGCCTGAGCCGGGGTGCGCTGGGCGGGCTGGATGTGCGCGGAGTGGCTTTGCCCATTATGCGCCATCTCACGCGCCAAATGGGACTCACCTGCCATCTCGCCGTTCTGGATGGTCCCGACGCGGTCTATGTCGAAAAGGTCGAACCGGAAGGGTTTATCCGCATGGATACGTGGGTGGGACGGCGCATGCGGGTGCATGCCACCAGCGTGGGCAAGGCGATTGTCGCCTACATTCCGCAAGAGCAAGTTGAGGAGATTGTGCGCAAGAGCGGCATGGAAAAGCGCACGCCGAAAACCATCACCACGCTGCCGCGGCTGCTTAAGGAATTGGAAAAAGTTCGCACGCAAGGCTATGCCGTCGACGATGAAGAGAACAATCTGGGGGCGCGCTGCCTGGGGGCTCCGATTTTTGGCGATCGCGGCAACATCGAAGCCAGCCTGGGGCTGAGCGGCACCACGCAACAGGTGAGCCCGCAGACCATGCCGCGCATCCTCGAAGCGCTGAAAGACGCAGCCCGGCACATTTCGATGGGCATGGGATACCGCGCGCCGCAACGGCGGGCTAGCGGCACCTAGCAGCGGCTACAGGATTAGTGGCCGACCTTAAGCTGTCTGTCTGCGGGGCTCCTGCTCCTTCGGCGTGAGCCGGGCGCTGGCGAGGGGCATAGGCAATGCGGCTAACACAACCCCCTGGGTCCGGTCATGAACCAAAGTCCAGAGCTTTGCGCACTGCTCACACAACCAGAAGCGCTCCACGCGGCGTGGAGGGTGACGTGGGTTACCGAAGACGGGCGCGGTTAAGTCTCCTACCTTGGCTACAGAACTCGTCTCCACTTGGAACAGCCTGCCTTCTCCCAAGCGAAGAAACGGCCTTGCGCATTGCGGATTCGCACAGTGGCTGAGCATGGCACCCTCCACTGGACGGTTCTCTAGAAGCTCACAACTCCGAACTTTGCAAGAGCGGCCAGATTCCGAAACGGCAGCAGGTGGAATGCCATGCTGCCAGAAAGGATACTGGGCTATTCTTGCCTGAGTTCGAGGCCATTTCTATCGCAGGAGCCTCGATTTGTGCCGACCTATCGGCGCGGTGCCGAGCTTTCGTCTTCCGAGAGAAAAACACTCAGTGCATAAGATGCACCGTCGCTCCCATAACGGCTACGACCAGTCCCACCACGCTCAGCACAATACCCAGGTGCCAGAAGATGCGTCGTCCCGAGAGGAGTGTGATCGACGTAATCACGAGCCCAATTTCGAGGAACACTTCTGCCAGGTCATAGCGGTCGGCACGTTTTCGTTCTAGAGCGACTTCGTGCTCCAGGTCTGTCGCCTTTTCCTGGATATCTTCTTTCTCCTTCTTGTAGCGTTCGGCTTCCTGGGAATATTTTTCGCGGACGTCGGCTGGCGCGCCGGCGTTATTGGCAGCGACGAATAATTCGTCCTCATGCTGGCGAATATTCTTGGCCTGGTAGAACGCCCATTGATCGGAGGACTGGGCCTGGAGCACGACTTCCTCCGTGTGCGCGCGGTGGCCGAGCAGCGAAACCACGGCGACGAATACGGCCAGAACGGCCATGGTTAGCGATACGGCCGCCAGGGAACTATCCTCGCGGGCCTTTTCCGCGGCTTCCCGTAACTCTTGAGCTTCATCGGTCATGCATCCTCCAAGAGCAGTGGCCAGGGGTCAGTGGCCAGGGGTCAGTGGCCAGGGGTCAGTATTTGGTGTCGGCACCTAGTTTCTCATAACGGTCTAGTTGCGCTTGAAGCGGAACAAGTTCTGACTGGCCACTGAACACTGACCGCTGGCCACTGTTTTATTCCCCCATGACTTTCACGATCACGCGCTTGTCGCGCTGGCCGTCGAATTCGGCGTAGAAGATTCGCTGCCAGGTTCCCAAATCAAGTTTTCCGGCGGTGATTGGCACGATTACTTCGTGATGAATCAGCAGCGCCTTCAGGTGGGAGTCGCCGTTGTCCTCGCCGGTTTCGTGATGCTTGTAGTTCTTGCGGAAGGGAGCGAGGTGTTCGACCCATTGATCGATATCTTCGATCAAGCCGCTCTCGTTGTCGTTCACGTAGACTCCGGCTGTGATGTGCATCGCGGAGACCAGTACCATGCCTTCCACCACTCCGCTTTTGCGGACGATCTCATCGACCTGCGGCGTGAGGTGGATATAGGCGCGATGGGTCTTGGTATGAAAGGTCAAATATTCCGTAAGTGTCCTCATGTGTGATCCTCAAGCACAGAGATTTTATCTGAACTAACCCGAACCTCAGGCGATCTTGCGGCAAAAAAAATCGATATAGAAATAACGTGCACACAAGGCATTTTTCGCGGATAATTCGATGCTCCGGTTATGGACCCATCGCATAACGATCTCGAAGCCATCCGGCGGATTCTTGCCGACCTCACGACACGAGTCTACCGGATCGAGCAGAAGCTGCGGATTGAACCTGAGACTGCCGTCCCATCCCACGCAACTGCGCCCGCTCAACCTCCACCGCCGAAGCCTTCAGCGGTCGACGCTCCACCGGGACAGCCCGTGTCGGCAGCACCTCCTCCTCCATATGTTCTCTCGCCTGTGCAGAGGGCGCCGAAGGTTGAACCGCAGGCGGACCTCGAAGCGCGCATTGGCTCGCACTGGCTGAATCGCATTGGCA
>Ga0181525_10002440_pt1 | contig 15180 bp, 14 predicted proteins | sample PEATcosm2014_Bin_48_FD_121100 | JGI IMG/M metagenome (GOLD analysis project Ga0181525, IMG submission 121100) | Peatland microbial communities from MTU Mesocosm Facility, Houghton, MI, USA - PEATcosm2014_Bin06_10_metaG | ecosystem: Environmental > Terrestrial > Soil > Wetlands > Peat | place...
AAGCCCCGCGGATCGCGCGCCGCCAGGCCGGGATAAGGTTCCAGCCCGGCGCCGGTGGAAAGGCCGTCGGAATGGAGAACCAGCAAGCCATCTTCGGGCCACGCATAACTGAAGTCCTGAATCCGCTCGCATTGATGGCCGGCGGTTCCGTTCAAAGACACCAGGTTCTGCCGCGCTTGGGAACCGGCATAAATGCGCGCCGAGATGTTGCCCACCCCGGCGAATGTCAACTTTCCCCGCATGGCATCTACCTGAGCGACGGCCACAGCCGCGCCGCGCGAACTGCGCAGGGCCTGATGAATCCGCGTTAGCAGAGCTTTGGGCGGCAGCTCCGGATTCTCGTACAACTGCCGGATCGCTTCACTGGACGCCAGCCTGGCTTCCATGCCGTGCCCTAATCCGTCCGCGACGACCACCGCCAGATCGTCGCCTTTCCGGACACAGCCCCAAGCGTCGCCACATACTTCCTGGCCAGGCTTGGCCACATTCACGGCCCCGATTCGCTGTGCGGCGTGCCAGCCATTGCGCGAAATCCACCAGCGCGCCAGAACTACCGTGCCTTTGCCCGCCAGCGCATAAATGTCGGATTGTTTCGACAACCGCTGGATAGCGCCCAGCCCTTGCCCCGGACTGCCGCCGGTGCTGTATCCATCTCGCAGGCACTGTTCCAGGTTATTCATGCCCGGACCTTGGTCCACCGCCAGCAGTTCCAGCAAAGGCGCCGCGTCCGACCCTTCCGTGCTGGTCTGCAAGAGAACCTGCCCGCCCCCGGCATGCTTCAGCAAATTGGTGCAGGCTTCCGTGGCGACGATGGCCACTTGTTCGGCGCCACCCTCTTCCATCCCCAATTCCAGCGCCATTTTACGGGCCGTCCGGCGCGCCTCGCCGGTGGTACTGCTCTCATCCACTAAAATCCGCACGGCTGTCGACACTTACTTCCACCTCAGAATAGAGACTCTGGTCCCCTCTCCCGGTTTCGACCAAAGCTCGAATTCATGAGAAAGCCGCTTGGCGCCGCTCAACCCGAGCCCCATACCGTTGCCGGTGGTGTAGCCATCGGTGAGCGCCAGCTCGATATCGGGGATACCCGGCCCCTGATCTTCAAACGTCAGCTTGAGCCCGGCCTTCGTGCCGTTTTCCACCAGTTCCAGGAGAACTGTGCCTCCGCCCCCGTAATCCAGGGTGTTGCGCGCCAGTTCGCTCGAAGCGGTGACGATTTTGGTCTGATCCACCAATCCCAGGCCCAGGGCGACGGACTTCTTGCGCACCGCTTGACGTACCAGGACGATGTCGTCGGAGGAACGGATTTCCATCCTCTCAACGGATACTACGCGTATCGCCATCTTGCCCTGCTTCCAGAATCGCGCCGCGCAGCGCTGTCATTCCCTTCTCCACATCCAGCGCCGTGCGGATTCCCTTCATCGGAAGGCCCAGTTCCACCAGCGTGATCGCCACCGCGGGCTGCATGCCCACCACCACCGTTTCCGCATCCAGAAGATGCGCCATGGAGGCGATGCTGGCCAGCATGCGTCCGATGAACGAATCCACGATTTCAAGCGCCGAAATGTCGATCAACACGCCGTGCGCCTGGTGCTTCACAATCTGGGACGTAAGGTCGTCCTGCAGCGTAAGCGCCAGCCGGTCGTGCATGTCCACTTGAATAGTGACGAGCAAAAACTCGCCCATCTTGAGGATCGGTATTCGCTCCACGGTCACCTCGCCGCTGCACGAGCCGGCGCCTCATCCTGCCGAACCACCCGGTGTCCGCTGCGCCGCAGGGCTACTTCAAATGCGTCCGCCAGCGTGGCCTTGGTGGTTACTTCAGACAGATCCACGCCCAGATGAATGATGGTCTGTGCAATCTGCGGGCGAATACCGCTGATCAGGCAATCCGCACCCATCAAACGCGCCGCCGCCACGGTCTTCAACAGATGCTGCGCCACCAGCGTATCCACCACCGGAACGCCGGTGATGTCGATGATGGCGTAGTCCGATCGCGTCTGCACGATAGCGTCCAGCAAATTCTGCATCACCACCTGCGTGCGCGCGCTGTCCAGCGTTCCAATGAGCGGCAGCGCCAGAATGTTGTCCCACAGCCGCACTACCGGAGTGGATAGTTCCAGCAACTCTTTCTGCTGGCGCAGGATCACTTCCTCGCGCGACTTTTGAAACGCTTCGGTGGTCAACACTCCCAGCTCGTCCACCAGTACGGTGGCAAGCCAAATTTCGTCTGCCAAAACTCCGGCGTCCCTGCCGAATTCACTTCTGAGCGCCGAGAAAAGGGGTTGCTTGAGCGAAAAAACAAAGGAAGCGGTTTCGCGGGGCGAGTATCCGTCCTTCGCCCGCCGGACGGATAAGTCCACCAGGAACTCTCGAACGGCGGCCCAGTTCGCTCCCGAGATATCTCCGCTATCTCCCTTTAAAGCGCTCTTCAGCACCCGGACGAACTCGCGGGATTGCCGGCCGGCTTGCTCGCGCTCGGCTGCCGTTAATTTTCGACCCGTGGCCTGCTGCTGTTCTATCCACTGCTCCGTGATTTCCTGCTCCCGCTTTTCGAAAACTTCCGGGAGCCTGCTCTTCGCTGTTGGCAACTCAGTCCCTCCGTGAATCGAACGGCACTTCGTTGCCAGCGCCGTCTGACTACTGCATGCTATCAAATCGAAATTAGTGAATGTATGAAGCGCCCAGCCGAGCTCGCCAGTCGAGCTCCACTGAAACACTCCTACCCGGCCTGGTGTCCCACGAACGGATGCATGTCAATAAGAAGTTGACCTCCAGCCCGAAATCTAGAATTCACGTTCGCTCGATCTTCACCGATCCGCTGGCCTCCGCCAAGGCAGCGCATCTCCGCTACGTAACCGGTCACGGGCCCGGCATTGTCCGAAAGCGCCGCGGGAAAGCCTTCTACTACATCGGGCCGGACTCGAAACTGGTACGCGACAAGGCCACGCTGCAGCGAATCCGCTCGCTGGTGATTCCGCCGGCCTGGGAGAGCGTCTGGATTTGCCCTGACGAGAATGGTCACATCCAGGCCGTTGGCCGCGACGCCAGGGGGCGCAAGCAATACCGTTATCATGCGCGCTATCGAGAGGTGCGGGATGAGACCAAATTCGAACGCATGCAGGCCTTTGGCGCGGCCCTTCCGAAAATCCGCGGCCAAGTGGAAAAGGATTTATCGCTCCCCGGCTTGCCAAAACCGAAAGTGCTGGCGGCCATCGTGCGCCTGCTGGATGAAACCTGCATTCGAATCGGCAACGAGGAATATGCGCGGACCAACAAGTCGTTCGGCTTAACCACGCTTCGGGATCGCCATGCCGACATACATGGCGAGAGCGTCCGGCTCCGCTTCCGCGGCAAGAGCAATCAGGAACATGACATCACGCTGCGCGACCGGCGTCTGGCCAGGATCGTGAAACGATGCCAGGACCTGCCCGGTCAGGAATTATTCCAATATCAGTTGGAAAGCGGCGCATCGGAGAGGGTGGATTCAACCGATGTAAACCAATATCTGCGGGAAATTACACAGGAAGACTTCACCGCAAAAGACTTTCGTACCTGGCATGGCACCGGCCACATGGCACGGCAACTCGCCGAACTGGGACCGGCAAACTCTGTGACGGAAACCAAGCGCAACATTGTGCAAGCGGTGAAAGAGACTGCCAAACATCTGGGCAACCGTCCAGCGGCCTGCCGGAAGTATTACATCCATCCGGTTGTTTTCAAAAGCTATGAGGAACAGACCATTTTTGCCGTTATCGCGAGGGTCCCGGTGGCCACGTCTGCGCCAGCGGGCAAGTTGCGGCCCTTTGAGGCGGCGGTCCTTCGTTTAGTGAAGAGTTACGTGGCGGGGAAGCGGGCGGAAGCCAGTTAAACCTTGGCCTCCTGGTCCGGCGATGACGAACCTTGACGAGATGCGCTTGGGCATCGAAGCGATGCTCGATCCCGCAGCCGCACATATTATTTTGGAGATCGAAAATATCGTCGAGCGCCGCCACCAGGTTCCCGGTGTCCTCAGGCTCCGCCCAGCTCTTCTCACGCAGTTCCACGATCCAATCCAGCACTTCAGCCGGGCTGTTCAAGCTACCACTTCCCCCCAGCGCTCCGGCAGCGGCTTACTGAGAAAGCGATCTAGAACTTCGAGGATGGAAGGGAAACCGTAGTGATCCGTGGCGGCCATGCTTCATCCCTGATGGGCAAGCTCTTCGGCACAGCCGGGATGGCCACAACTGCAAGCCAGCTCCACGGTTTCGCTGGCATCGCTGCAATATGGGCTGCAGTATTTACCATCCCCGGACACCAGGCAGTTGCAAGCCGGGTGAGCGCACTTCTTAGTTTCCGCCATGGTAATTCACCAACTTTCTTTCTATGTCGGACGGTGAAGCGGAGAAATTGTTTCTCTCCCCTCGCCGGAATTGAAGCGCACGGCAGCCTGTGCGCTCCAATTTCATCTTAAGCGAAACTAGCTTTTGGGCGCCGGCGGGAAATGTTTGAACATATCCTGAACGGAGCTCTCAAGCTTCTTCTCGTTTTTGTCGGGTTTGTCGGAGAGGGTTCTCTGAGAGGCGCCCCGCCAGATGAGTTGCTTGTTGTGGGCATCGAAGATGCCCACTACCAGGGTGCCGACGGGCGTTTCTATCGGCGTCGTAGTTGCAATATCGCCGAAACCGCCCCAACGCCAGCCTCCTCCGAAGCCGTCGTAGAAGGTCTGCAGGCTTTGTTTTTCATGCGTGGCGCCAAAAGCGGAGACTCCGGCGTCGCCGCCGGAAGGAACCTCCATCCAGCCTTTGGCGCTCAGTTCATTATTCACGTCGCGTTTAATCCGATCCACCCACAGGGGATTGCCGGCGTCCACTTTGAGCCACGAATAGGTGTGATAATTGCCGAAATCGACGGAATGGCTATAGTCGGTTTTCACGTCGGCGGCGAACAACAAGATAGCGGCGCCGGTAATCAAGCCCGCTGACAGCAAGATATTTTGCTTCATTCAGTGAAACTCCTGTTGGTTTGACTTCAGTGACGAATCCTTTGTTTCACCGTCCGGAGGTAGTTAGCTCCCCGGCCCCAGCCAGCTTCTTAAAAGCGGTTTCCGCCCACGGGGAAACCAGTTTCCAAACCTTTTCGGCAGTGCTCCGCTCTTCCTCCTGGATGGCGCGAACTAACTGTGCTGTATCCTCGTCCCCCGCGGTTTCGGCTACCGCAATGAGCGACTCGTACATTGCAACCTCGCAGTTCTCAACAGCGTACGCGATCATGAGATCCTGCGTGACGCGATCGACGGTATCGTGGCCTATTTGCGCCAGTTTCGGCGCCAAGCCACCCAGGTGCGCCAGCAAGCTCTTGCCTGCGGAAGGCTCTCCGCCCAGTTCCTCCAAACGATGCGTGAGACGTTCGTATTGCGTGCAAGTCTCATCGGCGTGCTGCGAGAACAGCATCCGGATCTGATCGCTGCTCGCTTCGCTGGCGAATCCGCGCAATTGCGCTTCGAAGCTTTTTTCCGCGGCTATCGCATCCGCGAGATGAGATTTGATGAATCGGACGGCTTTTTCGGTAGCCATAACATGCTCCTTAAGAATTCGCGGCCGGTGCCGGCGTTTCCGTTTGGCCGTTCATCGCTTGCTCAAACGCTTCCACGGCGCTTTGACGCACCAGAAGTGCCGCTTGCAGGTAATCCTGGCCCTCTTCGTTCTGCAGTTGGCGCGCGAGTTGCTCGGTGACCGAATCGCCCGCCGCGGCGGCGGCTGCGGCCAGCGCCTCATACATGGCCGACTCGGCGGCTGCGGCGGCAATCACGATCATCAGGTTCTGCGTGCTCTTCTGGCCCGCTGTCTCGCCTAATTGCGCCACTTTGGGAGCAAAGGCCAGCGCGTGCGCCAAACCGCTCTTCAGGCCGGACCGGCTGGCCCCCAGTGCCTCAATCCGCGCCTCCAGTCGCTCATGCTGCGTCTTAGCGATTTGCGACATTCTCGCAAGCGCGTTCTGAACCTCGGGTTGATCGCCCTCCTTGCTCAGAGCAGCCAAAGTATCCTCGAAGGTTCGCTCCGCGGCTTCCGCGTCCTGCAGGTATCTGACGATCGTCTCTTGTCCATACATTGGCGCCTTCTCCTTCTGCCGATTAGATTCGCGCTGCGAATGGAATGTTGCTCGGGGATCTTGAGTGGATGCGACGCCAGCCTGGTGAACCGCATATCGAAGAGCGAGCGAACCGGCGGTTCCTAAAACGCCGGCAATTACGCGCTTCCTGCGGGTTGTTTTTGGCAATAGCGAAATAATCAGGCTGGCTGCTGTGATAATGGTAGCGGTTTTCCACAAAAACCCGCTGGCGCCGGAGCGAAGGGGCTTGGCCACCACGGGCACGCGCGCAACCTGTTTTTCCATGGCCAGCGCCGCCGCGAGCTCAGCCACTCGCCCCACTGTGCCAAAGGTATAAGTGATGCGCCGTTCGCGCGGGTCGTCCGAAAGAAGATCGAACAGCGAGCCCGCGCTGGCCATGGCCGACGCGCCAAATAAAAACGGCAGAATGCGCCGCGAGGCCTGCCAAATGGGAACCGCGCTGTTGCCGACCAGAACGCCCGTATAAGTCGCCAGCCCCATTCCAAACATCCCCGACGCGAACCCCGAGGATTCCCCGACGAATCTCCAAAATCCCCGGCGGCGCAGGAAAAGACCGGCCGTGATTGCGGTGGGCACCGCGCCGGAGAGGATCCACACCCCCATATTCATGGGAGAGGTGGGGCGAAAAACTCGCAACATATTGAGAAACCGCGAGGGCTTTCCCAGATCGCCGATCAGCAGCGCAGCGCTGATGGAGGAGCCGATGATGCCGGCCCAATGGCAGCGCCGGATCATGCGATTCAGTTTGCCGCTGTGATCCAGTTGCGCCGCGGCTCCCAATACCAGACAGGCGCCGGCCGCTCCGCCGGTGTAGTAATAAAGTGGAATTTCCCAACTCCAGACGGGAGCTTGCAGCACCGGCCGGTCGTAATAAGTAGGATCGCTTTCGAGCGGCGCGGGAACCTGCTCTCCAGGTTGTGCGCTCTTTTGTTGCGCGTTGTTTTGCAGATGCCGGTTGATCAACCCCGAGACTTGGCCGCTTGCTTCTCCCTGCAGTTTGGCGATCTGCGGGTCAATATCGCGGCCGTCAGTCACCACAGGATCTACCGAATCCCGGAAAAGGGTCGCGCTCACTAGCGATGTCCTCCCTTCGCTAAAACCGCCCCGACGGCAGCGCCCGCCATTGCCAGGGCCGCAAACGCCATCGACGCCCATGCAGCGCCAACCCCTTTTGTGGGCACTTTAGGATCTGGGGGCAAATTGTAGACCTCGGGCTTGTCGAGCAGCAGAAAGAAAGCATTCAGCCCCTCGGTTCCCGGCTGGCTCTCTTTGCCGGCGCCATATAGGTACGCCTCCTTTAAGCCGTCGCCGTGCAGTTTTTCAACCCGCGCTTCAGCGTGGCGGCGCAATTCGTCCAACTCGCCGAATTGAATGGACGCGGTGGGACATGCTTTGGCGCAGGCAGGCGTCATGTTCTCCCGCAGCCGGTCATAGCACAGCGTGCACTTCCACGCCCGGCCGTCGTCCTCCCGCCGGTCGATCACGCCAAATGGGCAATTGACAACGCAATACCCGCAGCCATTGCAGACATCCGGCTGCACGTAGACCGAATCGAATTCGGTGCGAATGATCGCGCCCGTGGGGCAACTCTCCAGGCACCCCGCACGAGCGCAATGCTTGCAGACGTCGGATGAAAACAGCCACGAGAAAGCGCCCGCGTCTTGCGTTGACGTGGACAAGGCGGCGGGCGCGGACAAGGCTGCGGGGCGTTCGATGAACGCTACATGCCGCCAGGTGGATGCCCCCAACTGCACGGTGTTGTCGTACGACATCGCGCTGAAAACGAACCCGTCGTCCGGCAACTGGTTCCACTGCTTGCAGGCAACTTCGCAGGCTTTGCACCCGATGCAGAGCGTGGTGTCGGTGAAGAAACCCTTGGTAGCCGCCATTTCAGGTCTCCTTCCTCATCAGAACTTGCCTTCCCGGGATTGCGCCGATTTGTGTCCGTGCTTTCCCGAATGCTCTTGGCCTACTTGCGGCAAGTCGCGCTCCCAGTTCCAGCGCGCTGAATCCTCCGCCAGCGGACCGCTGGTAATACGGCGCCGGCCCGTGCTTCTGCGCCCCGGAACAATGTTCCCGGTAAATGCTTTGGACTCCTGAATGGCGACGTTGGGATCGGCAACAAAACTGATCAACTCATTGGCGGCATCGCCGCGCACCAGCCCCTTGCTCGACCAATGGTAGGGCAGTCCGATCTGATGCAGGATTCTGCCGCCCATGCTTAGCGGCCGCAACCGCCGCGTCACCAGCACTCGCGCCTCGATTTCCGCGCGCCGGGTTCGAATGGTGGCCCATCCTCCGTTCTTCAGCCCGCGCTCGGCGGCCAATTCAGGCGACACCTCACAGAACATTTCAGGTTGCAACTCCGAAAGCCAGGAAAGCCAGCGGCTCATGCCTCCGGCCGTGTGATGCTCCGTGAGCCGGTAGGTAATGAGGAGATATGGAAATTGCGGATCATCGTAAGCCCGATGGTAGGGGTTATCCTTCCGCATCCATTCCATGCGGGCCGGATTGCACTGTTGTCCATAAAGCGGGTTGCGTATAACCGACTCTTCGGGTTCGTAGTGAGTTGGCAGCGGCCCGTCGTGCAAGCCGGAGGGTGCGTACAGCCAGCCTTTACTATCGGCTTGCATGATGAAAGGGTCCGTCCCGGATATGGTGTCCTTGCCGTGAGCGCCTTCAGAAGGCCGGTAAGACGGCGAGCGATCCAAAATGAAATCGGGTTCATCGTCGCCGGTCCATTGCTGCATGCCAGCATCCCACCAGACCAGCTTTTTGCGCTCCGACCAAGGGTTGCCTTCGGGATCGGCGGATGCGCGGTTATACAAAATTCGCCGATTGTGCGGCCACGCCCAGCCCCACTCCAAAGCCGCATGGGTTTGCTCCCAATGCGGTTTTCGCCGCGCCGTCTGGTTCACGCCGTCGCGATAACAGCCCGCATAAATCCAACACCCGCAAGCAGTGGTGCCGTCCGCGTGCAGCGCCGTGAACCCATCTACGAGCTTGCCATCTGCAACGTTGTAGCCGTTGATCTCGCGCAACACGGCGTCGGCCGAGGGTTCCTGATGCGGGCCCTCCAGCGGATAATCCCAGGTAAGATCGCGAATGGGCCAGTTGCGGCATTGATCGAATTCGCCGCTGTACATCTTCTTCAGGCGGCATCCAAGCTTATATACGAAATCCAATTCACTGCGCGTGTCGCCTTTAGGCTCGAGGGCTTTGTGGTGCCATTGCAACAGACGCTGGGTATTAGTGAAGGTGCCGTTTTTCTCGGTGTGAGCCGACGCCGGGAAGAAGAAAACTTCCGTGGCAATGTCTTCCGGCTTCACCTCGCCGCGCTCAATCTCAGGAGCTTCGCGCCAGAAATCGGCAGTCTCCGTGAGCTGAAAATCGCGAGCCACCAGCCAATCCAGCTTCCGCAGACCCTTACGCTGCAACGGACCGTTCATGGACCCCACCACAGGGTTCTCGCCCATCACGAAATAGCCCTTCACGCGGCCGTCCGCCATTTGTGTGACCGTGGTCATGTGAGAATGATCCGCCGTCAGCTTGGGCAAATAATCGAAACAGTAATTGTTTTCCTTGGTAGCCGCCACTCCGAACCAGGCTTTCAAGAATGAAACGATGTATTTCGGAAATTCGCCCCACCAACCGGAGGGCGACTGATTCAGCTTGATGTAAGTATCCAGATCCACATCGGAATTCGCCTTGGGCATCGGAAGATATCCGGGCAACAGCTCATACAAAGTGGGAATGTCCGTCGATCCTTGAATAGAGGCGTGCCCGCGTAGCGCCAGAATGCCTCCGCCGGGCCTTCCCGCGTTCCCGAGCAGCAATTGGATGATAGACGCCGTGCGGATGTACTGGACTCCAGTGGTGTGCTGCGTCCAACCCACCGCATATACGAAAGCGCCGGTGCGCTCACGGCCGGAATTACGGCACAGTGTTTCGGCAACGCGCAGGAACTGTTCCGGCTTAATCCCGCACACTTCCTCCACCATTTCCGGCGTATAACGCGAAAAGTGCTTCCTCAGGATCTGGAACACGCAGCGAGGATCCTGCAGCGTGGGATCGGTATGTTCCGCATCCAGCTTTCCTTCCACCGGCTTCCCGCCGGCCGGCTCGCGCTCTCCAGCCGCGGCTTCTACCGAAGCATCCTTGTACATCCACGTCTTGGTTTCGTATTGTCCCTTCTCTTTGTTCCATCCGCTGAAAATGCCGTCTAAATCTTCCGTGTCCTTAAACTCGTCTTCAATAATTGCGGCGGCATTCGTGTAGTTGACCACATAATCGTGAAAATAACGATGGTTCTCGAGGATGTATCGAATGATGCCACCCAGGAACGCAATGTCGGAACCGGCCCGAATCGGCACATGCAGGTTCGCCGCTGCGCTGGTCCGGGTGAAGCGTGGATCCACATGAATCACGGTGGCGCCACGCTCTCGGGCTTCCATCACCCAGCGAAACGCCACAGGATGGCATTCGGCCATATTGGAGCCCTCAATGACGATGACGTCCGAGTTCACCAGGTCGCCCGGAAAGGTAGTAGCTCCCCCTCTCCCAAAAGAGATCCCCAGACCGGGGACCGTTGAGGAGTGTCAAATACGGGCCTGATTTTCTATCTGAACGATCCCCAAGGCGGTAAAAAGCTTTTTAATAAGATAATTCTCTTCGTTATCCAGAGTAGCTCCGCCTAAATGAGCTATGGCCATTGTCCGGTGGAGAGAATGCCCCTCTTCGGTTTGATCCTCCCAGTTTTCGTCGCGAGTTTTCTTCACGCGCTCGGCCACCATATCCATGGCCTGCTCCAGCGGAATCTGTTCCCACTTCGTCCCGTGAGGACGGCGATAGAGCACATGATCCACGCGATGCGAGCCCGTTACCAGTTGAAACGTTGCCGCGCCTTTGGGACAAAGGCAGCCCTGCGACAGCGGCGAGGCTGGATCGCCCTCGATGTCGATAATCTTTTCGTCCTGGACGTACACCAGTTGTCCGCATCCTACTGCACAATAAGGGCAGACGGAGCCAACCACTTTGTCCGCCTGCGCCGTCCTGGCACCCAGCGACTTGGTGCGCGGGGATGCGGCAATGCCGCCCAGACCCCGGAAATCGAGGTTTTTGGCCTGGCGGTAGACCGGCCACCGAGAAATGCTGAAATCGCCCATTCACTTTGCCCTGTTCACTTTATTAGATCGCTGGGAGCGTCAGTTGTTTGCTGCACTCACCGTGATAGGGCCGGGATCGACCCGAAAAAGGGCTTAGAGCATCACCAGACCTCGGCGAACGGCCTGCGACACCGCTTCCGTGCGGCTGGAGACGCCAAGCTTAGCGAAAATGGACGCAACGTGGGTCTTCACCGTGTGCTCCGAGATACTGAGACTGTGCGCGATCAGCTTGTTGCTCAGCCCTTCGGCCACCAGGTCGAGCACTTCCAGCTCGCGTGCGCTGAGCGGTTCGAGCAGCTCTTCGACGAACGCCGGCGTGTCCCGCAGGAATTCAGGCGCAGCAACCACCAGCCCCGCGTTCACCGCGTGGATTGCGCTTTCCAGTTCCTGCGGAGTGGCGTCGGAGGTAATGGCTCCTCGAATGCCCGCGCGCAGGGCCGAGTTCGCGACATTGGAATTGGCGGGGGAATTGGCGGGATCAAGCAGCAGAAGCACCGGTAACGGCAGTTCCGCTAAATCCCGCCAATCGCGATCGTTGGGATCTTCTATTTCGATCAGCAGCACGTCGCCGGAGCTATCCGGCGATGTAAGACGACCCGGATCCAGACCATCCGGATCCACGCGGCCGGCAAATTCGATGGATGCACTCGATCGGATGGTATGTTCCAGCTCCGCCGATTGCGACGCAACCAGAACGCGAATCACGCCGCTCTCACCGCCGCAGCCGCCAGTTGAACCGCAACAGTACGCACGTTCGCGCTCGCGCCTCTGCGGAATTGAAGTTCCAGAATTCCCGGGCCGGTTGCGCGGATTGCGATCTCAAGATCCTGGACGGATTGAAATCGGGTTCCATTGGCGCCCAGCAGAACATCGCCCTGCAGCAGCGAGGCCCGGTCCGCGGCGGATTGGGGAACCACTTCCAGCACCATGAGCCCGAGTTGGCGCTCCGAATCCGGGGTCAGAATCGGCCGGACCACAATACCGAGTTCGCCATCTGTCTGGCTGGCCGAGTTCAGAAATTGGGTTACCGCATAAGACGGGATGGCAAACGCCAGCCCGCCGGAGATCATTGTATTAATCCCAACCACCTCGCCGCGCGCATTGGCTAGCGGACCGCCGGAGTTTCCCGGCGCCAGCCGAAGCTGGCTGATCACCCACGCGGAACGCTCGATGGAGTGGACCACGCCGGTGCTGGCCGCGCCAATGAAGCCCAATGGATTCCCGACTGCAATCACCAGTTCACCGGCCCGGAGCGCGTTCGAATCGCCCGTGGTAGCGGCCGGCAAGCGGGGAGCCTCCAACTGAAGCAGCGCCAGATCGCGCCGCCGGTCTCTTCGCACGATTTCCGCAGCGCTGGCGCGGCCATCCCAAAACTCAATTTCGGCCATTCGCGCGCCGCCTTCCACAACGTGCGCATTGGTCACAATCCGGCCCTCCGCGGACCAGATGACGCCCGATCCTCCGCCGTTGCGATGCGTTTTTACCGCCACGGTGGAGCGGCGCAGTTTTTCGATTACCTCTCCAAATCCCTGTGGCACGCCGTCATCTCCTGCGGCTGGGCCGCTCTCCGATGCGCACGTCCATATCCTGCAGAACACCCGCGCGCAGAACCTTGAATTTGACCATCTGTCCCGCGGGCGTGTGCTCCAAAAAGTCCGCCAGCGCTTCCGGCTGCCCGAGCGGCTGAGCGTCGCCTGCTACCAGCACGTCCCCCAACACTAATCCTCCGGCCCCGGCCGGCCCTTCCGGCTCGATACTCAACAACATAATGCCGCTATCCTGACCAGTGGCGTCCTTGATCCCGGGCGGCAGCGCCACCGGCTGAAGCGCAACGCCTAAGAAACCGCGGCTCACGTAGCCTTTCTGGGTTAATTTTCCCGCGATTCGATCGATGGTGCGGCGCGTCACCGCGAATACGGAACTGCGCGACAATCCGGTGGACAGCATGCCGATCAAACCGCCGCTCGCGTCCAGAACCGCGCCGCCTGAGAGCGTCGGATAGGCCGAAATGTCCAGGCGCACGAACGGATCCAGCTTTCCGCCTCGCCAGGTTTTCCATTCTCCCGAAACCCCGCTGATGATTCCGAAAGACGCGATTGCGCCGGTGTTTGCCGTGCGCCCCACAGCCAGCGCCAGTTGCCCGGCCTTTAGCGCAGTATCGTCGGAAAATTCCAGCGGGCGAAGATCGCCGGCATCCGTTTCGAGCACCGCAAGGTCGGTACTGGAATCGCGGCCGCGTAGTTGAGCCATGGCCAGGCGGCCATCCGGAAGCAGGAGCTTGACGCCCTCCTCGGCGCGAACACCCTCACTGGAAGTCAGAATTAAATTGCCGCCCCAGGCGATGCCGCTGGAGCCAATGCCGCGCCGTCCGTGTACCGCCACGATGCTTCCGGCGGCGCGCTCCACGGTTTGGGCCAGCTCGTTTGAAAGATTCACAAGATCGGTTGCCATGACTCAAGCATGCTCCGCGTCGGCTGCTCGCGGCATCGGAAGAAAGAGTGATTTCGAGCCAGTGGTGATTCCGCGGCCGCCCGAAGCGAGTACTGGCGGCGCGGAACGTCGCTTACTTAGGCGGCACGTCGATTTTTAATTTGGCGAAACGCTGACTTCAATTGTGGTGGGCCTCACTCGGATTCCCGCGGGAGCACTGGGGACTTGCATCGCAACAGTCATTAAAAGCTCCTCCTGGGCGGCTGCAAAATATCGGATCAGGGGCATCGGACCTTGAATATCTGGATCGTCCGGCGCCAGTTGCCTGGCTCGTTCCGCAAAATCGCGGGCAAGATCGAATATTTTTGGATCGGCGACGGCCTGCGCGTTGGATTTCACCGCCAGATTCGGAAGGGCAGTCCCGGCAGCGGCCAGCAGAATGGCGGAGCTTTGTTCCAACTCCGCCTTGGCGTGCGCCGCGAGGTTCGGTCCCAGTATTTCGATCGCGTACAGGAACCCGAGATTCGCTGCTAACTCCCGGTTCTCCGGAGCAGCGTCCACGGCGCGGCGCAACACTTGTTCGGCGTCATCCTGGTCCTCCCGCTCCAGGAACTTCGCTGCGTTCAGGATCACCGCGCTACTCCCTGGATGATCCTGCACGGCCGCGAGCCACCGGTCGCGCACTGCTTCATGATCGGCCGCGTCTGCATATGGGCCTCCAGTGGGACCAGCGCTGCGATAGACATAAGCCGCTCTGGATGCACTGACCGCGGCTTCTGGATGATGCTCCACCAGGTAAAGGATGTGTTGCAGCCTAAGCGACTGCCGGCTTGGATCGGACCTGGGCAAAAGAGGCGCGGTGTCCAGATAAACTTGCAATACCTTGGTGCGAGCATCGATATCCTCCGGATTCTCTAAGACGTGAGACTCAAGATCCGCCATCTCTCGACGGGTTGGCAAGGGTTGGGACCGAAGTACAACGACGCTCTGTCCAGCTAAAGCGGTTGCGCTGAGGCTAGCCGCCAAAACAAGTACGGAAATTCCAGGCGTTGTCATCGCGGCTGATCATTGCAGTTTCCGGACCAACGGCGTACATTGACGATCCAAGACTTCCTGGCTTGAAGGTGTGTCGATTTCGACAACTGCCGTGCGAACCGTGACACGTGAAAATGAAGCGTCCGCACGTTCCCCAGCACGGATGTGTCGCCTAGATTTCCGGCCGAAGAATAGCAGAGCGAGCGGAGCATGCTGGCGACCGATCAGCGTATCACTCTGTGGCCCCCTGGCGGCGCGGGATGGCTGTCTCACAATGGGTCTTGCTCACAATGGATTTTCCGCACTTCACAGCTTGAAGTAGAAGATCGGCGAAAGGGCAACCAGCGCAGCGCCGATCTGGATCGCAAGGATGCGCAGCGTTTGCCATGGGTCGCGAAATAGCCATCGGATCACGAACGCGATCGACACGATGAATGAA
>Ga0181525_10002441_pt1 | contig 15180 bp, 12 predicted proteins | sample PEATcosm2014_Bin_48_FD_121100 | JGI IMG/M metagenome (GOLD analysis project Ga0181525, IMG submission 121100) | Peatland microbial communities from MTU Mesocosm Facility, Houghton, MI, USA - PEATcosm2014_Bin06_10_metaG | ecosystem: Environmental > Terrestrial > Soil > Wetlands > Peat | place...
ATCATCCTGAGCTTGTCGAAGGATGAGCCTATCCAAGGGGATCGCGGATCCGATTCAATCGTTGATCAACGAGTTCTCGAAACTCCCAACCGTCGGCCCTAAGACGGCCGCGCGATTGGTGTTTTATATCCTGAACCGTCCGCGCAACGAAGCACACGCGCTTGCCGAGGCAATTCTTGCGGTCAAGGACAAGGTGCGCTTCTGTTCGGTATGCTTCTCGCTCACGGAAGCTGAACCGTGCGATCTCTGCACGGACGAACGCCGCGATGCGTCGATTATCTGCGTCGTCGCCGAGGCAAAAGACATCTATGCAATCGAACGAACCAGCGCATTCAAGGGTCGGTATCACGTACTCGGCGGACTAATCTCTCCCATGGACGGTATCGGCGCGGCTCAACTTCGTGTGAAGGAATTGATCGAGCGCATCGGCTCCGAGCGTCCCTCGGAGATCATCTTGGCGACTAACCCCAACGCAGAGGGAGAAGCAACGGCGCTTTATCTTTCGCGCCTTTTACAGCCATTGGGCATCGTAGTATCACGCCTCGCGTATGGCTTGCCAATTGGCGGCGACCTCGACTACGCGGACGAGGTCACGCTCGCAAAAGCCCTTGAGGGACGTCGAGCGCTGTAGAGTTATTCGGCTTGACCCCTTACATGCGAAGCAAGAAAGTGGCAAAATCGCAGGTTCGCACAAAGCGGAAGAGATAGCCTCAAAGCCGCGTCAAATCGGGTCCTTTCAACCCAGTCGGCCTCTCCATGGAAATCCGGGATTTCCCGGGGGAAGTGCCGTGGAAATTGTCGTGGGGTTTTCACTTGCCACTGACCTTTGCTCAGGATTGCCTGAACGCGTCATCAGCACGGCCCTGGAGCCTTTTGCTCGCGTGCCCCTCATCGGGTCACTCAGAACCCCGTCGACTACGGAGGGACCGCTCGAAAGCCGATTGCCCGGCTCGCGCACAGGATGCCCACATCCCTGACGCAGATCAAAACATCGCAGGCGTAAGCCCAAACATCCTTCGGATCTCTGAGGCTCACTACATAGGTGTGTGCCGATTCGTCTCGGATGGCACTGAGCTGATCAAAAGAATTCCAGTGTAACGGTGTAACGGTCGGCGTGATCCCAACCATTGCTGACACGGACCTAAAGTGATCACCCTTAATGCCATGGCTCTTGCTTAGCGCTTTTTCTCCGAATTGCTGTAGCAGTTCAGCCGCCCTCAGCGGCAGCGTCGCGCCATTCGCTCGGGAGCCTACCTCGCTTTTCATTTGGTGCAGGTGCGCCCAGGCCAAATCCTCGGCACATTGCTCTAGCGCTGCGGATGCAAGTACGGCAAACGCGCGTAGGTCCGTTAGATAGCGTGGTGGCAGTGACCCAAACGGGTACCGGAGATACTGTGCGAGGTACCGCTTTCGTATAGCCTTCACTTCTCTTAGCGCCTAATTGAAGATATTGGCATATCGAAATGCGACGACATCGGCGCTCGGCGCTCTTCGCACTGACTATGCAATATCCGGTGGCTCGACGTGCCGTTTAAAGACGTCTTCAATTAGTTTGCCAAACATTGTAAATCGCGTGCGGAATCTGCCGACACTCTTGGTCGTTAGCTCAATTGCGTCGGCAAACTCCGCGTTCTTGCATAAACTGCGAAGCCCGTTGATGTATTGGCCCTGGTGTGCTTTTTTTACAGCAGGGATATTGCTGAAGTAATAAAGCTCGACCTCGAGGAGGGCTTTATTGAGCTTACCTTCGTAGCGATCGCTGAGGAGCCGGCGACCGATGTGACGAGTGTCTACGAGCGTCGACAGGTGCGAAATGGCGCTGTTCATATTTTCGTATTGCTTCTCAACTTTGGCTTGACATGTAGCCCACGTCTCGTTGAGTGTCGTGGCCGTATCATCTAGGTATTTCTTGAGGTTTCCATTATAAGGAATTACCGAGAACGCGTTTGCAAGATAGCGCAGGACCATCTCGGCGTCATACATCCGCTGATCCGGACCCTTTAGATTCATCACTGAATGAATCGGTTGCGACTTATTCGTTGTGTCAAACAGATAGTCGGTGAAGGGACCGCGGAGAAAAGTCTGTCGCAACTCTTGACCGCTTAATGGTACAGAACCCGAGTTCAGCCGATAGAAAATGTCGTATAAGACGTCGTCGCTCTTTGCGCCAACAATTATCGCCGCCCGTATGAACTGATTGTCAAACTGTCGTCGCAGCGCCGAATATTTTACTCCAGTGAGGAAATCATCGATGGGTACATCATTTAATTCGTCAAGGGTGAGAAGGGACTTAAACGTTCGCGATTTCCAAAAGCTGTGCTTTGGTCATACAAGGCCTGCAAGTGTGAGAAGGCGCTGCTTGCCATCTATGACAACGTAGCGCCCTCGCTGCTCACGCTCAGCGAGGACCACCTGAGGCACTGGGACGCCAAGTATTACTGATTCGATGAACCTGCTGCGTTTCACGTCGTTCCAGGCGCTTCGGCGCTGATAGCGCGGAAAGAGCTCGATGTTTTCATTCTGCAGCTGACCGAGTATCGTTTCGACCGACCAATCCCGAGCTCCGATGAGCAACTGTGCGTATTCCGACGGCGCTATCTCTTGCTCGCTGTCTTCGTTGATATCGTCCATGTCTTGCAACACGAGCGGATCTGCTCCGAGCCTATCGTCATTATCCACGATAATGCGGTACGCGGAGCCTTGAGGCAGCACCTCCGCAAACGAGATGCTGCCCGCCCTAGCGCGCTACCATGCAGCGGCCGGATCAGGCCTAGCGGCGGTCGGTTTGGTGCAATAGGCCAAATGGCATGGGCGTCATGTGAATCTCGCCGCGATCTGGTGCTAGTAGAAAGTCATAATGAGCGTTGTGATCGTCCCCCTCGAGCGACAGGCAGGCTAATGCCGGCGCGCGTGTGTTCACATAGCATGGCCGTGGACCGATGGATGCGCAACTAATTAATTCTGGACAGCGTGTCAGTGCGCCGTTTTTTGAGTAGAAACTGCGCTGATGAAACTTCGGCTCCGGGCCCCGTGATCACTACCCAGCTGCGCCTGCCGCTAGTGTGACCACGTAAGTCATTTCGCCGACAAGGTTGATGTCTGTGGAGGCGATCTAAAGATTTAACTGGGGTTGCTTGTATTTGCGTTCTTTGAGCGCTCGAAGCGTTTCGCAACGCGAGCTCTGGGATCGCGTTCCTGCCGCGCTACTCGGATCGCAACTATCTAGGCCTCGGAGAGGCGGCCTTTCACCAAATAAAGGGCGTTATCTAAAGGCCGCGGAGTCGCCGTTTCAGTCTGAGATACTTTACAACCCGAGCTCAATGCTTCGAGTGGGGCCAGCTGCTCGTTTAGAGACTCAGCGACAGCTCGCGCAAGCGGCGGGGGCACGGCCTCGCTTACCTGCGTTATTTGCGACGATAGAGTACCTTGCAGCACATAACTGTCAGGGAAGCCTTGCAGGCGCATTGCCTCAAAAACACTGAGCCGTCGATGGCAATTTGGGTGAATATGGACCTCTCTGTTGCCGTAGGAGACGGTGAGGCTTGGCCTGTCCCAACTCAGCACCTTGAAACTTCTGTTGCTAGATCTACCGGAAACAAGCGCACCCTTTTTGCCAAACTTCTGCGATTTTGGCGTCATGCACCAGTGGTTTGGGTGAAACGGTAACACGTCGCCAAATGAGAAGTCCCCGAAGTAAGTCGGTTCCGGAAGCGCACCAATCGCAGCGCGAATGGACAGGGGTTCCCCGTTCCTACTGGGAGTCGGCGGTTGCCAGCATAGGCTACCGTACAGATGCCTATTGATCCCCACGACGAACAATCGTTGCCTCGTTTGCGGAACACAGTAGTCCTTGGCATCGAGGACATGGTGCGTAACGTTAAAACCAGCGCGGCTCAGCGCCGCCTTTAGGTGTGCGAACCGGTGCGCGTACTTTTTGCTGAGCAGACCTGGCACATTTTCAAATACAAAAAATGCTACGCCGTTTGAATGGTTGAGGTCGGAAATTACGCGAGCATAGCGAAAGGGTAGCCGGTGGCGCGGGTCTTCGCTGTCATGAGCAGAGTTTGCAATAGAGAAACTCTGGCACGGTGGGCCGCCGATGACTCCGAAAGGTATACCAATGGCCGATGCGATGTCTTCAGGCTCAAGCTTTCTGATGTCCGTCACATGGGCGACGGCGCACTGGCGATTTCTGTTATAGCTTGCGACGGCGTCCGAGCGAATATCGAACGCAGCACCGATCTCGAAACCAGCTTGCTCGAAGCCTAAGTCCATGCCTCCGGCACCGCAAAACAGGCTGAGCAAGGGCTTCTTGATCACGTTTCCTCACACTTGACCCAGTATGCTACTTGCTGGCTCTTTCTCTGCGGATTAGCATCGCTCCGCTACGCGATCCGCTAATCTACTTCCAAGAAATCTAGTTATATGCCAGCGCAAAAACGCTGATGCCCTCGGCCGACATCTTTGAAATGGAAATCGCGAGAGCGGAGATCATCGGGACATCCGGCATCGAGCAGAGCTGGGAACGGAGGCGCGCTGGTCGCGCGTAGTCACGTGCCGGCCCAGGCCCTTTCCACTGTGAGAGGAGGGCGAGAAGGCCACCCGAATCGTGATGTGGCGTGCGTTTGACGGGAGGCGGTTGAGCCGGCGTCTCTTCGGTTTTGCGGGCGTTCGCGGCGTTTTTACTTTCTCGGAGTGGGGGCGATGTTTCAAAGCTACGGTCGCCGCCTGAAGACTGGGCTCGTTGAACTCAGCCTTGCACCGCTGTGGGCTAGGCGGCGAATCTACGGCACGTCGTCGGGTCGTGATAGACCTTGGGTGTCGATCTGGCGGCCGTCATGAGTGCTACCGTTCCGTGCCCGGTCCCCGATAAACAAGAGATTGCGAATTGGGCTCACCTCTTTTCAGACGAGAGGTTTCGGCCTGGCCGCACCCACCCGCAGGTTTATAGCGACCTAAACTTCATTCGCGAGTATTGCCGTCTCGGCTTCGAGAAGTTCGTGACGAACAGCGTTGACGAGGCACTGCTGCAAATGTTCGCGGTAGCAGCCAGAAATGACATGCCGGCCCTTATCGGCGCGCCGTTCACTCCCTGTCATTGGGGATCGTTGGCGGCTCTTCTTCATCTTTTTAGAGACAACAACCACGAACTGAGCGACGACCGCACCGTTTATTGGCTTACGACCGAACGCGGCGAAAGATCGATGTTCGCGAAACTGCGCATTCAGAGCAGGATGCGCCGTGTGCTCGAAGCGGTCAACGTTTTTCATTCGCCCGAAGATTACGATCCCGCTTGCGAAGGAACGTCGCTTGTTTTCTTGCGCGACGTCAACCAGTTGTCGCAGGTTCGCGCCGGTTCGACGCTCATCGTCAGCGATCCACGCGGCGAACTCGTTTTTCGCAAAGGCGAAGCGCGGGCGCTTTTGGATCGGCTCGTAGGCACCGGCTGTCTTGTAACGCTGATCGTACCATCGGCGAAGATCACGTACGGGTTGGCTCCCGGAACCATGTGTTGGCCGTGGAATGAGGCCGCCTTGGCGATCGCGCACATCCGCAAAGAACACTATCAGGATGGGATACCGTGGAAGTGGGAGGCAGCCGCCAAGAACGCCGGTCACACCGAGCGCGCCGTTCTTTCTCTCGACGGAACGAATGCGCTCGAAGAGCCGCTTCTCCAACTTAAGGGACTCGCGTATAAACTCTTCACCAAGCCGAAGAACATCAAGGATCTGATCAAAAGGACCGAGTTTCAGCGACTCGTCGGCATCTTTCGGCAACTCGTCGTTCCGTGCGAGGATTTTGACCGAGGTGACGACGAGCGGCGGTTGAGCGCCCGTCTCCAACGGCTCGCGGACACTTGCGAGGGTTGCAGCAAAGAGGTAGCCGAGGAAATAGAGATTGGGTTGCTTTTCGCGCGCGAATTGATGGCGCATCTGTACCACTCAGAGGGAAAGTGGGCGCTGCTTAGAGCCCGTGTCGATTCTTGCATCGCTGAAAAGCGGCCGCTCTATCTGGCCTTCCCCCAAGCCGACGAGTTCACTGCCGAACGAACCCTTCAGGTCGTGCGCGATTACGCCAAGGCCAAAGGCGAGCCGCTGAAGGTTAGCGTACTCGACGGACCCGACTCGCTTTCTGACTGCATCGGTGAAGTAGTACTCGCCGGCGTGCCAAAACTCGCGATGGCTTCTCGCTGGCGAGCGCCCTTCAAAGGCCGCCTTACGATCTTGGCGTGGCGCTTCGACAGTTTCTTCGCCGAGATTTCGCTCCACGAGTCGAACGTGAGCGCCGAGAGTGTTCGCAGGCGCACCTGGTCGCGGTTCTTCGTTACACCTCTCGACTCGCACGCGGGAACCGTCGCCGACGTATCGTCCGTCGACGAAGACAGCCGCCGGTTGGAGATAGAGGAAGTCGACGGCGAAATCGAGGCGTTCGATCCGTCGTATCGCGGCGCGACGACGTCGGCTCAAACCTTGACGGCTAACGTCATAAGAAAGCGCAATGAGTACCTCTTGATCCTCGACGACGGCACGACGCTCCCGGCGAGCGCCTCGGAACGCCAGCACATCTTACTTGAGGGCTACGCCGGCGCTACGGTCAAAACGAAGATGACCTCCGACTTGAAAAAGGGCGATCGCATCGTTCTGATCGACGGCGAGTCCTACGACGAATTGAGCAAGCGACTTCAAGACGAGGTCGACCGCCAGTCCAGCCGCCTATCGTTCAACGAACTCTTCGACGACTGGAAGCTGCTCTGCTTGGAGATGAACGACGGCCATGAAGTTCGGGAGAGCTTCATACAGCGACTTCGGGGCTTTGGCTGCACGCGAGACCAGCAGACCATCATGACCTGGTTGCGCTGGAAAGTATGGGGTCCGGCCGAAGTCGAGGATATTGTCGCAGCGGCTCTGGCGGCGGACAATTATGATCTCGTCCGAAACGCCAAAGTGTTTTGGGAGGGGCTCGAAGACCAACGGAGTCGCCACCGAGCCCTCGGCAAGTGGCTGACTCGAGCGATCAAAGCCCGTGGCGCAGCCATCAATCCGAAGGACTTCGAGCAGATGGTCGATTCGAGTCTCGAGTTGACTTTAGGCGATTTAAAGCAAGGCGTGTCGGTCAAGGCTATTGTTGACGTTGTGAAGCCGGAGGCTGCGGGCGACGATGCATAACGGAGCGGTTAAGAAGTACCCGCACGACGAACACTTCGTCGAATCGTTTAACGCTCGTGTTTTACAGAAGGCGGCGGGGCTAGCACCAGAGCATGCCGAGATATATCTGTTCTCGCCGAAACGCATGTTCTTCGCCGGCGTACTTTGCGCGGCTCGCGAAAACGAGACTGAACAAGAGAAGCAACAAAGCGAGCGCTATCGGCCACGGACATGCGGCCTGGACTTCATCGTCGCTTCGAGTGCGACCGGCGATTTGGCGGTCAGCGTCTCGTTCAATGTCTTTGGCGTCGTCTATCAGCGGTTCGATACTCTCGAGCCGAGGCTGGCTCCAATACGAGATTACATTCCGACGCTGAGTTTCCTGAGATTCCCGGTTTCATATGAGGGGAAGGTCTCGCTCAATGATCTCATGCCCGGAATTCACCGGCTCGGGTATATCTCCGCCGGGATAAACGGACTGCTGGACGGTGTCTCGGCCCAAGTATCGTCGCACCCCGACGCACTCAGAGCCAATCATGCGAGTTCGCCCAAACCAGTCCCGATACCACAGTGGACCGAAGACGCGTATCTCACGGCGCTTCGTCAAGGTGACTCCGTGCCGCAAACGTGGAAGTCCGAAGTGCTCGTAATGGTGTCGGAGACCGACGCTGGCCGGCGGATTCAGATCTTCCTCCAGAACGACTCTGTCGAGATCGACGGAACTTTCGCACTAGACCGAAACTTTTATGGCGCGAGCCTATCCGTAACGCTTGACCCTTCCGTTCTCAAGGATATTCCGCTAGAACGCGCTCCGCTAAGCGACTATCGCTACGCGAGGTCCGTCATCGTGCAGGGAATAAACTGCAACAGTGACCACGATGATGACGGCAATCTCACGACCTGTTTTACGCCGACGTTCGAGCAGAAGCGTTACCTACCTGACGATGTTTCGTACAATCTGTCGTTTGCTAGAGTACGTACCGAACTCGATAGAATTTTCGACGAGATTGACTCTGGCCTAGAAGCCTACGGGCGCGAATGGAAATCTCGCGTAGAGATTGGAGACCTCGGTATCAAGACGAACGAGGACCTCGTGATCGCGCAAAGCTTCTTTGAGGCGTTCCAGGTGGAAGCCGAGCGAATCCGAGACGGCATGACGCTGGTGCGCAACGAACCGTTGGCGCGAACCGCTTTTCTTCTCATGAACCGCGTCTTCGAGAGAATAGGCAGAATCCGCGAGGAACGAGGCGATCGCGGAATGAAGGGCTGGTTCCTCTTTCAGTTCTGCTTCATTCTCATGTTGCTTCCCGCGTTCGTGAATCGCGACGCGGAGTCAGCTAAGGAGGCCTATCTCCTTTGGTTTCCGACCGGCGGCGGCAAGACCGAGGCCGTCATGGGCGTGGTGGTCTTCGGCATGTTCTACGAGCGCCTCACGGGGCGGAAGTTCGGAATCACGTCGTGGATGCGCTTCCCGCTTCGCCTCTTAACCTTCCAGCAGATGCAACGCTACGCGAACGTCATCATCGCCGCAGACGACGTTCGAGCCGAGGCTGTGTCCGAACATTCATCCTTAAAAGAGGTGCGTTTACGCTCGGCTATTTCGGCGGCCGCAAGAACTCGCCTAACGATCTTCAGGTCATTCGCGATGATATTGATTTTCCGTACGCGATGCGACGCAGACTCAAGGACGATCTTCAGAAGCAGAATATAACGCGCCAGCCGTCAGCAATGGACGTGCTCCTCGATCCGGAGGGTAGGCTTCTGTTTCAAGAACATCGGCTGATCGCAGACTGCTTCTATTGCGGAGGCGACAACTCGATAGAGGTCGTCGGCGATCCGGAGGCACTGACCATGCGCCATCATTGCAAGGAGTGCGACAAATTCTTGCCGGTCTACACGACCGACGAGGATATCTACACGCAGTTGCCCACTGTCATTGTCGGAACGCTCGACAAATTGGCGACGATGGGTTTCAAATCGGCTTTCCGGACGTTGATCGGAAAGAGCGACGGACACTGTAACAAGCACGGCTTCGGAACCTTCGGTAGATGCTTAAAAGCGGGATATGGGCGATGCGGTCACTCCGATTGGACAGCACGTCCCTCAAGCGAACCGTCGTACGGCGGTATCAGTATCCTCTTCCTGGACGAGCTTCACCTGATTCGCGAGCAGTTGGGTTGCTTCGATGCACATTACGAGTCCTTGCTCATCTCCTTGTGCACGGAGGCAGGCGGAAAGGCGCCCCTCGTCATCGCAGCTTCAGCCACGATCGAGGGCGCGGATCACCAGATCGAGCACCTCTACGAGGCTCGAACGGTGCGCTTCCCCGGTGAGGGCCCGAACCTTAGGGACACGTTCTACGCGCGCGATACCCCGGACTTGCAACGCGTATTCGTCGGGATCAAGCCGTCCAATCTTGCTCACCTCGATACGACCATGGCGCTCTCGACCTTCATCTTCGAGGAGATCAGCTGGTTACGTAACGAGCGCCTGCGTATGGAGTCCTATTATCCCGGCCTCGCCTCCCTGAGCGACGACGAATATCAAAACCTCATCGACCGGCATACGCTTACGGTCGCTTACGTGAACTCCAAGCGCGAAGGTGAGAACATCCGCCGAAGCGTTGAGGAGCAGGTTCGCGACAACCTCAAACGCGAGAGCTGCGACGAACTGTATAATGTCACGTCGCTTACCGGCGATACCACGATGGATCAGGTCAAGAGCGCTCTAAGGCGTATGAACACTAAGCGATTCGACTTGAGCAACAAGGAGAAACTTGATTTCGCCGTCGCCACGTCTATGATCTCTCACGGAGTGGACGTAGACCGGCTCAACACGATGATCTTTTTCAGTTATCCGCGCAGCACCGCCGAGTATATTCAGGCCAGCAGCCGCGCCGGCAGAACCTATCCGGGCATCGTGTATGTCGTACTCAAGTCGACCACCTATCGCGACCGAAGCTTCTACCGGAACTTCCGCGAAGTTCTCGAGGCACTCGATAAGATGGTGGAGACGGTCCCCATTGATCGCTTTGCCGTCCATGCCGTCGAGCGGACGGTTCCTGGCCTTGCCATCGGAACGTTGCTGAATCGCTCGGCAGATCGCATTCCCCGAAACACATTAAGCCTCGAGGATGCTCGAAGCCTCGATAACGCGCAAACGCTTAAACGGCTCGTCATTCAGGGATTGCATTTCAAAGACGTGGTCCAAGGCGATCTAGACCAGTTCTACAAGGTGACTGACTCGCGAGCGGCTGATTGGCGCGCGGAGATCCCGCGCATCCTCGACAAGTTGGACACGAACCTCTCGGGTGTCGGCCCGAGTTGGTCGATCACCAAAGAACTCGATTTCACGGAAACGCGCGTGATGAAGAGTCTCCGTGACGTCGATCCTCCGCTTGAGGTCCTGATTCACCAGCGTATCTCTAAGGGTCAGGGTGAAGACGACGATGAGTAACCGCTCGGCGGTCGTTAGTCGTAATCAAGCGTTTACGCGATTTCTCCCCGGTGCCATCGAAACTATCGACGGCGAAACGGTGAAGATTGGCTTCCACGAGTTAAAAGCGGACGAGTTCGACAACCAGACGAGGCAGTATCTCCGGCACCAACTGAGAGCCGCCATCGCAAATTGGCCCTATCGCGACGCCGTCTTCAACGCCTTTCTCGCCGATCCTGAGAGCAAGGCGTTTCAGTTCGTCACGAGTGTACGCGTCGTGGCAAACACGCTCGCGACGGTCGAGTGCAAGAACTGTAACGCAGTGACGAATCTCGCTAGGGATCGCAACCCGGACAAGCGATGCCAACGATGCGGCGGTCCGCTTCGCATCCTCCCGTTCATCGAAGTGCATAGTTGCGGCAAAGACTCCCTCGTGCGGATACCCACCTGTCAAAAGGGTCACGGTGACCGCTACATCAAGTTGGAGCGCCACGCGCAGCGCCGGTGGGCTTGCGGCGAGGAGAACTGTGACTGGTCGGAGCCAGCCTTTGCGTTCGAGTGCGGGAAAGACTGCTACTTCAGATTGCTCAACGTTCAGATTGACAAGAAGAAACGCCGCAAGTCGCAGATACTGGTCGGCTCCAACAGCGTCTTTCGCACGCAAAACATCGACATCCTCAATCCGCCCCAAGGCGATCTCGTTCGTCTCTTCAAGTCGTATCTCGAGTTCGTTCCGTCGCTTTTCATCGCGGACTACCTTGGCATGGACCGGATGGACTTTCGGGAGTTGGAACCCACGTTCCAAACCCTGAACGAAATTAGAGAACTAGCCAAAAGCCAAGCTCAATCGGGGCCGTCGCTCGAAGAGACTCTAATCAACATGGGAATCCCGGAGGAGCAACGGAAAATCATCCTGGCGCAGGCTGCGACGCAAGCGTCGGGTCAAACGCAGACGGCTAAGCGCGTGGCCGCGTTAAAAGACGGGTTTGATCGCGCCAAAAAGTTGGTTCCAGAACTCGATCATCCAGAGAACATGCCGTATCACCTTATGAAGCAGGTGATAGATCTTCGGCTTGCCGTGAATCTGCCGAACACATCAACTCTTTCAGACTTAATCTCTCGGCTCGGAACCCGCAAAGGAGCCGCCGCGCTGAGCGCACTCGAACTCAATAAAGTGCGAGGCGCGTTGCCGCGTTACGGGTTGGAGGACATCGCGCTCGTCTCGAACTTTCCGATTGTTAGTTGCGCGTACGGTTTTACGAGAGGGCCCGGATACTCGCCCGACGACCGCGTGCTCAACGCCTTTCCAAAGTGTCCTTCGGTCAGCGGCGGGAATATCAACCGCACCCCCTTCTATGTATTGTCAACGCCTACGGAGGCACTCGTCGTTCGAGTCTCGCCAATGGCGATGATGCGCTTTCTGACTGCCAACAAGTTTATCGCCGAGTCGGATGTCCCCGAAGACGACGCCGGTCGTCGCGCCTGGGTCCTTCGGCAGTTCATTGACGAGGACCGAGCCATCAATCCGATTGCGTATGCGATATTTGCGGCTGTCCATTCGTACGCTCATCGGATGATCGAGCACGTGGCCTTGGAGTCGTGCTTCAGCACGACGTCCCTCTCGGAGATGGTGATGCCGGCATCCTTGAGTTTCGCGGTGTATGTAAACCAAAGGTCGGAGTTTAACATTGGAGGCCTGTCGTCGTTCGTCGAGCAGCGTTTGAACAGAGCGCTTGGAGCCATCGTGCAGACGGTGCCGTGCATATTTGACCCGATCTGCACGATGAAAGACGGAGGCGCGTGTAACGGATGCCTCTTCCTTCCCGAAGTTACGTGTCGTGAATTTAACGACGGCCTCACGAGAAGCGTCTTGCACGGTGGCGACCTCACGACTCAGCACGATGTTGGCAAAGTTCTCGGCGCAAGATCGATCACCGGCTTCTTCCAGACGTGCGCGCCTGAGCCGGTTTAGGCGTGACGGTGATTGGAGACGAGGACCTCCGACTGCTGGCGAATTGCCTCAACGGCGATAGGAGTTTACTGGAAGAGGTCTCGGCGGAATGCATCACCGGAGCACCCTGCAACGATCCGACCGCAGCCGCTGTCGCGAAGTTCATTTCGGCGAAGGTACCAGCGGCTACGCTCGAAGGAGTGATTCAGCAGTTGCGCGGTGCGCTCGCGGTGTCGGCTCCTAACTCAGAACCGCCGCAGTTATGTTTGACCATGCCGTCATGGCTTCGCTCCGTGTCGTTCGCGTCTGACGTCGCAAGCACCGAAGTAGCGATGATCAACGTCATCTTGCATGCGAGGAGCAGCCTAAAGTTGGCCTTTCCATTCATCGATGGTTCGGCGCGCGATGTGTTTCAGCAATTGGAGTACGCTTGGGCTAGAGGCTGTTCGGTTCAAATCCTCTGCCGCGAAACCAGTAACATCAAGGCAATGGGACTGCGCGACGATTTCGTAGAGGCCCTGATAGACTCCAAGGCCGGGGCGTCGTGCAAGGTTCCAACTAGTGTCGACAACGTAAAGTGGACATTTCACGCAAAGGTTTTGATTGCCGACGACGTTTCGGCTTATGTTGGCTCGGCCAATCTGACAAAAGCCAGCCTTTCGGATCAGGCGGAGGTCGGCATTCTCATTTCAGAAGCGGCCGTCATTAAAGACCTGCGAACTTGGTTCTCGTCGCTGTGGTCTGCCATGGTTCGCAATGACGTGTAGGTGACGACGCGCCTAAGAACGTGCAAAAAGCAGTAACGGTCCAATGTCGTGATTGTCGGCGGCCTGTAAAGTCTCAACGTATCGTGCCCGGGTCGCCCCGGCGTCGACCAGGTTTGCTCGTCCCCACCTGAACGGTGGCCGCCCGAGCTGACGGGCGAGAAGATCGCCCACAAGGCGCGAAAAGCGCCCGTTTCCATTCGGAAAAGGATGAATGTAAACGAGTCGGTGACTGAAGCGCACCGCGATTTCGTCGGGGGGATAGGTGGCGTGTTCGACCCAGTATCGTGCATCGTCGATGGCTAGTTGCACTTCCGTGACTATCCGATGGGCCTCGACGCCGATATTGCGGCGAGTCTTACGATATTGCCCCGCCCAACGCCATACATCGCCGAACATCCGTTGGTGAAGTTCGCTTAGAAACGTGCGATCAAGAATATCGCGTCGGCGCGACTCGGCCCAGCGTTGAGCCGCATCGATATTGACCTGCTCGGCTTCATTCAACTCATGTCGCAGCGTGATATAGGACGGCATGAGCGCTTCGCGCTCCTCTGCGGTGAGAGGCGTGTTGGCGCCGTCATCACGATCGAACAGGGGATCAGACATGCTGATCCCCTTCATCGTCCCACAGGCCCCGCAGTGAGCCGGATAGGATGAGGTCGATCGCGCGCTGCTGTGCGGCGTCGAGATCTGATTTGAGGAGTGCCTGATTTTCGAGTCGCATCGTGTGATCGAGGCGCGCGACGTCCTTTCGCGCCTTTTGCATTGCGCGATCGCGCAGGATGTCGTCAAGTGGCTCGATCGGCACGAAGGCATAAACGAGGGCACAGTTCATCGCCGCGGCAGCCTGCCGCAGTGTCCTCAGCTCGGTCGCACCGGTAGGTTCCGCTTTCTCGATGGCCGCGATGCGGGAGGGCGCAACGCCCATGCGGGAGGCGAGTTGGCGGACAGTCATGCCCAGGGACTCCCGAATGGCCTTGATCCAGCCTTTCGGGGGAGCATCGAGTGTCATAGCCCGGAGAGGGGCCAGGCGCCGCTCCAGCTGCTTACGGGCAAGGGAAGTGTGTTTGTTGTTCATGTATACGTGTCCCAACGGCATATAGAATAACATGTATAGATGAACAAATCAATAGAAAAAAGACATGTATATGTGAACGACATTTCACGCCGTCCACGGCGAATGCTGCCTCATCGCCTAAGATCGAGGCCCTCGGTTAGATGCTAGCAGTCCGTATTCGTGTATATCGAAACGTTGGGATACGTTTCCGTGCGGCCGCCGGCGTCTTGGACCGTCATGCTGAACGGCGCGGCGGTCGATGGGGTAAGCAAGTAATCGTTGTAGCTGCCCGGCATCGGCGTGCTGGTGACCGTTCCGGGAACAGTCACGTTGAACGGGCCACTGCTGAACGTACGCTGATCGATGCTTAGCATTCCAGCCGATCCACAGTTTTGGTACGCGTTCAATGCCGTAACCGGTACGTTCCACGTGGTCGTGAGAAACACGCGAGACAGCCACAGGTTATCGTTCTGGTCCTGGTAGATGACGAGTGCGCCGCCGTTGCTGTCGTACACCGTTTGATACATTTGGGAGGGTTGGGGTAAGTTCGGTAACGACGTAAGGATATTGGTTGGCGTTGCCGACAATCCGACGAATCCCAGCGCGGTGTACTCGTCGTCGATATAGGCCACGCGATTGGGTACGCCGGCAACCGAAAACACGCTGAGGTTATATGGCTCGCCACTGCCGTACGCAGGTCCCGGGTTCGGCAGCAAGTCGAGCAGTGACGTCAGTGCCGATCCGGATGACGGCGCGGTCTCCATGTCGCTCGTGCCCGCCGAGTAATTGTAGTATCCAGCGTAGATCGTGCCGTTCCCGCCGACGCCG
>Ga0181525_10002442_pt1 | contig 15176 bp, 13 predicted proteins | sample PEATcosm2014_Bin_48_FD_121100 | JGI IMG/M metagenome (GOLD analysis project Ga0181525, IMG submission 121100) | Peatland microbial communities from MTU Mesocosm Facility, Houghton, MI, USA - PEATcosm2014_Bin06_10_metaG | ecosystem: Environmental > Terrestrial > Soil > Wetlands > Peat | place...
ATTTGTATTGAAATTTCGGCGGCGAAGGATTTCGCTACTTGCTGTGGGGTGAACCTGGCGTTCCCCAGGTTTGGGGGGTTTGGTTTTAGGGGGGGTGGTTTTTGAGGGTTTGGCTTTTTTCCCGAAAATGGTGCTGGAGGGTACTTTTGGTGTGAACCGGAGTCGATTTGTATTGAAGTTTCGGCGGCGAAGGCTTTCGCTACTTGCTGTGGGGTGAACCTGGCGTTGGCGAGGTTTTGGTTATTTGGGGGGCTTTTTTCTCATCCAGGTTGGAGACCATGAGTACGGAAGGTGAGTACGGAAGCGCATAGTGCGGTGAGAGCTGCGGCGGCGATCCAGCCGGATTTTGAGGGGGACTACCTCATTGACGAGGTGGTCCCGCTTGAAAGCGGCGAAGTGCTGGCGCGTCCGGCGCAGCACTACGCGATCTACGGGCGACTGAATGCGGCGCGGGATAATGCGGTGCTGGTGGCGCATGCTCTTTCGGGAAACGCGGAGGTGGCGACGTGGTGGCCGCAGCTCTTCTTGAAACCGGAGCCGCTGCTCGATCTCGACCGCGACTGCGTGATTGGGATCAATATCCTGGGGTCGTGTTATGGGTCGACTGGGCCGGGGAGTGTCGATCCGGAGACGGGGCGTTTGTATGGGCCCACGTTTCCGCTGATCAACGTGCGGGACATTGTGCGGGCGCAGGAGCGGCTGATCACGTCGCTCGGGATCAGGCGCCTGAAGCTGGCGATTGGCGCGTCGATTGGCGGGATGCAGGTGCTGGAGTGGGCGGTGCTGTTTCCGGATCGGGTGGCGCGAGTGGTGAGCATCGGCGCGGCGCCGCTGGGGGCGATGGGGCTGGGGCTGAATCATCTGCAGCGGCAGGCGATCATGCTCGATCCGAAGTGGGCGGGTGGATATTACTTGCCGGACGATGAGCCGCGCGGCGGGCTGGCCATTGCGCGGGCGCTGGGCGTGATCAGTTACAAGAGCGTGCCGTTGTTTGAGGATCGGTTTGGGCGGAAGCCGAACCGGACGGGGGAGAATCCGTGGATTTCGACGGCCGCCGGGCAAAACGGGCGGTTCGATATTGCGGGATTTCTGGATTATCAGGGGCACAAATTCAACCAGCGCTTCGACGCGAATGCGTACATCTGCATTACGCGGACCATGGACACTTTCGACCCGGTGCGGGCGCATGCCTCGGCGCTGGTGGCCTACGGACGCATTCAGGCGCATGTGACGATGGTGGGAATTTCCACGGACTGGCTGTTCCCGCGCGAGGACGTCCGGTCGATGGCGGTGGTGATGGCGGCCGCCGGGGCTCGATGCGATTACCGGGAGATGGCGTCGAACCATGGGCACGATGCTTTTTTGGCGGAGCCGGAGCATTTGGTGCGGATTTTGACGCCTGTGTTTGAGTGAAGACAGAGTTAAGAGTTTAGGGATTAGAGTTTAGGCTCGAGGATGCTCAGGCGACCCTCGAGCGGAGAGCCGGGTGCTGGGTGGCTCGTCGACAACTCAGATGAATTCTTCCAACAACAGACTGATTCGACTGATCGCCGTCTTCAAGCTGGTGAAGGCGGCTTTGTTGATCGCGACGGGCGTCGGAATCCTGAAGCTGGTGCATATGGATGTGGCGGGGGATCTGGAGCATTGGGTCGCGAGGTTTGGATTCGACCCTGGCAGCCGCTATGTCAGCGCATTTCTTGAGAAGGCGACGAATCTTTCTCCGCACAGAATCAGGGAACTCGGGCTGGTGAGTTTTATTTACGCGGGTTTGTTTCTGACCGAAGGCCTGGGTTTGTGGTTTTTGAAGCGCTGGGCGGAGTGGTTCACCGTCATTATTACTTCTTCGCTGGTGCCGGTTGAGGTTTGGGAGATTCACCGCCATCCGAGCGCGGTGAAGGTCGTTGTTCTGGTGATCAATCTGGCGGTGGTCGGGTATTTGGTTTATCGGATTGCGAAGGAAAGACAGCCTGTAGCCCGTAGCCGGTAGCCTGTAGCTGAAAGTTGGGAGCCGAACTCCCCATTTGGTCCGCGCCTGTTCCCCATCCGAGTCATTGAGGGTTGGAGCGATTGGGGTCAGGATTCCGGAATGCGCGTCAACCTGAGCACTCGACCGTCCCGTTCCTCGACCTCCCTCGCAGGAACCGTCCCGCTACTGCTGACCATCCGCCCCGCCTGTGGGGTACCCGGAGAATACGAGTGCCGCATGGATAGTGCTGCCCTGCTGCGACTGCTGCGCCAACAGACGGATCTGCCGGGGTACGTGCTGGAAAGCTTTGAACGGAGACTCCACTCCCCCGTGGATGCGCGGCTGCTGGGCGTGGAACTGAGTGAAAGGGTGCTGACCGACATCGGCTACTTTATCGACTAACTGTTCAGAGGCGCCAGCTACGGGTTGTGTCAGTCCCAAAGTTCAGGCCGCAGCTAATGCGGATCGCGCGCCAGGACGATGCTTCAAGCTAACGGAACCGTCCGGCTCAAACACGAACTCATATTCACTGCTGCAGGGACCACACAGCCAAAAATGCTCGAGTCGCGCTTTAACGCCGTTGCCGTGAACCGTCCTGACAACTCGCCCGTCGCGCAGGTAGCGCAGTTCTTTTCCGCAATCGGAGTTGTAGCAGACGTTGATCATCGATCGGTGGTCTTTGATTTCAGGCGGGGCAAGACAGAGCCCCGAAAACCGAGACGACGTTAGTCGCAAATATCGGGCGTATCAATCCCCCTTTCGAGATACGGCTTTCGCCCGATAATAACGACGGCGTTAACGTCTGCCTCGTCGTTAACCATAGTGTAATTTCAGGTTTGCCGGTGCCCCACCCATCGGGCAGCCTCCGGCGGCACACTCCGCGCCGCGCCCTTGAAAGCAGCGGCATAGCGGGATTTCCCTGAGGTGTTTCTCTGCGCCAGCCGTTTTCTACGCGCGCCTTGATGTCCGCCCAGGCCGTCTCGATGAGCCGGGTGAGCGCCGCTGTGTCGGTGGCGGTACCGGGTCTTAGCTTCACGTGGCGCATGAACTTGCCGGCACCCTGCAGCAGGCGGGCCGGATCGGGCAGCGTTGCGCCCTGAAAGAACCCCACGTTGACGTGCGCCGTGAATACATTGACGTAAGCGAAGGGCACATCGCCCAGACAGGCGACCGGGCAGCCGTCATGGAGGAGCTCGCGGACTTCGTCGCCGCATTTTCGCATCACCTCAAACCACGGCTGCGCGATGGCTCCCAATTCACCTCTGTGCTTTTTCATCCAGGCATCGATGGCAGGGTCACGTTGGACAGCGCCGTTGAATCGCAGCAGGTCGGTTCGCATGGTTGCCTCATTTTCGCTCCGAGGAGGAAGAGGTGGAAAGTGGCGGCTTGCCTGGACCCGGTCTTGCGGCCCGAGTGAAGAGGTCGCGGAAAGGGAAGGAGGACGAAGTTGGCGCAGGCTTTTTCCCGGAATGGCACAGGGCAGTACTTTGGGATGGGGTGCTCGACGATTTGTATTGAGATTCGTGCCGGAAAGGTATCCGCTTCTTGCTGTGGGGTGAACCTGGCCGGGTCCATGGTGGTGTTTTTTGCCCTGGGCGCTCAAGGCCGGCCTACTCGTAGCGGAGGGCGGTGGTTGGTTCGACGTGGGCGGCGCGCAGGGCGGGAACGAGGACGGCGACGACCGCGGTGGCGAGCAGCACCAGCGAAACGGTAACAAACGTGAGCCAATCGGTTCCGCTGGTGTCGTAGAGAACGCTGGCGGTAAAGCGACCGAGGGCGAGAGCGATGGCGAGTCCGATGGCCAACCCGATGGCGGTGAGGACGAGGCCCTGACGAAGAATCATTCTCAGGACGGTGGGACGTTTTGCGCCGAGCGCCATGCGAATGCCGATTTCGCGGGTACGGCGGCGCACTGAATAACTCATGACGCCGTAGAGACCGATGGCGGCGAGGGTGAGGCCGATGGCGCCGAAGATGCCGAGCAGGAGCGCGGAGATGCGCGGCAGAAGCAGCGATTTATCGACGTGCTCCTGCATGGTCTCGGTATTAAAGACGGCCATATTCGGATCGAGCGCGTCGATCTGCTGGCGCACGGAGGAAGCCAGGGCACGGGGATCCATTGAAGTTTTGACGAGGATGGTGGTTCCGAAAAAGCTGGTGGCCTTTTCCGGCGCGGCGTTGAGATAGAGATAGGCGGCGTCGAGCGGTTTTTCGCCGATGGTGCGCGATTTCGAGTTACGGGCGATGCCGATGACTGTGTAAGTCGACTTATCCTGGCGAATGGTGCGACCGATGGGGTCCTGGCCGGGAAACAGATGGGCGGCCATGGTCTCGTTGATGATGGCGGCGGACTGGCCGCTGAGGTGCGGGGTAAGGTCCTGGGAGGTGAAGTCCTGGCCGCGCAGCAGGGGAATGCCCATGGTTTGGAAATACCCGGCGCCGATGGTGTTGACGATGGCGATCGCGTTCTGTGCGGGGTGGCCCCTGGCGGCGTCCACGGCGAAATTATTCTCGGCGGATCCGATGCTGAGCGGCACGATGCCGACAAAGCTGACGGAGCGTACTCCGGGGAGCGCGGACACGCGGTCACGCAGCTGCGACAGGAACTGCACGGTTCTGTCGTGCGAGTAGTTCTGGATCTTGGGGTCCATGGACATGATGAGCAGGTTGGCGGGCTTGAACCCGATATCGATGGAGGAGGCGTTGCCGAGGCTGCGGAGAAAGAGTCCGGCGGTGGTGAGGAGCACGAGGGAGAGGGAGACCTGAACGATGACCAGGGTATTGCGCATGCGCGAACGGCTGGCGTGTCCGAAGCCAGCGGGGCCATCTTTGAGGGATCCGACGAGGTCAGGGCGCGAGGCGCGCAGAGCGGGAACGAGTCCAAACAGCAAGGCGGTGACTACGGATAAGCCGAGCGTGAACAGGGCGACGCGGCCGTCGACATTGAAGTTGAAGGCGATGGGGAACGGCAGGGGAAGCTGGAAACTGGAGATGGCGCGGGCCGCGGCCGCGGCCAGCAGAAATCCGGCACCGGCGCCGGCGAGCGCGAGGAGAAAGCTCTCGATCAGCAGCTGGCGCACGAGCTGACGACGGCCGGCGCCGATGGCGAGGCGAATGGCGATTTCCTTTTGCCGCCCGGTGGCGCGGGCCAGAAGGAGGTTGGCGACGTTGGCGCAGGCCACCAACAGCACCAGCCCGACGACGATCATGAGAACGGCCATGAGCGTGAAGGCCGGAGTGGCGGAGCCGGCAATGAGGCCGCCGGCGGTTTGCAGGGTGATCTTCTCGTGGGTCTTGTCGTCCTTGTGCCAGGCGTCGTCGAGGCGCTTCTTGACGACGTTGACGAGGACAAGAGCTCTGGCGCGGGCGACTCCGGGTTTGAGCCTCGCGTCGAGCATGAGCCATTGATTATCCCGGCGGTTGATCGCGCTGCCGTCCGCGGTCAGGTCGGGCATGATTTCTTCCGACACAGTAAGGGGCACCCAAAACTCGGAAACGATGCCGCGATCGACACCGTAAAAGCCTGGCGGCGCGACGCCCACGACGGTGTAGTGCTGTCCGTTGAGCGCGACGTCGCGGTTGAGGATGTTCGGGTCCGCGCCGAAGCGACGCCGCCACAGACCGTTGCTGAGCACGACGACGTGGCTGCGAGCGGCGGTGTCGTCCTCGGGAAGAATGGGACGGCCGAGCGCCATCGGCGCGTCGAGCGCGGGGAAGAAGTTGCCGCTGACGGACTGGCCCCAGACTCGCTCGGGCTCTCCTTTGCCGCCGATGCTGGCGGGAATGAGAGGAAAGTGCGCGGCAATGCCACCTTCGAAGAGGCCCGTGGTTTGGTCGCGATAGTCGATGTAGTCGGGATAGGAGAAGGAGTTGCCTTCCGAGAACATGACCATGCGGCCTGGATCGCGGACGGGGAGAACTCCCCAGAGCAGCCCGTTGGCAACGCTGAAGACGGTGGCATTGGCGGCAAACGCGAGCGCGATGGAGAGGATCACGACGAAGGAAAAGCCAGGAGCCCGGAGCAGCGTTCGAATGGTGTAGCGAATATCCTGGGCCAGGTTCTCCATGCGCGGCAGCCTCGGGTAGAAGAGATGTTGTCGAGGAGACTACGCAGGGGATGGGGGGAAAGTTCGCGCGCGTCGAGGTGGAGGGTTGCCGCGGTGGTGTTCGCTGGTTCGTTTCACACGAAGTCGCGTTTGCGGCTCACCACTCCTCGCCAGCGCCAGCGCTGAATCAGATTAACGCTGCTTCGTGCCAATCAGAGGGGCTGACTTCGGTATGCGCTGTGATTCCGCGAGCGTGTAGGGCTGTCGCAACGAGGATGGCATTACCGGAGTAGTCACGTGGGAGATCTTCCGAATTGAGGAGAGATCGTACGGACTGATGTGTGCAGCAGCGGATTTCAACTTGTCTGTCATGGGAGTTCAGAATTCGCTCGGTTCCAGGTAAAAGTTCCAGAAACTGTTTGTAAGCATAGCATCTCCGGTCATAACCCGAAAGACGGAATCCGAAACAGTCTCGCGCAGCAAGTGATAGACGACCTTCCCGACGGCCTTCTCTTCAATTCGGAATGCAAGAGTCTTCGTGATTATTCTGTAGATCAACTCAGCACAATCCGCAATCGTCCGAACGACGAGCACGCCATTCGCCACGCCGGTGTCGAGGTTGACCTGAATTCCAAGCGGATGGCTCTCACGCAACGTTCTGGCTCTAGTGTCGTAGTGCTCCCGGGTCTTCTCAATCAGGAGTTCCATGGCACGAAGCTTGTCCACTGACGCTTCCGATTTAAGCCAGGAGCGCACTTCCTCGCTATTCCAGGCCGAATCCGGCGCGAAAACCTGCAGTCGCTCGAGAATTATGGCCACTTCGGATTTTCCATAAAGGCGCGCAAGTTGATCCACAGCGGCGATCACGTCCTTCTGTTCCGGACATGGCAAATAAGCGATTACAGGTTTGCCTTGAGCAAGCGTAGAGGCCAGCTCGGAGTCTTTTCCCAGCGTGTCCGATTCCTGTGCCAAATACAATGTGCAAGCCGCTCTTTTGAGCATCAGCGCCTCGGCCAAGCCCTTGTCGATGCGATCCGCACAATATGCCTGAGTGGGGTCGAACCATCGCAGTTTCAACGGCTGCAGTTTTTCAGAGGCGAAGACCTGGTGCCCAAAGTCCGCGACTTCCAAATACTCGTGGCGGCGCCTCATCGAGGTTGCGATGTAAACATCCAGATGGTCCGATACTAAATATGCATTTTGGTTTCGAATGCCTTTCTGTCGCACTTCATCCAGTATTCTCTGTTGTGCACGTAGCTCTTCGTCATTGGGGCGATCCTGGAGCTTCTTCTCAAGTTCTTGCTGAATAACATATCCGAGATAGTAAGTATGACTGGATGGGATTTCCTCGATCGGGTAAACGGGACTGTGTCTAATCGCGAAGGCTTCGGGGTCGATTGGCTGCGTAGACTCAAGATAGAAAGACAGCAGTTCGGCGTCGCTCGCCAGTTTTTTGAATCCAAATTTCACGTTTCCGAAGAAAAGCAGGAACAGCTTGCGTGCCTTGTCCACGCCCAGAGCAAAGTCGTCAATCGTTTTGATGCTTGCGCCAGGTTTGTACTCAAGTGTTCCATCCGACAGAAACTGGAAGAACGCATGAGCGATGCGGTCGAAGCCATGGATGAGCAAAAGCTCGTTTAACTGACTGTACCCGATTCCGTCTTCGGGAAACAACGGGCATATGTCAGGAATATGCGATTGAGGCGGATCCTGGCCGGTGAACGACTCGAGTAGATCGCACAGTTTTCCGGACTCACTTTGGTTCACAATGAACACTCTTCCCAGTAAGGATTGAATCCGCAAGGGTCAAGATATTGGATTTTCGCCGCGAACAGCCTCCTCTGAGATAGAGCTAACAATAGCACATCGTCAACAGGGTGGCGGTTAAAACCAGTTATGCGCCGCACTTAAGTTAGCATGAGTCGTTGCGTTCCATTCAACCGTCCGAGACGGCGGGAAAAGAGCGTCCGCACAGGCTTCAGACGAAGTCGCGTTTGCGGCTTTGGATGTAGAAGGCTACTGCTATGGACATTGCCATGGTGGCGAGTTCGATGGCGAGGATCGCCAGAGCCGTGGGGGTCCAGTGGGGGTGGGGGGCGACGATGGTGTCCTTGATGCCGTGGAGGCGGACGATGGAGAAGCCGACGGCGTTGAGGCCGAGTCCGCCGAGTTGGGCTACGCCGATGGTCCAGCCCTGGGATTCGGTGGTGACGGAGACGGCGGCGAGCAGGCAGGTGGTGACGAGCATTTCGACCATCATGATGACGGTGAAGGGAATGAGGCCGTGGGGGAACCAGGGCGTGGCGAGGATGGTGGCGATCATGCCGAGGAGCAGGGCGGCCCAGAGCACGAGGAAGATGAACAGGCAGCCGAGGAGCTTCGAGGTGGTGTATTCGAGGTAAGAGATGGGCAGGGACATGACGAAGGGCAGGGTCTGCTGTCTTCGCTCAACGACCATGGAAGACATGAGGATCGCGCCCATGCCGATGAGGATGGTGGCGAGGATGATGACGCCGAGGATGACGGCGAGTTGGGTGCCTTTGGCGGCTGCGATACCGGCCAGGGTGAGGGCTCCGAGGACGAGGGCGGCGAGGAACAGGCCCTGGCTGAGATACCAGTCTTTATAGATAAGGCGGCGGACGAGGTAGGTGTTCATGCGGTCACGCTTTCTGGGGTTTCGCTGACGGCGACAGAGTGGTCTCTGCGGCTCTGCACGTTGGCGATGAAGATTTCTTCAAGCGTCATGGCGTCGATGGACTGGACGGCGGCGCCGGCATCCTGACAGAGGGCGACCATGGCGGGATCGAACTGGTTGATGGTGAGGACGGGGAGACGGGTGCTGCCGCCGATTTCGACAACGCCCGGAAGGCGGGGCAGCGGCCTGTCGGGCGGGAGCATGAGTCGCAAGCGGCGCCAGCGGTCGAGGAAGATTTCCTTGTTGGCGGAGTCGATGATGCGGCCGCGGTCGATGAAGGTGATCTGGTCGGAGATCTGCTCGACGTCAAGGGTGTTTTGCGAGGAGAAGAAGATGGTGCGGTCCTCGTCGGTGAGCACGGCCATCAATTCGGCGAGGACTTCGTGGCGGGCAACGGGATCAAGGCCGGTGGTGGGCTCGTCGAGGACGAGGAGGCGGGGGCGGCGGGCGAGCGCGAGGAGCAGAGCGGCCTTGACGCGCTGGCCGTGGGAGAGGCCCTTGATCTTCTGCTGGGGCTTGAGGTCGAAACGGCGGAGGAGGTTGTCGGCGTAGCGCTGATCCCATCGCGGAAAGATGGACTGGATGAACTTCATGTGCCAGGCGAGGGTGGCCGCTTCGTAGAGGCGCATGTCTTCGGAGACGAAGCCGATGTCGCGCTTGGCGGCGGCCTGGTCGTCGGGCATCGGGTGGCCGAGGACTTCGACGGCGCCGGTGTCCTGATGGACGAGGCCCATGAGGATGCGGATGGTGGTCGACTTGCCGGCGCCGTTGGCTCCGACGAAGCCCATGATGCTGCCGGTGGGGAGGGCGAGGTCGATGTTGTCGAGAGAGAAGTGGGGGTAGCGCTTGCTGACTCCCGTGAAGTGCACGGAGAGGGGTGTCATACGGGCTCCTTGGCCAGGGTTTCGGCGGTGAGGCGGGCGGATGTGTCGCGGAGGCGATCGGCGAGGTCGTCGGGGGTGAGGCCGAGGAGGTTGCCGATGTGGGCCGCGTGCTCGAGGTGGTCTTCGAGCTCGCGGTCGTAGAGGCGTGGGGCGAGGCCGGGGTCGGGGGCGACGATGGATCCTTTGCCGTGCTGGGTGAGGATGACGCCTTCGCGCTCGAGCTCGAGGTAGGCGCGCTTGACGGTGATGACGCTGACCCGGAGGGCGACGGCAAGGGCGCGGATGGAGGGGATTTCCTCGCCTGGAGGCCATTCGCCGACGGCGACCTTTTGCTTGATCTGCTCCATGATCTGGAGATACATGGGGCGGCCGTCGGATTGGGAGATGATGATGGAGGTGTCCATCTGAATATACTGAGTATACACAGATGACGGATGGGGTCAAGGTTTTTCTTTGGGGGAGGAAAGAGGCAGCCGTTTCGGCTGCCTCTTTCCTTCTTCGGGTGCTGGTGCGGGGAAATTAGCTGGGCTGCGGATTTCCGAGGCCGACTGACTTGGCGAGGCGCAGGAGCTCGGCTTCGGCGGTGAGGCGCATCGCGAGCTTGGCTGGGTCTGGGGTGGCTCCTCCGAGTTGGCTGAGGCGCAGAGCCGCGGCCTGGATGAGGGTCGACTGGATTGCGGTGGGCGGCGCATCGACTGTGACCGCGACCGCCTCGTCCTCGATGACGGGGTTTGGAAAAGCCGGGACATCGGCGCGCGGCGGACTCGCCAACTGCGGCGTGATGAGGTTGGCGTTAGCCACGCGTTGGCCGAGGTCGCCGGTGACGCCGAACTGCTGCATCACCGTGCGCAGGACCGAGGTGTGGTCGTAGAGGGTGTGGTCGACGGTGCCGGCGACGAGGAGCGGGGAAACCATGATCGCGGGGACGCGCACGCCGTAGCGGTTGAACTGGAAGCCGCTGTAACCGGGGTCGCCCTTCTTAATGATGCGGTTATCGGGCGGCGTGGCCGGGCCCGGGGGCACGTGGTCATAGGTGCCGCCGTGTTCGTCGAAGATGATGACGAGCAGGGTCTTGTTCCACAAGGGACTCGCCAGCAACGCCTGGTAGATTTTGCGGACCAGCTCATCGCCGAAGATCGCGTCGGAAGGCTTGTGGTCCCAGTCGAGGATGGCCGCGTCGGGGTGCATGTCGTTCTCGCGGCCATACAGAGGGTTCAAGCTGTCCATGAAGTTCGGCTCAATGAAGCTGTACGTGGGCAGCGTTCCCTTTTTCGCGTCGTCGAGGAATTGCTGGAAGGGAAAGAAGCGCTTCGGTCCGAAGTCGAAGACGTAGCGTTCGAGTTGCTTCTGGTTGAGGAAGGCCATGGACAGAAACCAGTAGCTGCCGTAGTAAATGCGCCAACTAACTTTCTGCGCCTCCATCAGGTTGAAGATAGTCGGCGTGTCGTTGATGAAGATAGGCAAGTCATGCAGATCGTTATTGACATATCCGGAGGCCGTGCCGGCGTGCATGAAGGAGCGGTTGGTGAGGGTTTGCGAGGGGACCGAGGCGAACCAGTTATCGCAGACCACGAAGCTGTTCGCCAGCTGCGACACGGTGGGCAGAGCGGGCGGGCGAAAGCCGTTCATGATATTCGCGGGGTCGGTCACGTCCTTCTGGTACGTGTAGTTGATGACAAAGCCCTGCATCAGCGGCGGCTGGGGCGGGTCGGAAGGAATGTCGGCAGGCAGGGGATACACGTTATACATCTGACCGTAGACATCCTGATAAATTTCGCCGGGGTCGGGATAGGGATTGGTCGTGTCGGGCGTTGAGCCGACGGGAATCATCTCACCGCTCACTGCTGGATTCGACAGTGCCGTGCCGGAAACTCCGTTGAAGGTCTGGTTGCGCGGAGGCGTTTGGAAGGGTGGTTTGTTGTTCGGATCGTAGAGCCAGCCGAGCACATTATCGAAGGAGCGGTTCTCAAGCATGAGAACGACGACGTGCTCGATATTGCCGAGGGGGTTGGTAGTTTCAGGTGGCATGGTCGACACCGTCTTTCTCAGTGGGTGGGCGTTGGTTATAGAGCAATCGGAGGATTGGCGGAAAGCGCGACCAAGCATAGCATGGGCGGCGCAATGATGGAGGGTGACCTTTACAGACTTCCGCAGTTTGGCTTAGGCCGCGAGAGGAGAATTACCTGCGGACCTTCGCCGGGCGACTGGTTGAGTTACCTGGCCAGCCTATAGGGTTGTCCAGCGGGATCGAGAATCCATGGGGTAATGGTGCGGGTTCACTCTTCGCGCAGCAGGATGAGGGGATCGACGGAGAGCGCGCGTTGCGCCGGAATCCATGTGGCGACCAGACCGAGCAGGGCCATAGCAACAACCACGGCGGCCAGGACAAGAGGATCGCGGGGCGTCGCCTGATACACGATGAAGGCGAGCACGCGCGTTGCCAGAATCCCGAGCCCGAGCCCGGCTGCCGAGCCAATCGCCAGCAACCTGACGGCGCGTCCCAGGGCTGCCTGCAGGACTTCTTTGTGCTGAGCGCCGAGAGCGATGCGAATGCCGAGTTCCCTGAGCCGCCTGCTGACCGAATACGCGGCCATGCCGAAGATACCGGTAATGGACAGCATCGCACCCATCGCGCCCAGCACGCCGAGCGCTACGGTTGCCACACGAGAAGGGAACAGGGCGATATCGAGGCCGTCGGCCCAGGTCTGAATCGTGAACGGCAAACTGGAATCGAGGGTGGCTAACTTGCTCCTCATTTCGGTTGCCAGTTGCTGTGGATCGCGATCGGAGCGTACCACCAGGGTTGTCAGATTGGTAGGCCTCTGCAGGAGGGGGAGAAACATTACGGGCCGGGGAGCTTCGGTCAGCTGATAATATTTTCCGTCTTCCACAACACCCACCACCTGAACCCGGGTTCCATTCTCCCTTTTGTAGTATCTTCCGATGGCATTGCTTACTGAACCGAAGATTCTGCGGGCAAACAGCGAGTTGACGACGGCCACGGGAGGCGCACTTTTGGTGCTCTGCCACGAGAAGTTATTACCGGTAAGGAAGGCTGTGCCTGCCGCGCGGAAGTATTCGGGAGAAATGCTGAATACCCCGGCGTCGGCGGCAGCCTTCGATGGGCTCAGGTCGGTGGTTTGGTCGGTGAAGACATCTTCGGTGGACAAACCGCCGCCCAGAGGAGCCTGACTTATGAATCCCGCGGACTTTACGCCCGCAATGGTCCCGAGCGCGTCGATCATGCGCCTTTGGACGGCGGGCACACCGTCGCCGCTGTAACCGGACATGCTGACATCGGTGTCGGCCAGCATCACATTGCGCGGGTCAAAACCGAAGCTGCTGTGCACGGAGCGCTCGAGACCGCGCAGGGCAACCAGGGACGAGGTGACCAGCACGGCACAAATGGCAATCTGGACCACCAGCAGCACATCCCGGAATGTGATCCGGCGCGCGGTATGGCCCGCAATGATGCCGGCCGATCCAGCCTTGACCACCTCCCAGGGATGGGTGCGGAGTATCTGGCGCACCGGCACCGCGCCAAAGAGAAACCCGCTGGCAAGGGCCAGCAGCAAGGCGACGAGGTAGACTTTCGCGTCCGGGTATACGGGCACGTGCATGGGATATTGAGGAATGGGATGCCATACGCTCAGACGGCGCAGGATCGCGACGCTGCCCAGCAGCCCAACCAGCCCGCCGGAGAGCGAAATCAGCACCGCCTCCGTGAGCAACGCGCGCAGGATGCGCCTGCGGGTGGATCCGAGAGCGAGACGCAAAGCCACTTCCCGGGAACGGTCGGCGGCGCGCGCGGAAAACAAGCTGCCAAGATTAGCGCATGCGGCCAGCAGAATTAAGCCGGCGAGCAGCATCATTCCTGTCATGAAACCCTGCACACCGGGCCCGAGCAGGTCGCCGGCGAGAGCTGGCCGCGCCAGTGAATAAGTCATCCAGGCATCGTCTTTGGGATAGCTCTTCTCCAGATACGAACCGACCGAGTTCAGGTCGGCGATCGCCTGTGCCTGGGTCACGCCCGGCTTCAGGTGCCCGAGAACCATGAAAATGTCGCGCTTGCCGCGATCGCTGAGAACGTCGATCCCCTGTATTTGTTCCTGCTGAACCATGGGCGCCCAGAAGTCCGGAAAGAAGAAGAGCAGGGTTCCGTTGAAGTCAGGCGGAGCGACGCCGAGGATGGTGAAGGGGTGCTGGTTCAGCAGAACAACCCGGCCCACGACGGCGCGATCGTCCTGAAAATGGCTGTGCCAATACGCCCAGGAGAGGACTAAGTAAGGAGCGCTGTTGGGGCCATGCTCATCGGCGACGTTGAAGAAGCGGCCAAGAAAAGGCTGAACGTCCATTGCCTTAAAGTAGTTTCCCGCAACTTCGTAGCCCCAGGCCTGAGATGGATTCTTTCCAGTATCCAGACCGACGGGAACGAGGATATACGCGGTGAGAGCCTCGAAGCTGCGATTGCGATCGCGCAGATCGAGGTAGTCGGGATACGAAGTTGACTGTTCTTTATAGCCGCCGCGTTCGATGGTGAAGAGGCTTTGCGCGTTGGGTACATCGAGCGGGCGGAGAATGAGGGCATTCAATACGCCAAACACCACGGCGTTGGCACCGATGGCGAGGGCCAGCGTCAAAACGGCGGCGATGGTGAATCCGGGAGAACGCCGCAGCTGGCGCAGAGCCAGGCGCACGTCGGCCCGGATCGATTCCAGCGTGGGCCACTGCCACACCTCGCGGCTGCGCTCCTCCAGCACGGTGACATTGCCGAATGCGATGCGCGCCTGCCGCTCGGCTTCCTGCCGGCTCAGGCCGTTTCGCATCAACTCCTCCACGCGCTCTTCGATGTGGAGCCGCAATTCTTCGGAGAGATCTTCGAAAACGCGGCGGCGGCGGAAAATATTCGGTATCCAGTTCATGCGAACTTTCTCCTAACTGGCCGGGGACCTACCCGGACTCAGGACCAGCGCAATACCCTCGAACATGCGCTCAAAGCTGGAGATCTGCTGCTCCAGATGGCGAAGGCCGGCTTTGGTGATTTGATAGGTTCGCACGCGGCGATTGGTCGCCGAGAGGCCCCACTCGGCTTTTACGAGCCTGGCCTTCAGCAGCCGCTGCAGGGCCGGGTACAGCGAGCCCTCCTCCACCTGCAGCAGGTGTTTGGATCGCTGCTGGATGTGCTGGACGAGGGCGTATCCATGCGCGGGCTGGCGGCGAAGCGACTCGAGAATCATCATTTCGAGTGCGCCGGGGAAAAGATCGCGAGAAGGGCTGTCGGTCATAGGCGTGTTCGCTACAGACCTAGAGTAAACATGCCTAGAGTGGCATTGTCAAGAAGAGTTTCTATTTAAGATCGGCGGCGCTGCAGTTCTCTGAATAATGCGCCGTAGTCGACGTTATGCCGCTTGTCCATCGGAATCGATCGCAGAACGCGGATTTCATCCAGATGCGCCCAGGGCAGCGCTTTCAGGAGCGAGTTTCGGAACTGTGGGTCGACGCACTCGATAGCGAGTATGCGCCTGCCCTGGAATTCGATCCCTGCTGCGCGGCGGACTCCTGGGGGTTAAGAGCGGTTTGACATA
>Ga0181525_10002443_pt1 | contig 15176 bp, 11 predicted proteins | sample PEATcosm2014_Bin_48_FD_121100 | JGI IMG/M metagenome (GOLD analysis project Ga0181525, IMG submission 121100) | Peatland microbial communities from MTU Mesocosm Facility, Houghton, MI, USA - PEATcosm2014_Bin06_10_metaG | ecosystem: Environmental > Terrestrial > Soil > Wetlands > Peat | place...
ATAACCCCTAAGAATCAGTCGGCCAACGTTGGCCCGGGCAATGTCTGCCCCATTTGCCAGGTCACGGATGTGACGATTCGGTATAGCACTCTGAGCCATCTGGGTGCTGGACTGCAAATTGCCAACGCTTTGTCGGACAATAACGGTGCGGCGCTCGCGGGTGAGCGCTACAGCATCCATGACATCACCATCGATGACATTGATGCCGTGACCTACATCGGCAGCGGACATATCGCCGAAATCATGACCGAGGTGCCCAGTCCATTGCTACAGAATGTTGCCATCAATCACGTGACTGCGTTTAGCCCCTCCGGCGGTCTGTTCGCGGTGGAAGGCACGAACAATCCGAAGATGTCGACCGTCACATTTACCAACAGCATTTTTACCGCCGGAACTTATCCCGTCTGGTCGACCGGTGGCGGAACTTCGAACTGCGCGTATTACGACAAACCCTTAACCACGTTCACCGCTTGCTTCGGCCCCAACGCTTTTGCGAGCAACGCCGTGATTGCAACTCCTTCGAGCTATCCACCCAGCGTATGGCCGTCGGGTAACTTCTTTCCCGCGAGCCCAAGCGCAGTGCAATTCGTCAATTACAACAACGGGGACGGAGGAAACTACCAACTGCTAAGCACCAGCCCGTATCATAACGCCGGCACCGACGGCAAAGACTTGGGCGCCGATGTGAGCACCATCGTGACCGAGACTACGGGGGTCTACTGAACGCGGAGGCTGCTGGAACTCCCAGCCGCAGCTAAGATTCCTAAGCTGGCGACCGTGTATCCGGCGCAAAGGCATCACTATGGGGGGAAGGCTCGCCAGAAATTTCCATTGCCGGCTGCGGCTTCCTCTGGGTGTGCAGCCAAGTCCTGCGCCTGAAGCGAAACGCATTCTTGGTAAAAAGAAACATCAAATATATTTCACTGCGTTCGAAACCGGACAGATTGGCGGGGTTCCACCGATCTGCATATTCTGCCAGAGAGGCTTCGCCCGACAATCGGGCCAGCACACTGAGTTGCAGCCGATTCAGACACTGGTACGCCGGAGGAGACAGGTAGGCCCGGCAACCGTACCAGCTCCACTTTTGCCGATAATCCCACGCAGGTAGAAGATGTTTAAGACCGTCCAGGCCCTCCCGGAACATCTTCCCGACCTTGGCATCTTCAGTCTCAATCCATAGATCATACAGACCTAGCAGCGACGTCATGAAGCCGTCCAAGATCCCAGGCACGGGTCCTCCCGGTACCTCCGTATAGAAGGCGCCTCCGTCAACCGGGCTTCGGACGCCGCCTTGGGCCACTTCCAGATCGAAAATCTTAGCCGAGCGCACGAGGAGTTCCCTCAAGGAACGTTTCTTTGTCACGCGCAAGCCCCGGACCATCGCGCTCATGGCCATTCCTTGAGCGTTAGCCGAGACCCATGGAGCGCGTAAGTGAATTCCACCCTCCGAATAGTCGAAGGGCTGAGGCCACACTACGGCGCCATCGTCGCGCAGCACCGCATTGCTCTCGAGCCAGTCAATCTGGCTCAAAAAGACCTCCAAATGCCGCGAACCCTTGCCGCGCAGATAATGTCCGAGATTCACCAGCGCGTACCAAGCTACGTACGCCGGCCGGTAAGTCGCTCCAGTTAACCTGTACCAAACCTTGGGAACGCCGGCAGCATCCATTCTCATCGCGCCCCAGGTCAAGCGATCGCTGTACAAGTAATAATGGAGCGAGTTAGGAGGGCCGGCCTCGGCATCGACTTCGAGGGGATAATCGAACCTGAAACCGAGAGCCTCCTCCCGTAACGTGCGCATCGCACATCGTAAGGCGCTTGGTTCGGGGCGGCCAGACAAGAAAGAACCTCCTGCTACTCGGGCCAAGGAACGGAAGCATACATCGACCAGTGCTATGATTCAAGGATTATTGTCGAATTACCGATCGGCGCGTCAGCCATCAAATCCGTGCCAGTCGTGCACGCATTCAGGAATAGTTGGAGACAAAAGATGAGGGGGCTCAGCCCGTTAATCTGTGCGGCAGTTTGTGTTCTCCGGCTGTTTCTTTGTGCAGGGGATCTGATCGCTGCCTCCAGTCCAGCAACTGCTGGTCGTTTCGACGGTCCCGCTGAACTGCCGCGGGTCTACCTCAAAACTTCTCTAACCGAAACCCCTGCTCCCGGCCAGGTGCGGCTTGTAAAAAGTGACGATAACCTGCAGGCCGCGCTCGACGATGCCGCGTGCGGCGACACCATTAAACTAGAAGCCGGCGCCACTTTCACAGGACACTTTTTGCTGCCCAAGAAATCCTGCGACGACGCCCACTGGATCATCATCCGCACCAGCGCTCCCGATGATGCCCTCCCGTCCGAGGGTACTCGCCTCACTCCCTGCTACGCTGGAATCGCCTCTCTTCCCGGACGCCCTGATTTTCATTGCGCTTCCACACGGAACGTGATGGCCAGGCTTGTCTTCCCCGGCAAGAGTGGATCCGGTCCCATTTTGTTCGCCGACGGCGCCAACCATTATCGCCTGATCGGCCTTGAAGTCACTCGCGGCTCGCCCGGCGCGGGCATCGTCGCTCTCGCCGGACCCGAGATCGACGCGCAGGCAGATCACATCATCTTCGACCGCGTATGGGTGCACGGCACTGCCCAGGACGAAACCAGGCGCGGACTATACTTAAGCGGCACTACCTACGTTGCGGTCGTGGATTCTTCCTTCAGCGACTTCCACTGTGTAGCACGCTCCGGCAGTTGCACCGATTCGCAAGCCCTCGGAGGCGGCGGGGGCGACTTCCCCGGCGGACCCTACAAGATCGTTAATAATTTCCTGGAAGCCGCCGGCGAAAACATCATCTTCGGCGGTGGACAAGCCTCGGTCACGCCTGCCGATATCGAGATTCGCCACAATTACTTATTCAAGCCTTTCACCTGGATGCGCGGCCAGCCCGGTTTTGTGGGCGGCCTATCGGGTGACCCGTTCATCGTCAAGAACTTGCTGGAATTGAAGAACGCGCAGCGCGTCTTATTTGAAGGCAACATTCTCGAAAACAGCTGGGGCGGATTCAGTCAGACCGGATTTGCCATTGTGCTGACGCCCAAGAATCAAAACAATGGCAACGGACACGATAACCTTTGCCCTCTCTGCCGCGTGACGGATGTGACCATCCGCGATTGTAAGATCGCCCACGTCGGCAGCGGCTTTCAGATTGCCAACGTTCCCGCCGACGGCGGAAAGGTAGCTTCGGCCGGCGAGCGCTACAGCATTCACGACGTCGTCATCGATGACATCGACGGAAAGAAGTACGCTGGCTTCGGAGCCTTCATGATCCTGAGCTCCAACGTACCCACGTTGAAGGATGTGAAGATGGACCACATCACCGCTGTCTCGCCTCGCGTCTTTATAAGCCTGGGCGTCATGGTCGGGAAGATTCAGAATTTCACCTTTACCAACAATCTGGTCGGCGCCAGTGAGAAGCAGATCGGCAGCATCGGTGGCGGCCCGGCCAACTGCGCCTTTCGCCCCGAAATTCGAGGACCCGCCGGCGTGCTGAACGACTGCATTAGCCCGTTCACCTTCACCAATAATGCCATTATTAATGGGTCTGGCAATTGGCCTCCCGGCAACTTCTTCCCCAAGAATGTGGAAGCGGTCGGGTTCAGGGGAGGCGACGGATTCGACGCGTATCGCCTGTGCAGAGTGAAAGATGCTCAGTGCAAGGGTCCCTCAAAATACGCCAATGCCGGAAGCGACCAAAAGGATATCGGGGCGGACATCGACCTGATCGATGCCGCTACCAAGGGTGTGATCTAGTAATGGTTCGGGATTCCTTCCGCTTGAGGGCAAATGCTTAGGCGAAGATGGCGAGAGACCGCGAGCCGCCTGCGAACCATGGATTCCGCCGAGATCGCATCCCGCCTGCGGCAGGAATTTGACAAGCGCGCCGATTTGTTCCGCTCCCAGGTTGGATTCGCATTCCACGAGGAACCCGGCGTCGCTGCCGCCAACGCGAATTTCTTCTTCGATTCTTCCGACATCCCCGCAGTTCTGCAAAACCTGCGCACGCGTCTGCCGGAACAGGCTAAGGCAATCGTTCAGGAGGCCGAAAGAATCTGCGCGCACCAATTTCGCCTTCTTGGATATTCGGGCGTCGATTACGGACCGAACATCGACTGGCACCTCGACGCTGTTCATCAGGTCCGTTCGCCCCGCAAAGCTTTTTTTCGCATCAACTATTTCAATCCCTCTGAAGTCGGAGACGCCAAAATTACATGGGAGTTGAGCCGCCATCAACACCTCGTGGTTCTCGCCAAAGCGTATCGCTTGACCAACGATCCCCGCTTTGCGCAGGAATGCTTCGCTCAATGGTATTCGTGGCAGGAGCAGAACGTTTACCCCATCGGAATCCATTGGAGCTCCAGCCTGGAAGTAGCCTTCCGCAGCCTCTCCTGGCTCTGGGTTTCATTCCTGCTCGCAGGTTGCGATGTCGTGCCGCCGACGTTTCAAGGGGACCTGCTCCGCGCGCTTTCAGTCAATGGCCGTTATATCTTGCGCTTCCTTTCGACTTACACATCTCCCAACACTCATCTTCTCGGCGAGGCCGTCGGACTGTTTTTCCTGGGTACGTTGTGTCCCCAGCTCCCGAGTGCGCGCCGCTGGCAGCAAACTGGCTGGCGCATCATCCTCGAGGAGGCGGTGCGACAAGTCCGTCTTGATGGCTTTCATTTCGAGCAATCTACTTACTACCTCGTCTACGCGCTCGACTTTTTCCTGCATGCCCGCCTGCTCGCGGCCCGCAACCAGATCGTGATTCCGGAGTGGTTTGACCAGATCCTCGTCAAAATGCTCGAAGCTTTGAGTCTCCTGGGACAGTCTGGCTTGCCGCCAAGCTTCGGCGACGACGACGGCGGCAGGGTCTTCGACCCAAGCCGTAATCGGCGCGAATATCTGCTCGATCCGCTCGCGACCGGCGCTGTGGTTTTCGAGCGCAGCGACTTCAAGTCCGCCTGCGGAAGCTTGCGCGAAGAAACTCTATGGCTCATGGGTCCGAACGCGGTCCGCCAGTTCGACGAGATTCCTTTCACCCCTCAGACCGGAAGTTCCGGCGCGCTCAAGAAAAGTGGTCTCTACGTAATGCTGGGTGCAGACACTCCGCCAACGCAACTTGTTATCGACGCCGGACCACAGGGCACGCACAATGCAGGTCACGGGCACGCCGATGCTCTTAGCGTTCATCTTTCGGCGAACGGCCAGGAATTCTTGTGCGATCCCGGCACATTCGAATACTGCGGAGACGGCCGCGGTCGCGCCTGGTTCCGTTCCACTCGCGCTCACAACACACTCGCGGTCGATGGCCGCGATCAGGCAGAACCCATGGGCCCCTTTGCCTGGGCTTCTCTTCCCGACACCAAAGTCGAGCGCTGGATTACCGGCCGCAACTTTGAGGTCTTCAGAGCCAGCCACAACGGTTATGCTCGTCTGGAATCGCCAGTGATCCACGAACGCTGGGTCGTTCACTTCAAAGGATTGGGCTGGCTGATCCGTGATGTCGCTCTCGGCTCCGGAAGCCACAACCTCGACCTGCCTTGGCATCTCGGCCCGAATCTTTCTGTGAATGGAGAAAACATCTCAGGGGAAAAACCTGGAGCAGAAATGCGCTTTCTCGTCGCCGGGCCGCCGGGTTGGTCACAAGAGTTATGCGACGAGTGGTGGTCGCCGGCCTATGGAGTGAAGATCCCGGCAAGAACCATCCATCTCCGCTTCACGGGATCACTTCCCACGGAGTTCGCCACTTTCTTCGAACCAGCGGCCACCAATCAGCCGAACAGGAAAGCATCGTTGCAATTCGAGAGTGCTGCAGAACCTGCAGTCCGCGCCTATAGTTACCTTCGTGATGCAGATGAGTTTTGTGTCCTGTTTACGCCATCCGCGCAGCACTGGTCATGGCTTCAATGGTCCAGTGACGCCGACTTGCTCTGCTATCATTCAAGCGGGGGGCGCTTGAAATCTCTTCTACTCTGCAATGCATCCTTCGTCGATTGGCAGGGCCATCGCCTGTGGTCGAACGCACAACCCGTGCCGTGGCGCGAGCTCGCCAGTAGAGGGGAAGCGCTGGAAGTTATCTCCAACACGCCCGCGGCGGCATCCGTTCCATGCGCTGAGACCGATCCGACCGGCCCGAGCTACTGATATGTGCGGCATCTGCGGCATCTTTCATTTCGGAAGCGGTCAGCGTGCCAATGAGACCACGCTGCTCGAGATGAATCAGCAAATCGTTCATCGGGGTCCCGACGATGCCGGGACTCTGATCTCCGATGGCGCAGGTCTCGCCATGCGTCGCCTCAGCATCATTGATATCAAGACCGGTCACCAGCCTCTTTCGAATGAAGACGGCTCCGTCTGGATCGTGTACAACGGCGAAATCTATAACCACGCCGAACTCCGCGAAAAAATGCTCGCGCGCGGCCACAAGTACCGCACGCACAGCGACACGGAAAGCATTGTGCACCTCTACGAGGAGTACGGGCAGGATTGCTTAAAATACCTGCGCGGCATGTTCGCATTCGTAATCTGGGACAAGGTCCGCCACACCCTCTTCGCCGCCCGCGATCGTCTCGGCATCAAGCCCTTCTACTATCGTCTCCAGGGGAGCACCTTCGTCTTTGGTTCTGAGATCAAGGCGCTGCTGGCTTATCCCGGCGTAAGCGCAGAATTCAACGCCGCCGTTTTGCCCGAGTATCTCGCGTTCGGCTATGTTGCCGGCGAAGAAACTCTCTTCTCAGGAATCCGCAAGCTCCCCGCGGGGCACACTCTTGAACTCAGCGAAAACGGCGGGTTGTCCATTCGCCGCTACTGGGATTTGTCGGTCGCCGAAGATCCCCAACCCCGCGAGCGCAACTATTATGTCCGCCGCTATCGCGAGTTATTAGAAGGTTCGGTCTCCTCGCACCTGATGAGCGACGTGCCGTTGGGCGTTTTTCTGAGCGGGGGACTTGACTCAAGCGCCGTGGCGGCACTAACAGCGAAGAGCCGCCGCGAGCCGATTCAGACATTCGCCGTCGGCTATGCAGAACAAGCTTACAGTGAACTGCCTTACGCCAAAATTGTCGCCGACCACATCGGCTCCCAGCATCATGAGATCCAGGTTACCCGCCAGCAATTCTTCGACACGTTGCCGGAAGTGATCTGGCATGAGGACGAACCGGTCTGCTGGACCTCCAGCGTCGCGCTGTACCACCTTGCCAAGTTCACTCGCGAACACGTTACGGTTGTGCTGACTGGAGAAGGCAGCGACGAAACCCTCGCCGGCTATACGCGCTATGCGTGGACAGTTTGGAACGCGCGCATGGACTCGGTCTATCGCCGGGTCACACCGTCCGTTTTGCGGGCCTTCGTTCGTGAACAAATTCAGTCTGCGAAGCTGGGCGCCACACTGCGCCGAAAACTCGAGCACACCTGCCTCGGCCGCGACGGCGGCTCGTGGCCGTCTTTCTATTTCGATAACTTCTACTCCGCATTCTCTGCGGCTGAGCAGACGCAACTACTCACTCCCGAACTCCAACACTATGCCGACTCCACCTATGCGGGTTCCATGGCTTTCTGGGAGCGCTCCTCCGGAACCATTCTGAAGCGCCTTCTTTACACCGACATAAACACCTATCTCGTGGAGTTGCTCATGAAGCAGGACCAGATGAGCATGGCGGCATCGATCGAGAGCCGCGTGCCGTTTCTCGACCATCCGCTCGTCGAATTCGCGGCGAGCATTCCCACTTCGTTCGCGTTGAAAGGCTTGGAAGGGAAAAATATTCTAAAGTCTGCAGTGGAGGATCTTCTGCCGCATTCCATCATCTACCGCAAGAAAATGGGCTTTCCGACACCCTGGTCGCAGTGGCTCGCGGGAGAACAACTGCAGGAGTTGGAAAATTTGTTGCTGGAACCACGTAGCACACGGCGCAATCTCTTTCAGCCGGAAGCGGTACGCAGAATCTTTGCCGAACATCGCAGCCGCACCCGCGATAACTCGAATCGCATCTGGAGACTCCTCAATCTTGAGCTGTGGTTCCGCGTCTTTGTGGATCGAGATTCTTCTTTGCTGAGAAATTCCGGCGATCCGTCGACGATTGCTTCCAGTCTCTCCGCAGTCCGTACTTCTTAGCAGGAATGGCAACGGAATTGGCTGTTTGACGAGCTATGCGGAAGCGTATCCGAGTCAATTTGCTGCACGCGCTAAAAGCAGCCGGCGTCTTTGACCGGGTGCGCGACAGCCGCTGGCGCCAGCGCAGGCTTCTCATCCTTTGCTATCACAGTCTTGCTCTGGACGATGAGAACCTCTGGCGTCCCGCGCTGTTTCTTGCTCCCAGCCGGGTGCGAGAACGATTCGAGATGCTGAAGCAGGGCGGCTATCACGTCTTGCCCTTAGCAGAAGCGCTGGAACGGTTGCGCAAGAACGACCTTCCCCCGCGCAGCGTTGTGTTGACCTTCGACGACGGCACCTACGACTTTTACAAACTCACTTATCCACTGTTGCACGAGTATGGATTCCCGGCCACGGTCTATCAGACAACCCACTACTGCTCTCGCCGAATGCCGGTTTATTCTTTGATTTGTTCTTACATGCTGTGGAAGAAGCGCGAGGCTACTCTGAGTGCGGCACCCTCCATTGGCATTGCGCAGGACATGCGCTTGAACACGCCGGAAGATCGGCAGGCCGCGCTCAGCCAAATCGTAGCCTTCGCGGATCGAGAGCAACTCTCCACGGAACAAAAGAATTCACTGGCCGCCGAGTTGGCTCGGCGGCTTAACGTCGATTACGGCGAACTGCTGCGCCGCCGCATCCTGCAGCTAATGGCTCCGGAGGAGATTGCAGAACTCGCCGCAGCCGGAATCGACTTCGAACTTCACACGCACCGCCACCGGACGCCGCGGGATCGTGATCTTTTTGAAAAAGAGATTCGGGATAACCGGGAAGCGCTCGAAGCCATCACAAAAATGCGCACAAGGCATTTCTGTTATCCCAGCGGTGATTATGATTTGATGTTCCTTCCGTGGCTCGCCGCTCTCGGAGTTATCTCTGCCACGACCTGCGATCCCGCACTGGTGTCCACGCGGAGTAACCCTCTGCTGCTTCCGCGCTTCATCGACGCCACCGCGCAAACCCCACTGGAATTCGAAAGCTGGCTGACAGGTGTCGGAGCACTGCTGGCGGCGGGCGCGAACACAGCGCGTCTGCGCAACCCCTCATAACCACGAGGATTCATAACCAAGAAAGATCGTCGCTGATAAGTATCTTACCGAGAGGCGTGTTCTGCTTCAGCCAGAGCTTCGAGCTGTAAAACGTTTCATACGCAGTTCGCATGCCCGTTCCTCCCGATGTGATTTTTTTCGTTCCCAACTCATATCCCAGGTTCTCCAGCGTGCGCCCGACCATGCTCTCGAACACCGCGAGTTGCTCGGCGGCAAAATGATTCCGCCATCGCCCCACAGGGTTGAACTCCTTCGCGCTGGACTCCGTTTGAAACGACGTATTCGGATCACTTACCGACCCGATGCCCACCTTGAGAATCCTGTCGTAATCCAGGTCATGCTCGATGAACTGACCGAGCTTCTCCAAGGTCGAACGCGGATTCTGGATCAAATCCTCAAAATGAATCTCCGTGTAGCCGGGCCCTAGGATCCGCCCGTTCTCTCTGCCCTTATTGACCATCCACTGCCAGTAGAGCCCGGCAACCAGCAGGTTCTTGCGCCGGTCCCAGGGAAAAGGGCGGATCCAGCCTTGCTTTTCGAGCGAGAGCGCCACGTCCCGGCCATCGCGCAGAATGTGCACCACCAGCGCTTCCGGGATCTCGCGCTTGATTGCATCGAGATAAAACAGGTGATCCGGCGTGCAGTCCGCCCAGCGTGTCACGCCCTGTTTGTGCGCGATTTCCTCCATCACAATCCGAAGGAAGTCCCCGCTGCTCCGGCATTCGCACAGAATCTTTTCCTCGATCTCCTGCGCATCCAGTCCGGAGCACGTGAACAGCGTGCTCCCGAGCCACACTTTCATCAGTGCCTGGCGGTTGCGCCTTACGCTCAAATCGCCGAAGCGCGGCAGCAGCAGGTTGTACACATTTGATTCGGTGCGATAAACAGCGAAATCCCCCGCCGAGAGGAGCATATGGTAGAGCAGCGTCGTCCCCGAGCGCGGAGATCCCAGCACAAACACCGGCCGCCTGCCTTTTCGCGACGGAGAAGAATTCATCACCTCACGGCTCCCCGTTCATTCATGGATGCGCGACTCGTATGCCTTTCTCCTCGAGCAGCGACAGATACAGCTCTTCGTACCGCTGGGAAATTACATCGATGTGAAAAGAGGATCGTGCAAACTCCCGGCCGCGCTGCGAGAAATGTTGCCGCAGGCTGGGGTCGCGCGCCAGTCGCAGCAACGCGTCCACCAGCCGGGGTTGATCCCCCGGCGGGACGAGGCTCCCCGTTTCTCCATCCCTCGCTAGTTCCGGGTTCCCGCCGACATCGGTTGCAACCACCGGCACGCCTGCCGCCATCGACTCCAGGATCACATTAGACAAACTCTCGGACGAGGAAATCAAAACGCTCACATCCATGCTGGAAAGAATAGCGGGGATATCGTGGCGCTCACCAGCAAAGTTGACCTTCCCTGCAATCCCCAATTCAACCGCCATCGACTCGAGTCCCGGCCGCAGCGGACCATCGCCCACAAGCAGGAACTCCACCTCTGGCAACTCTCTCGCCATCTGGGCGGCCGCAAGCAGGAACGCGGCATGGTTCTTCACCGGATCGTTCATGCGCGCAATCATCCCCACGCGCACTATTCCCGGCGTACGCGGCAGCGCCGGGGCGCACGGCTCGAAGAGCCGCTCCGGCAGCCCATTGAGAATAATTTCCAGCTTGCGCTCGGGCACTCCGGCTTGGCGCAAACGCTCGGCCGCCGCGCGCGAGTTGCATAAAACCCGGTCGCACAGCCGGAAGGCCATGAGCTGAGCCCAGAATTGCGCCCGCGTCAGCAGGTCACCCAATTGCCTGTGACTTCCCAGCACGACCGGCACTCCAGCCCATCGCGCCGCCGGCACCATCATCAGGTTGGTGTAAAAATCAAAGGCGTGAGCGACCGCCGAGTGGTTCCCTCGCATGTAGCGCGCGATTGCCAGTCGTGCGAGAAGAGACTGCACCCGGAACAGGCTCCCCCCCGGCGGAAACTCGGGAATCTCACCCAGCCGCGGAGCCAGCCCTCCAATCCGCCGCAAACACGCTGGCTGTATGTCGAACTTTCCGTTCTTCAGCGTCTCGACTAAAGCGACGAACTGCTGTTCACTTCCGCCCACCTCCAGCGAGTTCGTCATCATGCAGACGCGCGGCCGAGCGGGATTCACCGCGTACTCTGTCTTTGGATTGATGTGATCCGGCGCAAGTTCCGGCAACTAGAGATCTCCCAGGCGGGTCATGGCCACGTGAACCGTGAGCTTCGATCTTTCACCGCAATCGAATTGATAGAATACAGGAGAGCCGGGGGCCGTCATAGAGTACGCGGCGCCGTCGCGGTAAGGTAATGCCCGATCAACTCGATCCGGTTTCTTCTCGGTGAATTCCCGTTGCCGATGCTCGTACACATTGAGAAGTGGCGCTAGCCCATGAAGATTCTGGTTCTCGACGGCGATCAGAACCAGGCGGTTGCCTGTGTGCGGTCGCTTGCGCGGCACGGCCATGCCGTCTGGGCAGGAGAATCGCATTCCTGGTGCAAGGCCGGCTGGTCGCGCTTCTGCTCCGGAACATTCCGGTATGCGTCTCCACAGTCGCAGCCGGAGCGGTTCCTTAGCGATCTGATCGCCGAGTCGCAAAAAGAACCTGGGACGCTCGTTCTTCCCATGACAGAGGCCACTACGCTCATCATCTCGGCGCAGCGCGAACGCCTGTTCGCTGTCGGTGCACGGCTTATTCTTCCGGCACACGCTGACCTTCTTCGTGCTGTCGACAAAAGTCAGACGACGGAGCTGGCTAAGTCTCTCGGCATGGTGGTTCCCAAAACTTTGACGCTCGCCTGCGCCGATGCAATTCCGGCCGCCGTTAAGGATGTTCGCTTCCCCGTTGTGCTCAAGCCGCGCGTGTCGGCGGAATCTGCGACACACGGCGGGATGCGCGCCACGGGCCGCCCGCGCTACGCGCGTGATGTTGCTGAGATGCGCGGGGCCTTGTCGGCAATGTGCCAGAACTGCTCATCCGTCCTGGCGCAAGAGTTCGTCGAGGGAACCGGTACGGGATTCTTTGCGCTCATGAATCGCGGAGAACCGCGCGCCGAGTTCGCTCATCGGCGCATCCGCGATGTCCACCCCACCGGTTCCGGCAGCGCCTTGCGCAAGAGCATTCCTGTCGACCCGAAAATCCGTGAGTTCAGCCTTGCTATGCTTCGCGCCTTGAACTGGCACGGCGTCGCCATGATCGAATTTCGTCTTCGCAACGATGGCGTCCCCGTCTTCCTGGAAGTCAACGGACGCTTCTGGAATTCGCTGCCCCTGGCATGCTTCGCGGGAGCAGACTTTCCCGCGTTGCTTGCCCATCTGGCCGAATTCGGCGACGTCGAGCCCCCACCAGCCTACAAAATTGGAGTTCGTTGCCGCTGGTTGGTCGGAGATTTCCGCCATTTGGTCGAGGTCTGGAAGGGCCGCCCGACCGGCTATCCGGGAGTCTTCCCCGGCCGCTGGAGCACGCTGCTTGCGGAACTCACGCCTCGGCCCGGCACCTTCCATGATAATTTCATGTGGGACGATCCTCTTCCGGAGTTGGGCGACTGGCTTCACTTCGCCCGCCAAGTCGCGGAGCGCGGCGTCCACCGAAAGCCTGACTCATGCTGAAAGCTGCCCTCCATGCCCACAGCACGTACTCCGATGGCGAATTCACCTTGTCCGAAATTAAGAAGACATTCTCCGACCAAGCATGTTCCGTTGTCTGCATGACGGATCATGCCGAAAGCTTCGATGAGGCCAAACTCGCCGACTACATCCGCGAGTGCGCCGCTCTCTCGGACGAACAGTTTACTTTCATCTGCGGTCTCGAATATGAGTGCGAACAGCGCATGCACATTCTGGGTTATGGCGCCACGGAGCTAGCGCACACAACAGATCCGCAAGGCATAATCCGGCATATCGAAGAGCATGGCGGCCTCGCCGTAATCGCCCATCCCAAAGACACCATGTTTCCTTGGATCGAAAGCTTCGAGGTACTTCCGTTGGGAATCGAGACTTGGAACTCCAAATATGACGGCCGCTACGCCCCTCGTCCCGCCACCTTCGATTTGCTGCTGCGCCTCCGCCATCGCCGCCCAAACATGAGGGCTTTCTACGGTCAGGATCTACACTGGAAAAAACAATTCCGCGGACTCTTCACCCAACTCGACTGCGATTCACGCACTCGCGAAGCCGTTCTCGGCGCTCTGTCTGCCGGCGCATACACCGGCCTGAAGGACGATCTTCGCTTGCCCTCGTCCGGCGAACTCTCTCCCGAACTCGCCGCCCGTTTCGCCGCGCAGCACGCAAAATCTGACCGAATGCGCAACTTCCTCAAAGCTGGCAAGAAAGCTATCGACGGCCTCGGTATCACAGTGCCTGCTTCCATCAAGGCTCAGCTACGGCGTATCTTCTGAGATTGCTATGCGCCCCGGCGAGACTCTTTATCTCATGTATCACGAGCTTGAGGCCCCGGGCCGGCCGCTCTGCCAGGCCGAGCCCGGCTATGTTCGCTACGTGCTCAGCCAGGAAAACTTCCGCGAGCAGCTGGATTGGTTGCGGAGAGAAGAAATCCGCGGGATTTCCGTCTCGCAGGCTCTGACAGAAAGCGTTGCGCGAGGAATCGTAATCACATTCGATGATGGCTGCGAAAGTGACCTGAGTATAGCGCTGCCGCTTCTCAAGAAAAACGGCTTCGGCGCCACCTTCTACATCACACTGGAATTTCTGGGTCGCCCCGGTTACCTTCAGCCGCCCCAAGTGCGGGAAATCGCAGATGCGGGATTTGACGTTGGTTGCCACTCGATGACGCACGCATACCTGGACGATCTTGACCAAGCCGGTTTGCACCGCGAGATTGGCGATGCCAAGACGCAGCTTGAGCAGATTCTCGGCCGCCCCGTCGAACACTTTTCCTGTCCCGGCGGCCGCTGGAGCCCACAGGTCGCCCGCGTCGCCACGCAAGCGGGCTATCGCAGTGTTGCCACGAGTCGCATCGGCATCAACCGGCGCGATTCCGATCCATTTCACCTTTCCCGCGTTGCGGTGATGCGAGGTACCGAGCTGGCGGAATTTCAATCCCTATGCCGAGGCAGGAATCTTCGCGGACTACAGTTGCGCGACTTCATCCGGGCAACATCCCGCCGCGTCCTCGGCAACTCGCTGTACGACCGTCTGCGCCAAATTGCCCTGGGAAAAAATCCATCCCAGAAGGATTGAAGAAGAATTCAGCACTCGAATTTCGGCAGACTCAGGAGCGGACCGCGGCGGCCGGCTGCCGCGCCGGATCCACTGCAATAGTTGTGTCGTCGATATCCGGTCCCGACATCGGGCCCTGGTAGGCTCTGGCCAGCCCCGAGTTCTTGAACCAAAACTTTGCGTCCATATACGCGCGATAGAGCGTGCGAAGTCGGAGCGCCTTGATTCGATTGATGCCTGCGCCATCAGCGCCCAATGGGTAACCCAGTTCGTTCAGCGTCGGCCCCACCAGCGCCTCGAACAGCGCCAGCTTCTCGGTCGGAATCTTTTTCTTCCATCGCCCCACTGGGCTTCCGCCATCGCCCTTGAACGACGTGTTCGGTTCTCGAACCGAACCAATTCCTACGCGCAGGATGTGCTCATAGTCAAGATCGTGCTGAATGAACTTTCCGATTGCTGCCAGCGTCCCCTGGGCATCCGCCTGTAAATCTTCGAATCGAACTTCCAGGTAGTCCTCGCCTAAACGGCGACCCAGCTTGCGGCCTTTCGTCACGGCCCACTCCCAGAAGATGCCTGACATCGCCAGTCTTTCTCTGCGGTCCCAAGGGAACGGTCTAAGCCAGGGTTGTGGCCGGGCGTCCAGCGAGAGCGCGACGTCCCGCCCATCGCGGATCATGTGGATGAACAGAGCATCCGGCAGGGATTTCTTGATGGTGAGCGCATACTGCAGCTCTTCCGGAGAATTGTCGGCCCAGCGTCCA
>Ga0181525_10002444_pt1 | contig 15172 bp, 9 predicted proteins | sample PEATcosm2014_Bin_48_FD_121100 | JGI IMG/M metagenome (GOLD analysis project Ga0181525, IMG submission 121100) | Peatland microbial communities from MTU Mesocosm Facility, Houghton, MI, USA - PEATcosm2014_Bin06_10_metaG | ecosystem: Environmental > Terrestrial > Soil > Wetlands > Peat | place...
CAGATCACGATTCCGCTCGAGCGCGAGATCAACGGAACGCCCGGCATACTTTTGATGCGGTCGTCGAGCACGTTCGGCCTCTCCCTGATCACGGTGCTGTTCCGCGACGGCTATGAGGATTACTGGGCCCGCCAGCGCCTGCTGGAGCGCGTGAACCAGACGGTGCTGCCGCCGGGCGCTGCGCCGTCGCTCGATCCCGTTTCGGGTCCGGGCGGCGAAATCTATCGCTACACGCTCGAATCGGACTCGAAAAACCTCCAGCAGCTTTCCGAGCTTCAAAAGTGGACGATCATCCCGGCGCTCAAATCCGTCCAGGGCATTGTCGACGTGGCAAACTTCGGCGGCATCACGACCGAGTACCAGCTCGATCTCGACCCGAAGCAGCTGCAGCATTACGGCCTCGGCATTACCGACGTCATCAATGCCATCAACAACAACAACACCAATGCCGCCGGCGGCCGCGTGACGCGCGGCGATCAAAGCTATGTCATCCGCGGCGTCGGCCTTGTGCGTTCGCTGAACGACATCGGATCGATCGTCGTCAAAGCGACCAACGGAACGCCGGTGCTGGTGCGCGATCTCGGCCGGACGGTGCTCAGTCACCAGGAACGCGAAGGCCTACTCGGCAAGGACAACAATCCCGACACGATCGAAGGCATCGTGTTGATGCTGAAATACCAGAACCCTTCGCAGACGCTCCGCGGCGTTCACGCCAAGGTGGCGGAACTCAACCGGCAAATGGCGAAGTCGGACGTCCGCATCGTTCCCTATATCGACCGCGACGATCTCGTCCGCGCCACGATCAACAAGGTCGGCCGCACGATCGCCGAAGGCGTCACGCTCGTCTTCGTCATCCTTTTCCTGTTTCTCGGCAATGTGCGCAGCGCGCTCGTGGCCGGCGTCGCCATTCCCATGGCGCTGGTGTCGGTGTTCTCGCTCCTCAATCTGACCGGCGTGTCGGCCAATCTCCTGTCGCTCGGTGCGATCGATTTCGGAATCCTGGTCGACGGCGCGATCGTGGTGACCGAAGCGATATTGCGCCGTCGCGAGGCGCTGCCCGATGAGGAGTTGAGCGAAAGCGAAGTGCGGGCGGCAGCACTCCAGGTGACGCGGCCGATATTCTTCGCGAGCCTGATTATCATCACGGCCTATCTGCCGCTTTTTTCCTTCGAGCGGGCGGAAGCGAAGCTCTTTACGCCGATGGCCTATACGATGGCTTATGCGCTGTTCGGCGCGCTTCTGACCGCGCTCGCCTTGGTGCCGGGGCTTGCCTATTTCGCGTTCCGCAATCCCGGCAAGGTCTATCACAATTGGTGGCTCGAGCGCCTGACGGACGAATATGAGCGCTTGCTCGGCCGCTGCATCGAGGATCCGCGCATCATCTATGGTGTCGTCGTGTTTGCGCTTCTCGCCGTCGTCGGCCTCGGCGCAACCGTGGGGCGCGACTTCCTGCCGGATCTCGACGAAGGCGCGTTGTGGATGCAGGTGCAGCTGCCGACCGGAATATCGCTCAACAAGGCGAGCGACATGGCGAGCGAGCTGAGGCGGAAGATCCTCAAATATCCGGAAGTCTCCTATGTCGTCACGCAGACGGGGCGCAACGACGACGGAACGGACTCCTGGACGATGTCGCATATCGAAGCGCCGGTGGGACTGAAACCCTATGACACCTGGCCCGGCGGCGAATCCAAAAAGGCGTTCGTCGACCGGCTCGCCTCCGACCTCAACAGGGAATTGCCGGGCTATTCGATCGGCATCAGCCAGCCCATCATCGACGGTGTCAACGACCTGATCGGCGGCGCGCACAGTCCGCTGGTCATCAAGATCTACGGCGACGACCTCAACGAGCTGCGCAACATCGGCAACCAGATCGTCGACGTCCTCTACACCGTGAAGGGCACGTCGAGCGCGTCGATCTTCCAGGAACCGCCCATTCCACAGATCAACATCGCGATCGACCGCGCCAAGGCGGCGCGCTATGGCGTGAACATGACCGATCTGCAGAACGTCATCCAGACAGGCGTCGGCCAGGCGCCGGTCTCGACGGTCTATGTCGGCGAGAGGACCTATCCGCTGACGGTCCGCTACACGGTCGAGACCCGCGATACGCCGGAAGATCTCGGCAATCTTTTCGTCACCACATCCACGGGCGCGCAAATTCCGCTGGCGCAGCTTGCCGACATTCGCGTCCAGTCCGGCGAAAGCACGATCACGCGGGAAAACGGGCAGCGCAATCTCACCATCCGCATCGACGACCGCGACCGCGATCTCACCTCCTATCTCGAGGATGCCCAAAGGAAGATCGATTCACGGGTTCATTTCGACCGCGACCGGATCAAGCTCGAATGGGCCGGCCAGTTCGAAAATCAGCGCCGGGCGGAAGCACGGCTTCTGGTCATCCTCGCGATCGTGATGGGGATGATGCTGATCTTCCTCACGGTCGGCACGAATTCGCTGCGCCAGGCGCTGCTGATCCTGGGCGTCGTGCCGCTGGCGACGCTCGGCGGCCTCGTCTCGCTCCACCTGACAGGACAGAATCTCAACGTCGCGAGCGGCGTCGGATTCATCGCGCTGTTCGGCGTGGCCGTGCAAAACGGCATCATCATGGTCTCCAATCTCAACCGCATGCGCAAATCCGGCCTCGAACTCCATGAGGCGATCATGAAAGGCGCGACCGAACGTCTGCGGCCCGTTCTGATGACCGCGACCGTGGCGACCTTGGGCATGCTGCCGGCCGCGATCCACACGGGCGTCGGCAGCGACGTGCAGCGCGGCATCGCCACGGTCGTCGTGGGCGGCCTCGCCATCTCCACGATTCTCACGCTTTTCGTGCTGCCTTCGATGTATCATGTCATCGAACATTGGGCCGAGACGCGGGAAGGCGGCGCCAGATGGGGATGACACGCTCAGTCGCGCTTGCGGTCGCCGCCTCGTGCCTCGCAGCCTGCGCCGTGGGACCGGATTTCGAAAAGCCCGCCCCTCCGGCCGCTAAAGACTATGGCCACGCACCCATGGCGGGCGAAGTGGCCGGCGCTACGGGCGGCGGCGCGACCCAACGCTTCGTCGCCGGCATGGATATCCCCGACCAATGGTGGACGCTGTTTCATTCGCCGAAGCTTTCCAAGCTCGTCGGCGAATCCCTCAAGGCCAACCCCGATGTTGCAGCGGCACAAGCCGCGCTCCGGCAGTCGCACGAACTCTATTCGGCGCAATGGACGAGTTTCTTTCCCACCGTCCAGGGAAACTTCGGCGCCACGCGACAGAAATTTGCGAACAATACGCTCACCGCGCCGACCAACTCTCCCAATCCGACCTTCAATCTTTATACGGCGCAGCTTTCGCTCAGCTACGCGCCCGATGTCTTCGGCGCGAACCGGCGTGCCGTGGAGTCGGCGGAAGCCCAGGAGGAAAATAGCCGCTTCCAGCTCGAAGCGACCTATCTCACGCTCAGCAGCAACGTCGTGGTGACGGCCATTCAGGAAGCCTCGCTGCGCGGACAAATCGCGGCCACGGAACGGTTGCTCGTGCTCCAGCATCAGCTGACGGAAATCGTGCGCCGTCAGCGCGCAATCGGTGCAGCAAGCGCGCTCGATCTTCTTTCCCAGGAGGCGGCTGAAGCGCAGACGGCGCAGACGCTGCCGCCTCTGCAAAAGCAATTGGGACTGGCGCGAGATGCGCTGACCGCACTCCTCGGACGCCTGCCGTCGGAAGAGCCGAACGAAACGTTCAATCTCGACGATCTCACCCTGCCCGCGGATCTCCCTGTCAGCCTCCCCTCGAAACTCGTGGAGCAGCGCCCCGACGTCCGTCAGGCCGAGGCCAATCTTCACGCGGCGACGGCGGAGGTCGGCGTCGCAGTCGCAGCCATGCTGCCGCAGTTCGCGATCGATGCGGGCACGGGCTCGAACGCGCTGCAAATCGGGCAATTGTTCACGCCTGGAAACGGATTTTGGGCGGAGGGGGCTTCGCTTACGCAAACGCTCTTTGATGTCGGCGCGCTCCTTCATCGCCGCCGCGCGGCGGACGCGGCCATGGACCAGGCCGCCGCGCAATATCGCAGCGCCGTCATTCTTGCTTTCCAGAATGTGGCCGATACGCTCAGAGCGCTGAAAGCCGACGCCGACGCTGAAAAGGCGAGCGCCATTGCCGATCGCGCGGCGGGCCTCGCGTTCGAACTTGCCCAGCGGCAGTTGAAATTCGGGGCTATCAGCCAGACGGCGCTGATGAACGCGGAACAGACCTACCGGCAGGCCGAAATTCAGTTGGTGTTGGCCCGCGCCAACCGCTACTCCGATACGGCGGCGTTGTTCCAGGCGCTGGGTGGCGGCTGGTGGAACCGCAAGGAGGAAGAGCATCGCGATGGGTAATCTCGTCTTGCGCGAGGATAGGGGTGGCGCCGCGATCCTGACGCTCAATCGCCCGGAGAAGCTCAATGCACTCAACAAGGACATGTTCGAGGAGCTGGAGGATCACGCCAACAAGCTCGCGCGGGAAACGCGGACGGTCGGTCTCGTGATCGTGCGCGGCGCAGGCGGGCATTTCTCGTCCGGGTACGACATGGAAGAGGTCCGCGAACTCGTCGCGGCGCGCGCCAAGCCGCATTTCCACTCCGAAGTCATCGACAAGATCGCGAACCTTCCCCAGCCCGTCATTTCGGCCGTCGAAGGTCACTGCTCGACCGGCGCGCTCGAGCTTGCGCTGGCTGCCGACCTGATCGTCTCGACCAAAAGCGCGCAATTCTCCGACGTCTATGCGCGATGGGGCTTGACGCCGATCTGGGGATTGAGCCTGCGCCTGCCCCACCGCATCGGAACCGCGCAGGCGGCCGAGATGATGTTCAGCTGCCGCACTTATGACGGCGTCGAAGCGCATGCGATGCATCTGGTCAATTTCTGCTACGCCGACGACCGCTTCGAGACCGAACTTGCCGCATTGTCGCGGGATATCCTCGCGAATTCCTGGTTCTCCAATCAGGTGAACAAGCGCGTGCTGCTGGCGAGCGACGGGCTGTCTCTCAGCGATGCGCATTCGCTCGAGCTGTTCAAAAACGAAGGCCTGGCGCCCGACGCGGAACAGCGCGTGGCAAGCTTCATCGACAAGCGCCGGCGGTAACGCCGCCAACACCGCGACGACGCCTTCGGCAATGGACTTTAGTCAAGCTGAGTGATTGTCTCACGGCGGCTTTGAGACGTTGCGAGGAGCCAATGCAAAATCATCAGAGACTCTGGATCTTGGCGGTGTCGTTTTTTTCTATTGCGTGGCTTGTCGGCGTAATCTTGTTCGCATTGAAGGATGATCAGGCCGGCCTTCCAAACGACGCGCAAGCTCTGCACCGCTGCCAAATTGCTACTTTGCAACACCCGCCACCGGCACACGATCTCAGGCCGACGTGCCTCGAACGATATGTCGTAGCATCGTATATCGAGCGAAGGGTGTATGCGTGGAAACGACAGGCCGAGATTATCTGGTATGGACTTGCGCCGCTGGGCCTGGTTTGGCTTTTGTACATCGGGGCATGGGAATCTTATCGCGTGGCACTCAAATTGCGGCGCTAGAACGAACTACGCTTCGGCGACTTCGCGCCGCTGGTCGGCAATTCAGAGCCAAGATCACGTTCAATGAGAAATGGCGCACCTCTGCCGCGCATGACCAGTCCACTTGACATAATGTCCGCTTCATTTTACATATAGTCCAACAAACCTGATACGGAGGTTGGGCAATGTCCTTTCGCGAGAAGATCAACTGGATTTCCCTGCTGGCGATGGCCGGGGTGTATGGCTGGTATTTCTGGACCGTGATGCCGCTTCTCGCCGCCGGTCACGGCAATGCGCTGCGCGTCGCGTATCTTCTGGGTTCGACGGTCGCGATCCTCCAGATCGTCCCTATCATCGTCGTCGCAATCGGCGCCCCTCGCGACGCGCAAGCGCCGGAAGACGAGCGTGAGAAGCTGTTCTCGCTGAAGGGAACAAGGTCCGCATACTTCGTGCTCGTGGCGGGCGCGCTCTTCACCAGCACGGCGGGCATCTTCTTCGGCGCCAGCGCCGGCATGCTCGCCAACTACATCCTGCTGTCGGTTGTCGCCTCGAACATCATCAAATATGCGACCCAGATCGCCTATTTCCGGATGACGGGATGATTGCGAACACCATCCGCCGGCTGCGGTTCGACCGGGGTGAGATGACCCAGGCCGAACTCGCGACGAAAGTCGGCGTCACGCGACAAACCATCAACGCCATCGAGCAGAACAAATATTCGCCGACGCTCGAAACGGCGTTCAAGATCGCAGTGGCGCTCGGCGTGGAGATCGGAGAAGTGTTCAAGTACGTCTAGCATCGTCATGGCCGGGCTTGACCCGGCCACCCATCAAATCAAAAGAGTTATTCGCGCGCCGACGCGCGCGTGATGGGTGGCTGCCTCAGGGGCAGCCATGACAAGGAGAGGCTAAACGCTCTCTTCGGTCTTCGGCTTTTTCGGCGGCGGCAGCGCTTTGGGACGATCGTCGTCGGTGATGAATTCGAAGGCGAGCGCGTCTTTGTCCCGGTCGAGAAGAACGCGCACGGTGCCGCCGTGTTTCAGCTTGCCGAAGAGGATTTCATCGGCGAGCGGCTTCTTGATGTGATCCTGGATCACACGCGCAAGCGGCCTTGCGCCGAACTGGTCGTCATAGCCCTTCTGGCCGAGCCAGCGCGTGGCTTCGGGCGTCAGATCGAACGTCACGTCGCGGTCGGTCAGCTGCGCTTCCAGTTCGAGCACGAATTTCTCGACGACGCGGTCGATCGTGTCGCGGCCGAGCGGTGCAAACGCGATGGTGGCATCGAGGCGATTGCGGAATTCCGGCGTGAACAGCTTCTTGATCGCTTCCTCGTCCTCGCCTTCCCGCTTGCCGCGGCCGAAGCCGATCGATTCCCTGGCGGCATCCGATGCGCCGGCATTGGTGGTCATGATGAGAACGACGTTGCGGAAATCGATCTTCTTGCCGTTGTGATCGGTCAGCTTGCCGTGATCCATCACCTGCAAAAGGATATTGAACAGATCGGGGTGCGCCTTCTCGATTTCGTCGAGCAGCAACACGCAATGCGGATGCTGGTCGATGCCGTCGGTCAGAAGACCGCCCTGGTCGAAGCCGACATAGCCGGGCGGCGCGCCGATCAGGCGCGATACCGTGTGGCGCTCCATGTACTCCGACATGTCGAAGCGCAGGAGCTCGACGCCCAGCACGTTCGCGAGCTGCTTGGCCACTTCCGTCTTGCCGACGCCGGTGGGCCCCGAGAAGAGATAGCAGCCGATGGGTTTTTCTGGTTGGCGCAATCCGGCGCGCGCCAGCTTGATCGCCGATGTCAACGCATGAATCGCGGCGTCCTGTCCGAACACGACGCGCTTCAAATCATCTTCAAGCGTGCGCAATGCTTCTGCGTCGGTCTTGGACACGGATTTTGGTGGAATGCGCGCCATCTTGGCGACGACCTCTTCCACCTCTTTGACGCCGATAACCTTCTTGCGCCGCGATTCCGGCAACAACATCTGCGACGCACCCGTCTCGTCGATCACGTCGATCGCCTTGTCGGGGAGCTTGCGGTCGTTGATATATTTCGCGGCGAGTTCGACAGCCGCCTTGATGGCATCCGCCGTGTAGCGAACCTTGTGGTATTCCTCGTAATAGGGCTTCAGCCCCTTCATGATCTTGATCGTGTCGGGCACCGAAGGCTCGGCCACGTCGATCTTCTGGAAGCGGCGGACGAGCGCGCGATCCTTCTCGAAGTACTGGCGGTATTCCTTATAGGTCGTCGAACCGACGCAGCGCAGAAGCCCCGCCTGCAGGGCAGGCTTCAGAAGATTGGACGCATCCATCGCGCCGCCGCTCGTCGCACCCGCGCCGATCACCGTGTGGATCTCGTCGATAAAGAGAATGGCGCCCTTGATCGCCTCGAGTTCCTTCACGACCGATTTGAGGCGCTCCTCGAAATCGCCGCGATAGCGTGTGCCGGCGATGAGCGCCCCCATGTCGAGCGCATAAATGGTGCTCTCCTTGAGGACTTCGGGCACGTCGCCTTTGACGATCTTGCGCGCGAGCCCTTCGGCGATCGCCGTTTTGCCGACGCCCGGATCGCCCACGAAGAGCGGATTGTTCTTCTGGCGGCGGCAGAGGATCTGGATCGTGCGCTCGACTTCGGCATCGCGGCCGATGAGCGGATCGATGCGGCCCGATTTCGCTTTCTCGTTCAGATTGACGCAATAGGCTTCGAGCGCTTCGGTCCCATGTTTCGCGGTCTTCTCGTTTTCTTCTTCGTCTTCCGCGCCGCGCACGGGCTTTTGCTGCGTCATGCCGGGGCGCTTGGCGATGCCGTGGCTGATATAGCTCACCGCGTCGAGCCGCGTCATGTTCTGCTCCTGCAGAAAATAGACGGCGTGGCTCTCCCGCTCGGTGAAAAGGGCCACCAGCACATTGGCGCCCGTCACTTCGTCACGGCCGGAATTCTGAACGTGGAGAACGGCGCGCTGCACGACGCGCTGGAAGCCCGTCGTCGGCTTCGCGTCTTCACCATCCTCGATGACGAGGGTCATCAGCTCTTCGTCGACATATTTCCGCAAAGCGCCGCGCAGCACTTCGCTGTCGACATTGCAGGCCTTTAATACCTGCGCCGCATCCGGATCGTCGACCAGGGCCAGAAGAAGATGTTCAAGCGTGGCGTACTCGTGATGGCGGTCGCTCGCGAGCTTGATGGCGCGGTGCAGTGCCTGTTCGAGACTTCGCGAGAGTGACGGCATCGGCGCCTTACTCCTTCTCCATGGTGCACTGTAGAGGATGTTGATGTCGGCGCGCGAATTCAATCACCTGCGCCACTTTAGTTTCTGCCACTTCGTAGGTGAAAATTCCGCATATACCCACACCGTGACGATGGACTTGGAGCATGATCTGCACCGCCTCGTCCCGGCCCTTGTTGAAGAACCGCTCGAGAATGTGCACGACGAATTCCATCGGCGTGTAGTCGTCGTTCAGCAAAAGGACCTTGTAGAGGCTCGGCCGTTTCGTTTTCGGCCGCGTTTTCGCGACCACGCCGGTTCCGACGCCGTTGTCCTGGCCCGATTGGCCGCGATCGCCTTTTTTGTCGGTCATCGCCACTCGTTGAAGCGGGCATCGCCATGACGCGCCGCCCCCTAGCTTAACGGCAAGTCAGGCCGGTTTGGCAAATCGCATGATTGGAAAAGGTTGATGTGGACATCCGAACTGCGCCGGCATGACGCAACCATGTCCGCGCGACACCGATTCGCGTCCGCCAAAAAGCGAAAGAACCCGATGCGCGGGCGCGCGTCGGGCTCTTTCTGAAATCGTTCCGCGTTTGGGGGGGAGGAGCCGCGGAACGCTTCGTCTTGTTAGGCAGCGCGCGAGCTCTGGACGACCTCGACCCACGCCTGGATGCGGCCCTGGATCGGCTCGAACGTCTCTTTCGCGGTGGCCGACATGATTTCGCCGAGCTTCGTCACCTGGCTGACATAGGTGTCGAACGCCGACTTCGCGAAACCCGTCTGAAGCTCGAATGCCTCGTGTGCCGACTTGGAACCGAGCAGCGCCTTCGTGGCGGAGATGGATTCCTCCACGGACTGCTTCGAATATGAATAGAGTTCGTTGTGAAGCGTCTCGACGCCCTTGCCTGCGGCATTTGCGGCCTTCATGTAGGCCTCGACCGTGTCCTTGCCGTAGCCGAGGAACTGATCGTAGTTCTTTACCGCCTTGTCGAAGCCGTTCTTGAAGACTTCCGAGCCATTCTTGATCGCCGCTTCAATGGTTTCCGTACCGTTGACCTTGTCGCCGACCGTTTTTGCTTTCGTTGCCATGTTCATGTCCTCGTCCTTGGATGAGATGAGTGGGGCACCGAGTTCGGGGACCAACGGCCCTGCTGCAGTGCAACATGACCTATATGCGTTGCAGCGTTAGCCTTGTCAAGGGAGTTTTGCTGCGCTGCATCATTAACAAATCCTTTACCTTTTTTGGGGAAATGTCCGCGCCGAAAAGCCCCGAATTCGGTCGCTTAACTTTTCCTAAATGCCGGTATTTTAAGCTGGATTCTGATTTCGCCTTGCGCGCTGGGGAACAATTTGGTCTGATGTTTCCTTACGGTTGAGGGTTGGCCGCGTTTGGAGTTTTGTATGTCGAAGCGAAAGCCTTCCCGGAAAGGCGCCGCTACCCTGCGGGCTTGTTCTGCACTCCTGGTCCCGGCCCTGGCGGCCGTGGTGGGCCTGTCGGCGACGCCGGCGGACGCCTCGATTCGCCATCATCACGGCAGTCGCGCATCTGTCCCCGCCGGCATGACCGACCCCGACAAGGACGCAGCCCTGATCCTTGACGGCGCGACCGGCAAGGTTCTCTACGCACGAAATTCCGAAGCCATTCGTCATCCGGCTTCGCTCACGAAGATGATGACGCTCTACCTGCTGTTCGAGCAGCTCAAGAACGGCCAGATGACGCTGGCGACGCCGCTGCCGGTGTCGGAGCACGCCGCGATCCAGCATCGCACCAAATTGTATCTGAGGCCCGGTACAACCATCCCGGTGGAATCGGCGATCCGTGCCATCGTGGTGTGCTCCGCGAACGACGTTGCGGTCGCCATCTCCGAGGCAATCGGTGGATCGGAATCGCATTTTGCCGAGATGATGACGGAGAAAGCGCGCCAGCTCGGCATGTCGCACACGTTCTACCACAATGCTTCGGGCCTGCCGGACGATCTGCAGGTCACGACCGCGAGCGATCTTTCCATTCTCGCGCGTCACTTGGCCTACGACTTCCCACAATACTTCCCCTATTTCTCGACCCAGACATTCACCTGGCACGGCGAAACGCATCAGTCGACGGATCATCTCCTCGGCCAGTATGAAGGCGCGGACGGAATCAAGACGGGCTATACGGGCGCGTCCGGTTTCAATCTTGTCTCTTCCGTCGTTCGCGGCGGCGCGCATGTGATTGCAGTCGTGATGGGTGGACGCACGGCGCGCCGGCGCGATTCGGAGATGATGCATCTGCTCGACGACACTTTCGCGCAGATCAATCGCAATCCCACCCTCGTCGCGCGCGCCAACGTGCCGTGGCAGAGCGTGGCCCAGAATACGCAGGCGAACCCCGTCATCGCCGGCTTCCAGATCGCGGCTGCCGGCGCGATGCCGCGCAACACGGCGCAGGATCCGGCCGCAAACCTTTCGCACGCGCTCGCCGCCAACGACCCCGACGACGAGGCCGCCGCAGAATCGCGTCTCGATACCGACGAATTGCCGGGCGCGCCGCAGCCTTCCGCCGCTCCGCAACCCGTCGCGCACGCGCCCGCTCCTCCGCCGCCGGCCCCCGCCGCAACGCGTGTGGCGACGATCGCCGCGACGCCGGTGCGCGTGATCCCGGTGCAAGGCGCCCAGCAAACCGTCAAATCGGATGTGGCGCTGCCGCAGCCCGTTCCGCGGCCGCAAACGCCGGTGGTGCTGGCCGCCTATCATCCGCAGGCGATGCTGAGCACGCCGAAGCCTCATTCGACTGTCACAGCACCCACGCCTGCGATCGCCAATCTCGGCGCTTCGCACGCGCTCCAGACGCCGCAGAACATCCGCAGCTGGACGATCCAGATCGGCGCGTTCGGCGACGAGACATCCGCCAAAGCGCAACTGTCTGCTTATGCCGAACGCTCGATGGACGTGCTCGGACAGGCCTCGCGCATCGTCATTCCGTTCCAGGGCGTCGATGGCCACACGCTCTATCGCGCCCGTTTTGGTCCTTTCGAGGAACGCGAAGCCCGCGAAGTGTGCGAGCGTCTTACGGAGCGGGGACAGACCTGCTTCGCAGCCGTCGCGGAACGCTAATTCCACGCTCCTTCGGGGTTCTCATCCGCTTCACTCCTGAGAACGCCTCAGGATGACGCTTGCCGCGCTCTCGTCATGCTGAGGCGCGAGTTGGCGAGCCCCGAAGCACGAACACGCTTCAAACCGCCACCATTGAATCCGTAATGCCCGGCAGCTTGAGCGTGCGCAGGAGCTGGCGCACTTCCTGGCGCGCGGCCACATGCGACATCGAAAAGCCCGTGCCCAGCCCCGGTTGCGGCAGGTCGAGCATGGTAAGCCCCATCGGAAACAATTCGCGGAAGATCACGCGTTCGCCGAATCCCGGCGCGACGCGGAAACCGATGCGCTGCGAGAGCGCGTCGAGCGCCTTGGTCAGACGCCGCCTGTTGCGCGCTTCCGTCGCCGAAATGCGGTTGCGCATCACGACCCAATCGAGCGCCGGCTGCTTCGCCATCAGCCGTTTCTTGCGGCATTCCCAGACGAAATCGCTGTAAAGGCTCGGCGTCATGATCTCGAACGTCGCAGGATCGATGCGCGCCAAGAGATCGAAATCCACGAAGCTGTCGTTCATCGGCGTGACCAGCGTGTTGGCGGCGGCGTGCGCCTGACGGGACAGAAGGGTGTCGCTGCCCGGCGTATCGATGACGATGAAGTCGAACGCGCGCTCTTTGTCCGCGAGCAGCTCGGTGAACTGCCTGACGTCTTCCTTCGCGGCCTCGTCGAGCGACGCGGCCTTGGAGGGCGTAAAGGCCAGTGCTTCGGGCATTGCGAGGCGCGCTGTGTCCCTCGCCTTCCAGCTCGCACGGTTCTCGAGATGACGGCCGAAGCTGCGTTGTCTCGTATCCAGATCGATCGCCGCAACCCGCCGGCCGAGCCGCGCCAGCGCCACCGCAAGATGGACGGCCGTTGTGGTTTTGCCCGACCCGCCCTTTTCGTTGCCGATCACGACGATGTGGGCACGCGCACCGGTCATTCGACCTTACCCCCTGTACGCGTGATCATCAGTCCCGTTCGCTTGAAAGCAATGCGGCATTGCCGCCAGCGGCCGTTGTATTCACCGTATACGTACGTTCGAGCGCGAAACGCACAAGATAGTTGGGGCCGCCGGCCTTCGGTCCGGTACCCGACAGGCCTTCGCCGCCGAAAGGTTGCACGCCGACGACCGCGCCGATCTGGTTGCGATTGACGTAGACATTGCCGACGTGGATCCGGTCGCGCACGAAACGCATCGTGTCTTCGATGCGGGTGTGAAGGCCGAGCGTGAGGCCATAGCCCGTCGCGTTGATCGCATCGCAAACCTCGCCAAGACGATCGGCAGAATAGCGCACGATATGCAGCACCGGACCAAAGACTTCGCGCTTCAGGGATGCGATCGAGGGAATCTCGAAGACATGCGGCGGGAAGAAATACCCGTTCTTGTGTTCGGGCTTGAGCTCGAGTTTTCGAAGAAGCCGCGCCTCGCGCGTCATACGGTCTGCGTGGCTCGTGAGCATCCTGCGCGCGTCGTCGTCGATGACGGGGCCGATATCCGTCTCGAGGCGCATGGGATCGCCGAGCTTCAGCTCGTCCATGGCGCCGAGGATGAGATCGAGCATCTTGTCGGCCACGTCTTCCTGCAGGAAAAGCACGCGCAGCGCCGAACAACGCTGCCCGGCGCTGTCGAAGGCCGAGGAAACGACGTCGCGCGTCACCTGCTCCGGCAGGGCCGTCGAGTCGACGATCATCGCGTTCTGACCGCCCGTTTCGGCGATGAGCGCGGCAATCGGACCGTCGCGGCCGGCGAGTGCCCGATTGATGGCGTTGGCGGCTTCCGTCGAGCCGGTGAACGCCACGCCTGTGAGCCGCGCATCGCCGAACAGCGCATTGCCGATCCTGGGACCGTCGCCCGGCAGCAGATGCAGCGCGTCGACGGGCACGCCCGCCTGGTGCAGCAGCCTCACAGCCGCCGCCGCTATCAGCGGCGTTTGCTCCGCGGGCTTTGCCAACACCGTATTGCCGGCGGCGAGCGCACCCGCCACCTGTCCCGTAAAGATCGCGAGCGGAAAATTCCACGGCGAAATGCAGGCGAAGACGCCGCGGCCGTGCAAGGAGAGTTCGTTCGTCTCACCCGTGGGGCCCGGAAGCGCTAGCGGGCCGCTGAATTGCGCGCGGGCACGGCCGGCATAATAGCGGAGGAAGTCGACCGCTTCGCGCACTTCGCCCAGCGCGTTCGGCAAGGTCTTGCCCGCTTCGCGCACGGCAAGCGCCATGAGGCTTGTGCTGTTCTCTTCGAAGAGGTCGGCCGCGCGTTCAAGAAGGCGAGCCCGCGCATCACCGCCGAGCTTGTCCCACGCGATGCGCGCGCCATACGCGCGGACAAGCGCGTCCACTGCGTCTTTTTCGCTTGCCTCGACGACGTCGCCCACGCGCCGGGAAAGATCGCTGGGGTCGAGGACGGCCTGGGTCTGCCCGCTTCGCACGTCTCCACCGACGATCGGCGCCGCGCGCGAAGGCGTCTTCAGGAAATTATCCATTTCCGCCAGAACAGGTGCGGTCGAGACCGGATCGTTCCATAGGAAGCCGTGCGAGTTCTTGCGGCCCGGCAGAAGATTCTCCGGCTTCGGAATATGCGCGCTGCGCCGCGGCGTATGCTTCAGCAATTGCTCGACGGGATCGGCGATGATCTCCGCGATCGGTGCTTCTTCGTCCGCCAACCGATTGACGAACGACGTGTTGGCTCCGTTCTCGAGCAGCCGCCGCACGAGATAGGCAAGCAAATCTTCATGCGTGCCGACCGGCGCATAGATGCGCGTGCCCGGGCCGGAGTGCCCCGCCTTCTTCACGTCGCGATAGAGTTCGTGGAGCGCCTCGCCCATCCCGTGAAGCCGCTGATATTCGAAATCCCTGCGACCGCCGGCGAAGACCTGCACGGCCGAGAGCGTGTGCGCGTTGTGGGTCGCGAATTGCGGATAGAGCGCCGTCTCTTCGGCGAGAAGCGCACGCGCGCAGGCGAGATAGGACGCGTCCGTCGCGGCTTTGCGCGTGAACACGGGATAGTCCACGAGGCCCTGTTCCTGGCCACGCTTGATCTCGGTGTCCCAATAGGCGCCTTTCACCAGTCTGACGGGAATCCGCCGCTGCTGCCTGCGTCCGAGCTCGCCAAGCCACGCGATGACCGGAAGCGCCCGCTTCGAATAGGCCTGGACGGCAAGCCCCAATCCTTCCCAGCGCCACAGCGGCGTGGAATCGCCCATCGCTTCGAAGACGTCGAGCATCAGATCGAGACGCTCGGATTCTTCGGCGTCCACCGTGAAACCGAGATTGTGCCGGCGCGCCTGGCTCGCGAGTTCGACAAGCCGCGGCAAGAGTTCCGAGA
>Ga0181525_10002445_pt1 | contig 15172 bp, 14 predicted proteins | sample PEATcosm2014_Bin_48_FD_121100 | JGI IMG/M metagenome (GOLD analysis project Ga0181525, IMG submission 121100) | Peatland microbial communities from MTU Mesocosm Facility, Houghton, MI, USA - PEATcosm2014_Bin06_10_metaG | ecosystem: Environmental > Terrestrial > Soil > Wetlands > Peat | place...
GAAGAAGACGACGGGAGCGCGGAAGTTGAGCGGCGCCTAAAGGGCCTCGGGTATCTGGAATGACGTCGTGGAGTCTCGCCCTGATCGCCTGCGTGTGCGGCATGGGAACCATGGCGATCTACCGTCGCGCTACCGACTTCGAACGCGCCGGCAGGACAGTGAAGCGGTTGGTGGCGCACCTGACAGAAATGCGGCTCTACGCCGCCGAACCGTCTGTTATCTGGGGCGCGCAGCTTGCGGCAATACGCGAGAGCGCCTGGCTCTTCGTCGTCATGGCCAAGCCGTCGTTAATGGTCGCTTTACCGATGGCATGGCTGCTGGTTCAGCTCCACTCCACTTACGGATTGGCTCCGTTGCCGCTGGGGGAACCGGCCATCGTCACCGCACACTTCGCCCATGCAATGGATGCGGCGGATGAAGCGGCTACGCTGGTGGCCCCGCCGGAAATTGCCGTTGAGACGCCCCCGGTGCGGATCATCGCTCGAAGTGAAATTAGCTGGCGGATTCGGCCAATCAGCGAGTTGCAGGGCTTTCTCGTCCTGAAATTGCGCAAAAACGAACTTACTAAGTCGGTTCAGAGCGGTCGTAACGGCGCCTGGCTCTCGCCGCGCCGGGCTCGATCGTTACTGGCCTTCCTGATTCATCCTCAAGAAAGCCGGCTCCCCTCAGGCGATATCGATTGGATCGACGTAAGCTATCTCGACTCGCCGGTTCGCCTGGGAGATCTTGAGATGCCCTGGCTGGCATTCTTTACTATCTTCGCGACGCTGGGCGCCTTCCTGGCGGCGCCGCTGCTGGGCAAGCGCCTCCGCCGGCTCTGGTAATGTCGAGGCAATGTCAGGCTCTCGCGATTTCGCAACCATCGTGAGCGGCATTCCGCGTTCCGGCACTTCGCTGGCAATGTATATGTTGCAGGCCGCCGGTATTCCGCCGCTCACGGATGGCAAACGGCTGGCGGACGAGCATAATCCACATGGCTACTTCGAATACGAAGCAGTGAAGCGGCTGGCGGCGGATTCGTCGTGGGTGCCTCTGCTCGCTCGCGGAAAGTCGCTGAAGGTCATTTATCGCCTACTGCGGCACTTGCCTTCAAATATTGACTATCGCGTGCTGTTTATGGAACGCGATTTACACGAGGTAGCTGCGTCGCAAACGGCCATGCTCGTGGCGAGAGGGGATCCCGCCGCGAGTCAGCCGGAGGCGAAACTCATTGCCTCCATGTCGTCCGAAGTGGTGTCGGTCAAAGCATGGATGGAGAAGCAGCCTAACATCCGCGTATTAATTGTGCCGTATGGCGCCTTGGTCGACAAACCCCTCGTTTGGGCTAGCGCGATATCGGAGTTTCTCGGTGGCGGCCTCGATGTGGCGGCGATGTGCAGCGTGGTCGATCCGCGCCTCCACCGCCATCGGCTGAAAACTGATGGCTCAAAGCTGTGATGGCTTATCCGTGTTCATCGGCGTTGATCCGCGGCTGAAATCGTAAGGCTGAAGTCCTTTATCCCTCTCTGGAAACTGGATAAGCTTCTGCGATCACTACACTTACGTCTCCGCCGCTACCCGCGCTCCGCCTTATTCCTCCTGAATTCATCCCTTATGCATTCTTCACACCCCGGTTGTTAGATTTCAATCACAGGGAGCCGAGCGTTCAACCACGCGCTCTATGTATCTGCGCTTCGAAAGATGGCATCGGAAGAAGTGGCAGCCCGAGGTCCGCGCCTTTATGAGTTGCGTACGTGTTTCAAGCCGATGCTCGGAACGCAGTAGGTGTTCGGACAATTTGGTATCGAAGCTCCCAGCCATCCATTGCAAGTTCTGCGGCGTCGCTCTCCAGGATTGAGACCTACCCAAGGTGTCGCAAACAAGGAAACACAAAAACATGAATAAATACCACGTAGTATGTGAGATGAGGCTGGCAGGCTTTTCCCGGAAGGCGCTCGCTCGAGTCGCCCTTGCGCCGGTCTGCGCTGCATTCTTATTGGGCGCGCTCTCGCTTCCGGCATTCCCTCAGGCCGCGTCCGGCGTTATTAGCGGCATTGCCCGCGACTCCGGCAGCGGGAGGCCGGTTGGGGAAGCACAAATAGTTGCGCACAACTTAGCGCATGTCATTTCAAATAACTCAAACAATCTTGACAACCACGCCGATAGTGCGACTGTCACCGGCGCCGACGGAGCGTTCAAGCTGACAATTGTCGAGCCGGGCCGTTATGAAGTTACAGCCACGAAAAATGGTTTTCAGAAATCGTCGGTACAAGTCGAAGTAGCCGCCCAACGGATCGCACGAGTAGATCTTTCCCTGCAAATCGCGGCCGACCCGCAACAGACAACGGCGAAATCGGATGACTCGGCGCTGACGGCGAGAGAAAAGCAATTGCTCGAACGCATTGAGCGTCTGGAAGGCCGCCTCGCAGCCATGGAAGCCAAGGAGGCGAGCGCAGCGCAGGCTCCCGCAAACTCTGCCTTCGGAGGCGGGCCTCTGGTGGCATCACTGAACCCGGTGGCTATCCCGGCTCAAGTCGCGCCGTTACCCAAGGCTGCGCCGTTGACAACGCCGTTGGTGTCGACAGCGCCGTTGCCTCCAACGTCAGCGGCCCCAGCCCCAGCCTCCGCCGGGACCACGCAAGAGGCGGCAGTTCAACCCCCTGCCGGCCCTCCCCCGGTGGACAACGTTACCCCATTCGCGGACTACGACTGGACTTGGCTGAATGGCAATCCGCGCAACAAAGACGTCGCCTATGACTCAAAATTCTTCACCCCCGAAATCAGGGCCGATGTTACCTGGAACTACGATTTCAACAAGCCGAGTGACGACTCCGAGGGTGGTTCGAGTGAGCTTTTTCGAGCCAATGAAATCCAGTTAGAACAGCTCGGCATCGGCGGCGACTTTCACTGGGATGACGTTCGCGCCCGGTTCATGACCCAATTTGGCGAGTATTCAACGGCGACCATACGAAACGACGCCACCACCGCGAAGGGCCAGTGGGATCTTGCCGATGCGGATAGGTATGTATCGGAGGCCTATGGAGGCTACCACATCAACTGGATGCACGGAATAAACATCGACGCGGGCATCTTCATGTCGTATATCGGGCTCTTTAGCTACTACAACTTCGATAACTGGGCTTACCAGCCTTCTTACGTTTCCTCTAACACGCCCTGGTTTTTCCAAGGTATTAGAATCCAGACGTTCCCAACGCACCATTTGAAGATTGAGCCGTGGATCATTAATGGATGGCAGTCGTACGCCTCGGCTAACTCGAGGAAGGGCCTCGGAGGGCAGATTAAGTACACTCCGTTTTCCTGGCTGAACATCATCTCGAATAATTATGGACTCGGACACGACGATCTATACACGCCGAACCGCAGCCGTATCCACACCGATAACAGCATCGAACTCAAGTATTTCGACAGACCTGGGAATGGCCTTGACAAGATGGCATTCACATTTACGGGCGACCTGGGTTGCGAGTTTGGCGGCGGCGTGAGCTGCCACGGCGACACCAAGGGCGGCCCCAAGCAGAGCTTCGTCGGCTATATGGTCTACGACCGCTTCTGGTTTCACAGAGACACATTCGGCTTAACGATCGGCGGCGGCCAGATCAACAATCCGGGCCGCTATCTGGTGCTGGTCCCGCCCATCAATGGAGAAACTGCCTCTTCCGCTGCGATCAATTCGCCGTACTTTACGTTTAATCCCGGGGATCCCTTCAAGGCCTGGGATACTTCGATTACGTTCGACTACATGCCCAAGCAATGGATCACGTTCCGCTTCGAGGGCGATTACCGCCATGCGAATGTGCCGTACTGGTCTGGAGCGGGAGGGGTCACGCCGCCTCCTGGCAGTAACAACGGTTTCCCCACGCAATACGCCTGTGGCAATGGCAACGCATCCGGACAGATGACGCTATCGGCGGCCACCGCAAGCTGCGCCGGCCAAGGCGGCGTCTGGTTTCCGGATCTTCGCAAGGATGAGGTACTTTTTGACATAGATCTGATGGTCAAATTCTAGGCTTGTTGAAGAAGTCCGAGATCCGCTTGCTGACGCGCGCGGTCCGGTGCTGTTAGCGGCGGACGCGGACTTTCGCAACTTGGTACTAGATTCCAAGACCGGGCTTTGGAGAAGTAATTGTGCTCACCCGTTCACCAATGTCGACACTGCGAGTGCCCTGGCTGCTGACTGGCTGGGCAGTTATGCTCATCGCAGCGGATCCCGCCTGGAAGAGTAAGCCGACGCCGGATTGGACCGAAGAGGACGCTCGCCAGATCCTCAGTAACTCTCCCTGGGCCAAAACGGTAAAAGGAATGATCAGCCGCCGGCAGACCGAAGATGAGCGCCGAGAAGGCGGAAACATGGGACAGGCGCACGGCGTCGGATACGACGGGATAGACGACAAGAAAGCCGCGCCGCAAGTTCCAACCGGCATCCTCGATATCCTCAAGCCCGGTGACAACGGCGTCCATCCCCCGACCCAGTTTGTTACTTTGATGCTCCGTTGGGAAAGCGCGCTCCCCGTTCGCGTGGCGGAATTGAAATCCCGCGTCATGCAGCCGCCCACTTTGGAGGGCGACGGCTACAGCGTGGCCGTCTATGGCGTTCCCGGCGCCGCCTACAAAGGCGACCCAAAGACCCTGGGCGATCCGCTAAGAAAGCAAGCGGTCTTGAGGCGCGAGGGGAAAAGGGACGTCAGGCCGTCAAGCGTCGAGGTTTTCCAGGGGAACGACGGATTGGTGATTGTGTACCTGTTTCCACTCTCCGCGGAAATCACCACCAGCGACCAGCACATCGAATTCGTGGCGCAGATTGGCCGGGTTGGCATCGCGCAGTCTTTCGATGTTGCGGAGATGCAGTTTCAAGGCCGGCTGGAGCTGTAAGCTTCGACGCCCGCCCCGTCCCCAGGAGTGCCCTATTAGGACGCTACCCCTTCTCACGGGCCTATAAATCTGGTATAGGGATTGTGTAAGGAGCTAGCCTTATGAACCAGCCGGCCTCAAACATCATTGGCAAGCAGCGAAAGATTGTGCTTTGCTCACGCATTTTCACACTACTGCTTGCGTTCGGAACAACCGCCGGAACTGCCCTTCCTCAGAAAGTGGATAGGATCGTGCCACAACCACAAAGGGCCATTGCGCTTGTGGTGGAAGAGGTAAAACAGGTGCTGGTTCTGATGGATTCAAACAGGAACGGCAAGATCTCCAAGAAGGAGTTCATGTCCTTAATGGAAGCGGAGTTCGACAAATTAGATTCAGACAAGTGCGGGCAGCTCGACGTGAGGGAGCTAACGCGGTCTCAAATACAGGCAGGCCGGCCATTGGTTGGCAAATAGCGTTGGCTACAGCCTGATCCCGCCGTCTGCTCTCGTCAGCAGCGGCAGACGTTCTACTCCACGGCAGCCAGATCGCGGCGAATGCTCTCCAGTTCCGCCTGGCGGGCACGCAACTCGCTTAATTCCTCTTCGCTCAGCCTCTCCGCGCAACCTGCCACTATCCGCTCTCCGTGCTCGACGAGAGTCCGGCGGAACATCTTATCGGGCGTCGAGGCGGCGATATCGCCAAGGGCTCGCAGCAGCCGCAAGCTGACCGCCACGTCGGTCTTCGAATACATGCGAATCTGCTCAAAGGCCGCATCCAGCATGCGCTCGAAGTGTATCCACCCAATACTGGCGCGAACGGTGCCGGGCGGATCGTAAAGCAGTTCCTCGGGCGGCTCTCGCGACGCGAAACGGATCAGAATGCGGCTCAACTGATCGATGCAGGTGATGGCGGTGGTAGGGTCGTTGACGGCCGGCGAGATCGCCTTCAACGCAATATCGACAATCTGGAGAACGCCGAACTCCACATCCTGCTGCAGCGTTCTAGTCGGGCCGAAGTCGAACGCGGCGAGCAGCTCGGCGCCGCCTTCGCTCGGCATCCGATTCCCTTTCGAGACCATCATCAGCGGTACTCCCGCGGGAACAAAGTGGCCCACCCGCCGCAAGACGCGAATGCTGACGTGGTGCTGCTTCGCGAAGGCGACCAGGCGTCGCGTATCAATGAAGCGGATGTAGCCGGAATCATCGCTAGAAACCGCCACTTCGTCAAGACTCGGCCTCAGCGGCTCGGCGTGGTTCAAGCGATTGAGCCGGTGCGGCCGGGGCATAACCTCGTCGATCATGGCCTCCGTTTCTTCCGCGATTCTATCGACTATGTGATTCACGCTGATGGCCTGTGAGATGTGGTGGATGAAAAAAAGCAGCAGACCGACACAGACCAGCGCCAGCAGCATCGCGCCCAGAACCGTGGCCACTGGCGCAAACGGGTGAGGCAGCGAGCGCGCCGCCGGCAGCGCCGCCATGCAATACGAGAAGGTGCCGAGAAAAATTCCGAGCGTCCATTGCGTCACCCGGTCCCTGGAAAAGCTGACTATGATGCGCAGCGAGAACTGCATCGATGCCAGCGTTAGCGTCATCAGCAGGATCGCGAACACAATCGATACAACCGTCATGATGGAAGCGGCAATGCCCGCCAGAATCACCTGGGCGACTTGCGGATCGGCGTGCGAAGGGAACAATACGGCGGGCACCCACGAGCTGGCGGCCGGGAACTGCTCTTCGGTCCACGACAGAAATGCGCCCGCGCCGCCCAGCGTCACCGCGATTGTGAGCGGGCGAATCAGAAATCCGCCGCGCAGGTTATACATCGCGCGGCGAAGCACCAAAGGCAGGCTCTTGCTCATGGCTCTAACTGTTCAAGTGTAATCGGTCGGGCCATGTGGGGCGGACCCCCTGGTCCGCGCGGGTCCCCCGGACCCGCTCTTCGCCGCCCGCTACGTTCTGGACATCTTGAACCGGTCGAGCATGAGAAACAGCGGCACGGCAACAGCGGCATTCAATGCTCCGTAGATCAGAGTATCCATGACGCCGAAAGGAACATTCTGCGCCAGCAGCGCCCGTTGCATAACCCAATACAGGAAAGCGTTAAAGAGGTAGAAGAGAAAACTCAGCACAAACCGGAGCGCGACATGGTCTACGTCGAAGCGCAAACTCACTGATGCGGCAAAGTACCCCACCAACGTCTTCGAGAGGCCGTTCATACCGATTGGGTTCAGCCGGGAAGGAGCGAGCGAGTCTTCGATTAATCCCACCGCCATTCCGAACAGCAGCGACGCCACCGGACTGCGGCGGGACAAACTGAAATAAATGGTCAGCAGCAGCGGCAGCTCGAGAAAGCTGGTGTTCGGGATGAGGCGCGGCAGATACACGCGCGACAGGATGGCGAGTAGCGTGAGCACGCCCAGGTTGATGACCTGAAAGCGGTCGAACCAATTCCCGCGTCTCGGTTTGTCAAGCAGCTCGTGGTCAAAATCAGTCATGGGCGCCGGTTTCGCTTCGAGCGGTTACTGTGGTGGACCCTCAGGCTTTCGGCGCGGCGCCCCCAGCGGAAGCACAGGTCCGGTGCTCTTCGGCGTGCTCTTGGCGGCGGGCGCAGTAGTAGATGTCGTGTTCGCCCCAGCGGACGCAGCGGGCGGATTCGCAGTTTGCGCTTGATTTGCGCCCGAGCCCGCGGAAGGCGCGGCAGGTTTCGAGGCTGCGGCGGCCCCGACTGGTTGCGCAGGATCGACCGGGGCATTGAAATTGGGCACTCCCGACCCATGCGCCCCAAACACGTGATTCTGCCGAGCTCCCAGTTCCACGTATCGTTCCTTGATCTTGTCGGCCTCGGTCTCCAGACGGAGAGCGTGCGGAGCGCCGCTTGAATCAGCCGGAGGCGGGGGCAGCAGGCGAGTAACTCCGGAGGCGGGCGTAGCGGACTCGGGGATTTCTTCGTGCACGCCCTGAAGGATGACAAGCACCTCCTCGGCCGCGCTCGGCGGAGTGCTCAATGCCAGGTGGACCTCCTTCATCAGCTGTCCCGGACGCGCGGAGATCACTGTGCCCGCGGGGAAGCCCTTCGGAAAAACGCGGTCCTCGCCGGACGTATAGAACGCGTCGCCGGGTTGGACTTTTTCTTCATTCTGTATGTAGTCGACCGTGCATTCCTTACTGCTCTTGCAGTTCAGAGTGCCGCGAACGTGGTTGGTGGATTCCACGCCCACCGAAAACGTTGGATCGGTAACCAGCAGGATTTGGGAGGCAAGCGGGTAGGCCGCGATCACCTTGCCCACCAGGCCGTCCGGCGTGACCACGGCCATTCCCTTCTCAATGCCGCTGGTTGACCCGCGGTCGATGAACACCGCGCGAGCGGTGGAAACTGTAGCACTGCCGGTGACCCTGGCGGCAACCGTCTTCGAAGGCAAGCGGGGCTGAAAGGCGGCCAGCGCTCGGGCGCGTTCGGCCGTCGCCAGCTCATTCTTGTAGAAATGGTTTTCCATCTTGAGCTTGCTGTTGTCAGCCTGCAGGCGGCGATTCTGCTCGCGTACATCCAGCAGAATGAAGTAGTCCTGCAGGAAGCCGATGGTGTTCCGGCGCAGCGCCTCGACAATGTCGGCCACCGGGGTCACCGCCGTCACCGCCCAGACGCGAATCAGGCGCACGTCCTGATTGGTCTTCACCTGCCAGGCGAGCAGAATCAACTGCCCGACGATGGCAATCAACAGGACCGTTACGCTGCGATACCGGCTAAGGAGCGTCTCCATGAATTGTGGACCTCGAACAAAGAACCGGCTACTCCTAATTTAGCGGGGAGCCCGTCGAGAACCCTAATCGATGGCGATCCGGCGAAGAAGGCGAAAATCCGTGAGCATCTTTCCGGTCCCCAGAACCACCGAGCACAGCGGATCTTCGGCGATCGAAACGGGCAACCCGGTTTCCTCGCGGATGCGGCGATCCAGATTCTTGAGCAGCGCCCCGCCGCCGGTCAGCACAATCCCCCTGTCACTGATGTCGGCGCTCAATTCCGGAGGCGTGCGCTCCAACGCCACGCGGATAGCGTTTACAATCGTGGCGACAGATTCGGCCAGCGCCTCCCGAATTTCGCTGTCGTCTATGATGATCGTCTTCGGAACGCCTTCGATAAGGTTGCGGCCCTTGATCTCCATCGTCACCGGCCGGTCAAGCGGAAATGCCGAACCCACCTGAATTTTGATCTGCTCGGCCGTGCGCTCGCCAATCAGCAGATTGTACTTGCGCTTGAGATACGACATGATCGAGTCGTCCATCTCGTTGCCGGCGACGCGGACCGATCGCGAATAAACGATACCGGAAAGCGAAATCACCGCGACATCGGTAGTGCCGCCGCCGATATCCACCACCATGTTGCCGGAGGGCTCCGTGATGGGCATCCCCGCGCCAATCGCCGCAACCATCGCCTGCTCCACCAGGTGCACCTCGGAAGCTTTGGCGCGGTAAGCCGAATCGATGACAGCGCGCTTTTCCACTTGCGTGATCTCGCTTGGCACGCCGATTACGATGCGCGGGTGAACCAGCATTTTGCGGCCATGCGCTTTCTGAATGAAATAGTTCAGCATGCGCTCGGTTACCTTGAAATCGGCGATCACGCCGTCTTTCATGGGCCGGATCGCCACGATGTTGCCGGGCGTGCGGCCGAGCATGTCTTTGGCTTCGCGCCCCACGGCTTCCACCTCGCCGTTTACCTTGTTGATCGCGACAATTGAGGGCTCGTTCACCACGATGCCCTTGCCCTTCGCATAAACGAGCGTGTTCGCCGTGCCAAGATCAATGGCAAGATCGGACGAGATGAGCGAGAAAATAGACCTGAAATTCATGAAGGTAGAGAAGCCGCCCTTCCCCAAAGAGGCTGAGCCAGCGCTCGAAGGCTACATTGTTGTCAGTGCTTCCAGCCAGGCAAGAATCTCGGGTGTAATTGGTGATCCGTAGCACAAAAACCAGGCCAGCGGCTACGGACGATGAGCCGGCAGTGAACCAGACCGCGCCCAATCCTCTTCGAGCGTAACATAATGTGATTTGGGCTTTCGAGCCCCCGCGGAAAAGAAACCTATTTGTTTTCAGATAATTGCGTATTAAGACACGGAACCCCAAGGAAGCCGCCCCTTTGACCCGACGCTCGCTCATTCGATCTGGCGTGGCCACATTGGCAGCAGCCGGAGCCGCGTGTTTGCGCCATAAAGGCACTGGCTATCCCGGTTACGCCTTGGTGGCTGCGGCAGCCGACGCGGCAGTTAGCGTGGTGGATCTGCGCTCCTTCCGACTGGCAGGCAAAATCGATGTTCATGCCGAGCCTTCCACCGTGCTGGCGCAAAGCGGCGCAGGCGACGCCCTGGCAATCACCGGCTCGAATGGCACGCTGCATCTGCTCGACCTAAATGCGCTCACGCGCCGCGCATCATTCCGGGTTGCCGACGATCTGGCCGGTGGACGTCTGCTGCCGGATGGCGGGCACGCCGTGGTGATCAGCCGGGCATCGCGCCAGTTGCTGGTGGTGGATCTCGCAGCGCGGCGCGTCAGCCAACGCTTCCGGCTGGCGGGCACACCTGCCGGCCTGGATCTGGCGGTCGCCGATACAGGCGCCGTTCGCGTGGCTGTGGCTATGGCTGACCAGATGCCGAACGCCGGCACAGTGGAACAGTTCGAGCTACAAACTGGAGCGCACAGCCGCCAGTACGTCTCCTCTTCCGTGGGTTCGCTGCGCTATCGTCGCGACGCCGGACTCCTCTTCGTTGCCAACTATGACGGCCGTTCCATCACCGTGCTCGACGGCCGCTCGCTATCCCCCGTCGCCGATCTCCCGCTGGCGCTGCGTCCCGAGCAGCTTTGCTTCAATGCCGACGACGGCCAGTTGTTCGTCACCGGCGCGGGCATGGATGGCATAGCAATTGTGTTCACCTATCAGCCCCTGATCGTCGAACAGACCGTCCTCGCTGGGCGCGCCCCAGGGCCCATGGCCTGTTCCGGCGAGCCGGAGTATTTGTTTGTCGCCAGTAAAACCAGCAGCGAAGTCAGCATTCTGAGCGTCTTGAGCCGTCAAGTGATTGCGGTTGTCGAAGCCGGACAAAGTCCGCGGCAGATTCTGATGACGCCCGACAACCAATACGCGCTGATTCTCTACGCACAGTCGGGAGCGCTGGCGGTGATTCGCATTCCCACCATCACCCGCAACCGCAGCAAAAGCGCCGCCGCCAATCGCTATAAGAGCGCCGCCGCGCTTTTCACCATGATTCCGGTCGGCGATCAGCCGGTGGGCGCCGCCATCGCAAGCATCGGTTAAGTCCATGGCCAGAAGACGATTCTTCGTGCCCGAGATTCACAGCGGCCGGGCCGAGTTAAAAGGCGAGGATGCGGCCCACCTGGTGCGTGTGTTGCGCGCCGCGCCCGGGCAGTTCTACGAGGTCTGCGACAACTCGAGCGTTTACCTGGCCGAGATTGAATCCGCTCACAGATCATCCGTCATTTTTCGATGCATCGAGAAATTGCCGGTGCCGGACCAGGAAGCCGAGTTGATCCTGGTAACGGCACTGTTCAAGTTTGACCGCTTCGAATGGCTGCTTGAGAAAGCAACCGAGATTGGCGCGTCGCGCATCATCCCGTTCGCTGCAACCCGCACCGAGAAGGGCCTTGAGGTGGCGGCGGGTAAGCGCGCCGCGCGCTGGCAGCGCATTGCCACAGAAGCCAGCGAGCAGGCTCGCCGCGCGCGTCTTCCGGTGATTCATCCCGTCTTCCCGTGGGGTGAAGCGCTGGCGACGGAGGCAACCGTCCGTCTTCTCCTGGACGAGGACTCACTTGCCCCGCCGTTGGCCGCTATGCTGCCTGCCAGCCGCCAGACAAGCGATTTGATCGCCGTGATGCTGGGCCCGGAAGGCGGCTGGACACCGAGCGAGCGCGCCAGCGCCAATTCGAAAGGATGGGCATCGGCGTCCCTGGGCAGTACAGTCTTGCGAGCGGAAACAGCCGGCCTTGCCGCGCTCGCCGTGGTGCGCGCGACCTGGCAGGCGCTGACGCCGATCCAAAATCCGATAGCCGAGACGCCGCTGTAGAGAAGCGGTTCTTAGCCCGGATGCCCTGCACAGGCGCTGAAAAACCCTCTTCCACACGGCTCAGACGGCGCCGGAGCGGGCTAGTAAAAAGCACAGGCACGCATGGTTAACTCGCTTACTAACGCCTGATCCGCACCTGCTGCCAGTTGGCTAAACGCAATAGAATCTGATATATAATTTCATCAGACCGCATCCTGATGCCATCCGCGCAAGCGGCGTGGATCGAGAGTAATCGGGCGACAAACTATCGGCTCTAGTACTCTCCACTAAAAACAGTACCTTTTTCGCCAGGAATCGCGTGATACTGGTGTTACCTAAGTTCCCGATAGCGGGGCTTTTAGTTTGGAGAAAATAATGCAAAAATTACTAGGGACCTTGCTGTTGTTTGTTGGCGCATCGGCCTTCGCTATGGGTGCGGTACCGGAGATTAGTGCTGGATCCGCGGGAAGCGCGCTTGCGCTGCTTTCGGGTACGCTGCTCATAATCCGAGGAAGCCGCAAGAATAAGGCGTAAGCCAAGTTTCACAAGAGCACCCTGGAACTGAAGCGGGGCGCTCTTATGCCTGTTGATTCCAACCGCCCTAACCGGGAGTCTGCCCAGGCGCCCGTTCTTGATAGCGCCTGGTCGCGCCGAAGTTCGTCCTTTGGCTTAATCCAGCGGTTCCTTGTTCTGGCAATCCTCTTCGCCGCCGAAGTGCTCCTCTTTTCCGTCTGGTTGGACAACGCCTCACTAATTTCGCGAGGCGGAATGATGGGTTTCGTAGGCCACTGGGGCGCCTGGACGGTTCGAGGGTTGGTCGGATTCGCGGTGATCTTTGTCACCTTTGCCAGCCTGAAGAACGGCGCCGCGCTCGCCGAAATCTCCAAGCGAGCCGAGCCGTTACCCGTCAGCTTCGGGTTCATGGCTGCGCATCTCCTGGCCATGGCAGCCTTTGGAGCGCTCTCGTGGGCTTTGTACGGAAACCACCTGGCCGCATTTTCCACGCCTCTTTCCGGCCCCCTCTGGTTGGTTACGGGACTCTGTGGAATAGCGTTCGCCGCCTTTTCGCTAATACCGTTTACTGTGTGGCTGCGTCTTCTACGCGAGACCGGCTGGTTGTGGGCCGGCGCTTTGGTGGCGGTGGTTGCCGCTTGTCTGGTCGGAGCCTACAGCCGGTCCCTTTGGGCGCCGACCATTGGCCTCACTTTTGGTTTGACAAAGGCCTTCCTCAGCCTTTTTGTCTCAGGCATCAGCGCCGACCCCGTCCGCATGACGCTGGGTACGGCGAAGTTCACGGTTGAAATCGCACCCGAGTGTTCTGGATTTGAGGGCGCAGGGCTAGTCCTGGCGTTTGGCGTCCTCTGGCTGTGGCTCTTTCGGCGCGAGTGCCGTTTTCCCCAAGCCTTGATTCTTCTCCCTGCCGGCGTGGTCACCGTCTTCTTGCTGAACGCGGTGCGCATTACGGGGTTGATCCTCATCGGCAACGCCGGTGCGCAACAGGTTGCCAGCGAGGGCTTCCATTCGCAGGCAGGCTGGATGGCCTTTAACGCAGTTGCGCTGGGCTTCTCGGTTGCCGCCACACGCGTGCCGTGGCTAAACACCTCGAAACAGCCTGCCCCGCCGATCGCCCTCACAGCTTCCGAAAATCCCACGGCAACCTACCTGCTGCCCTTCGTGTGCATCCTCTTCGTCGGGATGCTCACCACAGCCGTGAGCGGTGGTTTTGAATGGCTATATCCGATCCGATTTCTGGCAGCCGCGGCAGTTTTTTGGATCTGGCGAAAGCGCTACCGGGCTCTCGACTGGAGTTTCGGCTGGTTCGGTCCCGCGATTGGCATTCTCGTATTCGCACTGTGGATCGCGGCAGATACGCTGCTAACCGCTCCAGCCAGCGACGCAATGCCGCATGCGCTCACGGATTCGTCTGCGCCGATCCGTATTACCTGGATTGTCTTCCGGATCTTAGCCGCTGTTTTAACAGTCCCGATAGCAGAGGAACTCGCGTTTCGCGCCTATCTGATCCGCCGTGTTATCTCGGCCGATTTTGAGGCATTACCGCTGCGCGCGTTCACGTGGCTTGGGCTTGGGATCTCTTCCCTGGCCTTCGGGTTCTTGCATGGCGGCCTCTGGTTCGCCGGCATTCTGGCCGGCCTGCTCTATGCCTGGGCGCTAATTCGCCGCGGCCGAATCGGCGAAGCAGTGATTGCGCACTCCACTACCAACGCGCTGCTGGCCTGCTACGTCCTCATATTCCATAAGTGGCATCTATGGTCCTAAAGCATGCGGCACAATAGGAGCGCATGATAGCGCAGCTTCGCGGCACTCTTCTCGAGAAACATCCCAACCAGGTCATCCTCGACGCGGGCGGCGTCGGCTATGACGTTCATATTCCGGTTTCCACGTTTACAGCGCTGGGTGACCCCGGCGCCACCGTTACACTCCGCATCTATACGCATGTCCGCGAAGACGCGCTGGTGCTGTTCGGTTTTCTGACCGCGGATGAAAAAACCATTTTCGAAAAGCTGATTTCCGTCTCCGGCATTGGCCCGAAGCTCGCCATTACGGTGCTTTCCGGCCTGGCTACACCCGACCTGGTAGCGGCGGTCCGGGCTGGAGACGTCGCGAGGCTGGTTCGCATACCCGGCATCGGCAGGAAGACCGCGGAAAGAATCGTCCTGGAACTCAAGGACAAGATAGCGGCAATGTCCGCGGGCGAAGGTAAGTCCGCAATCCCCTCTGCGCCGCCTGTGAGCGCATTGGATCAGGACGTGCTCTCCGCACTCGTCAACCTCGGCTGTTCCGCATCCGCCGCCGAGGAAGCCATCCGCAAGGCCCATGAGAAAAACATCGAAGACCGGTTTGAGCCCCTATTCCGCGCAGCTCTAGCGCTGGTGCGGTAAGAAAGAGCTTTCAGCGATCAGCTGTCAGCCACACCGAAAGGCTTTCAGCGATCAGCTTTCAGCTGTCAGCCACACCGAAAAGCGTTCAGCAGTCAGCTTTCAGCTGTCAGCCACACCGAAAAGCTTTCAGCAGTCAGCTTTCAGCTATCAGCCAGAACGGACGGCGACCCCGATTGCTACCCGTAACACATACCGCTGGAGCCCGCGAAAAGCCGCTAGCCGAGACGCGACCGTCAGGGAGCGAAAGCTAATCGCTGAAAGCTGAACGCTGATAGCTTTTCTCGATGCGGCGACCCCGATTGCTACCCGTAACACATACCGCTGGAGCCCGCGAAAAGCCGCTAGCCGAGACGCGACCGTCAGGGAGCGA
>Ga0181525_10002446_pt1 | contig 15171 bp, 14 predicted proteins | sample PEATcosm2014_Bin_48_FD_121100 | JGI IMG/M metagenome (GOLD analysis project Ga0181525, IMG submission 121100) | Peatland microbial communities from MTU Mesocosm Facility, Houghton, MI, USA - PEATcosm2014_Bin06_10_metaG | ecosystem: Environmental > Terrestrial > Soil > Wetlands > Peat | place...
ACGCGTTCCACGCCTTCGCCGTAGCTGATGCGGCGGACCGTGAAGGTTTCATTGAGACCATGGCCGCGGCGGCCAATGACCACGCCGGAGAAAATCTGGATGCGTTCCTTGTCGCCTTCCACGACCTTGGTATGCACCTTCACCGAATCGCCGACGGCGAACTTCGCGTCGTCCTTGCGATACTGTTCCATCTCAATTTTATCTTGTAATGCCTGGTTCATAAAGTCATTTGCATGACGGCCACCATGACCGTCAAAAATTATTTCATCAGATCGGGACGCTGTTTCTTCGTCCGCAACTTCGCCTGCTCACGCCGCCATTTCTCGATCTCGGCGTGGTTGCCGGAAACCAAAACGTCCGGCACCTTCATCCCGCGAAATTCCGCCGGCCGCGTGTATTGCGGATACTCCAGCAACCCGTGGCTGAACGATTCGTCGTGCGAACTTTCGTCGTCGCCCAGAACTCCGGGCAACAGCCGCGTCACTGCGTCAATCACCACCATCGCGGGCAGCGCGCCGTTCGTCAGCACATAATCGCCGATGGACAACTCGTCGTCCGCCAGCCCTTCCCGCACCCGCTCGTCAAAGCCCTCGTAATGGCCGGTGACGAGCAGCAAATCTCTTTGCCTCGCCAGTTCGCGCGCGACGGACTGGTCGAACTTTCTTCCCGACGGCGAAAGCAGAATCACTTTCGTCCCGGCGCGCTTCAAACTTTCCACCGCTTCAAAAAGCGGTTCAACCTTCATCAACATTCCCGGCCCGCCGCCAAACGGCTTGTCGTCCACCGTCTTGTGCCGGTCATGCGTCCAGTCGCGCAACTGGTGGACTTTTAGATCCAGCAAACCTTTTTTACGCGCCCGCATGATGATGCTTTCATCGAGCGGCCCGGCGAACATCGCCGGAAACAAAGTCAGCACGTCAATTTTCATTTTGTAGCGGCGCTCTGCGAGCGCCGGACTCGTTCGTGCTCGCGACGGTCACAGACCGTCGCTACAAATATCAACTCGCCGGCTTGTCCTCGACAATTTCCACCGAGCAGCGCAAACCCTTTTTCGCGCTGCCGGCCAGCAGCAAGGAACGGATGGCATTAATCGTCATCCCCTGCCGGCCGATGATCTTGCCCACGTCCGACGCGTCCATGCGCAATTCATAAACCGTCATGCCCGCCCGCTCCACCGGCGTGACGCTCACGGCGTCCGGATGTTGCACGAGTCCTTTGACGACATATTGCAGAAACTCCTGCATTGCAAAATCAAATCAGGCCGCCACGGGCGCGGCTGCCACCTTGCCGGCCTTCTTGATGAAGCTGGCGACGGTGTCGCTCGGCTGCGCGCCTTTGCTGACCCAGTATTGGACGCGGTCGAGTTTCAGGATGAAATTATCACCCGGCTTCAAGGGCTGATACGAGCCGATTTCCTCGATGAACTTGCCATCGCGCGGACTGCGGCTGTCGGCCACTACAATACGAAAATACGGGGAATTCTTGGCCCCGACACGCTTCATGCGAATTTTTACAGACATAAATGTTTCAAAAGAACGCCGAAAGTAGCCATCCATGCGACGCTTGGCAAGCTTGTTTTGAAGGAAAAAACACCGCTTGCCGTCCGCGCCAAACGCTGGTTTGCTTTCGGGAAATGAGCAAGCCGTATGAGGAAATTCTGGATGGAGCGTCACTGCCGCGTTCCGCACCGGGCGATCGGCATGAAATGATTTGCGACCGCCTGCACGCGGCGATGACCGCCAGTGTGGCAAATTTGGCCGGCACTCAATTAGTGGTGCCACGCACCCGGATTCAGGTAACACGTTCGACGGCCATCTGCCCCGACCTCGCACTCGTGACCGTGGCCACCGGCAGGCTCTGGCTAGCGGTCGAAATCATCAGCCGCGACGACCACCACGCCGACACCGTCATGAAAAAGGAGATTTATGAGAAAATCCGTGTGCCGCGCTTGTGGATGGTGGATCCGCGTTACGACAACGTAGAGATTTACCACAGCTTTGAATACGGTTTGAAATTGAAGAGCATCCTGGCTGGCAGCGAAGTGCTGACGGAAAATCTGATTCCCGAATTTCAATTTGTCATTACCGCGCTGTTCGCCGACCAGCCCGGCGAGCTTTAAAGCGGCGTATTTGTTTGAATGGAAGACCGTGTCATGTTGTCTTAATGTTGAAACAAGAGTCCCAAACAGCCTGTGAAAAAATTAATAATGCTCCTGATGGTTGCCGGCCTGTTGGCGGCAATCGCACCGTCGCGGCTTTTCGCCGACGACACCTCGAACAAGGAAGTCACCCTCACCGGCATGTGCGTTTGCGCCAAATGCGTGCTGCACGAAACCAAGGAATGCCAGAACGTCCTCCAGATCCAGAAGGACGGCAAGACCGTCAATTACTATCTGGCGCAAAATGACATCAGCAAGGCCTTCCACGACAACATTTGCACGACGAGCGGGGAAAAAGTGACGGCGACCGGAACAGTTTCCGAAAAGGATGGCAAGCAGGTGATGACCGTTTCCAAGATTGAACCGGCGAAATAACAAAACGAGAATGGAAGTTTGAAGGTGAAGGATGGCGTTATTCCATCCTCCGTTTCTATTTTCCATCTTCGTGTTTCGCTGAATGGCGGCGGTTGAATTCTACGCAATCCTCGTATTTCACGCCGCTCCCGCCGAAGATGTCCAACGCCGAGCCGATGGTCAGGTCAACTTTCCCCTGTCCTAATTTTGTGACGTCTTCCAAATCCGTCAGCGAATTCGCGCCACCCGCGTATGTCGCCGGAATTGGCGTCCAGCGGCCAAGCATCCCGACCAGATCGCGATCAATGCCGCGGCACAAACCTTCCACATCAACCGCATGGACCAGAAATTCTGCGCAGCATCCGGCAAGCTTCTGCAAATTTTCAGCGTTGATGGCCAGTCCCGTGAATTTCTGCCAGCGGTCGGTGACGACGAAATAATTCTCACCGTGCTTGCGGCAGCTCAAGTCCAGCACCAGCCGGCTTTTGCCGACAGTCTTCACCATCTCGTCGAGCCGCGCCCAATCCACACGCCCTTCGCGAAAGACCCAGCTCGTGACGATGACGTGTGACGCACCGTCGTCGAGCCAGCCGCGGGCGTTCTGCGCATTCACGCCGCCGCCGATTTGCAGCCCGCCCGGAAACGCGGCGAGCGCTGCACGCGCCTCGGTTTCATTGCCGGAGCCGAGCTGTATGACGTGACCGCCGGCCAGCCCGTCGCGCCTGTAAAGCTCCGCGAACCGTGCCGCCGGTTGGGTCGAGACAAAATTCGTGCGCAAGCCCGCCTCGCCGAGCGTGCCGCCGACGATTTGCTTCACTTTGCCTTCATGCAGGTCAATGCAGGGTCGAAACATCTCTTTGAATGTAACGGTGGTTTATGGCCTCCGCATTACTAAAATCCGCCGGAGAGATGGATTGAACCGGCAATTATCAGACCCATTTCCATATCCGAACCGATGGCGGAGATTTCAAATCCAAATTGGGACTACAGATTGGGCGGTGTGGACGCGCTGGCAGATTTGTAATTCTCGTCAAGCTCCAAGCGCAGGTAGTCATAGACGACGCCGGTAGTGACTTCTCCGGCAGGAACGGTGAGTTGCATTTCGTTTTCACCCGGCCTCAACAACGCAGCATCAAATGCCAATGTATATTCGCGCCAGACTCCCCTGTCAGTGTTGTAGCGAAGGGCGTTGGTGGCGATTGTCCGGATAGCCCCGACGTATTGTCCGTTTACCTCCACCGCAAGACCGCCGGGACTGCCGGGATTGGCAAGGCCGCCGTTGCCGTCGGAACCAGCCAGAGCCACGCGCAACGTCGCAAGCCCATGCTCTGTTTTGTCCATGTCGAATTTGATGGTCCATGTCGTCGCCCTGCCGCGCCCATACACGCGCCAGGGACCGGTTTGGTCGGTCTGCGGATATTCATCCAGGGACTCGCTCTTGACCCAGCCGAAACGCTGGTTGGCCGGATCCTTCGCGGCGGGATTTACAAACGCGAAGTTGGTCGCGTGCGGCACTTCTTCAAAGAACCAGTCCTTGTGGTAATCACTCTTGCCAATGGTGTAGGTGATGTCGGTCGGGAACAGCAACGCGTAGCGCAAAGGCCAGCCCCAAAGCCAGTAATCCGCCCCGTCGCCCTTGAAGAATTTGCCGCCGGTGCGGTCAGGATAGCCAATCTCCCAGATTTGTTTGCCGTAACGCAGGGGTTTCCAATCGAGTTTGCCCAAATCCAGCGACTGGCCTGCCGCGACGATGATGTTCGTCGCTGCGAATTCACCAAGCACGCCGTCGGCAAACGCATGAAGCGTGTAGGTGCCGGGGCGGACATTGGCGATGCTGAATTTTCCGTTCGCGCTCCCATCGGTCCAGAACTGGTAGTAATCCGCATCATGGGCCCAGGTGACAGTGGTGCCATTGCCGGCGCGCAATGAGAAGGCACGGGCGGGACCGGTAAAATCCGGATGAGTCAGGCCGACATTCAGGTGTGGCAGCTTCGTTGTTCTCGCCTGCGGGTCGTCCAGCACAATCTGGCCGGTCACGGAGCCGCGCTCCGCCTTGTGCGCGTAATCCACGCCCTGCACCCAGTCAAACGGCCATTGGGCCTTGATGACGTTTGCCTCATCGAGCGCGTCATGGAAGAGGGCGTTAGCGTTGGCTGTCCAGGCGGGCGGCACAGTGGGATTGCCAGCTGTGGCGGCCAATGTGTCGAGGTCGGTCTGCGAAGGTGTCTGGAATTTATTCAGCGTGTTGCAATAAACAAAAATCGGTCCGACAACCTTGTTCCACGCCTGCCCAGCGGGGATGTTGCATTCCGCGCCGCCGGCATAGTGGCCGGAAGTCCAGTAGTCGAGCATTGTCGCCCCCATGTGGCACACGAGATCAAGCCTCGTGGGACCGCCGCCCAGATATTCGTCGGAAGGATTGATGAACCAGATGCCGATGTGGTTGCTGATGCTAGACCAGCCATACGCCGGCAATTTATACATCTCGGCGCAATAGCTGTATTTATGCTCCACGGAATTCTTGTAGATGCCGGTGGACAGGATGCGCTGCTCCTTGGCGTGAACGACGACGCCTGCGCGCAAATCCGCTCCGTTGCACATGGGCATGTTGCGGTCGGCATCCACCGAGAGCCAATTGAAACTGGAGTTGAGCTGGTTGATGTAGCGGCTCTCGCCTTCGCCTGCGCTGGGGTAGTTCGTCCCGTGGGAATAAATGGCGTAGGTGTAAATTCCACTGGTGCCGCGTTCCAAAGTGTAGCGCACCTCGACGTCCATCCGGCCATTGACGCCTTTCACCGCCACTTCGGCACGCTCGCCGCCGTTTGCTGCGGGGTCAATGGTCAGCGATGGTGTGACTGTGCCGGACGGATATTGCTCCCAGCCTTCCGAATTGCGGCCGAGCGTTTCGCTGCCATTATAAATCAAGGACAACAGCTTGCCGGAACGTTTCAAAACCATCGCTTTGATGATGCCATTGCCCATCGTCCAAGTCATGCCGTCGTCGGTGACCGTCACAGGGAGGTTGACCGAAGGTTTGGCGACAACCGGCGCGGCGCAGGCGAGCGGCACCTGCACAATCAAAGCCATGGCAATGAAGGCGACCGCGAGGAGTCCGCGTTGGCTGGCAAAAAAAATCATTTTCACGAAATACCTGTTATTGGTTGTCCGGATGAAGACAACGCGCCGCGCCTACTGGATAAATTGCGCGAGGCATGCTGTTGCAAAAGACGGAATCCGCCGCGATGGGTTACATCAATTCTTTTCCGGTCTTGGAGCGAAAAGCGGCTTTAATTGCAAAAGGCCGCTCGCTATTTCAAATCTGGATTTTGTTTCGCTTATGCGTAAAGCGGGCCGAAGTTCTTGCAGGCGCGATAATCCGCAGCTTCCAAGTCCGCCGTGCCGAACGCCGCCCACGTGCTCGGACGGAACACGCGTTCCGCCGCGACGTTGTGCATGTAAACCGGGATGCGCAGCATCGCCGCGAGTGAAATCAAGTCCGCGCCCATGTGGCCGTAGCTGATGGCACCGTGGTTGGCGCCCCAGTTGTTCATTACGGTGTAAACATCGCGGAACGCGCCGTGACCGGTGATGTTCGGCGCGAACCATGTGGTCGGCCAGGTCGGGTTCGTGCGTTGATCTAGCGTGTCGTAGACTTTTTCCGGCAAATCAACCGTCCAGCCCTCGGCGATTTGCAGCACAGGCCCAAGTCCCTTGACGAGATTCAAGCGGCACATCGTCACGGGCATTCCGCCTTTGGTAAGAAATCGCGTGGACCAGCCGCCGCCGGGGAAATATTCCGTGATGGACGGATGCCACGTAGTCGCGTCGAGACATTTCTGCGCCTCGTCCTTGGTGATTTCCCAGAACGGCTTCATCACCGGCTTGCCATCGCGGGTTTGCTGGCCGGTGCCGTCGAGCGTGGCCGGGCCGGAGTTGATGAGATGCAAAATGCCGCCCGCCGCCGCACCGGTGAGCTTGTGTCCGGAGACGCGCTTGACCGCATCGGCGCTCCAATACGTCCGCACGTCGGCAAAAATCTGCGCGGTGTTCGTGAGCAGGTAGCCGAAGAGCATGGACGCGCCATTGAGACAATCGTTTTCCGTAGCGACAATGTAAGGCGCGCGGATGCCGTTCCAGTCGAACGACGTGTTGAGAATTGCTTCGAGAAAATCGCCGTTGGGCTGGTAATCCGTCCACTGGCGCTGGCCTTGAAAGCCGGACGCGATGGCGTTGTGTCCCTGCGCTTCCTCGCCGAAGCCCATCTCGGCGAGCCTGGGATTACCGACCATGAGGTCGCGCGCGATGAGCGACATCTTGACGGACTTTTCCCATTCGCTGTCGAGCTGTGCGCGGGAGCGGGTCGTCTTGGGCGAATTATAATCTTTGCCTTCCTTGCAATTCTCCTTCGTCCACTTGAATGCCTTTTTGTATTCGGCGTGATCAAAAATCCCCTTGTCCATGCGGCGCAGAAATTCCGTCATGTCAATCGTCTCGACCCTCATGCCGAGATAACTCTCGAAGAACGGCTGGTCCACAATGGACCCGGCGATGCCCATCGAGACGCCGCCCATGCCGAGATAAGATTTGCCGCGCATCGTCGCTACGGCGAGGCCAGCGCGGACGAATTGCAGAATCTTCGCCGACACATCGGCAGGAATGGATTTGTCGTCGCCGTCCTGAACGTCGCGACCATAAATGCTGAAAGCGGGCAGGCCCTTTTGCGAATGACCGGCAAGCACCGCTGCCAGATAAACCGCGCCGGGCCGTTCCGTGCCGTTGAAGCCCCACACCGCCTTCGGAATCGTCGGACTCATGTCCATCGTCTCGCTGCCGTAGCACCAGCAGGGCGTCACCGTGAGCGACAGGCCGACGCCTTCGCGCGCGAATTTCTCCGCGCAGGCCGACGCCTCTGCGACGCCGCCGATGCAGGTGTCGGCAATGACGCATTCCACGCGCTTGCCGTTCGGATAACGCAGGCGGGACGAAATCAATTTCGCGGCGGACTTGGCCATGTCCAATGTCTGTTTCTCAAGCGATTCGCGGACGCCACCGAGGCGGCCGTCAATCGTGGGCCGGATGCCGATTTTTGGAAGCGAGCCGATGAGGGAGGAATTTTTCATGTCGTGTTGGTTCAGCGTTTATCACCCGAAAAAATCAAACGCGGCTTTGCCAGCATTCAAAACGCTTGTCCGGGCTGCATGACGGTTTAGCAAACCGGAGTCTGGCTGTCACTGAAGATTTTCCAGCAGTGGAAACGCAAAAAACTGCGAATTCGCGGAACAACCTGCCTACCGGTTGGCGGCGGTCAGATACGACTCCAGCCTTTCAATGCGTTTTTTGAGCGGCGGGTGCGTGGGAAAGACAGTCACACCCGGCGCTTCCTGGCTTTGCAATGTCCGCAGGCATTGTTCCAAGCCGTCGGGCGCGTAGCCGACCATGCTGGCAAGATTGAATGCCCCCTGATCGGCATCGTATTCCGTCTGCGGGTCGAAGCCCTTTTCAAAAAGCGTCTTGGTGATCTGGTCAACGCCCTGCGAATAGCGCGTCAGGTCGGGTTTCCCGGCGGCGGTTCCGGCATCCGAAGCCAGCCCGGCGATGCCCGAAAAAAACTCGCCCCGTTCGATGATTTTCAACGCGTGCTTCCGGGTGACGTGCGTGATTTCGTGCGCGAGAACGCCGGCCAATTGGTCGTCGTTTTGAGCCATGTCGTAAAGCCCGCGCGTGATGAAGATATATCCACCGGGCGCGGAGAAGGCGTTCACGCTGGCAGAATTCAAAACGCCGAACCGATAGGTTAACTCCGGCCTGTCAGAGTAATAGGCCAGCGATTTGCCGATGAGATTGACTCGCCGCGTGATGTCCTCTTCGCGCACGAGGCCGCCGTATTTGGAAACAATCTGGACAGCGACCGAATGCCCGATTGTCAGCTCCTCCTGCAAACCGATGCCGCTGGCACCCTTCAGCGTCTTGCCGAGGTCGCCAAGCATCTTGAACGGTTGAATGCCATTGCCTTGATTGGCTGGATTGGGCCTCAAAAAACCAAATTGCGCGAACGCATCAAACGCGGCAAGGCACAAGACGACAAGAGCAATAATGGATGCGGCTTTTTTCATTGATACTCACCTTTCCCGCCGGCCTTGAGATAACGGGTGACAGCCGCCTTGCCGATGACATCGCTTTGCCGTTCGAGCCATCGGACATCGGCGGCGGCCTGGCCCAATCCCTCCTGCTGGACGTATTGCGCGGTCACGTTGTCCAGCGGCCGGGCGGCGACGCTGGCAGTGGTCGCGCTGGCGCTGGTTTGCAGGCCGTTGATGCTGTGGTCCTCGGCGGGTTTTTCGTCGGCAAGATTGCCAAGATAAATCCAGCCCGTGCCGTTCGTGGCGGTGACATTCGCCCATTTGCCCTGAAGACTGATGATTTTCACGCCCGCCGCGAACGGCAGCGTCGCGACGGTTCCGGCGAGCGGCTGCGGGTCCGTCAGCAAATCGGTTTCGTATCGCTTCGTGAAAACCGTGTTGCCGGCGTCAAATCCGCCGCCCAGTGTCGCGCACAGCAGGCCGGCGAAAAACAGCGCTGTGAATTTCCTTTTCATTTTGATTTCAACTCCAGCACATCCCAATCAGGAGTCAATGCTTCGTATTCAAATTTGCCGGCCTTGTCCAGATAAAGTTGGGTCATGCGGTCGCCGGGCCGCAACGCCAGCGCGTGATGAAACTGCGCCCGCGCCGCCGCGAACTCGCGCTTCATAAAGTTCAGGTAAGCCGCGGTGTAGGCGGCGACGAATTCCATCTGCTGCGCGCCCGCGTCGCCGGCCTTGCAGATCAATTCGTGCGTCTGGTTCGGCTGCTGCTTGCCCTTCACGCGCAGCCGCGCAATCGGGCGCGTGACAAATTCACCGCGCGCCATCCGCTCCGTGTCCTCGCCGATCAAAATCACCGTGCCCACGTCCTTGTTCGCCGCCTCGAGGCGCGAGGCGAGGTTCACCGCGTCGCCGAGCACGGTGAAATTCTTTTTCCGCTCCGAGCCGACGTTGCCCACGATCATTTCGCCGGTGTTCAGCCCGATGCGCGCGTGGAGCTTCACGGGCGCGTCCTTGAACGCCTCCGCCATCCAGTCGCGGGACGCGAGCGCCGCGCGGCACGCCGCGAGCGCGTGATTCGGCAGCGGCTCCGGGCTGCCGAAGACGCCCATGACGGCGTCGCCGATGTATTTGTCCACGTAACCGCCGTTGTCCAGAATGAAATCCGTCACCCGCGCGAGGTAGCGGTTGACGACCCGGACCAGCTCCTCCGGCGGAAGTTTCTCCGACAAATCCGTGAAGCCCGCCAGGTCGGAAAAGAAAACCGTCAGCTCCTTCTTCTCGCCACCCAACTGGATGGCGTCGGGATTCTTCAAGAGCTTTTCCACGACCTGCTTCGAGACGTAGCTGCCGAAAATCGCCTGAATCTCCCGCTTGCGCCTGCGCTCGCGCCAGAAGTTGTGGATGCTTCCCGCCAGCAACGCGAAGCAGACGCCGGCCACCGGCATCGCTGGCGGGAAAAAATAATTCGAGCGGAACGCCAGCAGGCTTCCCGCCAGCAACACCAGGACCAGCGCCGCGTTGATGCCGACCATCCAGGCGATCTTTGAATAGCGCCAGCCCGTGAGGATGATTCCGAACACCAGAACCAGGCTGGCAATCAAAGTCCCCGGCCTCGGAAAAGACCGGATGAATTCGCCGCGCTCCGCGTCCGCCCACGCGGTGAAATGAACGAGCGCGCCCGGTTCAATCCCGCCAACCGGCGTCGCCTTCAAATCAACCGCGCCAGCCGCGTTCGCGCCGACGAAGACAATCTTGCCGCGCACTTCCGCCGCCACGGATTCGTCCAGCGGCGGCAGGCCGGCCAGACCGGGGACGATGTTCGTCGGATTCGTGTCGTCAACGCCCTTCGCTTCCAACTGCCGTTGAAGCTGTTCGCCGAGGATGACGAACGGCGCGGCGGAAAGAGCCTGACTCGCCGGGAACTGGAGCGACCGGTTCGTTGTGTCCAAGCTTGCATACCAATGCAGCAGCAGCCGGCCTTCGGGAAAATCCTTCTCCGTGCCTTTGGCCGCGAGCGAACCGGGCATCGGGTAATGGCGATAAACCCCGTCATCATCGGGAGGAAAATCCACCAGCCCCATCCGCGCGCCGACCGCGAATTGCGGAAATTGTTTCTGAAAATCGTCCTGCCAGAACACCGGCGTCTTGTCCTGCATCTGGCCAAGGATTGTTTCCGGGCAGCCGGCGGCGTAGGCGGCCAGCATGTCGTCCTGCGCGGCATCGGACGGTTCGAGAAACTCGAAATCCATCAGGATTTTCTTCGCGCCGGCCTGATGCAGCGACGCGATGAGCGCGCCGAACAGCGAGCGCGGCCACGGCCAGCGCACCGAATAACGCGCGCCGACCTCTGCAAGCGACGCCTCGTCCACCAGCACCAGCACGCCGTTGGTGGGAATGAGGGATGGATTTGCCGTTGCGCGGGAGCAGGAATCGAAAAAGGCGCGGTCCAAGGTGTCGGTCACGTGGAAAAGCTGGAGCGTTCCCACGAGCAGCAGGGTGAGCGCCAGCGGCAGACACGGTTTTTCGAGCAGCTTCACAAATGGTTCACGTCCGTGGGGTGATAAATACCCGATGCCGGATTTTTCGCAAACCACTTTATGCCGCCTCCGAGAGCGGTGCAAACAGGTATGGTGGGCTTGGGAAGCCAACCCGTTCCAGCATCCAATTTTCATGGGATCACGCGTGCGATGGTTGGCGCGTCGGGTTCAATTGATATAAAGTATTCACAAAGCCGGATGCGGTCGCGTTGAGGCTTCCCAAGCCTGCCACAAGATGGATGCCCAAAGGAAACGTTCGCTTCGCGAAAAGTGGTCTAACCCGGTTGGCCGGGAAAGCTTTGATGAAAGAACCGGAATGCGTTTTCGCGGGGTTGACCCGGACAGCGCGGGATGTGGGTGGCCCTTGCGTTAAAACGTTCGGAATGATAAGTGAAAACTCTTCTCAATTGGGACATGCGACGGTTAAAATCGGCGGTATAAATCCTGTCAACACCTGTGATTCAGATTTTTAACGATGCGTTTTGTCAGAAGATTCCGCCTGTAGGCGCACTTGAATGACCCGGACAATCATCACAAGCTTGACCTTTTGCGATTAACATTTGACCCTTGCCGCCGTCCAACAAACCATTTTATGAAACGAATTCTGCTTCCCGCTTTGCTCGTGATCCTGCCTACCCTCGGTGTGATGGCTGCCGGTTCGTTGACTGTTACCGCCGTCAACAAGCTGTCCATCGCGCGCGCCAGCCAGACGATTGAATTGACCGCCGCGCAGCTCGCGCCGCTGGGCGAAACCAATTTGAACAAAATCCATGTGGCGGACGCGACCGGCAAGGAATTGCTCGTTCAAGCCGTTGACACGGATTTTGACGAATATCACACGCCGGACATCGTTATTTTCCAAAGCGACTTCGCGCCGGGTGGGACGAAGACATTCACGGTCACTGACGGCAAGAAGCAGCAGTTCAAGCCGGAGGATTACAAGGCTTACGGCCGGTTTGTGCGCGAGCGGTTTGACGATTTCGCTTGGGAGAACGATTTGATCGCCCACCGCGCCTTCGGCAAGGCGCTGGAGACGTGGAAGGGCGAGCCGCTCACCAGCAGCGGGATTGACATCTGGTCGAAGCTGACGCCGCGCCTCATCATCAACGAGTGGTATATGATGGGCGACACGTTTTATCACACCATGACCGACAACGGCGGCGATGATTACAGTTCCGGCGTCACGCGCGGCGACGGCGGGAACGGTCTCTGGGCGGATGACAAGCTCTGGGTCTCGAAAAATTTCGTGATGTCGCGCGAACTGGCGAACGGCCCCATCCGCGTGATGTTCGAACTGGATTACGACGCGTTCGACGTGAACGGCGAGCAGGTTGCCGAAACCATGCGCATCTCGCTCGATGCAGGCAGCCAGATGGATCATTACAGTGTTTTTTTTGGGGAAAATACTGATAAGAACGTGCCGCTGACGGCGGCGGTGGGCTTGAAGAAAGTCAAAGGAGAACAAATCATTGACGCGACAAATGGCGTGCTGACGATTTGGGAACCGATGGAGAAGAACCGCGGAATGCAGGGCGTCGCGGCGATTGTTGACCCGAAGAAATTTGTGAAACAGGCCGAAGACAAGCTGAACGACCTGCTGCTCGTGAACGCTGGCCCGGACAATTCCATCAATTACTGGGCCGGTTTCGCGTGGGACAAGGCCGGTAAAATCACGACGGCGGACGATTGGAAGAAATACGTGGCTGACTTTGCGCAGGGTGTGCAATCGCCCATCGAAGTGACCATCACCGCCGGGCAATAAAACTTTTCAGGAACAGCCATCAATCAACCAAAATCACAAATGAAAATAATCAGCGGACAGTTTCAAACCGCTTCGCAGAAAGTCATCCTAGCCGCGCTGCTGGTGCTTGGCGGCGGCGCTGTAAATCTTTTCGCGCAGAGCAACACCGCCACGGTCGCCATCACGAATGCGGTCACCTACAACACGGCCACCAATCCCGTGCCGCTCGGCGCCGGATGGATCAGGCGCCACGAAGGTTTTGTGGCGCAGGCGAAGCAGGGCGGCATTGACATCCTGTTCATGGGCGATTCCATCACCGACTTCTGGCGCAATCGCGGTTCGAACGTCTGGAACAAATATTACGCGCCGCGCCACGCCGCCAACTTCGGCATCAGCGGCGACCGCACCCAGCACGTCCTCTGGCGCATGGACAACGGCGAGTTGGACGGCATCAAGCCCAAGGTGGTCGTGCTGATGATTGGCACCAACAATACCGGCAAGGAAAGAAACTCGGACACCATCCGCAACACCGTTCCCGAGGCGATTGCCGGAGTGCAGGCGGTGGTGACCGACCTCCGCGCCCGGTTGCCGGACAGCAAGATTCTGCTGCTGGCCATTTTCCCTCGCGGCACGCTGGACGACCCGCAGCGCGCCCAGGTGGCGTTGATCAACACCGTCATCGCCAAGCTGGGCGACGGCAACATGGTGCGCTATCTCGACATTGACCCGAACTTTCTGGAACCCGACGGCACGCTGCCCAAGAGCATCATGCCGGATCTGCTGCATCCCAACGAACACGGCTACCAAATTTGGGCCGACGCGATGAATCCGACGCTGAACGAGATGATGAAGTGAATTTGAATGGATCGAGGCGACAAAACTGAAATAACGCGACTATTTCAAGTAAGTCAGAGATTGCGGTCAGTTGTTGTTATTGTGGACGGCGGACGGATTCACCGGCGGTGGGTTGGTTGACGGTGGATGATAGATTGCGGGCGGCGCGGTGAGCCTTTGATAATTCAAAATTCCCTTCACCACCGCCGCCGCCATTTGCCGCCGCCAGACGGGGTCGTAGATGCGCTTGCTCTCGGCAGGATTGGTCATGTAGCCGCCTTCGATGAGGATGGCGGGCATCTGCGCGTCGCGCAGGACGGCAAAGCGGGCGCGGCGGACGCTGCGGTCGTTCACGCCGAGGTTTTGCACGAGTGACTTCTGGATTTGATAGGCGAAGATCAGGCTTTTCAGCTCGCATCGGTTGGCCACCGTCGGGCCGGCGCCACCCGCCATGCCGTATTCGCTGCCCTCAACGCTGGCATTGCTGGAATTCGCGCCGACGGGCGTGATGCAATACGTCTCCGGCCCGGCGACGGTATCCTTGTCCGTCTGCGCCGCGTTGAAGTGCAGGCTCACGAACAAATCCGCGCCCGCCTTGTTGGCCAGCGCCGGTCGCGCCGGCAATTCCACGAAGGTGTCCCTGCTGCGCGTGAGCAAGACCCGGAACCCGGCGCGCTGGAGCTGGTCGCGCAGTTCCAACGCCAGCAGGAGCGTGTAGGTTTTTTCGTTGTGCGAGAAGAATCCGCCCACGCGGTTGCCGGTGTCCTTGCCGCCGTGGCCGGGGTCGAGCCAGATGGTGGTGATGCGTTTCGGTTCGAGGTAACGCGCCGGGTAGAGCAGCGGGCGGATGGTCTTGTCCAGATCAAATTGCGCGATGAGCGGCGCGCCTTTGTCCACCGCCACCGGGAACGACAGCCGCACGTTGACGCCGTTGATTTCCGCCGTGCTGGAATCCTTGTCAAACACGAGGCGCGCGGTGCGGTTCGACGCGGCAATCTCATCGCCGCGCTTGAGCCAGAAGATTTTCAGGCCGTTCGCGCCCGCCCAGTCGGCGAGCGGGACGTAGTTCTGGCCGTTGATGGTCGCCGCGTGTGACGGTGCCTCGAAGAGTGCGAGGCTGAACGACAACAGCAGCGCGAAAAAGATTTTCATCGCGCGCAAGTTGCCCGCGCGCGGTGGTGGATTCAAGGCAAATGGCAACTGGGTAAACTGTCAGCAGGGATTGTCCCCGTCGCCACAACCACAATTGGTTCCTTGCTCGTTCGGGATTTCTCCTCCGGCAGCCGGCGGCGTTCCGTTTTCCGGCGCATCGAGCGGGTGCTCGTGCTTCTGCCATTCCTCGGAGACGCGGCCGTTCCAGCAGGCCGTGTTCAGCGGATAAATGTCGGGATCGAAAATGACGTGATAGAAATGCCAGACGACAATCGCCAGGCACGCCAGCACCGCCTCGTAGTAATGAATC
>Ga0181525_10002448_pt1 | contig 15162 bp, 15 predicted proteins | sample PEATcosm2014_Bin_48_FD_121100 | JGI IMG/M metagenome (GOLD analysis project Ga0181525, IMG submission 121100) | Peatland microbial communities from MTU Mesocosm Facility, Houghton, MI, USA - PEATcosm2014_Bin06_10_metaG | ecosystem: Environmental > Terrestrial > Soil > Wetlands > Peat | place...
GGGCGCGACTGCGTCCGCAACGCATTTCCGGTTTCGAGGGAGATAAGGCGCGCGATCTCTTCCGCCCGCGCATCGAATTTCTCCGCGATTTTGAGCATGAGCTTGCCGCGCTCGCGTGCAGCGGTCTTCTTCCACGCCGGAAATGCGGCTCGGGCCGCCTGCACGGCGCGGTCGATATCGGCCGCCTTGCCGCGCGGGACTCGAGCGATCGGCTCCTTTTTGGCGGGATTTTCGACCTCGATCGATTCAGAGTCCGCGCTTTCGACCCACTCACCGCCAATCAACATAGGAACAGCGCGCGTTCCAGTCTCAATCATCGGGGTAAACCCTCCGCTCTCCAAGGGGGCATACCTTGCGACGCTATCTTGTCCTTGTCGCCGCGCTCGCGTTGGCCACACTCATGACGCCGGTGCAAGCCCAGGCTCCAGCACCGCTCGTCGTCGCCGGCTACACCGGCTCATTTCAAAAGGGTCTCGAGTCGTCGGTTATCCCGGCATTTGAAAAACAATGCAACTGCCAGATCACGTATATACCGGGCGCGTCGACCGACACGAATGCCAAACTGCAAGCCCAACGTGCGCATCCGCAGATCGACGTCGCAATCACCGACGAAGGCCCGCAAGCACAAGCCGCCTCCCTTGGACTCCTCGCGCCGCTCGACCCGAAGATCGTCACGAATCTGCGCGACGTCTATCCGGTCGCGAAGCTTCCGAATAACGTCGGCGTTGCGATCGGCCTCATTTCGATCGGACTCGCGTACGATACGAAGGTCTTCGCCCAGAACCATTGGGCGCCGCTGCGCTCGTGGCACGATCTCGAACGGCCCGAGCTGAAAGGCAAGCTCATTCTTCCGTCGGTCACGCAGACGTACGGTCTCATGCTGCTCATCATGGAAGCGAAACTGAACGGTGGAAGCGAGACCAACATCGACCCCGGCTTCGCCGCCATGCAGAAGCTAGCACCGTCCGCGATCAACTTCGACAAGACGGCGGATGTCTCGAACTATTTTCTGCAAGGGCAAGCCGTGGCAACCGTCTGGGGAAACAGCCGCACGAACACACTGCGGGCGAGCGGCTTCCCAATTCAGTTCGTCTATCCGAAGGAAGGTGCGGGCGCGCTGCTGGCAACCGCTAACCTCGTGAAGGGTGCACCGAATCCAACGCTCGCGCAGCAGTTCATCAACTTCTTGCTCGACCCGCAAACGCAAATAACTAACGCAGGGACCGTGTTCTTTGGTCCGACTAATAGCCGTACCAAACTGCCGGAAAACCTTGCGCAGACCGTGACGACGCAGGCCGACGTGAAGTCGCTCATCGATCCCAACTGGGCGGTCATCAACGAACATCGTGCCGACTGGACGGATCGGTGGAGCAAGGAAATCGAGACGCGCTAGACGCCAAGGCGTACCTCGCTCTCAAAGGCCTGCGCAAACGCTATGGTGATCGCGAGGTCGTATGCGGCGTCGATCTTCCGATCGCGCGCGGAGAGCTGGTGTGCCTCCTAGGTCCGTCGGGCTGCGGAAAGACGACGACGCTGAACCTCGTTGCCGGATTTGCCGAGCCCGACGCGGGTTCGATCGTCGTCGACGGCGAGGCCGTTGAAAGATTGCCACCACACCGTCGCAACATGGGGATGGTGTTCCAAAACTACGCGCTCTTTCCGCATCTAAGCGCGTTCGAAAATATTGCATTCGGTCTGCGTCTGCGCAAACTCGGAGCTGATGAGATCGAGCGCAAGGTCCACAGCGCCCTCGCGCTGACCCATCTCGAAGGCTTCGAGCGTTCGCTCCCGCGGCAGCTCTCCGGCGGACAGCAGCAGCGTGTCGCGCTGGCGCGCGCACTGGTGATCGAGCCGACCGTGTTGCTCCTTGACGAGCCGTTCAGCAATCTGGATGCGAAGTTGCGCCGCACGATGCGCGACGAAGTACGCGAGATTCAAAGGCGCACCGGCATCACGACGATCTTCGTCACGCACGACCAGGAAGAAGCGCTCGCGATCTCCGACCGCGTCGCGGTCATGAGCGGCGGAGCGATCGAAGATGTCGGAACGCCGTTTGCGATCTATCATCGACCGCGCAGCCGCTTCGTTGCGAGCTTCGTCGGCGACTTGAACGAGATTCCGGGCCCCGTCTACCTGCGTCCTGAGATCCTCGACGTTCGGCCCGCGGGTGGTGAGCCAAGCGCATCCCGCCGTCACCTCAATGGCACCCTCGAAGGCGTCACGTTCCTCGGTGCGCGACGGCGATATACCGTTCACTGCGCAAGTATCTCGGCAACCATCATCGCGGAAGGCGCTGGAACCGGCGCCGACACGCTTTCGGTCGGTGACCACGTCATCGTGGAGTGGGATCCCGCCGATGCACTAACCCTGCCTACAGCATGAGACGCCCGTATGCACTTGCGCTACTGGTGCCCGCGCTTGCCGTGCTCGTGGTCTTTCTCGTTATCCCATTGGTCAATCTGCTCGTCACGAGCTTTCACGCATTCTCATCAACACAAGGGATCACGTCGCGCTGGACGTTCGAAAACTACACGCGCTTTCTTTTCGACCGTTTCTATCTCGACGTGCTCGTGCGCACGCTTCGGGTTGGGCTCGAGACGACGGTCTTGTGCGCCCTATTGGGCTATCCCGTTGCGCTGTTTTTGCAGCAAACACGCGGCGCGACACGCAATTGGCTAACGTTATTGCTGCTTTCACCGCTCCTCGTCAGCATGGTGATCCGCGCGTACGGCTGGGTAATCATCTTGGGCCGCAACGGCCCGATCCCACTTTATACGGAAGGCGCGATCATCGTCGGTCTCGTGCACGTCTCGCTCGCCTATATGGTGTTGCCGGTTCTCGCGAGCCTCGAACAGATCGATCCCTCCGTGCTCCGCGCGGCGGCCAGCCTCGGTGCATCTCCTCTCACAACGTTTCGGCGCGTCACGCTGCCGCTCACATTTCCCGGCTTGCTTGCCGGCTGCGTGATCGTGTTCAGTCTTTCCGTCAGCGCTTTTGTGACGCCGTCAATCCTGGGCGGTACGCGTGTCAAGTTGCTTTCAACCTACATCTACGATCAGGTTGTCTCGCTACTGAATTGGCCGTACGGTTCGGCGATCGGCTTCGTGCTGATCGCAGTTTCGACGATCGCGCTTCTCGTCTTCAGCCGCGTGCTGCGGAAAAGCCAGACGGAAGTCGTGCTCGGATGATGCGCACGCTGCATCGCGTGTATGTCGCGCTCGTCTACATCTTTCTCATCGCACCGATCGCTGTGGTAGTGCTGGCGTCGTTGACGACGACGAATTTCGTCACATTTCCACCGCGCGGTTTGACGCTGGCATGGTACGCGGCAATCTTTGCGCATCCGGAATTCGTCAATTCGCTGTTGCTCAGCCTCGTCGTCGGCGCGGGCACGGCGCTCGTCGCCGGGACGTTCGGGACGCTCGCCGCCGTCGCGATTGCGCGTGAACAGGTTATCGGTGCAGGACTGTGGCTGGCGCTTCTGTCATCGCCGCTCGTGATCCCGTCCGTCGTACTCGGGATCGCGCTTTTGCAGTGGTTCACGATTATCGCGCTTCCGGCCGGCGTCGTCCCGCTCGTGATTGGTCACACCGTGCTCGCGCTTCCGTACGTCGTGCGGCTCGTCTGCGCCGGTCTTGCCGGAATTGATCCAGCGCTCGAGCGCGCGGCGGCCGGCCTCGGCGCCACGCCGTTTCAGCGACTGCGTCGCGTCACGCTCCCGCTGATCGCGCCGAGCGTCATAGCAGGCGCGCTCTTCGCCTTCATCACATCTTTTGACGATCTCACCGTAGCGCTCTTCGTCGTCAGCACCAACGTCATGACGCTGCCCGTGAGAATCTACAACTATATGCAGTTCAACTACGATCCGCTGATCACGTCCGTCTCGACGGTGATGATCGTCCTCTCGATTGTCTTAGTCGTCGTTGTCGAGCGCGTGATCGGCGTCGGACGGCTCTTTGGAAAGGCTGCGGCGGAGTGACCGACATTATCGTCGTCGGTGCGGGCATCGTCGGAAGCGCTATTGCCTACCGCTTGACGTGCGCCGGCGCGCGCGTCACCGTCTTTGACGCCGGCGACCGAACGCCGACGACCGCCACGAGCTTTGCGTGGACGAATTCCAATGGAAAGCAACCGCTCGCGTACCATGCCCTCAATGTTGCCGGTATGGGCGAGCACTTGGCGCTCGAAATGGAACTCGGGGAATCGCGCTTCCACCATCACGTCGGGAACGTCGAGTGGGCGATCGGCGAAGACGAACACCAGCGCGTCCTCGACAAAGTTGCGCGTCTGCAAGGCTGGGCTTATCCCGCCGAGCTCATCGATCGCGCAACACTGCGGGCGATTGATCCCGCGCTCGTGCCGCCCGACGACGTCGAGGCAATCGCGTTTTATCCCAGCGAAGGTTACGTCGATGCCGTTCCGCTCGCAGCCGAGCTGCTCGAACGCGCGCGTGCGGCGGGCGCTACCGTGCACATCGGAAAAACGGTTGTCGCGGTTGGGCCACGCGTCGTCTCGCTTTCCGACGGCACGCGGCACCCGGCCGATATCGTCATCTGCGCCGCCGGACGCTGGACCGGCGCGCTCGTCGCAACCTCGGGCTTCGACATACCGATGGCGCCGACGCGCAGCTGTCTCGGCGTCACGACGCCGGCGCCACGCCTACGCACGATGCTACTCTCGACGGCGATCAATTTGCGGCCCGAAGGCCCTGACCGAATGCTTCTGCAGAATACGACGACGGATCTGCAGGGTGACGATCTAACGCCAACGATTCCCAAGGAAAAGCTCGACGAGTTTCTTCTCGCGCCCGCACGCAAGGTGGTACGCGGCTTCGATGGCGTGCAGATCGAAAACGCAAAACTCGGAATTCGCGCGATCCCCGTAGACGGACATCCCGTCGTCGGTCCTGTGCCGGATTGCGAGGGCCTCTATGTGGTTTGCAGCCACAGCGGCGTTACGCTCGCCCCGTTTTTTGCGCGCGCCGTGATGCGCGAGCTGCTCGATGGCGAAACCGAACATCGGCTCACTCCGTTCCGTCCTGAACGATTTTGCACGACAACGACGTCGTCGTAATCGGCGCCGGCGTCATCGGCGCGTCGATCGCCTATCACTTGGCGCGTGAAGGCGCGCACGTGACGCTCTTCGATGATGCCGATGCTCCATCATCGCCGAGCGCATCATGGGCAAGCGCGGGCGGTGTTCGCAGCCAACGTCGCGATCCACGAGAATGGCCGCTCGCGGTAGCAGCCGCCGCACGCTGGCCTTCGCTTGGGGAGGAGTTGCACGCACGAACGGGTTTTCAGCGCGGCGGACATCTTCACGTCGTCGAGCATAAAAGTGACGTCGGCGAACTGCACGCGCGCATCGAGCGCGAACGCGCTGCCGGCATTCAGGTCGAATATGTCGAGCAGTCCGTTTTGCGCAAACTCGCTCCTGCGCTCGCACCAGGCGTCATTGCTGCCGCATACACGCCGAGAGACGGGCAGGCGGATCCGCGCGCGACGACGTCGGCGTTTGCATCGGCAGCCGTGCGCGCCGGCGCGACATTCACGCGAACGCACGTCGACGGCATTGCACTGGATGGAAAACGCGTTGCCGGAGTCATCGCCAACGGGACGGTTCATGAAGCTGGGACCACTGTTCTGGCGGCCGGGTCATGGAGCGTTCGGCTCGCGCGCGCCGTCGGTCTTAATCTTCCGATAAGGTTGCGCGCATATCAGATGCTGCTCTCGATGCCGCAACGTCCTGCGCTGGATCCGACGATTACCGCGACCAATCGCGCGCTCTCACTGAAGCAGCTACGCACCGGCGCGTTCATGATCGGCGGTGGATGGCCGGGCGAAATCGACGAGCAAGCTCACACCTGCAGAACAACCCAGGAGAGCATCGACGGCAACTGGGCAGTCGCCGCAGCAATCGTTCCTGCGCTTGCGCCGATGCGACCGGCGACGAGCTGGTGCGGACTCGAAGGCGACGCGTTCGATGGCGTACCGCTGATCGGCTCGGTGCCGCGCATGCAAGGTCTGTATCTCGCCGCGGGCTTCAGCGGCCATGGCTTTCAGCTTTCGCCTGCGGTCGGCGAGGCTGTTGCGCAAGCTATCCTTACAAAACACGAACCCGCATCGCTACGCGAACTCAATCCCGCCAGGGAGGGCGGCATAGCATGAGGGATAGTGCGGCATGGAATCGGCACTGGCTCAAAAGTCATGCACGCCCTGCCGGGGCGGCGTGCCGCCACTTACTCGCGATGAAGCGGAGACCTTACGTGCGCAAGCTCCGGAGTGGGAGCTTGCCGACGAAGCCCGGCGAATCAATCGCACGTTTCGCTTTGAGAATTTTGCCCAGTCATTGGCGTTCGTTGACAAAGTCGGTGCGCTTGCGGAATCCGAAGGCCATCATCCCGACATAACCTTCGGCTGGGGCTATGCAACTGTAACGTTGTACACGCATAAGATCAAAGGTTTGCACGAGAACGATTTCATCATGGCCGCGAAGATCGATCGACTGACATGAGATTGTACTTCCTGCGGCATGGCCAAGCCGGCGAGCGGGAGGACTGGCACGGGGACGATTTCGACCGGCCGCTCACGACCGACGGCATCAAGAGAATGGAACGCGAAGCCGACACGATTGCCGAGCTCGATCTAGCGCTGGAAGCAATCGTCACGAGCCCGCTTGTTCGCGCGCGTCAAACGGCGGAGATCGTTGCGAAGCGTTTGAAGTTGCGCAAGAACCTGGTCGAAGACGAGAATGTCGGACTCGAGTTCAACGTGCAGCGCCTCTTGAACGTTCTCGAGCACTACCCGAAGGCGGCTGCGATCATGCTCGTCGGACACGAGCCGAGCATGGGCCGCACGATCGGACAATTGATCGGCGGCGCACGCATCGATTTCAAAAAAGGCGCGCTCGCCTGCGTCGAGTTGACCGATGCTTCCGCGCCGGCAGCCGAGCTCGTGTGGCTGATTCCGCCGCGCGTCCTCTCCCACTAACCCGGTGCTGCTGCTCGGGATAGAAACGTCGTGTGACGACACGGCGACTGCGGTCGTTCGTGACGGAACGACCGTGCTTTCCAACGTCTCGACAAACCAAGACGAATTTCACGCGCGCTACGGCGGGATCGTTCCGGAGATCGCGAGCCGCCGGCATACTGCGCTGCTGTCGGCAGCGATCGAAGACGCACTGACACGCGCGCACGTATCGCTTGACGAGCTCGACGGCATCGCCGTCACGGCAGGACCGGGCTTGATCGGCAGCCTCGTCGTCGGCGTTGCCGCAGCCAAAGCACTTGCCTTCGGCATCGAGCGTCCACTCTTCGGCGTCAATCATCTGCACGGGCACATCTTCGCGGCATTCTTGGAAGATGCGCCGGCGCCGCGCTATCCGTTCCTGACCTTGCTCGTGTCCGGCGGCCATTCGCAGCTCGTTGCCGTCGATAGTCCGGTAGAGATGCGCATCTTGGGCAAGACGCGCGACGATGCTGCCGGCGAAGCGTTCGACAAGACCGCGCGGCTGCTGGGCTTTCCATACCCGGGCGGTCCGCAGCTCGATGCGCTCGCACGCGAGGGCGATCCGAGTGCGATTCGCTTTCCGCGCCACAAGCCGGATCCCGGGACGCTCGACCTTTCGTTCTCCGGGCTCAAAACGTCGGTGCGCTATTTTTTGGAATCGGACCGCGGGAAGAGTGCACGGCCGGCCGACGTTGCTGCCTCATTCCAGGCTGCAGTCGTCGACATTTTGATCGACCGGTTAGATCGTGCGATCGCGCTCGAGCGATTCGAACTCTCCGTTCTTTCCGGAGGCGTCGCCGCGAACTCCGCGTTGCAACGCGCGTTTCGCGCATGGGGCGAGCGCAATGGGATAACCACGTTGATTCCGCCCCTGCGCTATTGCACGGATAATGCGGCGATGATCGCCGCCGCAGCCGAGCGTCAAGGCGATGCCGTTCGCGTCGACGCCGAGTCGCTCGGCGCCGATCCGAACCTTCCGTTCAGCGTTCCGCGATAATCCGGCGAATGGCCCCGATCAGTATCTTGTGCTCGAAGGGATGGAGCGCAGAAAGCGCAGCATCTTCGTCTTCTTCGAGGAGCGGCAACGGTACGCGCATCAGGACTTCACCGCGATCGACCTCGGCGGTGACGTAGTGCGCGGTTGCGCCATACCAGGGCGACTTCGCGCGTAGCGCGTCGCGGATTGCATGCGCACCGCGAAAGGCCGGAATTACGGCGCCATCGGGCATCGCGATCTCATCGGCGCGCGGATCGTGTGGAAGAAACGCCGGATGGATGTTCAGCGCCTTGGGTAACCGCTCGAAGAAGTCGTTCGATACCAGATGCATCCACCCCAGCATCAAGATCAATTCAGGTTGCGTGCGCTCGATGAGCGCGATCAGCTCCTCGTCATATTGCGCGCGTGGCGTGCGTTGACGGTCCCAAACGTGAACGTGCACCGGTAACCCGGCACGCTTTGCGCGCTCGGCGGCGAATGCATCCGGACGATTGACGACAAGCGCTCGAATATCGAGGCCGATCCCCTCGGGAAGTTCGTCGATGACCGCTTGAAAGTTCGTCCCGGCCCCCGATGCCATAACGGTCGTGCGAATATCGGGCGCGACGCGTGTCATCGAAAACTGTTCGACGGGCTTTCCACCGGTCGCCGACACGAGCAGGTCGAAAAGCGGTTCGGTTACGGCGCCGATCAGCGCTTGACGATATCCAAGCTCTCGCATCCGTCCAAGCGCAAGCGCGATCAGATTCGGTTGCAGATTTGCCCGCTGATGCGCGGGGACGATTCCGATCGGGCCGAGGATCCCGACGTCTTTGCGCCCTTGCCACGCGCGTAGCCAATAGAATTTCAGATCGCGTGCGCCATATGCGGCAAATCCAACCGGAGCGCCGTCGGAGTCACTCGTCAGGACAGTCGCTGAGGCGGCCGCCGTCTCGCTCGACCACGATCCGTTGAAGACGAGATCGATCCACGACAGATACCGTTCGTCAACGCTTGCCAAATCGGTAAAACCGTAGCCATGCTCGCGAATGCGCGCAATTGCATTTTGGGTTCGCTCAGCCGAGAAACGTTCGTCGAGATCGACTAAGAGGTTGACGAACTCGCCCGGTATCTCCCTAGCGCTCACGCGCGGGATGTACCACGACCGCAGGATCGCCGTCGCTACGCGATTCGATCCAACCCGCAACGAACGAACCCGGAGCCACCGCGAGAGCTTTCGGCGCATCGCTCAGCGCCACGATCAGCGTGTAGCCGATTCCCATGTTGAACGTGCGATAGCGTTCTTCGTGGCTCAAGTTGCCGCGTCGCACGAGCTCTCGCATGAGCGACGGTATTTGCCAGCGCGTTTGCTCGAAGATGGCTTTGCAATTCGCCGGCAACGTCCGCGGCACGTTTTCGAGCAAACCGCCTCCGGTGATGTGCGACATCGCCTTGATGCTTACGGCTTGGCGTATCGCCTTGACGGTTTGCAGATACGATGGATGCGGCGCAAGCAACGCGTCAGCGAAGCTTTCATGTCCGTCGGGAAGGAGCGAACCCCATTCGTCTTCGGGTACGAGCGTGCGCGCCAATGAGTATCCGTTTGTATGCAAACCAACCGAGGGCAACGCCACGATCGCGTCACCGGCGACAACGCGGTCCGTTTTTGGAAGATCGGCGATCCTGACGATTCCGACGATCGTTCCGGCAAGATCGAAATCGCCGGGCTTGTAGAGCCCAGGCATTTCGGCCGTCTCGCCGCCCAGTAACGCCATCTCGTTCTCGCGGCATGCGCGATGGATGCCGCCGACGATTTCGGCGGCCATCTCGGGTACGAGCTTGCCGACCGCAACATAGTCAAGGAAAAACAGCGGCGTCGCGTTCGCAACCAAGATGTCGTTGACGCAGTGGTTGACGAGATCCGCGCCGACCGAATCGTAGCGGCGCAGTCCGGCTGCGATGAGGATCTTCGTTCCGACGCCGTCGGTTGACGCGACGAGCGCCTGGTCAGGGTCGCCGGGCAGGCGGAAAAGCCCATTGAACGCGCCGAGCTCCCCGATCTGATCCGGGTGTTTCCAGCCTCCGGTCAGCTTTTTATAGAGCGAAACCGTGGCGTTCCCGGCGGAAATGTCGACGCCCGCCGCGGCGTACGCATCGGTTGCGCGATCCATCAGCCAGGGCTTCGCTTCGAGCGGCAGAAACGACTGCCGCATGCAAGTAACGGTTTCGGGTGACCTCGCGCGGAGCGTTTCCTCCGGCGCGCTTGTCGTTCCAGTCTTTTCAGATAAGAAACTCGAGGGCGCAGCGGCCGACGTTGATCCCAAGCTCGGCGGCGTCATCGCGGCCGCGCTCGCCGACGGCGAACATCAAGGCAAGAATAACGAAGTCGCGCTGTTTCACACAGCCGGCACGAGCGATCTCGGCGTGCGCCGCGTCCTCGTCATCGGTCTCGGCGACCGGAACAAATTCGAGCTCTCGCAGCTCGCGCACTATGCGGGGACCGCCGTTCGCTACCTCGGCAAACGCAACGTTCACGATATCGCAATCACGTTGCCGTACGAAGCCAAGGATGCCGCCACCGCGGCATCCTTCCTGGTCGAGGGCGCGTTCGTTGCGACGATCGATACGACGATGTACCGCAAAGAGCAAGAGCGTCCGATCGATATCAACACGTTGACGATCGTCGCCGGAGCGCTCGATCGCAGTGCGCTCAGCGCAGGCGCCAAGCACGGTCAGATTCTCGGCAAGTCCGTGAACTACACGCGCCGGCTTGCGCTCACGCCCGCCAACGACATGACGCCCCGCATACTGGCCGATCGCGCGGAAGAGATCGCGAAGAAAAACGATCTCGGATTCGACGCACTTGACGAAGATCAGATGAAGGATCTCGGCATGGGCGCGCTTCTCGGCGTTTCGCAAGGCAGCTCGCAGCCCGCGCGCATGATCGTGCTGACGTACGAAGGGGATCCCAGCTCGAAAGAACGGATCGCGCTCGTCGGCAAAGGCGTCACGTTCGACAGCGGAGGCATCTCCCTCAAGCCGCCCGAGAACATGCACGAGATGAAGTACGACATGAGCGGCGGCGCCGCCGTGATCGGCGCGATGCGCGCGATCGGGAAGCTGCGACCCAAGATCAACGTTATCGGCATCGTTCCGGCGACGGAGAATCTCCCGGGCCCCGATGCAACCAAGCCCGGCGACATCCATCGCGCGATGAACGGCAAGACGATCGAGATCATCAACACCGATGCCGAAGGCCGTTTGATCCTGGCAGACGCCCTCGCGTATGCGACGATGAAGCTCGGCGCGACGCGTCTCATCGACTGCGCGACCTTGACGGGCGCAATAGTTATCTCGCTCGGCCACTCGGCGGCCGGCGCGATGAGCAACAATGACGAGTTCGTCGATTCGTTCATCGCGGTGGGGAACAAGACGGGCGAACGCTATTGGCGTCTTCCCATCTACGACGATTACCTTACCGCGATGAAGAGTGAGATCGCCGATCTGAAAAACACCGGCGGCCGCGCCGCGGGCAGCTTAACCGCAGGAGCATTCTTGCGTGAGTTCGTCGACGGCAAGCCGTGGATTCATCTCGACATTGCCGGCACCGCGTATGTTGATAAAGAGCAATCGTATCAAGCCAAAGGCCCAACCGGTTTACCGGTACGCGCGCTGGTCGCGTACGTCGAGGCCGCAGCCAACGAAAGCACGCAACCGGAACCGGAGTTCGAGCAAGTCCCGATTACGGTTTAGGCCTTTGGTAGCTCGTAGTCAGCCCAGGCTTCGAGTAGCCGCATCACCGCAGAAAAATCCGCGTCCTCGCCAAGCTGAGACTTCGCAAGCATCCAATTCTCCTCAGCTTGTGCGAGGACCGGCGCAGGGACGTCGAGCTCGCGTGCAAGCCTCGCTGCGATTGAGACGTCCTTCGATATCAGCCGCATGCTGAAGCCGTAGTCGAACGTGCGCGGCAAGACGGACATGACGATCTTCGTGTCGAGCGCGTTCGTCTGCCCGGAGCTGGTCTTGATGACGTCGACCATCGTTTGCAAGTCAAGGCCGGCTTTCGCACCGATCAACAGGGCTTCACAGGTCGCCCAGAGCGATACGCCGGAGAGATAATTGTTCAGCGCTTTGAGCGTGTGACCGGCTCCAACCGCGCCGACGTGACGGATGTTGCTGCACATCACCGCCAATAGCGGACGATAGCGCTCGAAGAGCGTCTCATCGCCGCCGACCATCGTGGTCAACTTCGCACTCTTTGCGCCGCGCGGACCGCCGCTCACCGGCGCATCGATCAGCGGAATGTCCATTTCGGCAAGCTCCGCAGCGAGCCGCTTCGTCGCCGTCGGCGCCGCACTCGTCATCTCGATAACGATGTTGCGCTTGCGCTTCCCGATCGCACCGCCCGGGCCAAGCAATGCCTCACGTACGTGTTCGTCGGTCGGCAAAATCGTGATAACGACGTCACCCGGCAGATCGGCTGCGCTCGCCGCCGTCGGTGCGCCGCGCGCCGCGAACGGCTCGAGCGCGCGCTGCGAAAGATCGGCGACGGCCAGCGGCACGCCGGCATCGAGCAGATGCATCGCCATCGGTCCGCCCATGTTGCCGACTCCGATGAAGAGCACGCTCTCGCCGGTTAGGCTCATTTCACGCCGTCGACCGGCCAAAACCCGTAGAGCGTGCGGCCCGCTTCGAGATCCCAGAAGCGCGTTGCGTTGTCGCTCACACCGTAAACGACGCCGAACGGAACGTCGTGCTGCATGATGGCGCGGACGAGCCGTGCCAAATCGCGGTGCGACATCCAAATCGCGCGCATGCGCCGGCGCTTGTCTTCGTCGCTGATGTTGAGCCACGTTGCTTCGTTCGTCACGTCGCCCGGCGTCGGCGTATCTTCGGGACGGATACCTCCGATGCGCAGGCACGCAACCTGCATGCCGTACTCGTCGCTGTAATACCGTCCCAAATTCTCGCCGAAGCACTTCCAGACGCCGTACAAGCCGTCGGGACGAAACGGCACGGTATTCGTCAGCAGCGTGCCGCTTGCGGCTTCGTACACGCCCGGGGCGAGATCGACTTCGTACATCCCCACCGCGTGGTTCGAACTCGCGAAAATAACGCGTTTGCACCCGACGCGTCGCGCCGCTTCGAAGGCGTTATAGGTGCCTTCGAGATTCTCGCGCGTCTCGTCCCACGATGCTTTGACCTTGACGACGCCCGCAAGATGAATGAGCGTCTCGCAGCCCTTGATCGCTTTCTCGAGCGCATCGAGCTTGAGCACGTCGACCGGCGACGGCACGCCCTTAATGTCGATCCGTACGACGTCGTTGTCGCGCGACAATTCCTCGCACAGCCGGGTCCCGATCGTACCCGCTGCGCCTGTGACCGCTATTTTCATACCGCGGCAAGTTCAGGAATACGCGGATACTTCCCGTTCAGACATCCGAGGCAAAATTCACCGGCGGTGCGGCCTGTCGCGGCAACCAGTCCTTCGATGCTCAAGTAGCACAGCGAATCGGCTCCGATCTTTTCGCGGATCTGCTCGACGGTCAGGTTTGCCGCAATCAATTCTTCGTGCGTCGCCATGTCGACGCCGAGATAGCATGGATTGATGATCGGCGGCGAGGTCACGCGAACGTGCACTTCGGTCGCTCCCGAGTCGCGCAACAGCTTCACGATGCGCGGCGTCGTAGTCGCACGCACGATAGAGTCGTCGACGACGACGACACGCTGGTCGCGCAGGTTCTCGAGGATCGGATTGAACTTCAGCGCGACGCCCTGACTGCGCATCCCTTGATCGGGCGAAATGAAGGTCCGCCCGATGTAGCGGTTCTTGATCAAGCCCTCGACGTACGGCAGCCCCGATTCCGTTGCGTAGCCGATACCACCGGGTATTGCGCTGTCCGGAACGCCGATGACCACGTCTGCATCCGCGGGATGCTCGCGCGCAAGCTGGCGTCCGAGCTCATGCCGTGCTTTATAGATCGAGCGCTCGTGCAGCTTTGAGTCGGGGCGCGCGAAATAGATGTACTCGAAGACGCACAGCGCAGGCGGCTCGTTGCGCCCGGTCTGCAGCGAATGCAGGCGACCCTCAGCATCGATACGCACGATCTCGCCCGGCTCTATCTCGCGTAAAAAAGTCGCGCCGACCGTAGCCAGCGCGCACGTTTCAGAGGCGATCATGTACGCACCGTCGTCGAATTTACCGATGCACAGCGGACGAATTCCCCAGGCGTCGCGGAAACCAAAAAGCTCGCTTTCCGTACCGATGACGCACGAGTATGCGCCGTCGGCGCGCGACATGACGTCGGCAATCCGATCGACCATCGCGTCTTTATTGCAGTCGACGATCGACTTGGCAAACACTTCCGAATCGCTGGTCGCGATCAGCGTCAATGCCGGCGAAAGCTGCGCGCGCAGCTCGTCGTCGTTGGTCAGATTTCCGTTGTGCGCGAAGACGAATTCACCGATCGTGCTTTGTTCGAGCAGCGGCTGCGCATTGACGACGATCGATCCGCCGCTGGTCGAGTAGCGCGTGTGTCCGACCGCCAAATAACCGGTTAACTTGCTGAGGATCTCTTCGTCGAAGATCGCGCCGACCAAGCCCATCGCGGCGTGCGAGACCATTTTGCCGCCGTCGGAGACGGCGATGCCGGCCGATTCCTGGCCGCGATGCTGTAGAGCGTATAGCGCGAAATACGCAAGCCGCGCTGCGTCTCGCCCGGGGGCGAACACGCCTACTACGCCACACATAAGCTTTAGCCTTCGCTAGTCGCGGCTCCGGCGCATCCCCATTAGCTCGAGCAACGCCAAGAAGATGTTGATGCCGTCGAGATAGATTGAGATCGCAAGATCGACGGCCGTCGCCCCGCTGCCGCCCGCGCGAATGCGTGCGAAATCGACGAGCGTGAGCAGCGTAAAGACGCCCAGAACCATCCAGTCGTACACCGCGGGCTGGATGAAGTGGAAGAAAATCGAGACAAGGCCGACCAGTACAAGCGCGATCAGCGCGCCGAACGCAAACGACGAAAGGCGGCGCCAATCGAAGCTGAACGTGAACGCGACCATCCCCAGGCAAAGCATGCCGAGCGCGGTCGTCGCGGCGGCATCGAACACGACGTCGGGCCCGATCGTGTTGATGTAGCGCGTGAGCGTTGGCGCCAGACCGATTCCCCACAAAAA
>Ga0181525_10002449_pt1 | contig 15159 bp, 14 predicted proteins | sample PEATcosm2014_Bin_48_FD_121100 | JGI IMG/M metagenome (GOLD analysis project Ga0181525, IMG submission 121100) | Peatland microbial communities from MTU Mesocosm Facility, Houghton, MI, USA - PEATcosm2014_Bin06_10_metaG | ecosystem: Environmental > Terrestrial > Soil > Wetlands > Peat | place...
GCGCCGTCCGGCTGCCGACGGGGAGGAGGCTCGCGATGATCGTGTCGATGAAAGGCGCGATGAGATAGCTCGCGGCGCCCACCGTCACCGCACCCAGCGCCACGAAGAACTCCTTGATCTCGGGCGTCCAGCGCGGCCAGGTGATGCGCAGCGAGAGGCCGTCGCGCGCCGCCGCCCACAGCATGAAGAAGAGCTGCGCGAAACCGCCGAGCAGTACGCCCCAGGCAGCCGCGTACGCCGCGTTGGGAAACCAGTGCGCTGCGAGCAGCGTTGCGATCATTCCGAGGTTCTGGAAGTTGGACCATGCCGCCGCCGCCCAGAATTTCTCGATCGCATTCAGCATCGCGGAGAACTGGATCGCGACGACCGTAAGGATCAGATAAGGGAATGTGATGCGCGCGAGATCGACCGTGAGTTTCAGCTGGCCCGGATTGTCGGCGAAGCCGGGCGCGACCGCGTGGATGATCGCGGGCATATTGAACATCGCGAGGAAAAGGACGATGAGCTGCACCATCATCTGCCACGAGAAAACGCGATCGGCGAAGAGGGACGCCGCCTGCCGCTCGCCCTTCGCCCAAAGCGCCGCATAGCGCGGCAGGAAGGCGGGATTGATGGTGCCTTCGCCGAATATCGACCGGAAATAGTTGGGAAACAGGAACGCCACGATGAGCGCGTCGGAAAGCACACCCTTCCCCAGAATCCACGCCATCAGCATGTCGCGGATAAAGCCCGTGATGCGCGAAAGCAGCGTGAAGCCGCCGACGGATAAGAGGCGCTTGAACATCTAGTGCTTGGCCTCGGCCGCGAGCTTTTCGACGTAGGGCAACATGCGGTCCACGATGATCTTCACGCCGGCGGGATTGGGATGCATGCCGTCGGCCTGGTTGAGCTTGGGGTTGAGCGCCACGCCGTCGAGCACGAAGGGATAGAGCAGCACGCCGTATTGTTTCGCCAGCTTCGGATAGATCGGATCGAACGCCTTTTGATATTCCGGCCCCAGATTGCGCGGCGCTTCCATGCCGAGCAGCAGCACCGGCAGATGCGCGGCTTTCAGTTTAGCCAAAATGGTTGAGATATTCTTTTCCGTCAGCGCGGGATCGATGCCGCGCAGAGCGTCGTTCGAACCCATCTCGAGAATCACCGCGTCCGGGTGATCGGCCAGCGACCAGTCGAGGCGCGAGAGCCCGTCGGACGACGTATCGCCGGAGACGCCGGCGTTGACGAGCACCGCATTGATCCCCGCCTGTTTCAACCGCTGCTGGAGCACGACCGTGAATTCGGTGCCGGGCGGCAGACCGTAGCCCTGCGTCAGGCTTGTGCCGAAGGCGAGGATTTTGACCGGTCCCGCCGCGCCCGCACGCAATGGGGCGACGAGCAAGACAGACGACAGGACCAAACCGAGAATGTGCTTGAATCGGGCGCGCATCATGCCATATCGCCAGTAGCGTCTTCTGTTGCAGCTCCGTCGCGTGCGTTTTCGCGACCCTCACCCCGAGTCCCGCGATGCAAGCGATCATTCTGGAAGACGTACGCCTCACACTGGCGAGCGCCGCGGGTCCGGTCAACATCCTCACGGGAATTTCGCTTTCGATCGCGCGCGGCGAGACGGTGGCGCTCCTGGGCCCGTCCGGCTCCGGCAAGTCTTCGCTTCTGATGGTCGCAGCCGGGCTCGAGGCTCCGACTTCGGGGCGCGTGACCGTCGCGGGCACCGATCTGACGAAGCTTGGCGAAGACGCCCTCGCCCGTTTCCGCCGCGCCCATGTCGGCATCGTCTTCCAGTCGTTTCATCTGATCCCGACCATGACCGCGCTCGAGAACGTGGCCGTGCCGCTCGAACTGCAGGGCGCGAAGGACGCGTTCGCCCGGGCCGCGGCCGAGCTCGAGGCGGTGGGTTTGGGCGCGCGGCTCGAGCACTATCCCAGCCAATTGTCGGGCGGCGAGCAACAGCGTGTCGCGCTCGCCCGCGCGATGGCGCCGCGTCCCCAGGTGCTCTTCGCCGACGAGCCGACCGGCAATCTCGACGGGCAGACGGGTGCGGGCGTCGCCGACCTTCTCTTCGCACTGCAGGCGCGCGCCGGCACGACGCTCTTTCTCGTAACCCATGAAGAAACGCTCGCCCGGCGCTGCCAGCGCATCGTGCGACTCAAGGATGGCGCGATCGTGGCGGACACGCGCGCCGAGGCGGCGTGAACACGCTCGCGCTCGCATTCCGGCTGGCGCGGCGTGAAATGCGCAGCGGCTTTTCGGGCTTCCGGATTTTCTTTGCCTGTCTCGTGCTGGGCGTCATGGCGGTCGCGGGCGTAGGCTCGCTTTCGTCGGCGCTCCTCACCGGACTCGCAGAAGAAGGCCGCGTGCTGTTGGGCGGCGACGTATCGGTGCATCTCGTTCATCGCGCGGCCGACCCAAATGAGCTTGCCTTCCTCAAAGCGCGCGGCCGCGTCTCCGAAACGATTTCGATGCGCGCCATGGCCTATGCGCTGAAGAACGGCCGCGAGGAAGAACGCCAGCTCATCGAACTGAAGGCCGTCGATGGCGCCTATCCGCTTTACGGCGCGGTCGGTCTTTCGCCGCCGCTGCCGCTTGGCCGCGCACTCGCCTGCAACAGTTCGATTTGCGGCGCGGCTGTCGAACAGACCCTGCTCGATCGTCTGCATTTGCCGCTCGGCGGGCTTCTGAAGATCGGATCGGCGGAATATCGCGTAACGGCAATTCTCGCGCATGAGCCCGATCGGATCTCCGGCGGCTTCAGTCTCGGCCCGCATGTGCTGATGTCGAAGGACGCGCTCGGGCGCACCGGTCTCGTCACCATCGGCAGTCTCATCGAATATGCCTATCGCGTGGCCATGCCGCCGAACGCGTCCATCCAACGGTTCAGCGACGATGCGAAAGCAGCCTTCCCCGACGGCGGCTGGGAAGTCCGCGACCGCAACAACGCGGCGCCCGGCATTCGCCGCTTCGTGGAACAGGTGACGATGTTCCTGACGCTGGTGGGATTGACCGCGCTCGCGGTCGGCGGCGTGGGCGCGGGCCAGGCGGTCAGCGCCTTTCTCGACCGCAAACGCGAGGAGATCGCGACGCTCAAATCACTGGGCGCGGAAGGCGGGCTCATCTTTCTCATCTATTTCCTGCAGGTGATGCTGATCGCCGTTGCGGCCGTCGTCGTCGGGCTCGTGCTCGGCGCCGCACTCCCCTTTCTGATTGAGGCATTCTTCGCGGCCGATATCCCAGCGCCCGCGCGCTACGGCGTCTATCCGGGACCGCTCGTGCTTGCCGCACTTTTCGGCCTGCTCTCGGCGGTCGCTTTTGCCATTCCGCCACTTGCCCGCTCCCGCGAAATCATGCCTGCCAGTCTCTTCCGCGATGTCGTGGCACCCACACGGGCGCGGGGGAGGCTTCCCTATCTCGCGGTGTCGGCGCTTGCGGCCGCCTGCGTTGTAGGGCTCGCGCTCGCATTGGCGCCGTCGCTGTTGTTCGCGGGATGGTTCCTGGCAGGCGCGGCCGGCGTGCTGGTCGTGTTGCGCGTCACCGCCTTCGTCCTGCAGTTTTTGTTGCGGCACCTGCCGCGGCCGAAACGTCCGGGCTTGCGGCTCGCGCTCGCCAATCTCACGCGCCCAGGTGCCGCGACCTCCGCGGTCATCGTGGCGCTCGGCCTCGGGCTCACGCTGCTCGCGACTGTCACCCTCCTCGACCGCACAATCTCGGCGCAGGTGAAGGACAATCTGCCGACGCTGGCGCCCACCTTCTTCTTCGTTGACATCCAGCCGGACCAGACGGCCCGGTTCGACGACGCCATCGCCCGCTTCAAATCGGCCCGCGACTACCGGCGCACGCCGATGATCCGTGGACGGATTACTTCGCTCAACGGCGTTCCCGCGGCAACCGCCCGGGTCGAACCGGGTTCGCGCTGGGCCTTGAGCGGCGATCGGGGGATCACCTACGCCGCCACGCCGCCCAAGGGGACGCAGATCACCGACGGGGAATGGTGGCCGGCGAACTACCAGGGACCGACGCTCATCTCCTTCGATGCGGAGCTTGCGAAGGGCCTCGGCCTCAAGCTCGGTGACACCATCACGCTCAACGTGCTCGGCCGCGAGATCCCGGGGAAGATCGTCAATTTCCGCCATGTCGATTTCACCAACGGCAACCAGAATTTCATTCTCATCCTGTCGCCGGGACTGATCGACAAGGCGCCGCACTCCTACCTTGCGACGGTGCGCGTCGACGACGCCGATGAAGAAGCGATGTACCGCACCATCACCGACAAATTCCCCGGCATCTCGACGGTGCGGGTCAAGGATGCGATCGCGCAGGTGAACGGCCTCCTCCAGCAACTGAGCGACGGGGTGCGTGCGGCAAGCCTTCTCACCATTCTCGCGGGGCTTCTCGTGCTCGCGGGCGCCGTGGCGGCGGGCCAGCGCGCGCGCCTTTACGATTCGACCGTCATGAAAGTGCTGGGTGCGACGCGCGCCCAGATCGCGGGGATTTACGCCCTCGAATACGGCTTTATCGGCCTCGCGACCGGGCTGATCGCGCTGGCAGCGGGGACGGCGGCGGCGCAGGCGATCACCGAGCGCGTCTTTGCCGTCGCTTTCGATTTTGACCCCGGCGCGGTCCTGGCGACGGTCCTGGGAGGCATGATTGCGACGCTGGGCTTCGGGCTTATCGCGGCCTGGTCGGCCCTTGCCGCCCGTCCGGCCGCCCTCCTCCGCTATCCCTAGATTCTTTTCAAAATCGACCTTTGTTGCTTAAAGGTTGCCACTGTCCTCTAAACGTCCGCCTTGATACCGCCTTGCCGGAATCCGATATTAGAGCGGTTCGGGCCGATTTGGGCCCCGGAGGAATTTGCCAGATGGCTGACTATGACAATCGCGCAATCCGCGGCCGCGTAACGACCGATCTCGTCGATGCGGGCCTGCGGGCGCATATGCTGCGCGTCTACAACTATATGCTGGTTGGCCTGCTGCTGACCGGCGTGACCGCATGGGTGACAGCCGACACGTCACTCCGGGATGTCTTTTTTCAGGTGACGGCCACAGGCAGGTTCGGCCTCACCGGCCTCGGCTGGGTGGCGCTCCTCGCGCCGCTTGCGATGGTCTTTTTCCTGTCGTTCGGCATCAACCGGATGAGTGTGGCGACGGCGCAGGCGACCTTCTGGGTCTATGCGGCGCTGGTCGGCGTCGGCATCGCGCCGATCCTCTGGGTCTACACAGGCGCAAGCGTGGCCGAGACGTTCTTCATCACGGCGGCGACCTTCGGCGCCATGAGCCTCTGGGGCTACACGACGAAAGCAGACCTTTCCGGCTTCGGGTCGTTTCTCTTCATGGGCCTGATCGGCCTTGTGATCGCAATGGTCGTGAACTACTTCCTGCACTCGGCGATGATCCAGTGGATCATTTCCGTCGCGGGCGTGCTGATCTTCACGGGTCTCACCGCCTACGACACGCAGTGGATCAAAGAGATGTATGTCGCCAATGATGACGGCACCGTCGCCGGCCGCAAGGCGATCATCGGCGCGCTGAAGCTCTATCTCGACTTCCTGAACCTCTTCCTGTTCCTCCTGCGGTTCCTGGGCGTCCAGCGCCGCTAGAACACGCCCCTCTCCAAAGAGGCCCCGATGGCGACATCGGGGCTTTTTTGTTATGTACGGGGGCCATGGACGACACCATTCCTGTCGAACTCGTGCCCCATTCGCCGCTCTGGATCGAGATGGCGCACGCGGAAACTGCGCGGCTTTGCACGGCGCTCCCAGGCGTGTTGCTCGCGGTCCATCACATCGGCTCGACGTCCATCCCCGGCATCATGGCGAAACCCATCATCGATCTCATTCCGGTTGCGACCGATCTCAGCACGCTCGATGCCGCGAGGCCTCAGCTTGCGTCGCTCGGCTATGAATGGCTGGGGGAGTTCGGCCTTGCCGGACGGCGCTATTGCCGCAAGAACGATCCCGAGACCGGCAAACGCGTCTATCAGCTCCACTGCTACGCCAAGGGCTTCCCGGAAATCGACCGCCATCTCGCGTTTGCGGATTATCTCCGCGCGCATCCCGCCATCGCCAAAGACTACGAGGCCGAGAAGATCCGGGCCGCCACGCTTCACCCCGACAACACGCTCGACTACAACGCCGAAAAGAACGACTGGATCAAACGCACCGAAAGCGATGCGCTCGTCTGGTGGCACATGCAAAAGGCGATGCACGTTTCGCAGGCCGTGCACCGGAGAGATTCTTAGCGCAGAGTACGCAGAGGTTGCGCAGTGGACGCGGTGGTGCCGACGTTTCGCTGGGCGCTTGCTTTTCATGCTTCTATGGAACTTGTCGCGCGCGTAGCGCGCAAATGGGTCACAGGAGACGGTGAGGCAGTGAGGGATCCACATCTCACTGTCTCGCCGTCTCCTGTGAAGTGTTTCAGCGCGCCGCGCGCGCGATAGGCTCTTCTAAAACAGAGCGTAGTCCTCGCGCTCCCGCGTCCACTGCGCAGCCTCCGCGTCCTCTGCGCTAAAAAGATCGCCTCAAAATCCGACGAATGATGCGAATTCTTCGAGCGGCGCCCGCTCGGTGACGAGCCTGTTCACCGGTTCGCTGTCGTCGCGATAGCCGATCGCCATGCCGCAGAACAGCATCAGTTCGGGCGGCGGATTCACGAATGCCCGCACCATGCCGTTATAGATCGACCAGCATTCCTGTGCGCAAGAATCGAGACCCTTCTCGCGCAGGAGCAGCATGACGTTCTGCAGATACATGCCCATGTCGGACCATTGCGGCGGCCCCATGCGCTTGTCGAGATAAGCAAAGAGCGCGGCCGGCGCGCCGAAGAAACTGTAATTGTGCTGGAACCACCTGAGCCGCCCGGCCCTGTCTTCGCGCGGGATACCGACGAGCCCATACATCTGTTCGCCGACGCGGAAACGCCAGGTGCGATGCGGCTCCCAGAGATGCTCCGGATAGACGTGATATTCGAGCGGATCGGGCGACGGGTTCGTCGCGAGACGCTCCGCCATCATCGCCTTGAATTGGGCCAGCGGCGCACCGGCCACGGCATAGATGCGCCAGGGCTGGAGATTGCCGCCCGACGCCGCGCGCGCGGCGGTGTCGAGCACCTCGCGCAAAACCGCTTCCGGCACGGGCTTGTCGAGAAACGCGCGGATGGAATGCCGCGAGTTTACGGCTTCGGTGACGTTCATTGGGGGCCTCGAAGGATAGCGTTCGCGGAAACGATAGGACGGAATTCGCCGAACGCGAAGAGGACGCCTTCGCTCCTTATCGCATCTTGCGGTCGACCTCCCCCTTGCGGGGAGCTCGAAATCGCGTCAGCGATTTCGGGTGGGGGGCCCCCACCCGAGGTGCTCGCTCACGCTGCGCGCGTCGACCTCCCCGCTAGAGGGAGGTGGAAATCGGCTTGCAATTCAGACTGAGCGGGCCTTTCTTGAGTACGGTGAGTGATAGGTTCCCATTCCGTGGCCCATACGAACGACGAAAGTTTCCCCGAGATCCGCGACTCCGTGCGCCGGCTCTGCGCGCGTTTTCCCGGTGAATATTGGCGGGCCCTCGACCGCGAGCGCGCCTATCCGACGGAGTTCGTCCGTACGCTGACGGAAGAGGGATTCCTGAGCGTGCTGATCCCGGAAGAATATGGCGGTTCGGGGTTGGGATTGCGCGCGGCGACCGCCGTGCTCGAGGAGATCCACCGCTCCGGCTCGAATGGCGGCGCCTGTCACGCGCAGATGTACACGATGGGCACGATCCTCAGGCACGGCAGCGCCGCGCAGAAGAAGAAATATCTCCCGAAGATCGCCGGCGGCGAACTGCGCCTGCAGGCCTTCGGCGTGACGGAGCCCACCAGCGGCACGGACACGACGCGTATCCGCACATTCGCGCGCCGTGAGGGCGACAAATATATCGTGAACGGCCAGAAGATCTGGATCTCCAGAGCCGAACATTCCGATCTCATGGTGCTGCTCGTGCGCACCTCGGCGCGCGAGGATACGAAGAAGCCGACCGACGGCATGAGCGTGTTGCTCGTCGATCTGCGCGACGCGGTCGGCCACGGCCTCACCATTCGCCCGATTCGCACGATGATCAACCACGCGACGACGGAGCTATTTTTCGACGATCTCGCGGTGCCCGCGGAAAACCTCATCGGCGAGGAAGGACAAGGCTTCCGCTACATCATCGACGGCATGAACGCCGAACGCATCCTGATCGCGGGCGAATGCATCGGCGATGGGCGCTTTTTCATCGACCGCGCGAGCGCCTACGCCAAAGAGCGCTCCGTCTTCGGCCGGCCCATCGGCGAGAACCAGGCGATACAGTTTCCGATCGCGCGCGCCTATGTGCAGGTGACGGCGGCGGCCGAGATGGTGGCGAAGGCGGCTGCGATGTTCGATGTGGGCGAGCCTTGCGGCACGGAAGCCAACATGGCGAAGCTTCTCGCCTCCGAAGCCGCATGGTTCGCGGCCGACATGTGTATTCAAACCCATGGCGGTTTCGGCTTCGCGGAAGAATTCGACATCGAGCGCAAATTCCGCGAGACGCGGCTCTATCAGGTAGCACCCATCTCGACAAACCTGATCCTCTCCCACGTTGCGACCCATGTTCTGGGCCTGCCGAAGTCGTTCTGATGATGGACATTGATCGCCTGCGCGGCTGGATCGGCGGCACCGAGATTATCGAGAACATTGCCGCGGCCGCGCCGATTGCAGGTCTCGCAGCACTGCTCGATCACGAGACGCCGCCCTGGCCGGAAGGGCACGTCCCGCCGCTCGGCCATTGGCTTTATTTCCTGCCCTGCGCGCGGCAATCCGAAATCGACGTCGACGGCCATCCGCGGCGCGGCGGTTTCCTGCCGCCCATCGATCTGCCGCGAAGAATGTTCGCGGGCGCCACGATCAACTTCCATGCGCCGATCGCGATCGGCGCAAAACTCCGGCGCGTCTCGACCATTCTCGACGTCACCGAGAAGACCGGCGCAAGCGGACACCTCGTCTTCGTGAAACTTCGCCATGAAATTGCGGCGGATGGAGCGCTCGCCGTCACCGAAGAACAGGACATCGTCTATCGCGAGGCGGCGACGGCGCCCTCCCCTCCTCCGGCCAAGCCGAGCGGCACGCCGCGTGTGGCGAGCGAGATGCGCCGCGTCGTCCCCGATCCGACGCAGCTCTTCCGCTTCTCGGCGCTGACCTTCAACGCCCACCGCATCCACTACGACCGCGATTATGCGCGCGACGTCGAGCTCTATCCGGGCCTCGTCGTGCAGGGCCCTTACATCGCGATGCTGCTGCTGGATCATCTACTGCGGCACGTTCCCGCCGTGCGGCTTCACACCTTCCGCTTCCGCGCGAAGAGTCCGCTTTTCGACACCGCGCCGTTCGACGTCTGCCTCGCGCGAAGTGAACGCGGCTACGACCTGTGGGCCGTGGATGTCGACGGCCGCGAAGCGATGTCGGCAGAAGCGATACTGGCTTCGTGATCGCATTCGACTTTCAAACGCCCCGCGCTCTTTCCCGATAGCTGGCCCAGAGCATCACCGATTGCCCGAGCGCCATCAATGACATGGAAAAAAATCCGAGGGCGAGATCCTCGGGTGTTCGGTGCCCGCTGTTGCCGTGCGCGACCGTCCAATATTCATGGAGGCTGAACACCGTCAATCCGACCAAGGACAACGCCATCACGCCTTGCAGAACATAGAGGCGCCGATAGCGCCTTCGTTTCTGATCTGATGTTTCGGACATCGCTTCGGCCCTCCTGCGTGTCGCCGAGATTAACGCTCAGACCGTCGCGACCCTACGCGCGTGCGCCGCGGAACATTTCCCGCCCTGGGTCCTTTGGATATAAGCGTAGCGTGACACGACCTCTCGGGCTTTAGGAGACCATCCAAACAAGCGAAGGAAGAGAATCATGGCCGGTCGTCTTTCATTTATCGAAATCGGAACGCCCGATCTCAAAGTCGCAAGCAATTTCCTTGGCCAATTGTTCGATTGGCCGTTTACGCCGACCGGCGGCCCTGACGAAGGCTGGTTCCAGACGCCGGGAATGCGGGCCGGGATGCATCAGGAAGCGACCCCGAAATTCTATGTCTTCTTCGATGTGCCGGACCTCGCCGCCGCCATCGATCGCGTTGTCGCTTTAGGCGGTCACGCGGAGAAGCCCAGTCCCGAAGAACCGGGCTTCGGGAAATTCTGCAATTGCCGCACGCCGGACGGACTGGAATTCGGGCTGCATCAGAGCTGATAATCCCGGCCGCGACGCTTGACAGATACATCAATATATCATCATATATTGATTATCGCACGGAAGCAGGAACGACCCATGTCCCGCATGATGCCCGTCACCCCCGAACTCTTCGAATATGTCTCCCGCTACGGCGCCCGCGAGGTGCCGGCGCAGATCCGTTCGCGCAAGGAAACGGCCGAGCTGCCGATGTCGATGATGCAGATCGGGCCGGATCAGGGTGCGTTCATGGCGCTCATGGCCAGGCTCATCGGCGCCAGGAACTGCCTCGAGATCGGCGTGTTCACGGGCTATAGCGCGCTTTCGGTGGCGCTGGCGCTTCCGGCTGACGGCAAGATCGTGGCGCTGGATATCTCGAAGGATTTCACCGACCGCGCGCGGCCGATCTGGAAGGAAGCGGGCGTCGAAGGGAAGATCGATCTGCGCATCGGGCCCGCGCTCGACGCACTCGACAAGATGATCGCGGCCCACGAAGGCCCGTTCGATTTCGCTTTCATCGATGCCGACAAGCCCAATTACGACGGCTATTACGAGCGTGTCCTGAAGCTTCTGCGGCCGGGCGGGCTCATCGCCATCGACAACGTCCTGTGGAGCGGCGCGGTGGCGAACCCCGAAATCAACGACGAGAGCACGACCGCGCTCCGTGCGCTCAACGCCAAGATCCACGCCGACACTCGCGTCGACATGGCGCTCGCCACCGTCGGCGACGGCGTGATGCTAGCCCGCAAGCGCCCATAGACGGGGCCTTGCGATCCTCCGTCTACGGGGTCAGACTTCCCCCGATGGTGGATGACGCAATAGCGTTCCTCCGTGAGGGTTACTGCCCGCCCGCGCGGACCGCTCATTCGGGCAGCATGCCGGTCGCCTTCGACAGGCGTGAGCTCAACCGCATTCTCAATCTCTACGGCCGCATGGTCGCGGCCGGCGAATGGCGCGATTACGCGATCGATTTCGGCGAGGATTGCGCGACCTTCTCGATCTATCGGCGCACCAGCGAGATGCCGCTCTTCCGCGTTGAAAAACGCCCCAAGCTCAGATCGCGCCAGGGACAATATGCGGTCATCGCGGTCACGGGCCATGTGTTGAAGCGCGGCCACGAACTCGACGCGGTGTTGCGGGTCTTCGACAAAAAACTCCTGAAGGCGCTCGCGAACGCGGAGTGACGCCGCGCTAGAGCAGCACGCGCATGCTCAGCTGGAACTGATCGTCGACTTCGTTTTGCGACAACCCGGCCGCGATGCGTTCGGGCCGTGTGGCATCGAGCGCGACGAATTCCGCGGTCACCCGCAGACAGTCCTTCGGCATCCACGACACGGCCGCCGTCGCCGCACGACCATGTTCGCCGAAAGGCTGCCAGAACTTCATGCTCTGGTCCGTTCCGAACTGATCGCCGCGCGCGCTGAACCGCCAATCGTCGAAATCATAACTTGCAAGCACATAGCTCGAGCCGAACTCGGTCTTCCAGCTGTGCCCCGGCTCGAACTGATCCTCGGTCCTGCCCGTGAGATTCTGAATGAGCAGCGCGATATCGCCGACCTGGGTGCGGAAGCCTTCGCTCCAGTAAGTCGTGTGCCAGGCGAAGTAGTCCTCGTCGTGCCTCGCAGGATTCGCGTCATTGTCGTAATAGAGAAATTGCGCGCGGCCGAATCCCGGAAACTCCCACGTCGCGCCGCCATACCATCCAGGGCGACCGTCGATCTCGATGAACATCGCCGTTCTTTCGGGCGCGGCCTGGTGCAACAGCGCAAGGCTGATGTTGGGCTCGTGCACCGTCTCGAAGAGGCCCGTCGGCCGGTCATCCAACGTCCAGCCGCGTTCCGCCATCAGGACGCCCGCGGGATCGTTGCAGCAAAACAGCGCGGCGGTCGCGGTGAATGTTCCGACATCGGTATGCCACGCCAGTTCCGCCTCGGCGCCGATCGTGCGGAGTTCATCTCCCACCCAGCTGTCGATCGCCGACGGCGTCAGCGTGTAGGGGCTCGTCCAGCCCAGATCGTCGTTCTCGAGCGAGACCGGCGGAAAGAAGGCGCCGGCCTTCAACGACCATCGCCAAGCGCCGGAGTATTGCGGGTGATAGCGGGCATAGGCTTCGAGCGCATCGACGCCGGAGCGCTGGTCAGGCTCGACACGCAATGTGGTGACGAGCGTCAAGTCGGGCGTGGCATGCCAGCTCGCTTCGCCGATCGCCTCCGCAAACCGCCCATCCACACCACCGTTCGCACTGCCGAACCGAAGCTTGCCGAGGCCGCCCTTGAGCCAGCTTGCTTCGCCGGGCGGCGCGACCAGCCGGCCGTCAACAAATCCTTGCATGGAAAAATCATCGCCGCGTACGGGAAGCGCAGCGCTTAGCATTCCAGCAACAATTGCCCAGCCCATGGCACGCATTGCGCCATGGTAAATGAACAACCTTGCATTTGAGCTAACAGGAGGCCACGCGCGCGACCGCGCGCCGTTCGGGCGGCGCCTCGCGGATGACCCGGTTGGGCGGAAACCAGGCCGTCAGCGTCGTTCCGACGCCGGGCGTGCTGCATACGCGCAATTCGCCGCCGTGCAATTCCATGAGCGACCGGCAGATGGGAAGGCCAAGGCCCGTGCCGTCATGCTCGCGGGCAAGCTTCGAGTCGATCTGCCCAAAGGGCTGAAGCGCCACTTCGATTTCCTCGGCCGTCATGCCGATTCCCGTGTCGGTGACCGAAAGCGCCAGACCGAAACCCGGCGAGGACGTGACCTCGACCCGCACTTCTCCGCCTTCCGGCGTGAACTTGACCGCGTTGGAGAGAAAATTCATGAGCACTTGCTTCGCCGAACGCGCATCCGCCCGCAGGAAAGGCAACGCCGCAGGCGTGGCATTGATAAGGCGCACGCCGCGCTTTTCCGCGAGATTGCCGAGCACGGTCAAGCATTCTTCAATCAGCTCGGGCAGCGCAAACTCGGATTCGTGCAATTCGAGCTTACCCGCTTCGAGCTTCGACAGATCGAGAACATCGTTTACGAGCGCCAGGAGGTGCTGCCCGCTGCGGTGAATGTCCGCCACATAATCGCGATATTTTTCGCCGATCGGGCCGAACATCTCCTGCTGGATCACTTCCGAAAAACCGAGAATTGCGTTCAGCGGCGTGCGCAATTCGTGGCTCATATTGGCGAGAAACTGCGTCTTGGTGCGGTTGGCAAATTCCGCGGCTTCCTTGCTTCGAAGCGATTCCTGCTCGATCGCCTTGCGTTGCGAGATGTCGTTGATCCAGGCCATCAACGCCGTCTTGCCGTTCCATTCGACATTGGCGGCGCGCGCCTCGACCCAGATCGGCCTTCCGTCGCGATGCATAAGCCGAAACTCGTGGTTCGCGACGACCTCGTCGCCGCACAGCCGCACATCAACATGCGACAGGACGGCGGGCACATCATCGGGATGGATGAGGCTGTTGATCGATGCGTCGGCGGGGATGCTATGCCGTGACTCATAGCCGAGAAGTTTCGCGAAGGAGTCGTTCATATAGAGGACTTCGTCGCGGGTGCGCACGACAATACCTTGCGCGGAACCTTCGACGACGCGGCGCATCTGCTCTTCCGCACGCCGGAGTTGTCCGACGTCGTCGCCGCGCCACGCAACACAGGGTTCGTCTGATATCTCGGGCTTGAGACAGGATTCCGCAAGCATTCCGCGCATGGCGTTTGCTCCTCCACCAGGCTCGCGTCTTTCACGCGAACGCGCCAATTTTCCGGATATGGGAGGACGTCGTGCGAATTCCAGAGAGGTTCCAGACGACATGGCGCGAGGGCAGCGCGTCATAAGGAGGCAGCGTGCGCTAACCTTAAGGCGTGAAAGGCCGGCGTGCGGTTTGCTAGCGCGATGTCGTGCGCGCGCGCGACTCTTGCCGGACTACGCGGACCGGCGGAAACCATGCCGTCATTGTCGTGCCGGCATCGGGAACGCTCGCAACGCGCAATTCGCCGCCATGCAACTCTATCAGCGATCGACAAATGGGAAGACCGAGACCCGTGCCTTCCTGCTTGCGTGCGAGTTTGGAATCGATCTGTCCGAACGGCTGAAGCGCCACTTCGATATCTGCAGCTGTCATGCCTATGCCGGTATCGCTCACCGAAACCGTGAGTCCCTTGCCGGGCTCGGCCGCGACTGCGACGCGCACTTCTCCGCCCTCGGGCGTGAACTTGACGGCATTGGACAGGAAATTGAGAAGCAGCTGCTTCACGGACCGCGCATCAGCGCGTAGCCTCGGCAGCGCGCTCGGCACTTCGTGCAAGAGCCGGACACCGCCGCTTTCGGCGCGCGATCGCAGGAGCGCCACGCATTCCTCGATCAACTCGGCCAATGTGATTTCGGATTCCCGCAGCTCGAGCTTGCCCGCCTCAAGCTTCGAAAGGTCGAGCACGTCGTTGACGAGCTCCAGAAGATGGTGGCCGCTGCGGTTGATATCATCCGCATAGTCCCGATATTTCGGCGCGATCGGACCGAACATTTCGCGCCCGATGACCTCCGAGAAGCCCAGGATCGCATTCAGCGGTGTGCGCAGTTCATGGCTCATATTGGCGAGAAACTGCGTCTTGGTGCGGTTGGCGAACTCCGCCGCTTCCTTGCTGCGGAGCGACTCCTCCTCCATCGCCTTGCGCCTGGAGATATCGCTGATCCAGGAGAGCGATGACGTCTGACCGTCCCAATTGACGTTGGCGGCGTGGGTTTCGACCCAGATCGGCGTTCCGTCGCGGTGCAGAAGCCGGAACTCGTAGTTCGAAATCACTTCTTCGCCGCGAATGCGCGCTTCCAGGTGCTTCATGACGATCGGCACGTCATCGGGATGGATCAGGCTGTTGATGTGCGATTGCGCCTGGAGGCATTCGCGATGCGAGGGATACCCAAGGAGCTTCGCAAACGAGTCGTTCATGTACAGCACTTCGTCGCGCGTGCGCACGACAATGCC
>Ga0181525_10002452_pt1 | contig 15155 bp, 17 predicted proteins | sample PEATcosm2014_Bin_48_FD_121100 | JGI IMG/M metagenome (GOLD analysis project Ga0181525, IMG submission 121100) | Peatland microbial communities from MTU Mesocosm Facility, Houghton, MI, USA - PEATcosm2014_Bin06_10_metaG | ecosystem: Environmental > Terrestrial > Soil > Wetlands > Peat | place...
CAAACCGCTCGTCCCCGCGAAAGCGGGGACCCAGGAAATGCCGATGGATTCCCGCCTTCGCGGGAATGAGCGGACTGCCTGCGCGATTCGACCTGAACTCATACGCTCTAGATCATCGCGAATAGGTCGCCGTCGTAGGCGTCGCGCGCTTCGGTGAGGAGCGGTGCGACCGCGGTGCGGAATTGGGCGTGCTCGTCGGCGGTCAATTCGGTAATTTCGCAGCCCGCCGCTTCGATCGCCGCCCGCGCCGCGCCGTCTTCTTCGATCGCGAGTTCGCGCTGAAACGCAATCGCGCGCTTGACGGCGTCGCGCATGGCGCGCTGCAAATCCGGCGGCCACGCATCGAAGGCGGGGCGATGCAAGAAGATCGGCCGCGATATATAGAAATGGTTGGTCACGGTGTGGAAATGATGAAATTTATGCACGCCGTAGGTCACGGTATTGGCGAACGGGTTCTCCTGCGCGTCGATGGTGCCGGCCTTGATGGCGGCAATCGCTTCGGTCAAATCCCAGCGCAGCGGGATGGCGCCGAGCAGTTCGAAGGTTTTGGCCTGTACCGCGCTTGGCAAGACGCGAATGCGCATGCCGCCGAGATCGGACGGCAGGCGCAGGCGCCGTAGCCGGTTTGAAATTTGCCGGAAGCCGTTTTCGAAATATCCCAGGATGCGATAATTGACGCGGGCCTCGATCTTGGCGGCGAGATAGCTTCCCAGCGCGCCGTCGATGGCTTGCCGGGCGCGATCTCTGCGGTCGAACAGAAACGGCAGGTCGACAAAGCCGAGTTCGGGCACGCGGTCGGTCAGATAGCTCGACGATTGATAGCCGAGCGTCAGCACGCCATCCTCGACCAGCGTCAAAATCTCCTCGGCGCGATAGCCGAAATCCATGATGTTCCAAACGTAATACACGCTGACACGATCGCCGAATTCGGCCACGAGGCTATCGCCGATCAGCTTGAGCGCCCGTGAAAACGACGTCGTCGGCGGCCCGTAACCGCCCATCCGGATTTTTATCGGATCGCTCATTCTTTTATCGATCGCTTATCGATCGCCCATCGACCGCACCCGGATGGCCGCGGACGTTAAGCTGGAAAGACCGTCGAAAGTCAACGCGAACGGCGCCAGCGCCCGCGCAAGGACTTGACCGCCACGACGGCGGCACCGCGCAGCCGCTCCAGGAGGCAGGCGCGCGCGAACGGCGCCTCCGGCCGCACCGCGATCAGGCGGTCGCCGAGCGCCAGCCGCTCGCGCCAGATGTGATCGAGCACCGCCGTGCCGGGCGCGGCACAGGAATCGGTGCGAGCGATGCCTTCGTCCGCGGCAAGCTGTTCGGTCAGCGCCGCCGTGAGCAACATGCCCGGCGCGTAGCGCGCGAAATGCTCGTCGTAAGCCGTTTTCCAGTACCACGCGCCGTCGCCGCTGCGCAGCGTAATCGCCGCCGCGATGGGTCGGCCATCGAGCAGGATGCGGTCAATGGCGACCTTGCCTTCGGCACCGAGTGCGGCGAGCGCCGTCTTGATGAAATTTCGCATTTCGGTGTGATGACCGGCGGCGGTGCCGGCTTCGCCCTTCCAACCGCCCGATTCAAGCGCAAAGAAATCCTCGATCGCCGCGGCGACCGCGGCAGGCTCGGTCGCGGCGGTGAATAACAGCGCGCCCGCGTCGGCTAGGCGCCGGCCGGTCCGGCGCAGTTCTTTTTGCCGGTGCAGCGACAGCGCCTGTTCGAGGTAATGCGCGCGGTCGCCGCCCGGCGCCAGCATAGCGCGGCGATGCGGGGCGAACTCCGCGCTTGGCATCCGGCTGCGGCGCAGCACGGCGCCGAGCGCCGGCGCGAAGGGTCCGTCCTGCGTCATCAGCGGCAACAGGAGCAACGCGGGCAGCGCCGAGTCGCCGGCAAGATGCGCCAACCACGCGGTGATGACCGTCTCGGCGGCGTCGCGCTCGACCAGCGGGGTGCCGAGCGGCGCATAGGGGTGGGTCCAGCCGACCAGGACCGGCAGCTTCACTCCGTACCGGCGCGCGGTCACGCGGGCCGGAAAAAATCCTAAAAGCTTGCGCGGTCGCGTGCCCGACCAAACCAGCACGGCGCCGACATCGTCGCCGAACACCGCCGCCGCGGCGAGCGCAAACGACGGCTCATAGAAGACATTGGGCTCGAGCGCGCGCGCGGCGAGATCGCGCCAATCCTCCACCACCGGCACAAGCTCCGCGATCCATCGCCATTCGACCGTCAGCGCATTGACCGCGTAGCGATCGGCGATGAGCGCGCGGCGCGCGCTGGCGATGGCCGATGCGGTGCGCTCGAGCGCGATACGCGGCGCGGACTCCGAACCGATCGATGCCACAACGACCCCTGCGGCGCTTCGGCCGCGACACGAGCGAAACGGCAGCCTTAGCAAGGAAGCGTTAAGAATCGGTTGGAATAAATTAACAAATGTGGCGGCGGCAATGCGCTTTTGGCGAAGAGTTTCTTATTTTTCCTGATGCTGAGTTGGGGGGAACGGCTAGTCAAAAGCGCCGGACGGATATGCGCAAGGTTGAGTGAATGACAGCAATGCCGAACAAGCATTTCCCGAGGTCAGATAGCATTTACATAAACACGTAAGCCTATTAACGCTCGAGAAATACCATGAAAAAGCAAACGACCGTGATCGTGCTGGGTGCGCTTTTGAGCCTGGCTATGACGGCTCCCTCGTTGGCGCAGGGCAAGGCTCACGCGCGCAGTCGCGCACCGAGTGCCTATTCGGGCTATTACGATTCGGCCTTGCCCGAAGGCAATTACACGACCTACCCTGAGACCTACAGCGGCGGAAGTTTTTCCGGCGATATCGGTGGTATCGGTCGTTGATTGAGACTATTCGGCGTGTTCCGCTTGACGACGTGAATTGATCGACAAGCTCATTTGAACGGGCACGGCCGATCGGCTTACTCCTCGCGAATCCAGCTCGCCCGCCGAATTGCTCGCTCGCAGATGAAATCGAGCGTGAAGCCGATGACGCCTATGATCACCACGGTCGCCGCCAGTCGATCATATTCGAGTGTATCGCGGGCGTCGTTGATGGCGTAACCGAGGCCGGAGGTGACCCCAAGAAACTCCGCCGGCACCAGGACGATCCAGGCAACACCGACAGCGAGACGGATACCCGTCAACGTATCCTGCGCAATCGCCGGAAGGATGATGACAAACAACATATGCCACGGTCTGGCGCCCAAATTGCGCGCCACCTTGAACCACGCGGGATCGATTCGGCGAAATCCATGCGCGGTCGAGAACAGCACCGGCCACACCGCCGCGACCGCGATCAGGAAGATAATGGCACGGTCCCAGGTCGCGAACGCCATCACCGCGATCGGCATCCAAGCGAGCGGCGAAATCATCCGCATGAATTGAAACGGCACCGAACTCGCCTCGCGCACCGCCCGGAATCGGCCGACCAGGATGCCGAACGGCACGCCCAGAGCGATCGCCCAAGCGAGCCCGCCGCCGATGCGGCCGAGACTCGGGAGCGCCATTTTGACCGCCTCGCCGCCGGTCACCATGTGCCACAGCCGTTCGAAGGTTGGAACAGGGGCAAAGCCGGCGAAATTGACGGTCGCCGGATTGGAGGCGACGATCCAACCGCCGACCCACCAGACCGAGAGCATGATAGCGATGCCGAGAAGCACAAAGCCCATGCTTCGAGCGGCGCCGGCGGCCTGTCCGGCCGCTGCTCCCTCGGCCGCCGTGGCGGCCGCGGCATCATCGATGGTGAGATCGAGGCTCACAGCGCCAGCACCTCGGTGCGGTTGAAGGGATCGGTTGGATTGACGCTCGGATCGCTCTTCCAATCCGGATATTTGTTCATCGCGCTGCGGACAAAATCGTAGTTCACCAGATCATCGGCGACGAACTTCGGATCGATTTTGGTCAGGAAGGTTTTGTCACCGCCGACGACCGTGTCGTTCATGGCGTTGACGATCAATTCGGTCGCCGACCGATAGGGCCAAGGCTGGAAGTCGATGCGGCCGATCTTCCAGTCCGGATGGATAATGGCCTTGCTCGCCCCGTAGTAGGAGGTGTCGTAATAGGTCATCGCCCGTTCAATGATCGGGGCCGGCAGCGGCAGATACTTCTCTCCATCCGTGGACAGAAATTTGGCAACCTCGCTTTTGTGTCCGGAGGCGTAAATTTCCGCCCGCACCAAGGCATTCATCACCTTTTGGGTCCATTCAGGCTTTTTGGTCGTCACCTCTTCGTGCATGCACAGCACGCAGCATGGATGATTTTTCCAGATGTCGCCGGTGAACCGCAGCATCCGGCCGCCGGCCTTCATCTCGCCGAGCGCGTTGAACGGTTCGGCGACGATGTAGCCGTCGATTTTCTTGGCCGCGAGTCCCGCCGGCATGTCCGGCGGCGACAAAACCTGCAGATTGCACTCGTCGGCGGCGAGCGGTTCGCTTTGCGATTTGATCACCGGCTTGATGCCGGATTTTCGCAAGGCATATTGCAGCACGATATTGTGCATCGAGTACCAGAACGGCACCGCGATTTGCTTGCCGCCGAGATCGGCGAACGACTTAATCTCGCTTTGCGCGCCGACCACCACGCCCGAGCCGTTGGTATGAGCCCAAGCCATGATCTTGACCGGAAAATTGTTATTGTATCGCATCCATACCGGGATCGGTTTAAGCAGATGGACAAGGTTGAATTTGCCGGCTGCGAAGGCTTCGACCAGCGGGGACCAGCCGCGAATCAATGTCGGAGGTTCGGCCGTGAGGCCTTCGTCTGTGAAATAGCCCATGCCGTGCGCGACCAAGAGCGCGGTGGCATCGGTGATTGGCAAATAGCCGATCCGCACCACATCATCGTCGGCGGCATGGGCCGCGGAGCCGAAGCCGCCGAGCAGAGTGCCGAGTGCCGCAAGGCCGCCCGCCGCCAGCGTATCCAATGTCTGTCGGCGATTAACGGCAAGACCGAAGCGGTCGTGCGCTTCGTGAACGTCGTCAACTCCACAGTTAAGACACATCTGGACTTCCCTCTCGTAGCGGTCAGCGATGTCGGGCGGCAACGACTTTCAGCGGTTCCTGGTGCGGGTGTCCGATCGACCCATCGACAGTACGACCGGACGCTCGCTCGAAAGCGGCCTGCAGCCTTGCCTGCGCGGTTTGCGCGGCGGCACCACGTCGCTCGCGGTCTTGTCGATCGCCCTCGATGGGCACGATCTCGGCGATCCGGCCCGGATCGGCGGACATGACGAGCGCGCGATCGGCCATCGCAACCGCCTCGGCAATGTCATGCGTGACGATGACGAGCGTGATCCCCATCTCAACCGCGATGCGGCGAACGTCGCGCTGCAGCGCCCGGCGCGTCACGCCGTCGAGCGCGGAGAACGGCTCGTCGAGCAGCAATACTTCCGGATACACCGCAAGCGAGCGAGCGAGCGCGACGCGTTGCTGTTGGCCGCCGGATAATTCTTGGACGTTACGCCTGTCGTAGCCCTCGAGCTCGACCAGTTCGAGCAATTCGCGGACGCGCGTGGCAATCTGTTGGCGTGGGCGCCCGGCGAATTTCAGACCAAGGCTTACATTCTGTCGCACTGTCATCCAGGGATAGAGATGTGGCTGCTGAAACATGACGATCCGGCTCGGCGATGGGCCGTCGACCAGTGCGCCGTCGATGAGGATCTGGCCGACACTCGGAGCGGTCAATCCGGAGATAAGGTGCAGCAGGGTTGATTTGCCGCAGCCGGAGCGGCCGACGAGCGCCACTGTTTCACACGGCTGCACCTCAAAGCTGATGTCGCTGAGAACATCTTTCGACGACCGGCGATAGCGGTGGCTGACGCCACTGACGGCGATATGGGCGCCCTGCCAAGGCTTTCGTGGATGGGCCGCCTCTATCACGCTATGCCGCTCCTTCCCGTACAGCGATCTTCGTTGCCCTCGGTTGCCCTGTCATCGAACTTCCTCGCCAAGGTCGCGGCTAATGCGCCATATCGGCGAGCATTTTGCGCAGCTGCTTTGTCGCCGGGGTTACGATGGCGACGAAATAGGCCTCGCGCAGCCGGCGCTGGGCGACGCCGTTGGCGACGTACCCGCGTGCGCCGCAATGAAGCATCGCCGCATGCGCGGCAGCGACCGAGGCCTCGCCGGCGGCAAGACGCGCCTCGATCACGGCGCGCCAGTAGCCTGGGTCGGCTTCGAAAGGCGTGGCGGCAAGTCGCGCCACCACCGCTTCCATCGCTGCAAGCTGTTCGGCCAGGGGCTCAGGCTGCACATCGAGATATTTGTTGACGTGGCCGAGCGGCTTCTTGGTTTGCTCCATAAGCCTGATGCAATCGCGGATCAGGCCAAAGGCCATTCCAGTCTGCAGCAGAACGAAGCCGGCGCGAATGCGTTTGACATAGCCGTCGGCAGGATCGGCGACGACCGAGGACTCCGGGATAACGACGTCGCGCATCTGCACAGCGAAGGTGCGCGTGCCGTCGAGCGCAACGAATTTGGTATTGGCGGCGAGGCTTAGTCCTTCGGCGGCGCAGGACACGATTGCCATCACCTTGCGACTGGAATCGCCGTCCTCGACCTCGAATATCGCGCCGAAATAGTGGTCGTCGCCGAGATTGGAGACATAGGGCAACAGACCCTTGACAACATAGCCGCCGTCGACACGCCTGCCCTTCAGACGCATCGGCTCGATGCCGAACAGGTTCTTCATCGGATTCGACAGCGCGGTACCGCCTAGCAATTCGCCGGCGGCGATCCGAGGACCAATACCTTTCTTCAACGTCTCATTGTCGGAAGCGTAGATATACCAAGTGAGAGCGTCCTGGCACCACATGCAGAATGCCGTCGACAAGCAATATTCACCGGCCGCCGCCATCGCATTGATGGCCGTGATGAGATTGACGCTGTCGCCCTTGCCGGGAAGATGATGCGCGTAAGCGCCGAGACGGCCGAATTCGCGCATCAGACTTTCGGGATAATAACCTTCGGCGTCGATTTTGTTTACGAGCGAAGGCAATTCCCGCGCGGACGACGCGCGAACGGCTTCGACCACATTTGCTCCGGGCGTTGCGGCCTGGTCATTTCGGGTCACCGTCGCCGTATCCAGCATATGACTTTCCGATTGTGTATGGTTGAGTGAAACGAACTGGCCGCGCTGCTAGCTTAGAGCGACCTCGAGATTCACCGGACGCGAAAACGTATTTGCGACCGGCGACCAATGCCGGGCATGCGCGATGAGTTCTTCGAGTTCCGCGCGCGGACGGTCGGCCTCGAACGTCACCTTGGCGCGGACGTCGGTGAAACCGACAGGCTTTTCCGAAAGATCGCCGGTCCCCCATACCGCGGTAATATTGAGATCGCCCTCGAGTTCAATCTCGAGCTTGAACACGTTGATGCCGCGGGCCACCGCGTTGGCGTGGATTCCGACCGCGAGACAGGAGCCCAGCGCGGCGAGCGAGGCTTCCGATGGATTAGGCGCGGTGTCGTCCCCCAGCAATGCTGGCGGCTCGTCGACAATATAGGGCGGTAAGGTGCGGACGAAGTTGAGATGACGGAAACGGCCCTCGGCGACGGTTCTGCACTTCAAGGTCTTGATGGCCTTAGGATCGGCCTTACCCTTGGCAATGAGCTCGTTCAGGCCCCCTTTGTCGATGGGCGTGAGACAACCGGTCAGAGCGGTTTTGGTGGCAACTTGCTGCATGGGAGCTCCTCTTCCTGCCGCCCTTTGGAATGGGCGGATTTTCATAGCTACAGACCGTTCTGTATGATGCATGAACCATGCCAGCTTTTTGCAGTGCAAAAACCCGTGATGAATCAGACAGGCCGATGGAGCATTGGCAGAAATCGCGCGCCAAGCGCCGAGTTCTCGGTCAATTGGCCGTCGATGCTGCCGTTTTAAACGCCAGAGCGAGACGCAGTCGTTGACCGGCTACAGAACATTCAGTTTCCTGGATTGAGGTTTTCACCCACTCGCGCTATGGGGTCGACATGAACGGTGCCAATCAACTCGCGATCGATGCGCCCGACGACGACGAACAAGCCCCACCGCGCGAACGTCTGATCGAAAGCGCGAGAGTTCTATTCTGCCGGTTCGGCATCAATTCGGTCGGCGTCGATGCGATTATCGAGGCAGCTCGAACCGCAAAGACAACGCTTTATAAGCTGTTCGGCTCGAAGGACGGTTTGGTCGACGCCGTGCTCGAGCGCGAGGGCCGCATCTGGCGCGATTGGTTTCTGACCGAGATCGATGGACCGGGCGGCTCGGCGCGCGAACGGCTGGAGCGGATCGGTCCGGCGCTCAGAATCTGGTTTAGCCGCGAGGATTTCTTCGGATGTCCCTTCATCAATGCGGTGGGCGAATTCGACAAGGCGGATAATCGGATGCGCACGCTCGCCGTAGCGCACAAGAAAATTGTTCTTTGCCGCATAACCGAACTTTGCGTGCAAGCCGAAGTGCCCGAGCCGGAACAGGTCGCACACACGCTCGGGCTCATCATCGACGGCGCGATCGTTATGGCGTTGATTACGCGTGACGCCTCCGCGGCCGACCTTGCCAGCCGCGCCTGCGCTGCGGTCCTACCGCGCTAGCGGTCTGGCGGACACGCCCTCGACTTCGTCCATCGCGTTTACTCCACGAAGACCCGTCCCAATTCGGCGACATCGGATAGCGCCGCCGCAACGATGTCGCGTTCGGCTGAACTCAGCGCGCGTTGCGGCGGCAGCGGGTCGCCGACCTCATAGCCCTGAATCCGAAGCGCCGCCTTGATGCAGGCGGCGAGATTGAAACGGGCGAATATTTCGTTGATCGCCCACAGGCCGCGCTGCAACTCCATCGCCTCGGTCCAGTGGCCGGCGCGGCACAAGTCGTAAAGCCGAACGCTCTGCCGCGGAATGACGCAAGCCGGGCCGGCCATCCAGCCGACGCCGCCGATCAGCATGACACAGGCCGGAATATGCGCCGACGCCGAAAACACCTTGAGCCGCGCGCAGCGGTTCATGATCGACAGCAGCCGGCCGGTGTTGGTCGACGCGTCTTTGATGTAGCGGATACGCGGGTGCTCGCTCAGGCGCGCGATCACGTCGAGCGTAAGATCGCTGCGCTGAAATTGCGGATTGGTATAGAGCACGACCGGCACATCGACGGCGTCGGCGATGGCGCGGAAATAGTCCTCGACCTGACTTTCGGCGAGCGGAAAATAGGATTCCAGGATAGCCAGAATGCCGTCGGCGCCGAGTTTTTGATAGGCCCGCGCCTGCGCCACCGCGTCCGCCGTGGCGGTTGCCGCGACGCCGGCGACCACCGGGACGCGGCCGCCTGACGCCGCGATGGTCGCGCCGACCACGGCGGCGCGTTGCGCGTTGTCGAGATAGGCGAATTCGCCGGTGGATCCGAGCGGGGTCAATCCATGCACGCCGGCGGCGATGAGATCGTCGACCAGACGGCCGAGCACGTCGCGTTTGACGCGTCCCGATCCATCCACCGGCGACACCAGATACGGGAAAACGCCGTGGAAGTCGGTCATGGATTATTTTGTTTTTCGGGAACTTCGTTCAACGGCCGATCTTATGCAGCGCCACCGCATCGGTCCACACTTGGGATCGATCGTCGTCGAACACCAGTTCGGGATTTTCCGGCGCGGTGATCCAGCCGCCATGGGCGAGTTCGTCCTCGAGCTGCGACGGCGCCCAACCGGCATAGCCGAAGGCGACCAGGCTTTTGCTCGGCCCCTTGCCGAAACCGATGTCGCGCAGCACGTCCGCGGCATCGCTGAGCGCGACATTGCCGTCGATGTCGATGGTGTCGGGACGGTGGTAGTCGGCGCTGTGCAGCACGAAGGCGAGGCCCGGACTGACTGGGCCGCCGAGAAAAACGCGTACGCTGTCGGTGATCCCGCGGGCATCCCCGCCGATGGTTTTGAGCAGGCTGGCAATGGGCCGGCGGTCGAGGGGCCGATTGATGACGATGCCGATGGCGCCGTCGCGATTATGCTGCGCGATCAGGACGACGGCATGATTGAAGGGGTCCGTGATCCACGGCGAGGCGATCAGCAGCTGGCCGGCAAAGGAGGTGCGGCCGGAGATGTCCGGCTCCGCGGGCAGCGCGGCATGCAGAACCGCCGCCGGCACGACCAACGCCGCGGCGGTCACGATCCAACGCCTGAAATTCCACCACAGCATGATCGAGCCGCCAGAGCGGCCACATCGCCGATCGTATGATCGCGCCGTTGCGAAAATTGTTCAATACGGCAATTTGGATCAGACGAATTGCACCGCGATGCCGCCGAGCGGGCCGAAGTCGGCATGCAGCGTGTCGCCTTTTCGGGCGAACACCACGCGAGTGAACGAGCCGGCGAGAACCAGATGGCCCGCTTCCAGCGGCACGTCGTGCTGGCCGAGCTTATTGGCGAGCCAGGCCACGCCAAGCGCGGGATGACCGAGCACGCCGGCGGCGACGCCGGTCTCCTCGATCTCCGAATTTCGGTACATGATGCCGCCGACCCAGCGCAGGTCGATATCGAGCGGACCGATCGGCCGGCCGCCGATGACGATGCCGGCGGCGGCGCCGTTATCGGACACGGTGTCGAATATTTTGCGCTGATCCTGTAAGCGCGCGTCGACGATCTCGATCGCCGGCACCACGTATTCGGTCGCGCGCAGCACGTCGGGAAGACCGATGCCGGGGCCGCGCAACGGCTTGCCCAGAATGAAGGCCAGCTCGATTTCGACGCGCGGCAGGCAGTAATTGGCGTGCGCTACGGCGGCGCCGTCGGCGACCATCATATTATCGAGGAGGTGGCCATAGTCCGGCTCGTCGATTTGCGACGAGCGCTGCATTGCTTTCGAGGTCAGGCCGACCTTGTGGCCGATCAGCTTGGCGCCGGCCGCAATTTTGCGGTTGGCCACCTCGGTCGAGATCGCATAGGCGTCCTCGAGCGTGATGCCGGGCCAGGTTTTGGACAGTTGAACTGCCTGTTTGCGCTCTTTTTCGGCGGTGATGAGGATATCGGCGGCTTTGTTGCGGTCGGCGTCGGACATCATGGCGGCTGGTTTCCCCCTCAATAATGCGGCTTGGCGTCCCGCGCTTCGTTGACAGGGTTCTACTAGCAGATGGCGCGAGAGCAAAGCACACAGCGTCCGGGGTTTACTGGCAGCTTGCGCGCAGCACCACGGTTTCGGCCGGACAGTCGGTGCTGGCCGGATTCTGTCCCGATACCCACAGCGACGTGGTGCATTTTTCCGCGGTGCGAATATCGACCGGCTGGCCGGTATTAAAGCCCTTGCCGCGACAGGCATTGACGGCCGCGGCCTGGCAGTCGGGGGCGCCGTTGCCGGCCAGCGCGCAGACTTCTTGCATCTCGATCACCCGCGAGGTCGGCAGCCGCACGATCGCGTCGGCGGCACTCTTCATCGCCTGTTGGGTGGCACTGGCCGCGTCCTTGGCGGCATCGACGGAGGTCTTGTTGAAGTCGTTGGCCTTGGCCTGCTGCTCCTGCATCTTGGCCTTGAAGCTGGCGATCGAATCGTCCCACCAATGACCGAAGTCGTTGAGGAAGCCGCGCTTCTCGACCGGAGGCGGCTGCGGCGGAATGGCCGGCCCGGATGTCGCTGGCGACAGCGGCGGTGCCGCTGCCGGCGGTGGCGCCGTCTGCGGCGCGGCGGCGGGGCCGGGCGTGCCCGCGGGAGCCGCTGGGTTGTTCTGGCCAAACGCCACGCCGGCCGTGGCGGCCGTCAGCGCCAGAGCAAACAGGCCCGCGACGGCCGCCGCACCGAAACGGCGAGGCCCGCCAAAACTCAGCTTTGCTGACTTGGTGTTAGTCAATATCACGACCGCCCCGTCGCCGGCGTTGCCCATGATTTGCCCGCCAAATTAGGCAACAGCATGGTCAAATTAGCCGCGCCACGACGACAAAGCCGATCACCAACGCGACCGCGACCAGAGAAACCCACAGCCCCAGACGCTGCTCGATCATGTCGCGCGCCCGGCTGCCGAAGCGGTTCAGCAGAAAAGCGAGCAAATAAAACCGCAGACCTCGCGTCACGATCGACAGAACGATGAAAAGGCCGATGTTGAAGCCGGCAAAGCCGGACGTGATGGTCACGATCTTGTACGGGATCGGCGTCAGGCCCTTGAGCAGGATGATCCAGGCGCCGTAATGCGCGTAAGCCTCGCGAAACGCCTCGACCTTGTCGCCGTAACCGTACAGGCCGATCAGCCACTGCCCGGCGGTGGCGTACAATTCCGCGCCAATGAAATAGCCGAGCAAACCGCCCACGACCGAGGTCACGGTGCATACCGTGGCGAAAAACCAGGCCTTGTCGGGCCGGGCCAGCGCCATCGGAATCAGCATCACGTCGGGCGGCACCGGAAAGAACGAGCTCTCGGCAAACGACACACAGCCCAGGATCCACGCCGCGGAGGGCTTGCCGGCAGCGGCGATGCACCAGTCATAGAGGCGGCGAAGCATGGCGGTGCTTAACGGCAAGGGCAGAGAATGTCCACGCGCCGCGGCGTTCATCCGACCTCAGCCGGTCCGATTAGGTGCTGCCGATGAATTTGGGTATCCCCGGTTTGGCCGATTCGATGGCGGCCATTAGACCGGGGATTAGAGGTCGCAATTCGGCCAGCCGATTGGTCCTGGCCTGAAGGACAATGTCCGCAATCGTTAACGAACCGAGGTCCTGTTGGAAGGACAGATTTCGATCAACCGTGACAAATACATCAAAATTTTCGGCTGCACGTGAGAGCAATTTGCCATTTTTGATCGTGGCCCATCCCATCTGGCGGACAGTCTTGACCTCGTGGCCGGGGATATCGCGCGATAGCCGCCAATCGACACACTCGTCGAGCAGAACTTTCACGAGACCGATTCGATAAGAAGGTCTTTTGCGTCCTCGAGAAAAGCGATGACTTGGTCCCGTGTGACCGAAGGAAAGCCTATGAGAAACTCATCAATCGAGTCACCGGCTTCGAGGTAGTCGAGCAGCGTCTGGACGGGAACTCTGGTGCCGCAAAACACGGCAGCGCCGCCCATGACTTCGGGATTGCGGGAAACAACGGGCTGTTTCATTGCATTAACCTACGCCGAAACTGGCAGCTTCGGCAACGATGGCACGTAACGCGCCGGCCCGGACCACGCGCGCGGCCACCACAACGAGAGGGCTGTTCAGCGCCGCTTGCGGATGCGACGGCCTTCGAGCATGACGATTTTACGACGCGAAAGTCCTTCCGGCAGCTTCTTCGGTACTTTTTCGGCGATGCCAAGCAGGCGCTCGCGCCGGTCCATCTCTTTCCAGACATCGTCGGGGCGGATATTCGAAGCGACCCACAGCACGACCAGATTATAGATGAGGTCGGCGCTTTCCTTGATGACGGCGTCGCGGTCGCCGTGCATGGCGTCGATCACGACCTCGACCGCCTCCTCGGCAAGCTTCTTCGCCATCTTGCTGCGGCCCGAGCGCAACAGCCGCGCCGTCCGCGAGGTCGACGGATCGTCTTGGCGGCAGGCCATCACGGCCTGGAAGAGGCGGTTGATCGAATCAGCCATAGCCCATCACAATAGACCGATCTTGTCGCCATTGTGTTAATTTGCTCGCCCGCCAAGAGTTTTTGCTAGCAAACGGCTCACTCGTCTTGGGCCAACAGGCCGGCATTGCCGCCGACAGCGGCGGTGTTGACCGTGACGGTCTGCTCGGTGGCGAGGCGGCGCAGAGTGTTCGGGCCGCCGGCTTTGGGACCGGTGCCGGAGAGCTGCGTGCCGCCGAAAGGCTGGGTGCCGACCACGGCGCCGATCATGTTGCGGTTGACGTAAACATTGCCGTGAGGAAGCCGCGCGGCGATGCGATCGGCGGTGCGATCGACGCGCGAATGAATGCCGAGCGTCAGCGCGGTGCCGTTGCCGGCGATATCGTCGAGCAGCGCGTCTAATTCCGCGGCGCGCCAGCGCACCACATGCAGCACCGGCCCGAATATTTCTTCCCGCAAATCGCGGGCGCGGTCGAGCTCGACGATCGCCGGCGCCACATAATGCCCGGCGGGCGGCAGCGCCTGGTCGTCGTCCCAGCGAAAGCGCACCTGGCCGGCATGCGCCATGGCGGCGATCCAGCTTTCCAGTTTGGTCTTTGCCGCGGCATCGATCACCGGGCCGACTTGGGTTGCGACGTCCCGCGGATCGCCGAGTTTGAGCTCGCGCGCCGCGCCGATGAGCATGTCCAGCATGCGCTCGGCGATGTCGTCTTGCAGGCAGAGCAACCGCAGCGCCGAACAGCGCTGGCCGGCGGAGCGGAAGGCGGAAGCGATAGCGTCGTCGACGACCTGTTCGGGGAGCGCGGTGGCATCGACGATCATGGCGTTGATGCCGCCGGTCTCGGCGATCAGCGGCACGATCGGGCCGTCTTTGACGGCGAGCGCCCGATTGATGGCGCGGCCGACTTCGGTCGAGCCGGTAAAGGCGACACCGGCGACGCGGGGGTCGGCGATGAGGTCGGCGCCGACGGCACCGTCGCCGGGAACGAAATGCAGCGCGTTGGGTGGAATGCCGGCCTGGTGCAACAGCGCCACGGCGAGCGCGGCCACAAGCGGCGTCTGCTCGGCGGGCTTGGCAACCACGGTATTGCCGGCGGCAAGGGCTGCGCTCACCTGGCCGAGAAAAATGGCCAGCGGAAAATTCCACGGACTGATGCAGACGAACACGCCGCGGCCGCGATAACGCAGCACATTGCTCTCGCCGGTCGGTCCCGGCATCGTTTGCGGCGCGAGGCTGAGGCGCGCTTGCGCGGCGTAATAGCGGCAGTAATCGATCGCTTCGCGCAGCTCCGCGAGCGCGTCTTCCAGCGTCTTGCCGGCCTCATACTGTAACGGGGCCAAGAGCCGGCCGCGGTTTCGTGCGAGCCCGTCGGCGGCGCGCTCCAGCAATGCAGCGCGCGCCTCGACTGGCGTTGACGCCCACGCCGCGAATCCCGCCGCGGCGCCGGCCATGGCGGCGCCGGCGATGGTCGCGTCGGCCTCAAACACCGTACCGATCGCGCCGTCATCGATCGGCGACCGCAAGTTCCGCGCGATGCCGGGAAGCTCGACCCCGTCGACCAGCGGCGCGGCTGTTGCCGGCGCCGTTGCGCCGTCGCGAACCTCGGCGATGAGCGCGTCGAGGCTTGCGCGCGCGCCGAATTCAAGGC
>Ga0181525_10002453_pt1 | contig 15154 bp, 3 predicted proteins | sample PEATcosm2014_Bin_48_FD_121100 | JGI IMG/M metagenome (GOLD analysis project Ga0181525, IMG submission 121100) | Peatland microbial communities from MTU Mesocosm Facility, Houghton, MI, USA - PEATcosm2014_Bin06_10_metaG | ecosystem: Environmental > Terrestrial > Soil > Wetlands > Peat | place...
CAGAACATCCATCGTCCGGCAGAGGGCGACGAAGACCCAGCCATTCCCCCGCGACCAGTAACATTTTTGTTTCGTGCCATCCTGGGCGGTATAGTTCGTCACGAAGGTTGCGTCCCGCCACCAAAGATGGTCGGTGGTGTTGTAGAGGCCGTTGGACGGGCCGATGACGCTTTTGATGTTATGGAACCAGGAATACATTGCGGGGGTAAAGGTGGCGTTGTTTTTGAGAGCCGGCACCGTGTTGGAGCTGAAGGCAGCGAGCCTGGCCAGCGCGGGCATGGACATGTGAATGGCATCAACAAAACTCCAGGCGCTCAACCCGATGCTGTTGCTCACCCAATAGTTGACGTTGTTGACAATATGGGTCAGGCGGTTGGTGTTGGCCTGGATGGGAGCAAGGAGGTAAAGGTCGCTATAACTCTGACCGGCGCACTGGCCGTTGGGATCGGTCCCGTTGTCGCTGTCGGACAAGACCCAGTTGACAAGTGCGCCCCATTGCACGGCGTAATTGTAGATGTTCGTGTCAAGGTTCAGCCGATACAGAGCCAGGTCGCCCTCCATATAAGTGCCGCGCGTCCATTCAGTGCTCGGCCGTCCTCCATACAAACAATTGCTGCAACCCGGTGTGGGCCAATGATTGGTGAAGTTATTGTTGGCCAGCACCAAATCGCTCATGATCTGCGATTGCGGCGGCATAAAGCCCGCGATGGGCTGGTAACTGGCCAGCGTCGTGAACGATTGTGACGGCGACGCCCACGAAACGCCTGCCGAGTTCGAGGCGGCGGCCGTGAAATAATATGGCGTGTTCGTGGCCAGTCCGGTCGCGGTGATACTGAAGCTGCCGCTTTGCAGGCCCAGCGCCGCGCTCTGGTTCCAGGCGGCGGGATTGGTCCCGCCATCGCTCGAACCGTAATACAGAGTCACGTTCGGAGTGTCGTAGCCGGTTGAAATGATCTGGCCGTTCAACGTCGCCGAGGTGTTCTTCACCACCGACGCCGGCAGGTTCGAGACCGTTGCCGGAACCACCGTCGGCGTGGTGAACGATTGGGACGGTGTGGCCCAGACAAGCCCGGCGTCATTCGTTGCCGCAGCGGTGAAATAATAAGTCGCGCCGGAGGTCAGGCCGGTGGCCGTGCAACTGAAATTTCCGTCGGCCAATCCCAGCACGACGCTCTTGCTCCACGCGGCGGGATTGGTTCCGCCATCAACCGGACCGTAAAACATCGTGACCGCCGGCGTCTGGAAGCCGGTCGAAGTGACGCACCCGTTCAGCGTTGCCGACGTGAATTGAATTCCCGTGGCCGGCAGATTCGTCACCGCCGCCGGACCGATGGCGCCGGCGACAACGGTCAGCGTGCCATTGAGCGTAAGGCTGTTGCTCCAGCCCAGTCCCGCGCCGAGCGCCGGCAGAGTCAGGCTGGACAGGTTTCCCGAATAATTGGTCGCCGAAAGCAAAGTGAAACGATCATTCAACGCCAGCGCGCCGCCGGTATTTGTCACGATGAGCGCACCGCCGTAAACCATTCCGCCGCCGCTTGCGATCTGGTCGCTGACGTTGCCGGTTTGCACCTTCATCGTGGTGAGACTGCCGGCTGCGAGCGTGAGTTGATTGCTTAACGTCAAGACCGTCCCAGCCAATCCGTTGCCGACGCCCGGTGCCAACTGGCCATTCGCCTGAATTGCAACCGCTCCGCCAATCGTTCCAACGCCGCCCAACGTCGCGTTGGCGCAGACCGTGACCGAGTTGGTGCCGAGGGAACCGTTCACCAGCAGCGTGCCGTTGCTGACCGTGACGAGGCCGCTGCTGGCGTTCAGGCCGTTCAGCGCGAGCACGCCCGTGCCGATTTTTGTCACCCGCAGCGCGCCGGCGGAATCCTGAATCACTCCATTAAACGTGGCGCTGACATTGTTGCCGCCAACGGTGAGCGTCGGCGTTCCACCCGCAATCGTGTCCACGATGCCCGCGCCGGAAAGGCCGTTGACAGTGTCGCTGAAACCGTTCAAGTCCAGCGTGCCGTTGACAATCACATTGCCGGCGGTGGCGCCGCTGGGAATTGCGTTGGTGACGCCCAATCGCAGCGTGCCGGACGTGACGGTGGTGTCGCCGGAATAAGTGTTGTTGGTTCCAGCCAGAACGAGGATGCTGCCCGCGCTGTTTTGAAAAAGGCCGGTCACGCTCGGCCCCAATGAACCCGCCAGCAGGACGTATCCGCTCCCAAGGAAATTGGACACCACGATGCCCGCGCCCGCCGTTCCGATGTCGCTATTGATGAACACAGTGGTAAGCGTGGCCTTGGCGCCCGCGCCCTTGATGAACAGGTTGTGCGGCGCGGCGGCGTTGCCCGTGTTGCCGGCGTTGTTCAAGGTTGTCACACCCACGACGCCGACGATGTTCGACGCGCCGGCCCCAGTGGGTCCGTAGGTGGTGCCGATGTCCAGGTCCGTGTTCGAGATCACGATGCTGGGCTGCACGATCAGCGCGTTGATACTGGAACCGTGAAACAGCGCCGCGACATCCGTGTCGCCAAACTTGTTCGCGCCCAGACCGGTGCCGTCGAGCGTGAGGGTGAAGGCGGTGCCGGCCACGGTGAAATGGTTGCCGCCGCTGTTGCCGCCGTTGTTCAACGAACCCACCGTCGCGTTCATGTTGAGCGTCACCGTGCCGCTGTTGCCGCTGCCCGTCGCACTCTGGGCGATCCAGCCCGGCGCGTTCGGAATAGTCGCGCTGCCCCAGTCGGTGCTGGTGCTGGTGCTGCTCCAGACGCCGGCGCTGTCGCCGTTGGCCCACGTGGAAGTGCCAGTGGCGGCCTGCATATTTGCAGGATTCGACAGCAACGCCAGACAACCAATGATGACAAGACATGCGTCCGGAAAACACCGGCAACCAGCCAGACTGTTCTGAAGATTGGACGCGGGATTTGGATTACCGTCGTGATTTGGCATATTCAGAATTCGCGCAACTTCTCCCATTCAACTCTCCGGCTTGGCCACGAGCCGTTTGCTGGCGGGCGTGTCTTTGAGCCGCGGGAAGGGGGCGTGTTGCAAGGCCGGCTCGCTGAAATATTTTGCAACGGCCTGGCCGCGCGAGCGCACGCGGAGTTTTTCGTAGATGCGCCGGATGTAATTGTGAACCGTGTCGTAACCGATGCGCAGTTGCTGCGCGATTTCCTTGTAGAGAAATCCCTTGGCCAGCAATGCCAAAACTTCCTGTTCGCGCGCGGACAGTTTGGCGGACTGGTTTTCGACCGGCGCGGGCTGCCGGAATGTCTGGACGACTTTGCGCGCAATCTGGCTGCTCATCGGCGAGCCGCCGGCGAGGACTTGATGGATGGCCGCCAGCAATTCCCCGCGACCCGCGCGTTTGAGCAGATAACCGTTCGCGCCGGCGGCGAGCGAATTGAAAATGCTGTCCGCATCCTGATAGACCGTGAGCATGATGATTTCAATGTCCGGATGGAGCGCCTTGAGTTTGCCGGTGCATTGGATGCCGTTCATGCCCGGCATGTTGATGTCCATGAGCACAACGTCCGGCAGGTTCAACGGAATTCCGGCGAGTGCGTCGTCGCCCGAACTGAAGCGTCCAACGCATTTGCAACCGGCGAAACCGTCCACGGCGTCGGCGAGCGCGGAACGGACGCTTTCATCATCGTCCACCACGGCGATGGAAATGATTTTGTTTTTTTCAGTCATGATTTTGCGTGATGGCCATTGGTGGATGAACGTGGGGCGCGCGCGGAAATTGGAATCGTGAAGCAAATGGCCGTTCCCGATCCGGGCGAACTCTGGATTTCGCAGCTTCCGCCTATTTCTGCAAGGCGTTGGCGCATGTTTTCCAAGCCGTTGCCGCGTTTGAGCTGGGGTTGCATATCAAAACCGTGTCCATCGTCGCGGATGATGAACAGGAGATTGTTTCCGCGCGGCTCGATGGTGATGATGACTTCCGCCGGGTGGGCGTGTTTGATGGCGTTGTTCAAGGCTTCCTTGGCTGCGCGATACAAATTATGGCGGATGTCCGCCGGGAGTTTGAGGTCCGGCAATTCCAGCGACGTGTTCAGGCGGCAGCGGATTCCGGCCAGCGCGAGCCGCTCCTGTGCGAAGTCGTTCAGATAAGTCACGAGCGCTTCGAGCGTGTCCGTGCGCGGATTGATGGCCCAGACCACCTCGTCTATTTCGTGGGTGAGCGAACGCGCGCGCGCGCCGATCCGTTGAACCGCATTTTCAAAAATGTTCCGGACGTTTCCATCCGCGCGCAGGTTGTCGCTCAAAAGAATGATTTCCGTGAGGCCGGAGCCGAGGTCGTCGTGAATGTCGCGCGCGATCCGCTGGCGGGACTGGTCCAGCGCGCGTTGAATTTCAAGCTGGTGCAGGCGGCGTTGCGAGCGCGCTTTTTCCCAGCGCCAGACGGAGAAGGAAATTCCCGCAACGAGCAACAGTCCGGCGATGAAGCGGACGGATGTTCGTTCCAGGAAAGTCGGGACAACTTCAATTTTCAGCGGGCTGGCGGTTTCAATCCGCGAACCGTCCGGGCCGGCGACGGCGACCGAAAATTCGTAGTTGCCCGGATGAAGATTGTAGCTGGCAACGCGCGTGTTGCCGCCGTTGACCCAGTCGGGATCGAATCCTTTCAGCCGGATCCAGAATGTCGGAAGATTGGGCGAGGCCGTGTTCGGCGACGTAAAATGGATTTCCACCCGGCGATTTCCGCTGTCGAGGCGGATGCGGCCGGTCGAGGTGGAAAACCACGAAACGCCGTTGACAATGACTTCTTCGATCAGCGGCGGCCGGAGCCGCGCGGCTTTCGTCACCAACTTCGGATCGAAGCCGGCGATGACGTTGCCGTCCGCACACCAGATCCGCCCGTCGCGGTCGCGAATGGCGGAGGGCTGACCGTCTCCCGTGGTGGATTTGTAGGGCAGACCATCGTTGCGCTGGATTTGCCACCAATTGATCCGGGCGTCCTGGCCGCGTGAATAATTTTTTAATTGTGCGGCCGGGCTGCCAAAGATTCCGAGCTCCGAACAAAACCAAAGATTGCCGGCGTCATCGGCCACGACCGACTGGATGCGGTCGCTGGGAATGCCGTCGGCCAGCGAAAACTCGGTGAATTTCCCGTCGTGCAGCCGGTAAAAACCGTTGCCGACGGTGCCAATCCACAAGCTGCCGTCGGCGTCGGCCTGAAGCGAGCGGATGCTGATTTCCCCCTGCCACTGGCCTTCGGCGATGTGCTCGAATTTTCCCCCGGATTGCGCGAAGAGACCATAAGGGCCGACTGGCCCCGGCGAATTTGCAACGCGAAACGGCGGGATGGCAACCCAGATGCGTCCGCTGGCATCTTCTTCGATGGCTTTGATGTCGCCAAAAGGAATTCCCTGCGCCTGCCCAAATACTTTCGTCGTCTGCGTGCCGATCTTGACCAGGCCGTTTTGCGTGCCCACCCAGATTTGCCCGGCGCGATCTTCCTTCAAGGCAAATACCGAAAGCCGCAGCGTCTCGACATTGGTCACGGATTCGAAGCCCGCACCTTTGAGGATGAAAAGACCGCTCATCGTTCCGGCCCAGATATTTTTATTTCGGTCTTCGATGATGGCATTGACATGTTCGTCCACAAGCCCTTGTTGCCTGTCAAAATGCGTGACGACACCATTCTTCCATCTGAAAATGCCGTCGCTGTCGGTGCCGCCCCAGATGCTTCCGTCGCTTCCGGGATACACCGTCAAGAAAGAACTTGGCACTGTCCCCGACGGGGAGCGCAATGCGAAAACTGACTTTGGCCGCAGTTGATTCAGGCCGGTGCCATCCATACCGAACCACAGGCCCGAATCCTCATCCTCCATCGCGCAGGTGGCCTGAACCTCTGACAGCTCCGATGCCTCGCTGAACAACTGCCATTTTTCGCCGTCGCGGATGAAAATTCCCGACTGCCGGGTCGCGCACCAGAGCCGGCCCTGCCTGTCTTCCATCAAAAAAAACGACAACGTCCGGTGCGAATCCTGGCTCCAGGGCACGGCTGAAGAATCTTCTTCCAGGCGGCCGTTCTCAAATTTGAAGATGCGGGTGCCGCCGTCGCCGGAGGCCGAGCCGGTGGTGGCGACGCAGGCGATCCACAGACCGCCTTCATGTCGCGGCGTGATGGCCGTGACCCGTGGAAAGTCCGGCGGCAACCCTGCATCCCGCCAGGACTGCCCGTCAAAGTGCATCAAGTGCCAGCGCGAAATCACCCAGAGTTCCCCCCGGTTGTCCACCGTGAGATTCCAATCCCGCTCCGATGGCAGGCCGCTGTTGGTGTTGTAAAAAACGGTTTTGCCCGCGTTGAACGAAAACACACCGGCATAAGCCAAGGTTCCCCAGATGACGCCGGAACGATCCTCGGCCAGACCGATCACCGCCGCCTTTGGAAAATTCGTGTTCAGAACAATCCGGTCAAAATGGTTCGTCGCAAATTTGACGAGACCGCCGCCGCCGGTCCCGATCCAAAGCGCGCCCGCACCATCCGTCAGGAGGGAAGAAACCATAACATCGGGCAGAGCCGGCGTGTTGGCCGGATTAAAAGTTGTGAAGCGGAAGCCGTCGTATCGGACCAGTCCGCTGGCGGTGCCGATCCACAAATAACCGTCCGCCGTTTTGGCCAGCGCCGATAGGTTGCTCGACGGCAGGCCTTCCTCCGTGTCCCAATTGCGGAGGATGAATTCCTGCTCAATTTTTGGTTCCGCGCCGGCAATTTTCTCCAGCGGGAAGATTGCAGGCAGCAGCGCCAGGATCGGGAAGCAACAGCGCTTCAAGGTCATTCGAAGAGTAATCATGCTCCGGTGAATAATGGAACGAATAAGCCGGAAATGGTCCCGGCGCAAGCCCCGTGTGGAATTCCGCCTATGGCCAACATTGGCCACAAGACAAAAACAATTATGTGCTCCACAATGCCACTTAACATTCCTGTGACACAAGCGATAGATGCGGAACACACGAAGTGTCTTTGCGGGTGACAGGGCGGAAAAGTTGCAGCGTGAGCGGCAATAGCAGGCCAAAGTAAAACGGACATTCCAAGAAATCAGCCAGCACGCCGCCGAAATTTTGGCGCGCGGTAAACCAGAAAAACAAACCTAACATGAAAAATTCAACCATCCAGTTCCATTGTTTTCAATTTTTTGCCACGCTCTGCGCCCTGCTTGCGCTGATGCAACCGGCTGCCGCCGCCCCAACGTCCTATCAAACCGCAGTATTGGGCGACACGCCATTTCTTTATTACGAACTGGGCGAGACCTCCGGCACCACCGCCATCGACGCGGGTGTCAACGGCTATAATGGCACTTATATGAACAGTCCGAGCATGAGCAGTCCCACCTTGGGCGTGCCCGGCGACAGCCTTCTCGGCCCCAGCGACACGGCGGTTACTTTCAGTGGCAATCTCGTCGCCGGATCGCTTGTGCAGTGCCCCGCTTCGGCGGATGGTTTTGGATCGAGTTTGGGCACATCCAGTTACGAGTTCGTGTTAAAGACCACACTCACGTCCTCCCCTGAGTTTTTAACCGGCCAGGCGAACACTGGCAGCAGCGTTTCCATCCAAGTTATTTTAAATGAAAACGCGGGGGGAACCACGACTGCCAACACGAGCCGGCTTTTTATCCGGGGCACCGCCAATAACCTTTCGGCGTCCTTTACGAACGCCCTGTTGTTCGACGGTAATTATCACCATTTGGTCTGGACCTACAATGCCACGGCTACACCCAAGGCGACCGCCTATGTGGATGGTGTGGCTCAAAACGTTGGCATCTCCGGGACCGCTCCCACCGCTTTCGCCGCCTTCGGCTATCCTCTCACGGTCGCCACTTACAACAGCCGCGGCTTAACCAACGACTTTTTCACCGGCACAATTGACGAATTCGCGATTTACACCAAAGTCCTGACCCCAGCCCAGGTCGCCACCCATTATGCCGCCGTTGGGATCAACAACGCCACCTGGGTGGGTGGAACCGACGCCAATTTCAGCACAGCCGCCAACTGGTCGCCCGCCGCCCTGGCCAGTTTGAACACCTTGGTGTTCACCAACGTCACCTCGACTACCGCCCTGAACAATGACGAGACCGCTTTCACCTTCACCGGCATTATTTTCACCAACTCGTCCTCCGCTTACACGATCACCGGCAATCCTTTTACCTTGTCTGGAACGATTGCGAACAGCAGCGCGACGACGGCCCAGTCCATCGCCAATAACATTGCCCTCACCAACTGGACCACGGTCAACTGGTCCGCTCCCGTCAGCGATGCCGGCGGCGGCACCACGCTGGGCGGAATCATCAGCGGTCCTTACGGCTTCACCAAGTCGGGTGCCGGCACGCTGACCCTTTCGGGCGCGGACACTTATACCGGCCCCACGACGAACAATGCCGGCACGTTGGCGGTCAACGGATCCCTGGCTGGCAACATGGTTGTGAACAGTGGCGCCACCCTGGCGGGCACCGGCACCATCGGCAACGCGGTGGCCATCAATAGCGGTGCCATCCTGGCTCCCGGCAACAACGGCGTTGGCACCTTGAACTTCGGCTCGTTGACCTTGAATTCGGGCGCGATCAACAATTTTGAATTCAGTGGAGTCGCCAACGACAAGGTCATCAACACGGGCACGTTGACGGTTAATGGCGGCGCTTTTAACCTTTATCAGCCCGGTGGCACCGTCACCTATACCACTCCCGGCACCTATACTTTGATTCAATATACCGGGACGGATCCGGTTCTGGATTCCACATGGACGACCGCCAACACCGTCAACCCCCATGTATTGAATTCGGTGGCCACCGACCTCTACTCATTCACGGCTTCCGGCGGCGCATTGAAATTGATCATTGCTGTCAACCCCCACCCGTCTGATGTCTGGACCAACACGGTCAGTGGCAATTGGTCGCAGGCGTCAAATTGGAGCCCTGGCGAGCCACACAGCGCGGGCGACATCGCCACGCTGGGTGCCGGCACGGCCTTGCAGACGGTTACCTTGGATGCCAGTTTGAGCGTCGGCTATCTGGGCATGACCAACACCCATTCCTTTGTGGTTGCCAATGCCGGCAACACGCTGACGCTGGACAACAATGGTATTGGTGCCAGCGTGATTGTGTCCAGCGGCACGGCCAACGTGATTCAAGCGCCGGTTTCCTTGAATGACAACGCCACGATCAATGTGAGCACTGGCGATGCGCTGGCGCTGACCAATGTCTTGAGCAGCACCTCCACGACCAAAACGCTGACGGTCATCAGCAACGGCAAGCTGGCATTGTCGGGCGGCAACACTTACGGGCCGGCACAAGGGATCGTGGGGACGACCTTGAGCGGTGGGGGCATCCTACAGGTGGGCAGCAGCACGGCGTTGGCTGCGGGGGATGTGAATGTTTCCGCCAGTGGCACCCTGCAGGCGGGGGCGGCCGGGTTGAGTTTAAATAACAATTTCATCCTCGGTTCGGGCGTAACCCTTACTGAAGACAATGATGGTAACAATCTGACTCTAGGCGGCGTTATCAGCGGCGGCGGCAGTTTGACCAAGATTGATTCGGCTGGCACCGATACGCTGACTCTGAACGGGGTCAACACTTACACCGGCGGCACGACCGTCAGCACGGGCACCTTGGTCATTGGCGGCAGCGGACAGTTGGGCGGCGGCGTTTATGCGGGTGTGATCACCAATAACGGCATTTTTACTTACAGCAGCACCGCAGCACAGACTTTGTCGGGGATTGTTTCCGGCACCGGCGCGTTGAACCAGAACGGTTCCGGCACGTTGACGCTCACCGGCGTGAACTCTTACACCGGAAATACGACCATCAGCGCGGGCACCCTCACCATTGGTGGCTCCGGCCAGTTGAACAATGGTGCTTATGCGGGTTTGATCACTAACAACGGTGTTTTCAATTATAACAGCACCGCCACCGAGACCTTGTCGGGAGGGGTTACAGGTTCAGGAGTGTTCGAACAGGGGGCCGGCACGGTGATCCTGAGTGGTGCGGACACTTACACTGGCGGAACCGTCGTGAGCGGCAACGGCAACCTGACCTTTGCCAATAATGCAGGAACCACCCCCGCTACTGGAACAGTGACTCTTAACGGCTTTGCACTCGTAGGGATGACGGGCGCCCTGCCAAGTGCCGCCGTCAACGGCACCAACGGCATTGGCGGCGGTGGCAACAGCACCGCCTCCGTGGCCACGCTGGCCCTGAACGGAACTGTGACATTGAGCGTCGGCGGCACCGGGGCTTTTGACCTGACGGGCCCCATCACTGGGTCAGGGACTATTATTCTCGTCAACCGACCGGTGTCCGCTGGCAGTGGTGGCATGCAGTTGCGGTTCAACGGCACGGCGGGAGATCCCGGTCTTATTCTCAATCTCGGAACCACTAATAACGTAGCGGTCAATAATACAGTGACGGCGATAACGCTGGGTGGATTGACGGGGGGCCAATACTCGCAACTTCAGGGTGGCACTGCTGCCATGACCTATACCATTGGCGGGGCAAATCTGAACACGGAATTTGACGGCGTCATCGCCAACGGGACCGCAGGCGCAACCAGCGTCACTAAAGTTGGCACTGGCGTGCTCAACCTCACGGGCGCGAACACTTACACCGGCACGACGACCGTCAGCAATGGCACTTTGTTGGTGAACGGATCCACAGCCGGTTCGGGTGTGCTGGTCAATACCGCCGGAATTTTGGGAGGCGCAGGCACGATTGGCGACCCCACGGTCACCGTCGGCTCTGGCGGACATACGCTGCCCGGGGGCAACCTGGGCAATACCAGTGGCGTAACCACCACCATGAGCAGCAACTTGGTTTACAATGCCGGGGCCGAGGCGGACTTCAACTTGAACAACGCTTACAACGCCGGCAACGACCGGATCAACGTGTCTCAAAACCTGAACGGCAACGGCACCTCGGTGGGTATTTATGTTTCCAATGGAACTCTCGACACGAACCATGATTACGTGCTCTTCACCACCGGCGGCACTGTTGCGAGTGATTTCGCGCCCACGCCGATCTGGCTTGGCTCGATGCCGGCGAATCCGCAGTTTTTTCAAATCGTGACGGTCGGCAACACCGTAGTTCTCCACAATTCGCCAATCACGGTTTCGTCAGCCACGGTCACGCCGAATCCGGCGACGCGCGGCCAGCGAGTGACTGTCAGTGTCACCGCAACGACCGGGGTTGCCGGTGGTTCGATTAGTTCTGTCATCATGAACGCGAGTGCGGTTCACGCTGGGGCAACGTCGGTGCCATTGAACTCGACCAACCCGCCCACCTCCAACACCTACACCAACAGTGTGACGGTGGATTCCACCGTGGCGGCTGGCTCCTACAATTTGACCGTCACCATCACCGACAGTGCGAGCAACGTGAGGACGTTGACCATCCCGTTGACGGTTAATGGCTTGCCTCAGGTGTGGAACGGCAATGGCGGAGACAACAACTGGTCCACCACGGCGAACTGGGTGGGCGGACAGGTGCCGCAACCGGGCGACTTTGTGACCTTTGCTGGAATCAACCGGCCGTTCCCGAATATGGAAACCGGCTATACTCTTTCCGGGCTGACGTTCAACACCGACGCGGGCAGCTTCGACATTACCAGCGGGTCCAGCAGCACGCTGACTTTGTCCGGCGGAGTGACGAACAACTCGCTCAACGTCCAGACTATTGACGCGTCGGTCGCCCTGGCCCTGAACGGGGCGCAAACGTTCAACACGGCGTTGAACAGTATCGTGATCAACGGAACGGTCAACGACGGCTCGTCCCAAGGCGGCTTGGTCAAGGCCGGCAACGGCACACTCACCCTTTCCACCAGTCAGGATGACAGCTATACGGGAACCACCACGGTCAATGGGGGTGTGTTGAGCATTTCGCGAGAGTTTAATGTGGGCAACTCTGCAAGCCTCATCCTGAATGGTGGCGACCTGTTCGGGAGCACCGATCTTTCTTTGGATCCTCCGATTGGCATCGGGCCGATATCGGGAAGCGTTCCGGGAACCGCCCTCCTCGATGCAGCCACCGGGCATGGGTTGTATGTGTTTGGTGCCATCACTTCGGCCGGCAACACAGGCGCGAACAATCTCATTGTGAACAGTGGCGCGGGCAATGCCGGCACGGTGTTGCTGGAAAACAATAACACCTTTAACGGCACGACGGTCATCTCCAACGGATGGCTGGATGTGGCGTCCGCGCTGTCGCTGCAAAACAGCACGGTGAATTACAACAATCAGGGCGGCCTGCTGGTCTTCGACGGCAACAACAGCATCACGACCGCCACGCTGGGCGGATTGGCGGGTGGGCAAAACTTGGGGCTGACCAACCTTGCCGGGGGCGTAGTGACCTTGACCGTGGGGAATAACAATACGAGCACCACCTATTCCGGCAACTTGAATGACGGCGGCTTGGGTGGCGCTTTGACGACGGTCGGAACCGGCACCCTGACGCTGACGGGCACCAACATTTATACCGGCGCAACGACAATCAGTGGTGGCATTTTGCTGCTCAATACAAACGGTGTGATCGATACCGGTGCGGCTAACATTGCGGCGGTTGCCAGCGCGCAATTGGCTGTCAGCGGCGGCTTCCTCACAGTCACGAATACAAGCAATATCGGCGTCCCCTCCGGGGGCCTGCGCGTGTCTTCCGGTTCCGCAACATTCCTTGGCGGCTTGACGACGACCGCGGGAACCGACAACGGCTACCTCATCAGCGCCACCGGAGGTTCTTTGATCGCGACCAACCTCACATTGGGACGAACCGGGTTGAATGATTCAACCCAGCCCACAGCCGGTTCGACGGCCGATGGACTTTATATCAACGGCGGGACGGTGAACATTCTCGCGAATCTGAACTTGGGCACTGCCGCCGGTGCGAATTCCAGTGTTAACACTCGTATGGACAGTGGCAGCCTGACTGTGGGCGGAGTGTTGACCATCGGCCTGAACAATGGCGGACGCTGGTCGGTGATGGATGTCAATGGCGGCTCGTTGACAGTCACCAACACAACAACCGGCATTTCGGTGGGCGGCCCGCTGTCGGGCAATGCCGAACTGCTCGTGCGGGCAGGAACGGCCACGGCGGGCATGATCAGCATGGGACAGACTGCGCCTGGCTCAACCAATATGACAGCGGTGGTCAATTTGACCGGCGGCTCGCTCTATGTCGGCAGCGGCGGCAGTGCGCAGGTTTCCGCCGGTCCGCTCTTCAACTCCACCATCACGCTCAACGGCGGCACATTGGGTGCGATCGCCAATTGGTCCAGCACCAACAATATGCAGTTGGGCACGGCCACCATTCGAACGGCGGATACCAACGGCAATCCTTGGAACATTGCCTTGAGCGGAGTGCTCTCCGGCACAAATCTGATGAAGACCGGTGCTGGCACACTGACTTTGAGCGGGTTGAATACCTACATCGGCACCACGACCATCAGCAACGGCACACTGGCGTTGAGTGCGTCGGGATCAATTGCCACTACGGCGCAGGTCGGGATTGGCGCGGGCGCGACCTTCGACATTTCGGCGCTGCCGGGCTACACTTTTGCCGGCGCGAGTCCGGTGCAGACGCTGGCGGGTATCAGCACCTCCGGCGCGGCCAATGTTAATGCCACTGGCAATACTTTGACTCTCGCTTCAGGTGCGAAAGCCTTGTTGGCTGCCGCTGGCGGCGCCAGCCCGACCGTCGGCAAGATCAGCGTGGTGGGCAATCTGGCGCTGAACGGCAATGTCATTACAATTAACGTCACCAGCAGCACCCTGGGGGCGACGACCAACCGGTTGCTGGACTGCACGGGCACCTTGAGCGGCTCGGCCAACACCACGCCGGTGATCACCGGTCTGGGCCTCAACCCCGGGGCGACGGCTTCCATCGTGACGACCACCGGCAGCAACGGACACGTGGATCTGGTGGTGACCGGCTCGGTGCTGGTGCCGACGGTCACGCCGCGCATCACCGGCTTCAGCATGGTGAACGCAAACGTCGTCATCAACGGGACGAACGGACAGACCGGCGGGACCTATTACCTGTTGGGCAGCACCAATCTCGCGTTGCCGTTGAGCCAATGGACGCCGGTGGCGACCAACGTGGTGAGCACCAACGGCCCGAGCGGCGCGTTCACATTCAACGGCACTAACTCCGTAAGTTCAGGCGCCAGACAGCAGTTTTACATCTTGAGCAACACCAATAATTGATGATGGTGGCTCCTCCCGCTCGCGGTCATGGAACCCGGGCGGGAAGGTTATTTCATTGCTGGCATGCACCAAGCCAAGGATCTCACCCGTTGATGGATCAAGTAAAAGAATCGCTTGGCGGGTTTCGAGGTGATATTTCGCATTTTAATTAAGAAAAAAATGGACAATATAAACAAATCGGGAACAGAACTAAACCCATGAGCTACACACGTTTCAAACTGGCATTGGTAATTCTTGGTCTGGCCCCAACTTTAACCGGCTGTCACACACCCGCAGCCACATCCTCCTCGGCCACGCCGTGCATGGCCCAGATCGACCGGTTCACCGCCCCGGATGTGCCGGCATTCGGCCCAGCCGAAATCGCGTCGCCCCTGGGCAGATGGACGAACGCGGTCACGCCCGACGGTCTGCCCGGCAACGGCCTCGCGCAGCACCCGATGCTCTATGTCGGCGAGAATTACACCAGGATGTTCCTCGTCAACGACGGCAAGGTGCTCTGGACTTATCAGACCGGCAAGGGCTACGAATACGACGACGTGTGGATGCTCTCCAACGGCAACATCCTCTTCACCCGGATGCAATATCTTGAGGAAATCACGCCGGACAAGAAAGTGGTGTGGCGATATGATTGCTCGGTTCCCGCCGGCACCAATCACACCGAAGTCCACACCTGCCAGCCCATTGGTCTGGACAAGGTGATGTTCGTCCTGAACGGCATCCCGCCGCGGCTGATGGTGGTGAACATCAAGACCGGCGCGGTGGAGGTGAACCATGAACTTCCCTATGGCCAGGCGCTCGATCCAAAATCCATCCACGGAGAATTCCGCCGCGCGCGCTACACCCCGCAGGGAACCTATCTCGTTTCCTATTTGAGTTCGGGCAAGGTCGTGGAGTTCGACAAGGATTTCAACCAGCTCTGGAGTTATCCCATCCGGTCGCCGTGGGCGGCGCTCCGTCTCAAGAACG
>Ga0181525_10002454_pt1 | contig 15153 bp, 11 predicted proteins | sample PEATcosm2014_Bin_48_FD_121100 | JGI IMG/M metagenome (GOLD analysis project Ga0181525, IMG submission 121100) | Peatland microbial communities from MTU Mesocosm Facility, Houghton, MI, USA - PEATcosm2014_Bin06_10_metaG | ecosystem: Environmental > Terrestrial > Soil > Wetlands > Peat | place...
CGCGTAGCCTGGCGCAGCGTTTGCCCGAGCGATGCGGCGGCGTTGGCGATGCGCGCTCCATCCACGTGTAGAAACATCCCGTGTTCGTGCGCGAAACCGGCGAGCGCTTGAATTTCTTCCGCCTGGTAGACCGTGCCCATCTCGCTAGATTGCGTGATCGAAATGACCCGCGGCTGCGAATGGTGCTCATCGCCAATGCCGTGATAGGCGTGGCGAACGGATTCCAGGCTAATCTTGCCGTCTTGCTGCGGCAGTGGGATCAGCTTGCAGCCGGTATGCTTTTCCGGTGCGCCGCATTCGTCGGTGTAGATGTGGGCATGGGCGCTGCACAGAACCGAATGAAAGGGCCGAGTCAGCGCCTGCAGGCTCAGGACATTTGCCCCGGTTCCATTGAAAGTAAAAAAGACGGCGATGCCGGATCCGAAATGCTCTTCAAACTTCTCCACCGAAGTTCTGGTGTAAACGTCGTCTCCGTAAGCCACAACGTGGCCCCGGTTGGCCCGGGCAATGGCTTCGAGAATCTCGGGATGAACGCCAGCATTGTTGTCGCTGGCGAAGCTGCGAGACGGCTGGTGCACCAAAGGCATCCGCATAATCTAGCAGATAGCGGAATTCTGGCCACTCTCCGGTTCACCCCACGGGTCATGACGGACCGGCAGACCTCGAACTGCTTTTTTAAAAAAACTTTGAATCCCGTGTCCATTTAAACGGTCCTCGTTCGTCTAACCTTAGAGGGGGCGCGAAAAACGGCGCAAAAAGGGTCTGACTTTTTAGGAGTTGGAACGCGAAGCAAGGTCCGGCCGGGGGAATCAGCCAGGAATGCGAGGAGAGGCGCGAGTCCTTTCGTGATGTACCAGCGAACAAACTGGCGGATACAACTGAATCCTTTCGCCGGTTCGCTAAATCAATATTTACAATGCCGTAGGAAGTCCGTATTAACCCTAAAAGCATCTCAGTCTGCGGTTCCTGTCCGGAGAATGTATGGCGAAAAGAATGTTCATCGTGTTGTTGCTGATGGCGGCCATTATTGCTTTGCTCGGATTCGTAAAGTACCGTCAGGTCGAGTCTGCCATCGCGGCGGGCGCCAGCTTTCAGATGCCGCCCACCTCGGTCACCACTGTGGTCGCCAAGCGCGAGACCTGGCCTTCAACCTTGTCTGTGATCGGAACCGCGGCCGCAATCGAGGGAGTTACGGTGAGCGCCGATCTTCCTGGGACTGTCGACGCGATTCACTTCGAATCCGGTGAGGCGGTGCACGAGGGAGACATCCTGGTCGAACTCGATACGCGCCAGGAAAGGGCGCAGCTTGCCAGCACGGAGGCTCAGCGCGACCTCGCCCATATTCAATATGGCCGCTCGCAGCAACTGGTCGAGGCGGGCGTCATTTCCAAGTCGGAGTTCGATAATGCCTCCGCCCAGCAAAAGGCCACGGAGGCGCAGGTCGGCGATATCAAAGCTGCCATCGCCCGAAAAACGATCCATGCCCCGTTCTCGGGAATTCTCGGACTCCGCCAAATCAGCCTCGGCCAATATCTGGCCGCCGGACAGGCAATCGTTTCTCTCCAATCGCTGAATCCGATTTATGTGAATTTCGGGGTGCCGCAGCAGGATACACCGAAGATGAAAATCGGGCGCCCCCTGCAGGTCACCGACACCGACCTTCCCGGCGTGGCGTTCAAGGGAAAAATTACCGCTCTGGATTCTGTGATCAACGAACAGACCCGCAACATCCAAATTCAAGCCACCCTGGAAAATCCCGGCGGGAAGCTGCGCCCGGGCATGTACGTGCAAGTGGAGTTGCCTCTGGGCCAGCCGCGCGACGTGATTCCTTTGCCTGCATCGGCCATCAACTACGCGCCCTATGGCGATTCCGTGTTCGTTGTGATCGACATGAAGGACGCGAAGACGGGCAAGACCTATCGCGGGGTTCGCCAGCAGATCGTCAAAATAGAAGGCAGCAAGGGCGATCAGGTCGCAATCACCTCCGGACTGAACCCAGGTGATGAAGTCGTCAGCGCCGGGGCGTTCCGGCTGCGCAACGCTGCGCCGGTCGAGGTCAACAACTCGGTCAAGCCGTCCGATAGCCCCAACCCGCATCCGGAAGAAAGTTAACGAAGGAGAGGTTTGCAGGCCGACGCCAGATTCCCCACCGGTGAAGGACGCCGGTTCGGAATGACAAAATCCAGGGTTAGTCGAGTTACGGCGGGAGATCCAGTTCGGCCGGCAGGCCGAGCAAGGAGCAAGGCATGAAGTTCACTGATTTATTCATTAAGCGTCCGGTGCTGGCGGTGGTGGTGAACCTCGTCATTCTGATCGCTGGTCTCCAGGCTGTTCGCTCGCTGAGTGTCCGGCAATATCCGCGCAGCGATATTTCTGTGGTTCAAGTCACCACCGTGTATGTCGGCGCGAATGCCGACCTGGTGCGCGGCTTCATCACCACACCGTTAGAGCGCGTGATTGCCAGCGCCGACGGTATCGACTACATGGAGTCGAACAGCGCCCAGGGCCTTAGCACGATTATCGTTCACCTGAAGTTGAACTACGACACCAACGCCGCCCTGACCCAGATTCAGGCCAAGGTCAACCAGGTGAAGAACGACTTGCCGCCGGAATCGCAGGTGCCGGTCATCGATCTGCAAACTGCGGACCAGCAGTTCGCCGCCATGTACATCGGGTTCGCGGCCAAGGATCTCGACGAAAACCAGATCACCGACTACCTGACCCGCGTGGTGCAACCCAAGCTCAGCGCGGTGAGCGGCGTGCAGCGCGCCGACATTCTGGGCAATCGCACCTTCGCCATGCGCGTCTGGCTCAAGCCCGACCAGATGGCGGCCCGCGGCGTCTCGCCTTCCGATGTGCGCGACGTGCTTTCCAAAAACAACTATCTGTCGGCGCTCGGCAGCACCAAGGGTTCCATGGTTTCCGTGAACCTGATCGCCAACACCGACCTGCGCACGCCAGAAGATTTCAAGCAGATGGTCGTCAAGCAGGAAAACGGCGTGGTTGTTCGCCTCGGAGAAATCGCCGACATCCAACTGGGCGCCGAAAACTACGATCAGGACGTCCGCTTCAACGGCGAGACCGCGACGTTTATGGGAATCTGGATTCTTCCCACGGCCAATTCGCTGGACGTCATCAAAGAGGTGCGCAAGCAGCTTCCCGCAATTCAGGCACAGTTGCCGGCGGGCATGACGGTGGGGATTCCCTACGATTCCACGGCCTACATCCAGGATGCGATCGACGAAGTGCTGCACACGCTGGTGGAAACGCTTCTGATCGTGGTCGTTGTAATCTTCCTCTTCCTGGGATCGTTCCGCTCGGTGCTGATTCCGATTGTTGCGATTCCCGTCTCGCTGATCGGCGCCGTCTTCCTGATGCTGGTGGCGGGTTTCACCATCAACCTTCTGACGTTGCTCGCGATCGTGCTTTCCGTAGGCTTGGTCGTCGACGACGCCATTGTGATGGTGGAAAACGTCGAACGCCACCTGGCGATGGGCAAGACGCCCTTCCGTGCGGCGCAGGACGCGGCCCGCGAACTGGTGGGCCCGATCATCTCGATGACGATAACCCTTGCGGCCGTATACGCGCCGATCGGTATCCAAGGAGGTCTCACCGGGTCGCTCTTCCGCGAATTCGCTTTTACCCTGGCTGGTGCAGTGATTGTTTCCGGTATCGTCGCGCTCACGCTCTCCCCGATGATGGGTTCGAAGTTGCTGCGGGAAGGCGATGCTCATCGTGGATTCGCAGGCATGGTGAATCGCCGTTTTGAGTGGGTACGCAATCTCTACACCCGTCTGCTGACCGGCACTTTGAACTATCGCCCGGTCGTGCTGACCGTGTGGGCCGTCGTCGCTGCGCTCGTGGTTCCGTTATACATGTTCTCCCCCCATGAACTTGCGCCGTCAGAAGATCAGGGAGTGGTTTTCGGCGTGATTCAGGCGTCGGCCAACGCCACGCTCGATCAGACCAACCTGTTCACCAACGAGGTCTACGACGTCTACCGCTCCTTTCCCGAAAGCGACAGCCTCTTTCAGATCACGAACCCGGGCGGCGGTTTCGGAGGCATGGTAGTGAAACCGTGGAGTCAGCGCAAAAAAACCACGGCGCAGTTGCTGGTTGAATCCTCAGGCAAGCTGTCAAAAATTGCCGGCGTTCGCGTGATCCCGTTGACCCCGCCACCGCTGCCCGGCGGCGGCAACTTCCCGGTGGATTTTGTGATTGCTTCGGCCGCCGAGCCTCAAGAGGTGAGCGCTCTCGCCGAAAAGCTGGTGCAGAAGGCCATGGCAAGCGGCATGTTCATCTACGCCGACACCGACGTGAAGTTCGACCAGCCGCAGACCGAGGTCGTTTTCGACCGCGATAAGCTGCGCTCACAGGGCGTGGATTTAAGCCAGGTCGGCCAGGATCTCTCCACCATGCTGGGCGGCAATTACGTCAACCGCTTCAGCATCCAGGGCCGCAGCTACAAAGTGATCCCACAAGTGGAGCGCGCGGAACGCTTGACCCCCGAGCAGCTTTCGCACATTTATGTGAAGGGATCGGCCGACAAGCTCGTGCCTCTTTCCACGTTTGCCACGCTGAAGACCACCACCGAACCCCGCTCTCTGAACAAATTCCAGCAGTTGAACGCGGTGCGCATTCAGGGCGTAATCCCTCCGAATGTGCCGCTCGACAAGGCGCTCACGTTCCTGGAGGATCAGGCAAAGCAAATCCTGCCGCAAGGGTTCACTGTGGACTATGCGGGTGAATCTCGGCAGCTGCGGGTTGAGGGCAGCAAGTTTCTTGGCACCTTTTTGCTCTCGGCGATCCTGATCTACCTGGTGCTGGCTGCCCAGTTCGAGAGCTTCCGCGATCCCTTTATCGTTCTCGCCGGATCGGTGCCATTGGCGATCGCCGGAGCGCTGACGTTCTCTTTTCTCGGCTTCACCACCCTCAACATCTATAGCGAGGTTGGCCTGATCACTCTCGTCGGACTGATCGCCAAGAACGGAATCCTGATTGTGGAGTTCGCCAATCACTTGCAGGAAACCGGGCTCACCAAGCTGGAAGCCATCATCGGCGCAGCCGGCACTCGACTTCGGCCGATCTTGATGACGACAGCCGCCACCGTCTTCGGCCACTTTCCGCTGGTCTTAGCCAGAGGCCCCGGCGCCGGAGCTCGAAACAGCATCGGCATCATGCTGGTAAGCGGCATGATTGTTGGCACCATGTTTACCCTGTTCGTAGTGCCGTCGATTTACATGCTCGTCGCCAAGACCCATAGCGCGTTCCGGGAGGAAGCCGAAGAGAAGCTCACCATGCGCGAGCCGATCGAAGCAGGGGTCTGATCCCGGCTTGTCGTTTCGCACGAAGCGTAGGAGAAAACCGTTTCCCTTGGGCAATCACGAAGGCGTCGCGGATGACGCGAGCTCATACCGATTTCTTGCCTTTCGTCTTTTTTTTCAGGGCCTTGCGCCGCAGCTTGGCCATCCATTCGCGCGAGTACATGGTGCCGCGGCATTTGGGTGATCCACAGTGGCAAGGGGCGGGGTCGTCATCGTCATAGAGGTTGTAATCCCAGAGCAGTTCTTCCCCGGGGGAAATGTTGCGGATGGCAAAGATCCACACCCGGTTCTTGATCTCGTCGATCTCGCAGTTGGGATCGCAGGAATGGTTCAAGTACGCTCCCATTCCTTCGCCATCGATAACCGTCTTGCCATCTTCCAGGCCGTACAGGTAGGTGCGGGGCGCGCCGTCGTACAGGCGGTCGGCTTCTTCCGGCGTGATGCGCGGGCCCACGTACTCGACGACTCGCGCGCCTTTGCGAATGGGCGTGGTGGTGAAAACACCCACCGAATGGATTCTCGAGGGACGAACCACCAGGGCCATGCAGCTAATGTCGCATGCTGGCGAGGTTTGACGAAAGACGAAAATGAAAAAGGCGAGCCGTCAAATTTCCCGGCCAAGCGGGAGAAAATTGAGTCTTCTCCGGCAGGCCAGACGGCACACAAAGTAGAGGTATCTGGATGTTGGTTTATGCATGCCTGGAGAAGATCAGCTCTTACGGCTCGTAAACCGAACTGCCGAAGCCTAGTTTGCGGGCGGATTCCTGCATGTCTTCGAGGCGCTTCTTTTCTTCGTCCAGTTGAGCCTGCATGCGCTCCACCTGCTGCTGCTTTTCCCTCTGCTGATCGTTCCAGTGCGCACAATTGGCAACGCAGTTGGCGGGGGCAAAGTGGATGGAATCTTTAAGTTGGTCGATCTGCCTCTGCATGGAGTCAACCTGGATTTTTTGCGCCTGAATCTGCGCGCTCCATTCCTCGGCGGAGAGCTTGACCTCGCCCGGTGGAACGATTCCAGAGGCGGCAGATTCTGAGTTTCGGCTCTCCCCGGCGCTTGTCCCGGGTGCCACGGTCGTTTCCGGGTGCGAGGGCATCTGCTCGTTGGTGATGACCTTGGGCTCGGATATCCTGCCATCCTTACCCGGCGTGGCCTTGGATTGCGCCTTCTGCTGGCGCTGCTGACGCGCGAGGTCACCCAAAGACGGCTCTTGCTGGCCATACCCCGTCCCGACGAACAAGGTAAGCGACGCAAGAAACAGAATCGACCTGCACACCATGCCCATGGCAAAGCTTTGGTCGCCGGCAACCCGTCGAAATAAATGAGGAATCATTACGGAAAATGCTATGCGCAATCTGCGGCCGAACCAGCATTACGAACGGGCCGTGTCCAAGCGGTAACCAGCAGAAATAGAGGAGATCGAACCTGAGGCGGAGACTCGGCGAATGCCCAACTCTACAGCGCTTGCCGAGCGCCCATGCCTGAGAGTCTGTTGCCGGTAATCGCCGGTACAAGCTGAATCTGCACCAGCCGTGGCGCGGAACCGCTCGCCTTCTTTGCCAGGAGGTTAGCGGAGGGGATGCCAGTCCGGGCAAAGGATTTCTCGCAATCTGCCGTCGAAGGTCCGCGCATGTTTCCTTCCAGGAACGCCAGGCCGGGGCAACGCGTGCAGCTCCCGCCGTGCGCGCACTGCGAACAACTCGACAGATCGCGTAGTCGAATGGAGCGGACTTCCTTCAGCTGTTCGGAGTTTCGCCAGATGTCGATGAAGCGCTGCTGCCGCACGTTGCCGCACGACAATGGGAATTGCACGCAGGGATAAAACTCGCCATAGGGAGAAATGTAGCAGGCGGTGTGTCCCGCGCTGCAAGGCAGAGAACGCATGCTATCCGCATCCGCCGCGGGCGGCGGCGCGCAGTACTGTTCGGCGTTGCCGACGAACGCCTCATCGCGAAAAAGCTGCCGAAGCGCGGACTCACCCGCGTTCAGCTCCAGAATCGATCGATCGCCATCCATCATCGGCGTGACGGTCGGGTCGAGCGTATATTCGGCGCCCAGTTCCTCGGCGAGCTCCCGTACGCGGTTATAGTCCTCCATGTTTCCCGTCATTAGCACGTTGGCGATGGTGACTTTCAGGCCTTGCGACTTCAGAAAGCGGATCGCGTTGATCGACCTGCGCAGCGATCCGGGAACCTTGGTGATGGCGTCGTGCACCTCGGGGCGGTGCGAGTAAATGCTGACCTGAATGGCCGCCACGCCCAGATCGCGGAGTCGCGCGGCCTGGGCTTCGCGTATCAGAACTGCATTCGTCTTGAGCTTGATGCAGAAGGTGAGAGATCGGGCGCACTCGAGAATCTCGAAGAAATCCTTGCGCAGAAATATCTCGCCGCCGCTAAAAGTGAGGATGAAGACTCCAGCTTCCGCCATCTCCCGCAGAAGATGTTTGATCTCCGCCGTGGTCATCTCTCCGTGATCGTCGTGATCCAGATAGCAGTGAACGCACTGCTCGTTGCAGCGGTAGGTGAGATCGATTTGCACGGTGAAGGGAACGCCCAGACGCAGGGCCCGTTCGCTCATCTCCTGCAGCAGAGCGCTCATCGCGTCTCCTGCATGGGCTTGCCCGGTGCCGCGGCTGGTTGCTGGGAGCGCGTTTGCTCCGCGATCGGCTCCTCGGAGATTCGTAGAATGCCATGCTTTGCCAGATCCTCGGCCAGCGCTTCGGCATCCCGCAGCGCCTCTTCGGGCTGCACTTCGAACTCGCCGCAGATGCGGTGCTCGACGATTTCATCGAGCGGCGTCGCCCCATCGGCGGCCTGCCAGAGAATGGTTGCGGTGGGGTTCAGCGTAAACAATGTCGACCCGTGACCCGACATCACCAGCATCTCTTCCCCCAGCTTGCGGGCCGCGATCCGGGGACTGCGCGCGATATAAAGTCTCCTGCCCATGATGATTCACCCCAATCTCTCTTACCCACCGTTTACCCAATCATCTCCCAGACCCGCGCATCCGGCACGAAGGTGAGCCGATGTACCGGAACGCGATCGACGAAATCGCACGCCGCCTCAAAAGCCCGGTGAACCATTTCCTGATCTTCGGCAAAGAACAGCATGTTCGCCAGAAGTTCGCGCCCCGCATCGGAGGCAGCCATCGGATCAATGCGATTCTCCGGACCCTGAGCTAATAAATAAAGCGCAGCCAGGGGCGCCGAGGTATTCTCTCCCAGTTTCGCGAGTTCGCCGGTAAAAGGAGTGCCGTACGCCATATAGCGTTCGTCCCGCTTGTGAACGTAGGAGATCTCGTCGGTAAGAAGCGTGACATCGGGGGGCGCGAGCCGCGAAATGGTAGTTTTCCCGGCTCCCGAGACCCCGGCAAACAAAAATGCCTTCCCACCGCGAATGGCGCTGGCAGAGTGCAGAAGAAATCCGCCTTGCCTGGCCAGCACCAGCGTGTGCACGATGCGCAACACGGCGTCGATGGAGTACGGATTTGCGCTCTGGCGAATGTTGCCGCGCCGCAACTCGGGCTCCCACTCGGCCCGGAAGTCCCCACGCTGCAGCAGCCAGCGACCGGATCCATGAGTCACACTCACATCCGCGGCTGCGGACGAATGAGAGGATGCGGGGGGCCGCAGATCGATATCGAAATCGAATTCTGCTTCCGAGCTTGTTCCCGCGCCGAGGAAGCCGGCATAGCGGCTCTCGAGCATGTCGAGAAACTCGGCATCGCTCGTGTTCAATCGCACCGGGACCTCGCCAATGGCGATTACTACGCTGTAGCGATCGACTTGAGTTGATAAATCTGGCACGGCTAACCCCGGCACGGAGGAACCGGCTTCTCTGCGGTTTGCACCATTCGTGTATGAGAGGTTTGCACCCAGCGATGCAGGTAGACGAGAGCCCGCGCGGCTGGCGTGGAGCGCCGGACGATCTTTGCCAGCAACGTTTTGACCACCCCCAGCTCGGCCGGCACCGCCATGCATCTTCCTGCCCGGATCAGATAATCGACCCGGCCCAACAATTCACTCTCCGGCACTGGTCGATCGGGCGCGGACATGCCGTCGCCTTGCGTGATCCACCTCCGGGTTTCCCCTTCGCCGACGGCCGAGACCACGCGATGGGCGCAGAACCCGCCTTCCCATCCCACCAGCACAACGTCTCCCACGTGAACCTGTTCCGGGCCCACGCGCTCGACCACCAACGTGTCCCCGGGCCAGACCGCCGGCAGCATGCTCCAACCCGTCGCTGCGAAACGAACAGAACCAAACGATCGCAGAACTTCGCTCGCCAGGTCACACTTCAACGCCGTTGTGGCGTCGGCGGTCATGCTTGGAGTTTGCCTCATGACGCATTTGGATTCTGGCCGCACTGGCCCGCGGTCCCGACTTTGCCGCAGGTAAGCGCCGTGACCACAAAAACCTGGTCGAAGCGGAATCCCGGTTTCTCGTAGGGTTTCTTTGCGGTGGCCGCGGAGAGCGGCTCTTCAGGGGGTGAACTGCCGAGGGACGAACTGCCGAACTCAATCGTAGACATAAATAAAATCCTTTACTGTTACTGTAGCCCCGACTGCGAAGCCTGCACGGCGCAGCCGCCGGCGCCGCCCGACGTGGCGCAGGTGTCATCGCTCAGAGTGGAAAAGTATACCTGAGAAGCTCCGGCCAATGTGCCCACGCCAACCGTGTTGTCGACGACAATTCCGCTGGTGCCGCCGGCAGCAGGCAAGGCGTAGGTCGCAGGCGTCCCTACGTTGACCCAGTTCACCGTCCCATCCCCCGTTATGGTCAGCCCCGGCGTGGGGGGCCATGTGGGTGCCGCGCCTCCCGACGTGCCGTGCTTCGTCACCAGTTCGACATCACCGTTGCTGTCAAGGATTTCGTTGCCGGCGATGTAGGGGAAACCTGAAGCCCAGGCCGGCAGCGGAGTCGCGGTTGCCGGCCCTTGGTTGATCCATTGTACCCCGCCATCGGTGGTCTTCTTTCCCGAAGTCGGCGTCCACACCGGCGTTATCGTGCCCGAAGGGCCGGTGGCACTGGTCACGACTTCAACATAAAAGTTAGTGTCGACGATTTCCTGACCCACGGCGTAAGACGTCGAAGCTTTCCAGGGCGTGTTGATAAAGTTCATGAGGCATCCACCGGACGCACACGCCGTCGGGTTGCCGCCCGCCTGCACGCTGGCGAACAGCCACTCCGTAGGTCCAGGCGAAGCACTCGGATTCAGAATGCTGCTCACCGGAGAGCACGGAGTAGTCGAACTGGCGAGAGTCGGGCCAGGGTTAACGTGCGCCACGGTGCCGGCCTGAATCGGAAGCTGGTAAAGCATCGGGGCTCCACCGGTGTTGCCGCAGACGTAAAGGTTCCCCGTGGCATTCCTGGAGTTCAGGTACGTGCTGTCAAATGCGCCAATGTACATGGGAAGAGTTCCGCTAGTGCCGTTTCCGACGGCCACATCCCCACCACCGTTGTCGCCAGCGGGGAAGGTGGTTAAGAGTTGATAGACGCCGGCGCAAGTGGTGCCGTTGGCGCAGCCGTTCCCTATGTTATCGCTCGAGACAAATACATAGACGAATTGCGATGTGGAGTCCACGACCGGACCTTGCACGATTCCGGCGCCGAGGTCGAGCTGGGCGGAACTTGTGACCGCCGCTGATGAATCGACACGATATAGGTATCCTTTAAGGTCGCCAACGAATACATTCCCCGAAACACTGTCGAACACCGGGCTGGAAAGTGGAACGGTTCCGCCAGGGCTGCCTAGATTCACCTGCACGGGCCATCCGCCTGTTTTCACTACGGCGGGCGTTCCCTGGAACACGGGCGTGAACTTATGAAGCCAGCCGGCAGCGCTTCCTACAAACGCGGTATCACTGCCGTAATCGTAGTAAACAGACGATGTGGTATCGGCAAGCGGCGTGCGATCGCTGTTGCGCAGAAGAAACGTGGTCATGCAAGGAGCGGTGCACGTGGGGTATTGACCGTGCAGCACCGAGAGAGGGGCGACAGGGCTGCTGACGGTTTCCGTGGTGGAAGGCGCCCACTTCAGCAAGACCAAGACGCCCTGCGAGGCCGAGTTGGTTTGCACAAACGCCACCTGCGTGCCGTCGGGCGAAAACTCGGGAGAAGTCTGGACAGTGCCGCCCGTGTCGTAAGCCCAGTAAACCGACGGCACGCTGCCGAACGCGCCGCAGCCAGAATAAAGATTGTCATAAGCCACGATGCTGGCTTGCGTATAGGGTGGCGGGGAAGGGCTGGTCAGTCCAGTGCCGTAGACCGCGAAATCGGGCTGCGGCGCATTTGCGCAGTTCGCGGTACCCAGCGACAAAGAATACTTCGCGGGATAGACCCCGGCGCCGACAGTAGCGCCTGCACCCATATCTTCGGCCCAGTCTTTGTGCGGCTTTTGAGGGTGATGACTTTTTTCCTGGTTCGAGCGATGTTCGGCGGCGGGCGGACTCCAAAGCTCTCCCGCGCCTTGCGCCGCGGGCCCCTGGACTGCCGCCACATTGCGACGTTGCTGTTGCCAGTAGCGAGGATCGCGCTGAATGCGCTTGGCTTGCTCTTCGGTGGCGGGCTGGGAAAAGATCAGATGGTGATGGCTCCAGTCGGTGACTACGGGGAGGGTTTTCTTACTCTTGGCTTCGTCGGCTGCTGGAGTCAGCGAAGCCTTCTCCGGTGCAGCTATATCGGCTACGGGCTGATCGGGCGCGGGTTTATCACGAACAGGTTTACCAGAAACGGGTTTATCGGGATAAGACTGACTCAGCAAAACTGGAGTCCAGGCAAGCACTGCGAGAATAGATGCGCGCAACCACAGAGAACGCCCGATCCTTCTCGTTTTTCTCCCCGATATTCGAGGGCGCAGGCAACCTGAAAGACCCGTTGACATGAAAAAACCCTCCGCAATTTTGCAGTTGGACCGTTGGCTGGATAATTTGAGATCATCATACACCGACCGGTTCAGCGTCAGTCCGGAAATTCGGTTCGACGGAGAGGCTAATTTCCACAGGCTTTTCCGCGTGCGAAACGACAATCGGGGCTGTGCGCTACCAGCACAACCCCGAGGTGCTTGTCGAACATCTGGTCGAACTTCCCTCGAACTAGCCGCTGCAAGACCGCAGCGCTTACGCCGGAAGTTGAACGGTAGGAATCTGCTGGGCGCGGGTGCGAAGTTCTTCGAACAGCACCGAGCTCAGATAGCGTTCGCCGAACGACGGCAAAATCACCACGATCAGCTTGCCCTCGTTTTCTGCTCGCTTCGCCACTTGCACCGCGGCAGTCACGGCGGCTCCAGATGAAATTCCAACAAAAATGCCTTCTTCGAGAGGAAGCCGTCGCGCCATGCTGATCGCCTGATCGTTGCTGACGGTGATCACCTCATCGATGAAATCGCGGCGCAGGATGCTGGGAACAAAACCGGCGCCGATCCCCTGAATCTTATGCGGCCCTGGCTTTCCGCCGGAAAGCACCGGGCTCTCCGTCGGCTCGACCGCAATGGCCTTGAAGCTCGGCTTCTTCGGTTTAATGTATTGGCACACGCCGGTGATCGTGCCCCCGGTGCCGATGCCTGAGACCAGCATGTCGACGCGCCCGTCGGTGTCTTCCCAAATTTCGGGGCCGGTGGTCTCGAAGTGAATCTTGGGATTGGCGGCATTATCGAATTGTTGCAGCATGTAACTGTTGGGTGTGCTGGCGACCAGTTCCTCAGCCTTAAGGATCGCGCCCTTCATTCCGCGCGGACCCGGAGTAAGAACGATCTCCGCGCCGAAGGCCAGCAAGAGCACGCGCCGCTCCAGGCTCATGGTCTCCGGCATCGTCAAAATCAATTTGTAGCCTTTCACGGCGGCCACAAAGGCCAGGCCGATTCCAGTATTGCCGCTCGTGGGCTCGATCAGCACAGTCTTTCCGGGATGAATTTTGCCGGCGCGCTCGGCCTCGGTGATCATGCTTACGCCGATGCGGTCCTTCACGCTGCTCACCGGATTCTGGCTTTCCAGCTTCGCGACCACATCGGCGACGCATCCTTCCGTAACCTTGTTGAGCCGCACCAGCGGCGTGTGCCCGATCAGTTCTGTGATGTCATTAGCGATTTTCATGTTCGGATCTCCCCTCGGTCTGCACAATCTTTCGGATAACTGCGATTCACGGCCTTCGAACGACAGCAGGAGTGCTAACGCGGTAAAGACGACTGATTTGATAGTCTATCGCCCAAAGGCGAATCCGGCAAGGATCCCGACACTGCGCTTCATTCAGAAATAAATCGAACCGGCCAGGCATTCACTTGCGATCGTTCGTTCGAGATCATTCGTTCGAGGTCGGTCACTTGAGATCATTCACCAGATACAAATCGGAAAGCGTGCGCCCGTACTCGTACACATAATTATTTCCGTCGGGAGTGATGAGAACAGAGCTGATATCGGTGACGCCGGATACGTCGAGCGGAACCAGCTGTTTCCAGACCTGTTTGTGGCCAGTCGCCAGCTCCAGCTTGTTCACCGTGGCGGGAACTTTCCCCAGCCGGTAAAGAAAAAGCGAGCGGCCATCGCTTGTCCACGTGACCGGAGCATCACCCGCTTCGAGGGAAGGGATGGGTCGAACCTCACCGCTCTCAAGCATCAGCAGAGCTGGTTTTTCATCCGCGTCCACAAAAACTGCCTGCTTGCCATCGGGAGAAATGCTGAACAGGCTGCCGTTCACGCCTTCGCCGGTGATGGCCTTCGCCGCGTTACTGTCGACATCCTGCACGTAAAGCCGCACGCCCTTGCCGGGTTCGTCGCCGGAAAACAAGATCCGCTTGCCGTCGGGAAACCATCGCGCTTCAAGACGGTTGATCTGGTCATGGGTCAGCGCTCTCGCTTCTCCCGCGCCCGTCGGAAGCAGGGTAAACTGCACCGGCGGCTTGGGTAGTCCTGCCAAGGCCCATCGTTGATCGGGGGAAAGAGCGAAACCCAATCCGTCGCCCAGCCGAATTGCGGGCGATCCGTCCGTACCGCGCAAATAAGCGGAGTAGTTCTCTCCTCCCGCTTCCCCGGACTCAGTGAACAAAAGCTTCTTCCCGTCGGGCGACAGGTCTTTGGGCGCGGACCAGTCCAGCCAGGAAAGGTCGCGCTCTTTGTTGCTGCCCGCAGTCATGCCGACCATGCCAACGCGCGGCACGTCTCGCGTAATCAGCACGCGCCCATCCCGGGCTACATCCTGCAAAGTCAGCGTGCCGGGCTCGCGGGCGAGCAGTCGCTCCTTGCCCGACAAGGTCACTGCGGACAGGTAGCGCCCGTAGCCGATCCGGGTGCTGGAAAACCAGATTTCATTTCCGGCTGGAGACCAGCCCAGCCCCCAAGCGGTCTCCCACCCCGTCGACAACGTTTTCTTTTTTCCGGAAAGATCGACGGCCGCGATAAAGCCCGCATCGTCCCGGCGGACGGGATGCTCGATGAAAGCCACCAGATCTCCCTTGGGTGAGACTCGCGGATGGCTCAGCCAACCGCCAGTCTGGTACAAAACTTTTCCGATCGGATACTCCAGGCGGCTCAATCCGCCGAACTCGCGGATGACGGCAAAATTGGTTCCGTCCGGCGACCAGTCGGCCCACTGCACGTTCTCGAGCACCTCCCGCGGAGCTCCGCCTCCCAGCGGTACTCTGGCGAGCGTCCCGGCGTTGATATAAGGATCGACATTGTGGCTATTGAGTAGAACCGCCATCTCGCCATCGGGCGAAATCGACAAGACCTCGGCCTTCGACAATCCGAACGGACGCGACTCGGGACTGTCGGGCCGGGTGACAAACAGATCAATCGGATTGCCTTCCCAAGCCGCGCTGTAGACGATGTTTTTTCCATCGGGAG